>Ga0079037_100000249_pt1 | contig 22558 bp, 25 predicted proteins | sample Mud3Dept4metaG_FD_71479 | JGI IMG/M metagenome (GOLD analysis project Ga0079037, IMG submission 71479) | Freshwater wetland microbial communities from Ohio, USA, analyzing the effect of biotic and abiotic controls - Mud 3 Core 4 Depth 4 metaG | ecosystem: Environmental > Aquatic > Freshwater >... | reverse complement strand
AGGGTGCCCAGATTCTTCACCGCCAGGGCCATGGCCTCAAGCGTGGCCTCAAGGATATTCAGGAGGTCGATCGTTTTCTGTCCAACCACGCCCACCCCGACTCCTAGGGCCTCTGAGAGGATCACATCGTATAGATCATCCCGCTTCTGGGATGAAAGCTTCTTGGAATCGAAGAGCTCCTGGCTGATTCCTTGTCTTGGCAGGATCACGGCCGCGGCTACAACAGGTCCGGCCAGAGGCCCTCTTCCCACCTCGTCAATGCCGGCGATTCTTTGGAATCCCCTATTGTAGTACATCGTCTCGAAGTAATCCTTGGTTTGAACAGGAAGGGTCTTAAAGAGCATGTCTCAAGGATCTCTTGCAGACGTCGAAACATCATCACCCCGCCCATCCCGTCGTCCCCCGGGAAAAGGGGACGGATGGGAAAGATGACGGATTGGGTCGAAACCTGTCCCCTTATCGAGGCCGAGATTCCTGTTTCTTTTCTCCTCGGATTCGGGCAGCTTTCCCTTTCAGGCCTCTCAGATAAAAGAGTTTGGCCCGTCTCACCTTCGCCCGGCTGAGAACGTCGATATGCTCAATCCTCGGCGAGTGCACGGGGAAAATCCTTTCCACCCCGACACCGTAGGAAACCTTCCTCACCGTGAAGGTAGATCGGATCCCTCCGCCCTTCTTCCGGATCACAATGCCTTCAAACGGCTGGATTCTCTCCTTTTCTCCCTCCACGATCTTCACGTGGACTTTGACCGTGTCTCCTACCTTCAGTTCAGGGAGGTCTAACCTCAACTGCTCTCTTTCAACTAACTCGATCTGGTTCATTGCTGACTCCTCTCAATGGAAATAACGTTTTTCGTTCGGCGTTCTTTGTTCGGCGTCACAGATCTGAGGCACCCACTTCAAGGTGGTTTCGCCGAACGCCGAACACCTTACTCCGAACGATGTTTTTATCTCAAAGGGTGCGATCCCCCAACAAACGGTCCAGAATGATGGCCACGGCAGAGCGGACGGAGAGGTGATTGTAGCCTTTGCCTTCAATCGGGGAAAGAACGTAGTCGGCACTCTCCTTGACCTCTTGCGTCAACCCCCACCCTGTTCCAAAGAGAAGGAAAAATGCTCTGCGTTTCTCCTCGATCAGCCTGCGCAACCCCCCATACCCGATGCTGTTGGGATGTGGAGAAGCTCCGGTGGCAACCTTCTCTACTTTTCCCTCCCAGAGACGGGCGATTTCCCGATCCGCTTCGTCAATCGACCGGGACACCCGGAGCAGCGAGAGCGATTCGCCCCGCGTCGGATTGTAGGCCGCCCCTGCTCCCTCCATCCAGTGACGAACGATTCTCTCCACCAATTGCACTTGGCTTTCAAGCGGAGTAATAATGAAGACTCCTCCAATTCCGTAGGTTCGTGCACAGCGTGCAAGGTCATGGACGTCAAAGTTCGTAACGGCCGAAGCCACGATCTCTCTTCTTTTGTCATATATCGGATAATGCACCAACCCCAGGTAAAGGTTAGCCCCTGTCTCCACCGTGACGGATCTCCTCCAAAAGCTCCTCATCTTTTCTGGTGAGGTTGGCCCTGGCCAGCAGGTCCGGTCTCCGGATTACTGTCCGCTTGAGGGCCTCTTTCCGTCTCCAGAGCGAGATAGCGGCATGATTACCCGAGAGGAGGATCTCCGGAACACACCTTCCTTCAAAATCAAAAGGTCGGGTGTACTGAGGATACTCCAACAGGGCATTCGTGAAAGAATCATCTTCCGCGGATTGAGCCGACCCTAAAACTCCGGGCACAAATCTCGATACCGCATCGATGATGACCATGGCCGCCAGTTCCCCACCTGTCAGAACATAATCCCCTATTGAGATTTCTTCATCGATAAACATCTCCCTCACCCTCTCATCGACTCCTTCGTATCGGCCGCAAAGGAGAATGATGTGCGGACGCGACGACAGGCTACGCGCCTTCTCCTGATCAAAAGGCTTTCCTTGAGGCGTAAGGTAGACGGTCCACGCGGACGGATCCTCGGACTTCGCCCATTCAATGGCCCGGGCGATCGGTTCCGCCTTCATCACCATCCCCTGCCCTCCGCCGTAAGGGGTATCGTCTACTACTTGGTGCTTATCCAGGGCGAAATCTCGGACATTGATAACCCGGACCTCCATCAGGTCCTTCTGGATCGCTCTGCCCAAGATACTTTCTTGGAGCGGGGAGGAAAACATGCCGGGAAAAAGAGTCAAGATGTCAAACTTCATCCTCTGTCTCCCACAGCCCTTCCATCCGGTGAGCCTTTATCACTTTTCGCTGAAAATCGACATCCTTGATGACGTCTCCCGTTGCCGGGAGACAGATTTCTCCCCTTCTGCCTTCGATGACATAAACGTCATTCGCTCCCGTGGGGAGGATCTCTTTCAGTGTGCCGATCTTTTTGCCGCCCTCGGTTTCAACCGTCATCCCGAGGAGATCCGTCCAGTAGTATTCGTCCTCCTCCAGGGGTGGGAGAACGTCCCTCCTGATCAGGATCTCTTTCCCCACCAGCGGTTCGACATCCTCTACCCTTTCCATTCCTTTCAGTTGGAGGATAAGAAGACGCGCGTGGGAAACGGCATGCACGACCTCGTAGGGCTTGAGGTTACCCTCTCCGTCTTGGACAAAGATATTCCGGTAATGCGAAAACGAGTCGGGATCCGCTCCGTAATACTTGACTTTGACCCTTCCTTTGACCCCGTGGAGTTTAATCACCTTGCCGATGGGTAAGAGATCGTTCTCCATATCTCATTCGATAATCTCCAGGACGGAATGCTTCTTCAGCTTTGCAGAGGCAGCACCCAGGATGACTCGAATCGCCTTTGCCGTCCTTCCCTGCTTGCCGATCACCTTACCCAAATCCTCCTTGGCCACAGAAAGTTCCATGACGGACGTCTTCTCCCCTTCAATCTCAGCAACCTTTACTTGGTCCGGATGATCCACCAACGCCTTTGCTATGCATTCGATCAAGTCCTTTGTGTCCACAACCCCACCTCCAGTTCCCACCATGGTCTCTCAGAGAGATCCCGGAAAGGTCATTTCTCAAGGACTGCGAAAAGCTATTCGGCTTGGCCTTCCGACACCTTTTTGGCAACCCCGGATTTCAGGAGAAGTTGTCGCACGGTCGGAGTTGGTTTCACCCCCTTTTTGAGCCACTGAATCGCTTTTCCCTCCTTGAAGTGAACCTCTGCCGGGTCTTTCCTCGGATTGTAGGTCCCCACCTGCTCGATAAACCTTCCGTCCCTCGGCGAACGGGAATCCGAAACGACGATTCTGTAATACGGTGTCTTCTTTCCACCAAATCTCATAAGTCTCATGGATACAGGCATATTGTCGTTGTTCACCTCCTTTCCTAAAGAAACAAGTAAGAGTGCCTAAAGTGTGCTAAAGTGTCTAAAGTGCCTAAAGCAAAAATAGCAAACACAAATCAAAGACCAACGCTCAACGGCTTACAAAAACATCCACAAAACAGCCGATTCAATGAATGAACCACTCATGAGAAGAAAGGCATTCGTCCTCGACCACCTTTCTTCTCCATCTGGGTGAACCGCTTCATCATCTTCCGGGCTTCCGCGTACCGTTTCAGAAGCTGATTCACATCCTGAACCGTTGTTCCACTCCCGTTGGCAATCCTCAATCTTCGGCTTCCGTTGATGACCAGGAAGTTGACGCGTTCCCTGGGAGTCATGGAGTTGATGATGGCCTCCACCCTGACCAACTCCTTCTCGTCCACCTGAAGGCCTCCCATTCCGGCCATCTTCTTCGACAGCCCCGGGATCATTCCCAGGATCGATTCCAAAGATCCCATCTTCCGGATCTGCTGGAGCTGATCGCGAAAATCCTCAAGGGTGAAGGAGTCCTTTCGAATCTTCTTCTCCAGCTCTTTGGCCTTCTTCTCATCAAAGGTGGCCTCGGCCTTCTCGATCAGCGTCAGGACATCGCCCATCCCGAGAATCCTTGAGGCCATTCGTTCCGGATGGAACATCTCCAGCGCATCCAGCTTCTCGCCCACCCCGATGAACTTGATCGGTCTCTGGGTCACCGATTTGATCGAAAGGGCCGCACCCCCCCGGGCATCCCCATCCATTTTGGTCAGGATGATTCCGTCGATACCCAGCCGGTCACTGAAACTCTTGGCGATATTGACGGCGTCCTGGCCGGTCATGGCATCGGCGACCAGCAGGACCTCTCTCGGTTTGATGTGTGTCTTGATCTCACGCAACTCAAGCATCAAGGCTTCGTCGATATGGAGCCTCCCTGCCGTATCGATCAGCATGAGATCGTAACCCTGCTTGAAGGCAACGTCCCTTGCCTTTGCGCAGATATCCAGGGGTTTCTGAGACGGCTCCGGTCGATAAAAATCAACGTTCAACTCCTGTCCCAGCCGCTGCAACTGGTCAATGGCCGCTGGACGGTATACGTCAGCAGGGACAAGGTAAGGACGTTTCTTCTTTTCCTGGAAGTACCGGGCCAGCTTCCCCGTGGTCGTGGTCTTTCCGCAGCCGTGAAGTCCGACCAGCATGATCGGAACAGGCGGGGTCCCGGAGAGCTGAATCCCAAGTCCTTCTCCGCCCATCAGGGATGTCAGTTCCTCTTTCACAATTTTGATCAACTGCTGGGCCGGCGTAAGGCTCGCCATGACTTCCTGTCCGATCGCGCGAGTCTGGACGGACTGGACAAAATCCTTGACGACCTTGAAATTGACATCCGCCTCCAACAGGGCAATCCTCACCTCTTTGAGGGCCTCCTGGATATTCTGTTCTGTCAGCTTCCCGTGGCCCTTTAACTTCTTGAAGACGGCGTCAAGTTTCGAAGAAAGACTCTCAAACATCTTCCAACCCGTGTCTAACCATAAATACTATATTTTATTAGTTTTTCTTTGATTTGTCAACGCCGATCGGCAAGTAAAACCACCCTTCTCTCCCTGTCCTTTTAAAAGACAGAGATGGTTCGACAGGTTTGAAATCACGATGGGTGGGCCTGACGAACCATCCGGCAGAATTCATTCTTTGACCATCCGGGGTTCATGCGTAGGAGAGGCACGTCAGAGACTGATCGGGGAAACTCGGCATTACAATCCCTTCGCGATCTTCCATTTCCCCTTGTCTTTTTTCAGAAAAAGGGACTCTGTCCCCGAATGGTGCTTTTTTGTCCCTCCCCTCTCCACCTCCAGTCGAATCTGCTGAATCACCTCAGCGCTCTCTCCTGTAATCTTGATCGAACGATCCCAGGAACTGTAATCGATCCGATCGAAGCTCCTGAAATAGCCCTCGATGCGGTTCTGAAGCCGATTAAAATCCTCGTCCTTATCCTGATAGTCGGCGGCAATACACGAAAGGTAGAGGGAAATGTCTCTCTTTTGAAAGGCCTCTTCTCTTAGTTTCAGGGTTTGATAAATCTTCTCCTCTTCCGAGGTCTGGCAAGCTGAAAGCAGGGCCAGAGTGAGTAGAACAGAAAGGTAGATGGCTCTCATTGTTGAATTCTTGCCTTTCCTCGCCCCCCCGGTCCACCTTTCACATCGACCCGATTCTGTTCGATGTCAAAGACGATCATCTCTCCGGAAACCATGTTGTCGCCTTCCCAGAGTTTCGGGTCTCCCGTTAAAACAACCTTCTTGTCCAGATTGTAGAAGACCGCTTTCTGACAGTTGGCCACTCGCAGTCCCTGTTGAACCTTTACATTCCCGTCGGCCACGACCTTCTCGATCCCCTTGCCGTCTTCGACAATCACGGCCTCTATCGAATCGGCGTAAATCACAATGTCCTTTTGCCGGGCTGTCACGTTTCCTTTAAAAACAATCAAATTGTCCTTCGTATAGGACTCCACCCTATCAGAGGTGATGTCAATGGGTTGGCTTGAATCTACAAGTTTATCCCCTCCCAGGACGTCTAGCCCCCCTATCCCTTGACGAGATTTTTCCCTCTCCTGGGAAGCGGAGGCCGTGCCCGGAACAGGAGCCTTGCGAACGGCCTCGCCAGGCAATGGTCCAATCGTCGGGGCACCCTTCGGCGAAACCCCCTTCCGTTCTTCTTCTGCAGGGATGAATGCAACCTTCAGAGGTTCGTCTGGCTTGGAGAAACCTTGTTTCTCTGTCGAAGGAATTGATTTCGTCGTCCCGGGGGCATCGGACGAGAGCGGCTTTCTTCCCTCCTCTTCGTACTTGATCAAAGGAACGTCAACCCGTTCCGGAACCGTCGAGTCCACCCCCGAGGCGCCAGAGGGCGAAACATTCTGAGCAGAGAGCTCCCTGCCCGGAATTACTCGGTCGAGGATCACCACTGCTTCTTTCGAGTAAGAACTCAGGGGAAAGTCTGAAACGACCCGGGTGAACGCCTTCTTTGCCATCTCCATCTCGTTCAGATCAAAATAGCTCTTTCCCAGAAAAAAGAGGGTTCGATCTTCCGGGATGGTATTGGGGTACTGCTCCAGCAAACCTCCGAACCGGCGGGCAGCGGCCAGATAGTCACCGCGGCCGTAGTAGAAATTCCCTATGTAGAATTCCTGCTCGGCCAGCTGTTTCCTGCACGTATCAATCTTCGCTCTACCCTTTTCCGTGAAAAGACTGGAGGGATAATTCGCGATGAGGTATTCGAAACTGGAAAGGGCCTTCCTCGTGGGCGTCTGGTCCCGGTCGAAGCCGGGCATCTGGTTGAAGTAAGACATTCCGATCTGATACTGGACGTAGGGCATGTCCTCATGGGTGGGGTGAACCTTCTTGAACTCCTCGTAGGCAGCAATGGCTTCCACATAACTGGCCTCCAGAAAGTGGCAGTCTCCCACCTTCAACTCTGCCCACGTCGTATAGGGAGGGCTATCCGGGTATGTCGATTTCAACTCTTCGAATTTTTTCAAGGCATCAAGATAATTCCTTCTGTTGAACAGCGACAGCCCCTCCCTATAAAGACGCTCAGGGTCTCCTTGGATGGTTTTAAAATCCTTCGTCGTGCTACACCCGAGGTGCAAGGCAGAGACAAAGGAAAAGAGGAGGATCCCGGTGAGAATCGATCTTACCTTCATGACAAAATCCTTTTTAAAATTGAACTCTAATTATGATCGGACGGCGCCGGGATGTCAACACACACGTAATTCCTGGCCGATCCGCAACCTGTAAATACCCCAGCCTGCGTTTACATTTCATCTCTTGCCTCACGCCCAGGAGTCTGTCGGCCTACCTCAAATAGTCGCCCTTAGGAAAAATACGGCTGCACACGACGCGCCAGGACCTGGCCAGGGGCCTGGTCATGGCGCGACCAAGAGTTCCAATACCCTTGGAAAAGTCTTTCTGCCCGGTATTCCGACAGACTCCTGGCCTTGAATTTCAAGGTGAAAGAAATTAAGATAAGGAACACTTTGTGCGGGAAGGGAGACATCCATGCGGATTGAAAAAGCAAAACGGGTTGAAGAAATACCTCCATACCTCTTTGCTGAAATTGACAGGAAAAAGGCTGAGATGAGGCGGAAAGGGATGGATCTCGTTGATCTGGGGATCGGAGACCCGGATATCCCCACGCCCCAGCCGATTATTGATCGCCTGAAGAAGGCCTGCGAAAATCCCAAGCATCACCGGTATCCTTCTTATGAGGGGATGATTGAGTTTCGAACTGCGGTAGCAGAGTGGTACAAGAAGAGGTTCGGGGTCACGCTGGATGCGGCCACGGAGGTCCTCTCCCTGATCGGCTCGAAGGAAGGGATTGCCCATATTCCCCTGGCTTTCGTCAATCCCGGCGACACGGTTCTCGTTCCCAGTCCCGGCTATCCTGTCTACCGCGTTTCCACCCTCTTCGCCGGAGGAACTCCCTATTTCTTGCCTCTCCGAAAGGAAGCGGGGTTTCTCCCGAATCTCTCCGAGATTCCCAAGTCGATCGCAGAGAAAGCGAAGCTCCTCTTCATCAACTATCCGAACAACCCTACGGCTGCCGTTGCGGAGAAATCCTTCTATGAAGAGGTCGTCGCTTTTGCCCGCCGTTATCAGATCATTGTCTGCCACGACGCTGCCTACTCAGAAGTGGCCTATGACGGCTACCGACCCATCAGCTTCATGGAGGTCGAAGGAGCGAAGGAAGTCGGAATTGAGTTCCACAGCCTGTCAAAGACCTTCAACATGACCGGTTGGAGGATCGGCTTTGCTGTGGGATGCCCTGAAATCGTCTCCACCCTGGGAAGGATCAAGGAAAACATCGATTCCGGTCTCTTCCAGGCAATCCAGGAAGCAGGAATAGAAGCCCTCAACCGTTATGAAACGCCCCTGTCTGAGAATATCAAGATCTATGAAAAAAGACGGAACCTTATGGTGAAAGGACTTCGCGAACTCGGATTGGAACTGGAGCAACCCAGGGCAAGTTTCTACCTCTGGATTCGAGTTCCCGGAAAACAGACGTCTTCTCAATTCGCCGCCCTCCTGCTCGAAAAGGCCGGGATTGTTGCGACACCGGGAAATGGTTTTGGAGATGCAGGGGAAGGATATATCCGGATGGCCCTCACCGTGGACGAGTCACGTTTGAAGGAAGCCCTTGAGAGGCTCAAAAAGCTCCAGTTCTAGTTTCTTGAGTTGTTGAACCAAAGTGAATGAGTTGAGGTTGGGCGGAATATGCTCCGACGTCTTGAATCCCCGGATCTCTTTTCCGCGCAACGCGTCCTCTGGCCACGCAACTCCCGCCGCGCGTTAGCCCCCGACTGATTACAGTCAAATTCGGCACTGATTTCTGTTATACTTAATCTGAAAACGCCGAGGTTGCTTGATATCGGAGTTCGAGAACTTTTGCGTTTCAGTGATGAAGCATCCATCGAGAGGAAGGGGAGAAAGGAATGGAAGGACTTCTCAATGAGATCCTGTTTATTGCTGCGTTGATTTTTGTCAACGGCTACCTTTCTGGCACAGAGATCGCTGTGGTGACAGCAAGGAAGAGCTATATCAAAGAGCTGGCCGAGAGAGGAAATAGGAGCGCAAAAGTTTTTCTGAAGCTCAAGGAAGAACCCGATCGTTTCCTGGCTACCATTCAGATCGGGATCACCGGAGTAGGGGTCCTGGCCTCAGCCGTGGGAGGAGCCGCAGCGGTAAAGGTCATTGAACCTTTTCTCCACGCAGCGCCTGTCAAGGTTATCTCCCTCGCCGCCGAGCCCATTGCCATCGGGATCGTGGTCGTCACGATTACTTATTTTTCCGTGATCTTCGGCGAACTCGTGCCGAAATCGATTGCCCTCAGGCACCCTGAAACCATCGGCCTCTGGAGTGCGCGAACGGTGGATGCCTTCTCAAAGATCAACGCCATTTTCGTCACGATACTCACCTGGAGCACGGCCCTTGTCCTGAAGCCCTTTGGGAGTAAACCCTTCACTGAAAGAACGTATGTGACAGAAGAGGAAGTGAAAATGTTGATTAAGGAGGGAGGGAAGCACGGCGTCTTTGAACCTACGGAAGAGAGGCTTCTCCAAAGCGTTTTTGAATTTACCGACATGTCGGTGAAAGAGGTTATGGTCCCGGACACAAAGATGGTGGCCATCTCCCTCGACATGCCCATCCCCCAGGTCATCTCACTCATCGAAGAAGAACAGTTCTCCCGCTATCCTGTCTACTCCAAAGAGCTCAACGACATTCGCGGGATCCTGTATTCCAAAGATTTTCTCACCACCCTCGCAAAAACAGGCCAGATCGATATACGAAAGATGATCAAACCTCCTTTTTTCATCCCCGAGACCATGAAGATCAGCCTTCTCCTAAGGGAGATGCAGAAAAAGAGGATTCACATGGCCCTGGTTGTTGATGAACACGGTGGCATCGCCGGTCTCGTGACGATTGAGGACCTGATCGAGGAGATCGTGGGAGAAATCAGAGACGAATACGACGTCGAAAGCCCGGTCAGCCATCTCTCTGACGGATCCCTGTCGATTGATGCATCGATCAGCTTGAGGGATTTAAAAGAAGACTACCACATCGAGTTACCGGAGTCTCCGGAATACGAAACCCTCGCAGGCTTCCTGATGACGATGCTGCAAAAGATCCCCCAGGCGGGGGATGTTGTGGTCGCAGAGAGAAAGAAGATGAGTATTGTTGAAATGCTGGGCAAGAGGATCTCCAAAGTCAAACTGGAAAATCTGCCGCCATCGCACGAAGAGAACAAACCGTCCTGATATTCGAATGGGGAGGGTCGAAAGCGGACCGTGGTTCAGAAGGTGACCTTTCACGCTCCGACCTTCACTGACGATTTTTCCTTTTCTGTCAGCGGCCGTTGTGTTGCCCTCCTACCACGATCTCCGGAATCCTCAGGGTGGGTTGCGCATCGGAGACGGGAACACCCTGCCCTTCTTTTCCACAGGTTCCAATACCGAATCCCAGATCATTCCCCACCCGGTCAATCTCCTTAAGGACCTGGGGTCCGTTTCCTGTCAAGATCGCACCGCGAATGGGTTCAGCCACACTCCCTTTCTCAATCAGGTACCCTTCACTGACTTCAAATACGAAATCCCCGTTCACGGTATTGACCTGTCCTCCGCCCATTTTCCTCACAAGCAACCCTTTCTCCACAGACCGGATGATCTCTTCAGGTTTTGAGGTGCCCGGAAGAATCATGGTATTGCTCATCCGAGGGATCGGTTTGTGACGGTACGACTCCCTCCTCCCATTCCCTGTGGAACCCGTTCCATCCTTCATGGCCGTAAGTCGATCATAGAGATACCCTTTGAGAATCCCACCCTGAACCAGAACCGTCTTGCGGGAAGTCACTCCCTCGTCATCAAAGGCGTAGGATCCCCTTTTCTGGGAGAGCGTGGCATCATCCACCACCGTGATCAGCGGAGAGGCTACTTTTTCTCCGACCTTCTTCGAAAAGACAGAGAGCCCCTGCTGGGCAAGATCGGCTTCCAGTCCGTGTCCGATCGCCTCGTGAATCATCGTCCCCCCGGCTTCACTCGATAGAACCACAGGCATCCTTCCCATGGGGGCTTTTCTCGCCGAGAGCATGAGTTGGCTTCTCCGCGCAGCAGTCTCGGCCACGTCCTCCGGTGGGTGAACATCGAAAAGCTCAAACCCCATGATCCCTCCGACGGCTTCATATCCCGTCTGGACAAGATCTCCTTTGGCAGAAACCACCTGAACGGAGAAAAGGGTCCCTGTCCTTTTCCCTTCAACCCAGGTTCCCTCGGAGTTCACAATGGAGAGATTCTGGGTGAAATCCCGGTAAAATACCTTGACCTGCCGAACATGGCCGTTGTTCTTTCTGGCCACATCATTTGCCCGCTTCACCACAGAAATCTTCTCCCCCATGGGCACGTCATCAGGGCACCTGTCGACAGGAGAGGAGAAGGGCGCCTTCACAGAGGACGCCCCAGACGGAGGATGCCGGGTGAAATCCATCACGCTTCTTCCTTTTTCCTTGCTGACCGCACGTCGCACCTCCTCAGCGAGACCGGTGAGACCTTCCCGTGTCAATTGATTTGTAAACGCGTAGAGCGTTCTCATGTCCAGCAGGACCCGGAGCCCAACGCCGATGTCCACCCCCGAGACCACCTTCTCAATCCGATCCTCCTCGCAAACGATGAAGATCGACCGGGACTCCTCGAAGAAGAGGTCTGCAAAATCCCCACCTCCCCTGAGGGCGACTCTCACTATCTCCTGTACGGGGATCTCTTCTAACATCCCTCTCCTTCGCTGCTGGCTCTCCGCAGGGCTTTGAACCGAACCCGTCTTGTGACGAGGAGCCGTGGGTTCGTGTTTCTGCCCTCAACGGTACGTGATCTGATAGACGCTGTCAAGGGATCTTGCAACTTCCAAAAAGCGAGAAGGCTGAATCACTGGACGCCTGGGTGACCGCGCTTGAAAATTACATGTTCATATGTCACGTTTGATGTATATTCGCCTGTAGATAAAGGAGTTCCTTCATGGGTTGGGTCGAAGGATCGCTGTGCAAGAAGGCCGTGGTTTTGTGTCTTTTTTTCCTGGTCTCAGGATGTATTATCGGTCGGTATTACGAGGGCCCTGAAATTTCCGAGGAAAAGGTCAAAGAGATCAAACCGGGGGAAACAACAAAGGAAGACATCATCAACTGGTTTGGCCCTCCTCAGAACTACATCAGTCCCACGGTTTTTAATGAGATCCTCCGCGAAATTGATGTCACACGGGAACCCCTCACCAACTATCCCTTCGCCAATATCCTCTCCTACCAGTACAACCGCGGCAATATCAAGGCTATTATTCTCATCCTGTACAACTATATTGAAACAAAGGTGAAGTCAGATCATCTGGTCATCTTCCTCGATGATGCCGAAAAGGTGAAATATTATGGCTTCCTTAAAGGGACGGAAGAATTACGGTAAGACGCTCATCACGATCGCCCTCCTGGCGGTCCTGACGTGCAGCTGCAGCATTGCAAGGGTCTACGTAGGCTCTGAGGTCAGGGAGGACCCAAAAGAAAAGATCAAGATAGGTTTTACCTGCAAGGGAGAAATCCTTGAGATCTTCGGGCCTCCGGACCGGATCCAGAAGCAGTATGATGGGGATATCTTTGTTTATGCCTTTCTCCGGAAGAACTCTTCGATACTGACGATCGAAGAGCCCATTATTACCAACTTCACTCTTTTTCAGTACACGCGCCTTCAGCAGAAGAGAGACGGCCTCGTCATTCTCTTTGACAAAGAGGGGGTTGTGAAGAACTACGGGTACCAAAAGGGGACGAAAGAACTCACCACGTTCTGAATCTGCCGGACGCTAACCGAGCGGTTCAATGGGCATCTCCTCCCGGAGGCGGTCCAGCACCGCTTCCACATCCCTTTCCCACCCCGGGGCGATCATCAACTCGACAATGGCCTCCGAAGGGTCTTTCGTTCGAACCACCGCCATCCCTTCATAGGATTCCATGATGAACTTAAAGTAGGCGATGTCCTTTCTCCGGATCCTGAAGTACCTATTATGGGTGTCCATCGGTGTATTTCCCATTCACTGCGAGGTCTGGAGGTCTCCCTTCTTTTTGACCTCAAGGCGGAACTAAGAACTCCGAACGGCCTTCTTGACCAGGGTTCCTGTCACATTTCCAAAAAGGGTGACATCCTTGATGGCTCCCTCGACGGGAGTGAGATCTTTCGAGAGCCACCCTGTGATCAGGCCCTCCCTCGAATGCGTCGTTTCAGGGTCCAGCTTGAGCGTCAGCAGAAAATCTTTTCCGGCACTTCTCTCCCCTGATCTTCTCTCTTTTTCCTCTTCTTCTTTTGAGGCAACCCGGACCTCGTAACTCGACATTTCATCCCGCGGAAAGGTGGGCACATCAAATTTCTTTCCCCGTTCGATCGGCCCGTAGACACCGTAACGGAAATTGTAAAAGGCCGTGACAAAATCATCATACACGCTGCCCGGGGGGATCTCTTTCACCTTCACGGCCCACGCTCCGTTCTTCCTGAGTCGTTTGCTCGTCCATGTTCGACGCTGATAATCGAAGAGATGAACCCTCTTTCTTACGCTGGTCCCCACCTTCACGTCCTCTTCGAAAGATACAGACCTCAGGGCCTTTCCTCCGTCGATCTCTTCCATGACGGATCGATAGGTATCCACACGATACCGCGACACCCATCCCAGCACCCCCAGGGTCTCTCCCTGAAGGCTGGCCGTGTAATACCCTTTCTTCTCCATCGCCCTGAAACTCAACCTCCCCAGGGCCGCCCGTTTGATCATCCAGAACCCCGCTTCGTAAACCAACTCTTCTCCGTGGAAACACTGACCAATGGAGTTCCCTGCCCCTGTGTTCACGGAAGGCGGGAAAGGTACCTTTTCGGCCGGCAACACCCCGGCTTCAGAATCCCGCGCCCACACGGTCAGTGAAGGAAACAGCGGCAACCCAAGCAGATACTGGATAACGTGACGTCGTGTCAAGCCCATGGTCGTTCGTTCCGAGTTTCAAATCTATCTTGCTTCTATTAGACTTCTTTCTTTCACATTTTATTCACAGGGTCTTTTCCAAACCGGGCCTTCGCCTCCAGGTATTGGGGGGGGGAGGTTGGCCGGCATGGATTCGAGTATATTCTTTTCCTTGAAATTGATCAACCCTCTTTGCCCGGAGATCAGGCGCCGGTGCCAACCTGCTCCTTCCTCACGTTTCAGAATGGCGTTTCGTTGACAGGTGAGGCAGACGGGTCATCGCGAATGAACCATTTCCGACAGGGCATGAGACCCAGTCAGCCCGCTGAAAGAGGTTGCGCCTCTGAAACGCTCCGGGTGATCAGGTTGGCACCGGCGCCTGATCATGACACAATGGGTGACTCACCTTTTACAAATCTATTTGATTTAAAGGCCGTTTTTTGTTAAAACCTCTTTTGGAGGAGCGATATCGATGGAACCCATGAAGGTCCTGGTGGTCGATGACGAGGTCCAAATCCGGGAAATGCTCAAGAGGGGCCTGACCCAGATCGCCGGGCATACGGTTGACGTTGCCCCGAACGGCGTGGAGGCGATCAAGAAGATCGAATCGGACATCTTCGATTTGGTCCTGACCGATGTGAAGATGCCTGAGATGGATGGTGTCGAACTGCTCAAGACGATTAAAACGACCCGGCCGGAGGTCATGGTCATTCTGATGACCGCCTTTGGATCGATCCAGACGGCAGTCGAAGCAATGAAGATCGGGGCCAACGACTACATCACCAAGCCCGTCGATTTCAACGACCTCCTTGTCCACATCTCGAAAGTTCAAAAGGAGAACGAACTCTTACGGGAAAACCGGCTCCTCAGGCTGGAGGTCAGGAAGAAATTTGAATTCAGCAACATCGTGGGAAAAAGCAAGAGGATGCAGGAGGTCTTCTCCCTGATCGAAAAGGTGGCCCCAAGCAACAGCACGGTCATCGTCTACGGGGGAAGCGGTACCGGAAAAGAACTCGTGGCGAAGGCGATCCATTATCACAGCCCGAGGAGCGACAAGGCGTTTCTTCCCTTCAACTGCGGAGCGATTCCGGAGACCCTGGTCGAAAGCGAGCTTTTCGGCCATATGAAGGGGGCTTTCACCGGCGCGGTTCAGACAAAGAAAGGTCTCTTTGAAGAAGCTTCCGGTGGAACCATCTTCCTCGATGAAATCTCCACGCTTCTTCCCTCCGCCCAGGTGAAACTTCTCCGCGTCCTCCAGGAAAAAGAGGTGATGCGGGTAGGAAGCACCGAACGGATTAAGACGGATGTCCGGATGATCGCGGCGACCAATGAAGACCTGGAAAACAGCATGAAGCAGGGGAGGTTTCGTGATGACCTGTTCTACCGGCTCCATGTTTTTCCGATTTTCCTCCCCGACCTCAAGGACCGGAAGGAAGACATTTCCCTGCTGGCATATCACTTTCTTGACAATTACACCAAAGCCACCCAGAAGAAGATCGACAAGATCTCCAAAGAAGCGATGAATCTTCTGCTCGAATATCACTGGCCCGGTAACGTCAGGGAACTGGAAAACGCCATTGAGCGGGCTGTCATTCTGGCAGACACAGATCAGCTGACCCCCGACGAACTTCCTGATTACCTCAGGGAGGAGTTCACGGATGTCGTCAAGAAAGGGATGCGGGCCCACCGGTCCCTGGAGGAGATCAAGGATGAATACATCGCCGAGATCCTGAAGGAAGCCGGGGGAAACAAACGCGTCGCCTCAGAGATCCTGAAGGTCAATCCCAGGACCCTGTATCGCTTCGAAAAGAAGACCCAACCCAAACCCAATCCTTAAACCCTTTCCGGTCGCCAAAAAACACACCGGCCTGCGGGCAGATATCTCTCCCGCGATGCGCTGGATTTCTTTCAGTCGATGGCAACATTTTCATCTACGCCGCACTTCACCTGCCATGTTTTGCCTTCGATGTTTCATTGACTCCACATAGAAACAGTGTTATGAAACAGGGTATGCGTTTGCGGATTCCGTTCGCACTCCCTTTGCTTCTTTTTCTTTCGTTCGTCGTGGCTTGCTCCGGCATTCGGACGTCACAGCCGTCGCGCCCGGCCCCAGTTCAGGAGACCCAGCCGGTTCAGGCAAAAACCGCCCCTGCCAACCCATCCTCTTATTACTATTTCGTCCTCTCCCAGCTTAAGCTCAAAGATGGAAAGATCGACGAGGCCATCGAGGATCTCAAGAAGGCGGTCGCTTACGAGGACAAAGACCCTGGCCTGCATGTGGAACTGGCCACGCTCTACGTTTACAAACGCCAGTTGAACGAAGCCGTTGAGGAATGCAACGTCGCCCTTGCCCGAGATCCGAATTTCTTACCTGCCCACATGCTCCTCGGTGGAATCTACTCGGCTCTCAAGAAGACTCCCGAAGCCATTGCTTCTTACAAGAAAGTGATTCAGATCGACCCCAGGAACCGGGACAGCTACCTTTACCTGAGTTCTCTTTATGCTGAGCTTCGCGAATACGACCAGGCGGTCCAGGTTCTCCAGCAGTTCCTGAAGTTCGAACCGAACTCGGTGATGGGGCTCTACTCCCTCGGCAGAATCTACGCCGAGATGAAATCTTATGACCTGGCCAGGGACTGTTTTCTCAAGGCCCTCGCCATGGAGCCCAATGTCATCTCCATCATGATGGATCTCGCCCTGATCTACGAGATTCAGAACGAAACGGAAAAGGCCACGGACGTTTACACCAAGATCCTCGCCCTTGACCCGGACAACAAGAGGGCAAGAACACGGATGGGCCAGATCTTTCTCAAGACGAAGAAGCTGGACCAGGCCCTGGACCAGTTCCAGGAGATTCAGAAGTTCGACTCAGAGGATCTCGATATCCGGACGAAGATGGGCCTGATCTATATGGAACAGGGGAAGCTGGACCAGGCGATTCTCGAATTCAACTTTGTCCTTGCGACCCGTCCCACAGATGACCGGGTACGCTACTACCTTGGGGCCGCCTATGTCGAGAAGGAATCCCTGGATCAGGCCGTCGCCGAATTTAAGAAGATTCCCCCTCCATCAGACCTCTATGCCGATGCGCGAAGAAGCCTGGTCCTGATTCTTACCAAGCAGAAGAAGGGGGAAGAGGCTGTTCGGGTCATGGAGGAGGCGATTCAGGTAAAACCCAAGGACTCAGACCTCTACCTGATTCTGGCGGCGTATTTCGAGAGAGAAAACCAGCTGGAAAAGGCGGTGAGCACCCTGCAGAAGGGGCTTCAGCAGAATCAGGACAATGGTGAACTGCGATTTCAGTTAGGAGCGCTTTTCGACAAGCAAGGGCAGTTTGAGAAGATGGTCGTCGAGATGAAGGAAGTCCTTCGGTTGAACCCAGATCATGCCGACGCCCTCAACTATCTCGGCTACTCCTACGCCGAACGGGGAATCCGTCTGGACGAGGCCCTCGTCCTGATCCGAAAGGCCATGGAGCTGAAACCCAACGCCGGTTACATCACGGACAGCCTCGGGTGGATCTATTTTCAACTGGGAGATTACGAGAAGTCCGTCATCGAATTGGAGAAGGCCAACCAACTCACTCCGGATGACTCCACCATCACCGAACATTTGGCGGACGGGTACGCCAAATTGAACCGGGTCGACAAGGCGATCGAGTTTTACGAGAAGGCTTTAACGCTGGAACCCAAACCGGACCAAACCGAGAGACTCCGCACCAAAATCAAGGAACTTCAGCAAAAGAAGAAGTAAAGAAATTAGCCACCGGCGACCGGCGGAAATATACTCACCACATCTCCTTCTTTAAGTGCCTGTTCGTTCTTTCCATGAACCCCGTTTACGAGGATGATTTTCGGGATATCGTCGGGTATCTTCAGTTTGGAAACGACATCCTTAACGCGGGCACGGCCTTCGATCACCAGCTTACAACTGAAACGATCACTTCCCTTGGGAAGATAGTCCCGTAACGTAGCAAAAAGTTTCACTTCAATTTCCATATAAGATACTCCCCCTTGGCATCCTCTTTTATTTCACTGTAACACATAAAGTTCGGGTATGAAAATGAGACAGGATATCGCGCAGGATTAAAATGATTAGATCACCCTGATTCTTCCTTGGGGAGTTTGAGTGACGTCTCCGATGATGTTTGCATCGGAGTTCCCTTCCCGTCGAAGCGCCGCCACTAATTCTTCCGCTTCTGCCGCAGGGAGGGAAATAAGAAGGCCGCCGGAGGTCTGGGGATCGTAAAGAAGATCCGTCAAAAGGGGAGAAACATGAGGATCTGTATCGACATGGCAAGAATAGAACGTGCGATTGGCGGTGGCACCTCCCGGAAGCAATCCCATCCGGGCGTATTCCATCGCCTCATGAAACACAGGGATCTTTTCAGACAAAATCATCATGCCGACGCCGCTTGCCTTGGCCATTTCCAGGGCGTGACCGATGAAACCGAATCCCGTAATGTCCGTACAGGCATGGGCGCCCAGCGACTGCATCCACTCCGATGCCTTCCGGTTGAGCGTCACCATGCTCTCGATCATCCGTTTGACAGCCCCTTCGGCGGCCATCTCCCCCTTCAGCGCCGTTGAGATAATCCCGGTGCCGAGAGACTTGGTCAGGACCAGTCGATCGCCCGGCCTGGCTGCGGCGTTGCTCAGAATACGACGGGGATGGATGAGCCCCGTTACCGACAGACCGTACTTGATCTCCGGGTCATCCACAGTGTGGCCGCCCACCAGGGCCACCTCCGCCTCCTTCAATTTGGATAGGCCTCCCAGCAGAATCTCCCTCAGGACGGCTGGCGAAACCGTCTTGATCGGAAAGGCCACCAGGTTCATCGCGGTCAGAGGCTTCCCTCCCATGGCATAGACGTCGCTCAGGGCATTGACCACGGCAATCTGTCCGAACTGGAAGGGATCGTCAACGATCGGCGTGAAGAAGTCGACGGTTTGAACAAGGGCGGTCTCTTCGTCCAATTGATAGACCCCTGCATCGTCCGACGCCTCCAATCCTACCAACACCCTTGGATCCTTCGGTATGGGAAGATCTTTCAGCACCTGGTCCAGGTCCCCCGGACCCACCTTGGAGGCTCAACCCGCAGCCCGAACTTTCTCTGTCAAACGCATGCTTTTACCCGCTCTCCCTTTTGTCCAAGTGGGGTCGATCCAATATCCGCAGAAAAAAAGATGGGGTTCACTTTCTCTTCTCGAAGTTTCCCCCGTCGTAACGGGTGTACCATTCGTGCACGGTAATCCGGTGTTCGTCCATCAGACGGAAGGCCTCTTCACTCATCTCAACCGGCATCTCGATGGCAACACCGCAATCGGAACTGATTTCCCGCGGCATGGGAATGAGGTCCACGTTCAGACCTTTCCCCTTGAGAAGTTTCTCCGCCTTCATCACCCGATGGATGGAACTGAGAATGATCACACACGTCATGGTCTGATTAACCGATCGGCTTCCAGAAGTCTTTGGGCGATCTCGTACATATTGGAGACCCTCCCGACCCGGAGCTTTTCCTTCAATCCATAGAAGTCGAGGCAGGTTCCGCAGGAGATGACATCAACCCCCTTTTCCGACAGCGTCCTCAAGGCCTCCAGAACGCCGGATCCCTCCGAGGCCAGTCGAACCCCGCTGTTGATCAAGATCAACCGGTTCGGTCGCAGTTCCACTTCCAGGAGCGTCTTGAGAAAGGCACCCATCAGAATCGATCCGAGGGCCTCATCTCCGACGCCCAGGACATGAGCGTTGATATAGACAACAATCTGTTGAGGTGCCGCCTCCTGTCGAACCGCTTCCCGACCGTCACGTACTGCCTCTTTGCGGATGTGGAACGTGACCTCCTGTCCTCTTTTCACCGTTCTGACCGAGCATCCCTGGCTTGTCACAAATCGTTCCACATTTTCATGGGCAACCGGGTCATCCACGATCACCCTCAACTCACCCTCTTTCAGTTGATCCAGGGCACGCTTGGTCATCACGACAGGCTGGGGACAGGCCATTCCTCGACAGTCGATCTCCATTCCCTTTTCCTCTGTAACCATTTTGAAATGCCCACCCCTAGAAGTCAAATCGGTTTTCCCGATATAAGACTTCCCTCTCCACGAAGGTTCCCTATAGTCGTGACCTCCCGTCTCTCGGGAGGGTGACCGTGAGGCTTATAAGCGCCCCTCGCATGGGACGGCACCCCCTGTTCTGCTGTCCCGGGAGAACCCTTTTTGGGTTGCCTTGCCCTGGCAGAATTGTTATATAATGGAGGAGGTGATTGAAGAGGAAGGGAGGTGGGGTTATGTACAAGAAGATTCTCGTTCCTTTGGATGGCTCGGAACTGGCCGAGAGGGCCCTGGTTGAGGCAGAACCACTGGCCAGGATGTTCGGTTCGGAAATCGTTCTTTTTGAGGTCGTCCCCTTCATGCCCATCTATGGATCCCCGGAGTTGGTAACCCCTCTGATCGTTGATGAGAAACAGAGGGAGTCGGTGGAAGCCTACCTTGTCAAACTTGCCGGGGAACTGAAGCAGAAGGGATTCAACGTCTCAGCCATGGTGAAGACAGGCCAACAGGTCGCCCTGGAGATCATCGAATTTGCAAAAGAGAGGGGCGTGGATCTCATCATCATGTGCACCCACGGCCGATCCGGAATTACTCGCTGGGTCCTGGGCAGCGTGACCCTGAAGGTTTTGACCCGAGCGGAGACACCCATTCTCCTCATTCGTTCCAAAGGATAATGATGTCTTCATGGGAATCGTCCTCATCGGGCTTTACGTCGCCTGTGAACTGATTGCCAACGTGACGGCTTCCAAACCCATCCAACTGGGCGGAATCGTTGTCCCGGCGGCCATCTTCATCTACGCGATCACGTTCACCCTGATCGACCTGATCAACGAGTCGTTTGGCAAACAGGGGGCTCGGAAGGTTATTCTGACGGCCTTCCTTGCCAATCTGCTGCTGGCCGCATATGCGCAGCTGGCCGTGGCCCTTCCTTCCGCCTCTTTCTACACAGGGCAGGCCGCTTTCGCCGGCGTTCTCGGAAACACCCCCAGGATCGTTTTTGCCAGCCTGGCCGCCTACCTCGTCAGTTCGTTCATTGACGCTGAGATCTTTGCCTTCTGGAAAGCCCGTGTCCGGGGACCCCGGTGGCTCAGGGTCCTGGCGAGCAATGTGGTCTCTACCGGGATCGACAGCGTTGTCTTCATCAGCCTCGCTTTCTACGGCGTCATGCCCACAGGCGGTCTGATCCAGGGTCAATACATCGTCAAGATGGCCGTCACCCTTGTCAGCCTCCCTCTGATCTATCTCGTGCGAAGCACACGGCAGAGGGGTGAGCCTGTGTCCGCCGATCCTTGCACGTGGAGTTAAGAAGACCCATGAAAAAGGAGCACATTGCGGTCGCCCTCGTTCTGTTCATCACCTGTCTGTCGTTCTACCTGCTCTACATCATCCTTTCCCCCTTTCTCGTATCGTTCTTCTGGGCCATCCTTCTGGCGACGGTGTGCTACCCTGTGTTCAAAAAGATCCAGCGTGTCTTGAAGAACAGGGTATTCCTCTCCTCCCTCGTCATGACCCTTCTCATCATCCTGGTGATCGTCATTCCGTTCACCCTCCTGATGACCTCCCTGGCCAACGAGGTGATCGGGGTCTACAACGCCGTGGAAGAGATGATCAAAACCGGCCGCCTCGAGGCTTACGTGGAGGAGCTTCGCAAGGTTCCCGCGATTCAAACGATCTGGGCCAGGCTGGATCGGTCGGTCGGTCTCTCTCAATCTCAGCCCTTCGATTTCCTTTTGAAGAACATTCAGCAGATCAGCACGTTTCTGTTCAACCAGTCTTCCAAGATACTGAAGGGCCTCTCCACGTTTCTTTTCAGCTTCTTTTTCACCCTTCTCTCCCTCTACTTCCTTTTCAAAGACGGAGACCGTCTGTTCCTGAGGCTCAAAGAGGTTCTACCCGGACCGCCGAAAGAACGGGATCTCCTCCTCGGCCGATTTCAGGCGATGGTCAAGGCCACCGTCTTTGGAGGAGTCCTCATCGCCATCATCCAGGGGGTCCTGGGGGGGCTTGCCTATTGGATCCTCGGACTTCACTCCCCGGTCCTGTGGGGAACCGCCATGGCCTTCTTCTCTTTTATTCCCGTCGGGGGGACCGCGCTGATCTGGGGTCCCACCTGTCTCATCTTATTTATCCAGGGCATCTATCTGGAAGGGGTCCTCCTGCTGCTGATCGGAGTCCTCGTGATCGGGATGACGGATAATTTCCTCAGGCCCTTATTTATCAGCTCGAAAACGAAGATCCATCCTCTCCTGCTCTTCTTCGCCGTGCTGGGCGGAATCCAAGTTTTTGGATTGATCGGGGTGGTGGCCGGCCCCCTGGTCGCAACCGTTTGTCTCACGCTGTTCGAGATCTACGCCCAGGGTATCCATGCGAGGGACGATTCCGAGATGGAGTCCCACCCCTGATCCCCATCGTTTTTGTCCTGCCTTCCTGTCACGCCTTGAAATGACACCGTGCAAGGTCTAGAATGAACGTATGACTGGATCGGAACCAGGCAGGCCAACGCATCGCAGAAAAGCAGGCCGAAAATATCTCAAACACAGGGCAGGAGACTTTCGAGCCCTGGCCCACCAAATCCTGCAGGCTGCAAACAGGGGGGTTCCCAGGGACACCTTCCAGCGGGATGTCTCACGAATGATCCTCGATTTTT
>Ga0079037_100000247_pt1 | contig 22568 bp, 21 predicted proteins | sample Mud3Dept4metaG_FD_71479 | JGI IMG/M metagenome (GOLD analysis project Ga0079037, IMG submission 71479) | Freshwater wetland microbial communities from Ohio, USA, analyzing the effect of biotic and abiotic controls - Mud 3 Core 4 Depth 4 metaG | ecosystem: Environmental > Aquatic > Freshwater >... | reverse complement strand
ACCACGCCATCCGCCCCTGCGGGGAGCATTGCTCCTGTGGCCACATAGATGGCCTCTCCGGACGCCACTGCCAGAGACGTTTCTTCGCCGACCCGCACCTCACCCTTCGTGACGAGCAGGGAAGGGGTCGTCTCTCTGGCACCATAGATGTCCTTAACCCTTACCGCGAACCCGTCCACAAGGGACCGGGGGAACGGCGGGACGTCTTCAGTTGCAACTATGTCCTCGGCCAGAATCCTGCCTATCGCAGTCGTAATCGATACGGTCTCCGTCTTTTTCGGTGGTAGCGAAAAAGAGCCGATAACCGACATTGCCTCTTTAGAAGTGACCGCTGAAAGGAATTCCATCTTGATCTTTGTTAGTACCCGATTTGTCAGGCCGTTAGTTGTGTAAATATAGGTACGGACTGGAGGATTGTCAAACCACGAGGGCTCTTGCGCAGCCTTCGTTCTTGTGGTCCTCTGACACATATTCTCGCTCAATCGGCGCCTGATTTCAACTGGCGATCTGTCCCTGGCCTGTTTGACGGGCGCTGAGTACATCCGTGCGCGGCTAGTCTTGTTGATTTGAAAGGGTTTTTGTTCTACATTTTGGTTCCAATGAAAAGACGACAGCAGTATCTTGTTGGCCTTTTACTTCTCTCGGTACTTCTTATCGGCCTCGGTCTCTACGTTTTTCTTGTGACCGAGATCCCATCGGTCGTTGCGCTCAAGAACCTCGAGAGCAAGCCCGCGAGCCCCATATACGGCGTGAACAATGAACTGGTCTACGCCGTGGTGCCGGACAATCGCATATTTGTCCGCTATGAGCGTATCCCCAAGTACGTCAAGGACGCCTTTCTCGCGGCGGAGGATGCCGACTTTTTCAAGCACGGCGCGGTAGATCCTCAGGGCATAGCGCGGGCGCTCTGGAAGAATGTGGTGCACGGCAAGGTGGTGCAGGGAGGCAGCACCATAACACAGCAGGTGATCAAATCGCTCATCCTCGGACCCGAGCGGAGCATGTTGCGTAAGGTGAGGGAAGCAATCCTGGCTTACCGCCTTGAACGGTATCTGACAAAAGCGGAGATACTGAACCTCTATCTCAACAACGTATATATGGGCCAGGGAGTGTACGGGATCGAGGCTGCGTCGCAAGTTTATTTCGGCAAGCACGTTGGAGAGCTCTCGAGAGCGGAAGCAGCCCTGCTTGCCGGCCTGGTGCAGGCGCCCTCGCGGTATGACCCCAAGAAGCGCCCGGGACTTGCCCGGATGCGGCAGGAATATGTGATAGAGCAACTCGCGGAGAAGAAATTCATCAGTCCTAAGATGAAAACCACTCTGCTTAAGGAAAAGATCTCTGTGCGGGAGGACGACGGTATATTCGCGGACAGCTACTTCAAAGGCGCCGTGGTGCGGTACGTGGAAGAAAAGTATGGAAAGGGCGTACTCAACAGAAGACAGCTGAAGATCTATGCCACGGTCGATGCTTCCCTGCAGAGACGCGCGGAAGAGACCGTCAAGAGGGGCCTCGCCCTTTATGACGAGCGAAGGGGAGAGCCCGTGGTCGCGGCTCGCCTCGACAGCAAGCGCTGGGAGAGTTTCACCAGGGAGGAGGAGAGAGAAATCAGTTTCGTTGGTCTCAAAACAGGAAAAGCCTACAATCTCCTCATTTCGGAAAAGACGGCAAACGGGTACGCTGCCTTTGCTGGCAAGCAACAGGGCTTCCTGAAGTCGTCGGCGTATGACTTTCAGCCCGGCGACGTGGTTAAGGGCGTATATCAGGGCAGCGACAAGAAGAAGGTCCCTCAGTTCATCCCTTTGAAGGTGACGCAGGTGGAGGGCAGCTTGCTCTGCATGGACGTGACTACCGGTTACGTATATGCGGTGGTGGGAGGCAGGAGCCCCGAGCGAAGTCCGTACAACCGTGCCCTGTATGCCAAGGTCCAGGCAGGCAGTGCATTCAAGCCATTCATCTACCTGGCAGCGATCGAGAAGGGGTATGATGTCGATTCGGTCATCGTTGACGAGCCGAAAGAGTACCCGGGAGCAGGGGGCAAGGTCTGGGTGCCGAAGAACTACGATGGCGTCTACCTTGGCCAGATCAGTCTCAGCGACGCCATCGCCTACTCGAAAAACGCGGCCACCGTGCGTCTCCTCGAAGATGTAGGCATTGACCGGGTGAAGAAGGTCGTTGAGAACCTTGGCATCTCCGCGGACATCGAGCATGACCTTTCAATTGCTCTCGGCACTTCCACGCTGACTCTTCTTGACCTGGTGAAGGGCTTTGCGGTTTTTGCAAACGGTGGGTTCAGGCTTCAGCCGCTCCTCATACGCAGGATCGAAGACGATAAGGGAGAGGTGCTCGAAAGCAACGAACCCGCACGAACGCGTGCGATCCCTGCAGAGGAGGCGTACAAAATGACAAAGCTTCTGCGAGGGGTAGCCACGTACGGCACAGCGAAAGAGGCGAGCAGGCTCGGCTACCCGGTCGCGGGAAAAACGGGGACCACGAGCAGCTTCTACGACGCGCTCTTTGTCGGGTATTCCCCCCACATCTGCACGGGCGTGTGGGTGGGGTTCGATGCGCGCACGTCGCTTGGAAAGGCAGAAAGCGGCGGGCGGGTGTCGCTCCCGATCTGGATGAACTTTATGGGTGTGGCGCTTCGCCGGTATCCACCTGACGATTTCACATCCCCGGCAATCCCGGTGCGGGAACATGACGACCCGATGCAGCCGGGAAGCCGCTGGTTCTGAGTGGTGAAAAGGAGTGGTCTCTCCTATGAGAATTTTTCTTGTAATCTACAATGCCGACTGCAGTGAAGAAGTGTTGCAGACATTTGAGCGGATGCAGGTTGAGCCCTATCCCCTCCAGGAAAAGGGACGCACAAGGACCAGGGGAAGCAGGGGTCAGCAGGACAAGCAGATCTGGACCGGCACCAAAGCGATGGTGGTGCTGGCAATAGCGCAGGAGAAAGAGGCAGCTCTCTACCAGGCCCTCGAAGAAATAAACCGCACACACAAAGACGCTCGCGTGCGCGCCTTCGCGTTTGAAGCACAAGAACTTTTGTGAGCATACGACAGACGGAAAGATTAAGTTCCGGTACTCCCGCCATTTTGAGGACGTCTTCCACGGTCCAGCGCTTGTGATTTTGTTCTTTAATCGAGAATAATGCATTTTGTTGTTGACAAGAATTTTCATTACCGGTAATGTGATGCTTTGTTACTCTTGTGAAATTCTTGCCTCCCATAATAAGGTGCATCGCAAGTGCTTGAGTATGTAGCGCTCCTCATCATGATGGGCCTTGCAGGGGCGATTGCGGTCTTCATGGTCGGAGCCTCTCACATCATCGGCCCACGACGGTCAAAGAAGGTGAAGGCGGCGCCGTACGAGTGCGGCATGACCACCATAGGGCCGACGCGCCGTATGATCACCATCAGGTACTACATCGTCGCAATGCTCTTCCTGGTGTTTGATATCGAGATACTCTTTTTGTACCCGTGGGCTGTTATCACAAAGCAACTCGCTCTTTTCGGGTTTATCGAGATGCTTGTTTTTGTCTTCATCCTTTTTATCGGATATGTGTACGTGTGGAAGAAAGGGGCACTGGAATGGGAGTAACTAAGCCCGAGAAAAATGTGCTCGTCTCGACGGTCGATTTCTTTGTGAACTGGGCCAGGAAGAATTCAGTCTGGCCGGTCACCTTCGGCCTCGCCTGATGCGCGCTTGAGATGATGGTTGCCAGTTCGGCAACCTATGACATTGCCAGGTTCGGTGCTGAAGTCTTCAGGCCGTCCCCACGCCAGTCAGACCTCATGATCGTGGCAGGGACCGTTACCAAGAAGATGGCCCCGGTACTTAAGAGGATCTATGAGCAGATGCCTGAGCCCAAGTGGGTGATCGCATACGGCGCGTGCGCCTGCTCTGGTGGCATATTCAAAACGTACAACGTGGTGCAGGGGGTGGATCAGGTAGTGCCTGTGGACGTCTACATTCCAGGCTGCCCACCGAGACCCGAGAGCCTCCTGGCCGGCCTGATCAAGCTCCAGGAAAAGATACAGCATGAGACCATACTGGAAAGAGCGATCATTTCCATACCCGGGATGAAGGGATGACAGGGACACAGACTGTCGTACAAAGACTGGTTGCGACGTTCGGCGAAGGGCCGGTCACAGTGAGCGAGTCAAACGGGGCGCCACATGTTACCCTTGATCCGCGTAGGGCGCGCGAGATACTGGACTTCCTGCGGAATGATCCCGAATGCGCGTTCGAGATGCTTACTGACCTCTTCGGGGTTGACTATAACACCAAGAAAGATCGTTTTGAACTTGTCTACCTTCTCAATTCTCTCAGCAAGAACATGAGGCTCGCGGTCAAGGTGAGACTGAACGAGGGCGAGGTCTTTCCCACGGTGAGCGACATCTGGCTCGCTGCCGACTGGTTCGAGAGGGAGATCTTCGACATGTTCGGCATCAGGTTCCTGAACCACCCTGACTTGCGCCGTATCCTCCTCGACGATGACTTCGAGGGACATCCCCTGAGGAAAGACTTCCCGACCGAAGGATATGACTTTGACCGACCGTTGGTGGTTCAACTGGAAGAAGAGCGGGAGGGAGAGCAGGAGGGAGAGAAAGGATAGTGGCTGAGACCCGGTTCATGACCATCAACATGGGACCGCAGCACCCTGCAACGCACGGGGTGCTTCGCATGCTCGTGGAACTCGATGGTGAGGTCATCAAGAAGTCAACACCGTATATCGGTTACCTGCACCGGGGAGTTGAAAAGCTGGCTGAGGCACGGACCTACCTTCAGGCCCTTACCCTCAGCGACAGGCTTGACTACACGAACGGTCTCTCCAATAACCTCGCGTACTGCCTCGCGTGCGAGAAACTCCTCGGCCTCGAGATACCGAAGCGTGCGCAGTGTCTGAGGGTCGTGCTCTGCGAGTTGCAGCGCATTGCCGCGCACCTGCTCTGGGTCGCAACCCATGCGCTCGACCTTGGTGCCATGACGGTGCTTTTCTATGCATTCCGTGAGAGGGAAACGATCCTCACGATCGTAGAGCATGTTACGGGTGCGCGCCTTACCCCGAGCTACATCCGTATCGGCGGATTGGCCAAAGACGTGCCGCCTGATTTCAAGAGCATGGTGCAGGCATTCGTTGACGAATTCCCCGGGAAGATAGATGAGTATGAGACTCTCCTCACGAAGAATGTGATCTGGAGAAGGCGTACACAGGGCATCGCCCAGTTGTCAGCTCCGGACGCAATCAGCTACGGTGTCACGGGCCCGGTGCTTCGTGCGAGCGGGGTCAACTACGACGTGCGCAAGGCATACCCGTATTCTTCGTATGACGAGTTCGACTTCATCGTCCCCCTGGGTACAAACGGCGACGTGTATGACCGGTACCTCGTGAGACTGCAGGAGATGAGACAGTCGCTGCGGATCGTGGAGCAGGGTATCGCAAAACTGCCTGACGGCCCTGTGAATGCCCACGTGCTTGACGTCGTACCTCCTGACAAGGACGAGGTGCAGCATGACATGGCGGCCCTTATCCGCCACTTCAAGATCATGGAGGAAGGATTCAAGCCGCCCGTTGGCGAGGCGTATGGTGCTGTGGAGGCACCCAAAGGCGAGCTTGGTTTTTACCTGATCAGCGACGGTTCCAGCAAGCCGTTCCGCATGAGAATCAGGGCGCCCTCCTTCCTCAATCTGGCGTCGATTCCGAAGATGATCGAGGGGCAGATGGTGGCTGACGTTGTTGCAGCCATTGGAAGCGTTGATATCGTTCTGGGTGAGATTGACAGGTGATGCATGGCTGAGCCTCTTTTCAGTTACTGGCAGGGAGAGCTTGTAGACAACCGGGGAAAAGGCAAGGAAGAGCTTGCAGCTCCGAAAAAGCTGAAGCTCCCTGCGGAGTTCCTAGCCGGCGAGCCTGTAAAGGCATTTATGGGTTGGGATGGCATTGCCATCTACGACGAAAGCGTTGACATCGTCGACATGTGCACGAAGTACGTGGAGGCGGTGCAGAAAGAGTCCTGCGGCCGGTGCCTTCCATGCAGGATCGGGACGAAGGTTGTCCTCGATAGATTAAAGGCCATCGCAGAAGGGCAGGGCACGCAGGATGACCTCGCAGGCATCAAGAGATTGGCGGCTGAAATCAAAGAAGGTTCCAAGTGCCAGATAGGCCAGACAGGCCTTGTGCCGGTCCTTCATGCCATTGAGCTCTTTCCGGATGCGTTCGGGAAGTGCGTGAGCGGACAGAAGGCGCGCGAAGGCACGTACCGCTCCTCGGTCACGGCTCCCTGCTTCAGTATCTGTCCCACGAAGCTGAAGATACCGAAATATGTCGAAGAGATTGCGGAAGGCCGTTTCACCGAATCTCTTGCCACGATCAGAGAAGACACCTGCCTCGCCGGGACCCTGGGACGTGTCTGCGTTCGTCCATGCGAGTCGAACTGCAGAAGGGCGAACATCGATGAGGCGGTCTCCATAAAATACCTGAAACGCTTTGTTGCGGACTACGAGCTGGAAAAAGAGAAGCAACCCATCATCAAGAAGGAGCCCGTTGACGGGAAGAACATCGCGGTCGTGGGTGCGGGCCCGGCAGGCCTCTCCGTGGGATACTACCTCGGGCAGATGGGTTACAAGGTCACCATCTTCGAGCGTCTTAACGAGCCCGGCGGCATGGCGGCGGTTGGCATACCCGATTACCGTCTTCCGAGAGAGATACTGCGGGGCGAGGCAGACCTGCTGCGTGACCTCGGCGTTGAGATCAGGTATGGGGTGAACGTGGGCAAAGACATCACGTTGGCCAGCTTGGAAGACGAGTATGACGCCGTGTTTATAGGTGTCGGCGCGCACGGCAGTTCGCCGATGGGCGCAGAGGGAGAGGACAAGGGCTACCGGGGCTTTATCGCGGGTGTCAAGTACCTGCTCGATGTAAACAACGGTAAGGACCCGTACCCTGAAGGCAAGAAAGTGGTCGTGGTAGGGGGTGGCAACGTGGCCATGGACTGCGTTCGCTCTTCTTTCCGTATCGGCAAGCCGGACGTGAACCTGGTCTACCGGAGGACAAAGGCAGAGATGCCGGCTGACCCGGTTGAGATCCACGATGCCGAAGAAGAAGGTGTGAAGTTTCACTATCTCTGCAACCCGGTCCGCATCATTGAAGAGGATGGAAAAGTCGTCGCGGTCGAACTGATCCGGATGGAGCTGGGCGAGCCGGATGCAAGCGGCAGGAGAAGACCTGTGCCGGTTCCCAACTCAGAGTTTATCATTGAGACGGACATCCTGATACCCGCCATCGGACAGGTGGTCGATTTCGGGTTTACGGAAGGGGTCTCCGACCTGCAGCTCACGAAGTGGAAGACGGTCCAGGTGAACCAGGAGACGTTTGAATCATCGAAGAAGGGCGTCTTTTCGGCCGGCGACTGCGAGACAGGCCCTGACGTGTTGGTGCGCGCGTGCGGCAATGGTAAGCGTACCGCGTGGAAGATCGACCAGTACCTGCGCGGGCAGAAGGTGGAGCCGCGCACGGAGGAGAAATTTCAGCAGCTGTTTGCTGGCTTGAAGGTATATCAGAAGGATGAAAATGTTGGCCTGGTAGGGGGAGAGAAGAGACCCCATCTCAGGATGCTTGACCCCGATATGAGGAAGTGGACGTTTGACGAGGTGGAGGAAGGCTACAGGGTCAATGAGGCGATCAAGGAAGCGAGCCGGTGCCTGCGCTGTTACCGCATCGGCATGATTGCAGTCTGAACGTGAAGAGCGGAGTCGATCAGAACGTATGGCGATGATAAGGCTATTCATTAATGGCCAAGAGATAGAAAGCGAAGAGGGAAAGACAATCCTCCAGGTGGCGCGGGAAAGTGGGATTTACATCCCCACCCTGTGCTACCATGAGAACCTCTTGCCCATCGGATCGTGCAGGCTTTGCATCGTGGAGGTGGAAGGTTATGCCAACCCGGTTGCCTCATGCGTTACGGCGGCGGTCGACGGCCTCGTAATCAGGACTGATTCCGAGAAGCTCTTCAAAATGAGGCAGGACTATCTCAAGTTCCTGCTTATCCATCACCCGCTCGACTGTCCCATCTGCGACGCAGGTGGCGAGTGCCAGTTGCAGGACCTCGTGTTCGAGCACAAGGTCGAGAAGGTGGATCTGCAGGCCACACGAAGCGGAAGCCGGCAGGCTTTTCCCTCGACCCCATTGCTCCGCTACTTTGTGGACCGGTGCGTGCTCTGCCTGCGATGCATCCATGCGTGCAGGGAAGTTTCTGGAAGAGACGTGCTTGATCTCTCGGGGAGTGGCATCGATGCGAAGATGACCACTGCCCGCTCTGCCGACTGCATATCCTGCGGTGAGTGCCTTTCCGTCTGCCCTGTGGGTTCCATCACCGAAGGACTGAGCCCAGTGAAGTCGAGGTTCTGGCAGGTCGCGAGAAGGCGCACCACGTGCCCGCATTGTGGTTTCGGCTGCACCTTCGACCTCGACGTGTTCGAAGATCGCTTCGTCACGAACGTGGTGACTGAGACTGACAGTGTCCCGAACAGCGGCTCTCTCTGTGTGTTGGGCCGCTTCGGATATGATTTCGTGAACCACGAGGCGCGCGTAACGTCCGCCTCTGTAAGGTCCAATGGCACGTCGAGAGAATGCGGCACGAGCGAAGCCGCACAGCTCGCGGCTGACAGCCTCTCCCGCCTCGCCAATGCGGATAAAGGTGTTGGCTTTCTCGTCTCCCCGCGCGCAACCAACGAGGAGATCTATCTCATACGGGAGATAGCGGCCCGCTTGAAGAAGAGCTTTGTCGCATCTCCCGCTGCGCATCACACGGGTCCGGTGCTTGGCCTCATGAAGGAGATGGGCCTTCCTGCCACACGCGAGTATGACGATCTGAAAAAGTGCGACCTGATCATTGTGGTTGGAGCGAACCTCCTGTCCAACAATCACGTGCTGGCCAACAAGGTGCGTGAAGCATTCAAACTGAATGGCTCGCGCGTCATCGTGGTCGACCCGAGCCCTAACGGTGTGGCGAAGATAGCAGATCTCCACCTCGCTATACGGCCGGGCCATGACGCGCTTCTTTTCAACGGCCTCTCTGCGCGGCTCGTCGAAGAGCAGAAGTGCGCCGGCGAAGCCGGCCTGGTGGAGGGCTTCGCGGGGTTCTCATCGAGTATTGCGCGCTGGAAGGTGGAGTCAGCGGGTTCCAGTGCAGGGGTTCTCGAAGCCAACCTGCGGAAGGCATACCGCCTGATCACGAATGCGACAAGCGTCGGCATTATCGTCGGATCAGGCATCACCACATCTGCGGACAGTCTTGCGGCGCTTCTCAACTTTGCGCTTCTCACGGGCATCCCTGCGAAGGGAACGATCATAGCGACAGCCCGCCAGGCAAACGCTGCAGGATGCGTTGCGATCCTCGACGGCGCACTCCTTTCGCCGGAAGATCTGCTGAAACGCGCCGATGTGCATGGGCTCTTCATCTATGAGGACGATCCATTCCATTACCTGAGCGGATCAGTGGTCAAGGAAGCACTCGCTTCCAAAGAGTTCGTGCTCGTTGCCGACGCCATGGCCTCGCTTGCGGGTGATCATGCGCATATTACCGTGCCCACGGGTACGTTTGCTGAGAAGAAGGGGACGTTTGTTGCTCAGGACGGTTACCTGCGCGCGCTTGGGATGGCGATGGGTAAAGGCGCTCCGGGATTCCAATTCCTCTCGGAACTACTGTCTCTGGTGGGCGGTACGAGGTTTCAGGACGCAGGAGAAGTGACCGAGCAGCTCCGGAGAGAAGGTCTTATTGAGTCTCTTGACGGAGGCAGGCAGGGATTTCCTCGCAACGGCGCGCATGTGCGGTTTAATGCGCGTGGAGCAGGAAAACCCAGGGTCCCCGAGCGGACCCACCAGCTCATCCTGAGGGACGTTTTCTCCAATCATCATTTGTTCGACAAGGACGTCTACTCCAAAGGCGTGGGTGCGGTCTATTCGGCCCCGGGCTATCCCATCTCCGAGGACAAGCTCTTCATGTCGCCGGAAGATGCAGCTGCTCTTGGTGTTGCGGAACGCGATCCCGTGATCATCCAGTCTGAGGCCGGGTCGATCAAGAAAGGCGTATCGATCAAGGCAGGCTTGAGACAGGGCGTGCTCGAATATGTGCTCTTTAAAGACAGGCGCGATGCGCTCGGTCTTTCGAAAGGCATGGAAAAAGTGATAGACGTGTCGGTGCAAAAAGGGTAGCGCATGGAAACCATCTTCTGGTTAATCGAAGCTGTCGTCAAGAATCTGCTGGTGATATCGCTGCTCCTTTTGTTCGTTGCGTATCTCACGCTCGTTGAGCGTAAGGCGCTCGGCCACATACAGGTGAGACCGGGGCCCAACAGGGTCGGGCCGTTCGGTCTGCTCCAGCCCATCGCTGACGGCATAAAATCGTTCACCAAAGAGGACCTTATACCCGCGGAGGCGGACAAACCTTTGTTCGTCATCGCCCCGATGATCTGTATCTTTACTGCGCTTTCCATGATCGCGGTTGTGCCGTTCGGGCCGGCGTTTGAACTGTTTGGCAGAAAGATAAAGCTCGTAGTCGCGGACATCGACATCGGGCTTCTCTATGTGTTCGCCATGGCTACGCTCGGTGAGTACGGCATTGTGCTCGGTGGGTGGTCTTCGGGGAACAAATACGGCGTGCTGGGATCTCTCAGGGCTGCTGCCCAGATGATCAGCTACGAGGTATCTCTGGGGCTGATTGTTATCGGTACGATCATCCTCGCCGGATCGTTGAGGCTCACCGATATTGTTGAAGCGCAGCGGTCCGTCTGGTTTGTCGTGTACCAGCCCTTTGCCTTCATTCTGTACCTGATTGCGGGGCTTGCCGAGATAAACAGGACCCCGTTCGACATGCCTGAGGCGGAAAGCGAGCTCGCCTGCGGTTTCAACATAGAGTACAGCAGCATAAAGTTTGCCCTCTTCTTCATGGCGGAATATGCGCACATGATCACGGTTGCGGCCGTGGCAACGACGCTTTTCCTCGGGGGATGGCATGGACCCTGGTTGCCGGGGCCTGTCTGGTTCCTAATCAAGGTGTTTGCGCTCCTCTTCTTCTTCATCTGGGAGCGGGGCACGTTCCCCCGGCTACGCTATGACCACATCATGAAATTCGGCTGGAAGATACTCTTCCCTCTAGCCCTGCTTAACGTTGTTGTAACAGCGCTGGTTGTTGCGCTGGTGAGGTGAGGTAAGGATGCCGGTACTGCCTTTACTCAAGGGTCTCACGTTGACGCTCAAACGGTTCTTCTCGCGACCGATCACGATCCAGTATCCGGAGCAGAAGAAGGATCTGCCCAACTGGAGGGGCATCCACTATTTCGCCAAGAACGAGAAGGGCGAAACCGCGTGCGTGGCGTGCGGGCTCTGTGTGGCCATCTGCCCTTCCCGCTGCATCTCGCTGGAGATAGCAGAGGGCGCAGACGGGAAGAGATATCCCGCACGGTACGAGATTGATGCGCTTCGGTGCATCTTCTGCGGGTATTGCCAGGAAGCCTGCCCGGTCAACGCCATACGGCTGGGTGGAGGCTACGAATACGTTCACTACCGCAGGGAGGATTTCAGGCTGAACACGGACAAGCTCCTCACCATGTACGAGGTGAAGAAATGATCGCCACGGCATTCAGCTGGCTCGTTTTTCTCTCTGCAGCGCTTGTCGCGGTCGTAGCCTCTGTCCTCATGGTGACTCGGCGAAATCCCGTTCACAGTGCGCTCTGGCTCATTGTGACCTTCTTTTCGCTGGGCATACTCTATCTCTCGCTCAACGCGCAGTTCATCGCCGTTGCGCAGGTGATCGTGTACGCAGGCGCCATCATGATGCTCATCCTCTTTGTCATCATGCTGATTCACCTGGAGAAAGAGCCGGAACAAGCCAAGAAAGTTTCCGGTGCAAAAATTATCGGGTCGTTTATAACGATCATTCTGTTCCTCGAAATCATAGCGGCGGTACTTGCCTTCCAGGTTACCGGGAGAAAGGGCACGTTCACGCCGGAAGTGCTTGCAAGGGTCGGAGACGTGAAGGCGGTCGGCACGGCGCTCTATGGTAAGTACCTTTTCCCTTTTGAGATCGCGTCAATCCTGCTTCTCATAGGGATCGTCGGTGCGGTAGTGCTCTCCAAACGCAGGAAGGATTAGGGATCCAGGAAGGATTAGGGATTAATGTTGCCTCAGATACCGTACAGTTTCTATTTTGCCCTGAGCGCGATGCTGTTTACCATAGGGGCGATAGGTGTCATCACGCGGAGGAATGCCATCGTCGTCTTCATGTGTCTTGAACTGATGCTCAACGGCGTCAACCTTGCCTTCATCGCTGCCGGCAATGCGCTTAACTCGTTGGATGGCGTTATCTTTGTCTTTTTCGTCATGACCGTAGCGGCGGCCGAGGCGGCAGTAGGCCTTGCGATCTTTGTCATGATATTCCGGCTCAAGGGCACGGTGAATGTTGATCAGGTTAATCTGTTGAAAGGATAAAGAGACAGGGGCTTGGGTCCAGGGGCCTGGGTCGCGGGTACAGAAAGAACTGTGGAGTTGATAAGGATGAATATGAGGATAGGTTCCAAAGAGCGGTTCCAGTACCTTTGGTTGTTCTGGACCCCGGCTACCGGACCCGGGACCCTCGGGTTTGGGGTTAACAATGGCTGATTACATCTGGCTGATCCCGACGTTTCCCGCGGTGGGCTTCCTCATAAACGGATTCCTGGGTAAGAAAGTGCCCAAGGCGTTTGTGTCGTGGGTGGCGTGCCTTGCCCTCTTTGCCTCGTTCGTTGTTTCGCTGACCATCCTGTTTCAGTTCTTCCAGCTTCCGCCTGACCAGCGGATCTTTGAACGGGACATCTTTGACTGGATTGTGGCCGGGGAGTTCCGTGCCACGGTTGGCTTCCGGATAGACCCGCTTTCGGTCATCATGTGCCTTGTGGTGACGGGTGTGGGTTTCCTGATCCACGTTTACTCGGTCGGGTACATGCACCATGATGAGGGATATCCGCGGTACTTCACCTACCTGAACCTCTTCGTCTTCATGATGCTGATACTGGTCACGGCCAACAACATTCTCCTCATGTTTGTGGGGTGGGAAGGGGTCGGTCTCTGTTCTTACCTGCTCATCGGTTTCTGGTTCCGCAAGGACTCCGCATCGAATGCAGGCAAGAAGGCCTTCATCGTTAACCGGATAGGAGACTTCGGTTTCCTCCTTGGCATGTTCTCGCTCCTTGTGGCCCTGGGTGCGCAGGGCGTGTGGACGCTCAATTACGGGGAGATACAGAAGAACGCGCACCTCCTGAACGCGTCCGCGGCGACTATTATCACGCTGCTCTTTTTCATTGGCGCCACAGGCAAATCCGCACAGCTTCCCCTCTATGTCTGGCTGCCGGACGCCATGGAAGGCCCGACACCGGTCAGCTCTCTCATTCACGCTGCTACCATGGTGACCGCCGGGGTGTATATGGTGGCTCGCCTGAATTTCCTTTACAACATGGCGCCGGAAATCATGTTCGTTGTAGCGCTTGTGGGTGTGCTGACTGCCATTTTCTCCGCCTCCATCGGGTTTGCCCAGTACGACATCAAACGCGTGCTTGCTTACTCGACGGTGAGCCAGCTCGGCTACATGTTCGTGGGCGTCGGTGTGGGTGCGTATGCTGCAGGCATCTTCCACCTCATGACGCACGCATTCTTCAAGGGCCTTCTCTTTCTGGGTGCGGGCAGCGTCATCCACGCGATGAGCGGCGAGCAGGACATGCGGCACATGGGGGGATTGAGAAAGAAGATCCCTGTGACGTACTGGACCTTTGTGCTCGCCTGTATCGCAATCGCCGGGGTGCCGCCCTTTTCCGGCTTTTTCAGTAAGGACGAGATACTCTGGAAAGCATTCAGCGCCGGTGGCCCCTATATATTCGTATGGGTCATCGCCGCGATTGCCGCGGGCATGACCGCGTTCTACATGTTCAGACTGTTATTCGGCACGTTCCACGGGGAGTGCAGGGCCTCTGAAGAGGTGAAGCACCACATCCATGAGTCGCCAAAGGTGATGACTATACCGCTCATGATCCTGGCAGCATTGTCTGTCGTTGGTGGTTTCGTCGGTGTCCCGCACATCCTTGGCGGTCACAATCGGATAGAGCAGTTTCTGGAGCCTGTTTTCGGGGGAGGGCACAAGACCGGTCACGCGGCTGATTTCAGTATCATCACCAGGGCGTTCGCTGCAGGCGGGACTCACGATTCTGCGTCGGCCGAGATGACTCTTATGGTGCTTTCGGTTGTCATAGGGCTCCTGGGCATCTTCATAGCTTACAAGATGTACATAAAGAACCCCGAACTCCCTGACCGGTTCGTGAGCAGGTGCACGGGGTTCTATCGGACGGTACACAACAAGTATTACGTGGACGAGATTTACGGCGCGACCGTTGTCCGTGGCCTGCTGGGTTTGGGTACGTTTATGAAAAACTTTTTCGACGAAGTGATCATAGACGGAACGATCAACGGCGTTGCGGCGTTGCTGGGCTGGGCCGGAGGCGTGTTGCGAAAAATCCAGGCAGGGTATGTCCAGGGGTATGCCTTTGCAATGATCGCCGGGGCGATTCTCGTGCTCGGATACTTTTTGTTCCGGGTAATGATGTAAGGGAGTCTGTATGGGTCAATGTTCCTTTCCCATCCTGAGTGTTCTCGTGTTCGTTCCTCTCCTTGGAGCAGTTACGCTGCTCTTTGTCCGGAGAGAGCATGAGTCGTACATAAAGGGATTCACCCTCGTTTTCTCGATCATAGAATTTGCGATTTCCCTGCCGCTCTACTTCTATTTCGATGAAAAGACGACTGCGATGCAGTTCGTTGAGAAGTTGCCATGGTTTCCCGAGTGGGGCATCTCCTATTATCTCGGAATCGACGGCATCAGCCTCCTGCTCGTCCTGCTGACCACGTTCCTGACCATACTCTGCGTGCTCTGCTCCTGGAAAGCCATAGAGACACGGGTAAAGGAGTACTACGTCACCTTCCTCGTTCTCGAAACAGCCATGATCGGCACGCTCTGCGCCCTTGATCTCGTGCTCTTCTACGTGTTCTGGGAGCTGATGCTCATCCCCATGTACCTTTTGATCGGCGTGTGGGGAGGACCGCGCAGGATTTATGCAGCGATCAAGTTCTTCCTTTTCACCATGGTGGGCAGTGTGCTTATGCTGCTTGCTATTTTTGCGCTCTACTTTCACTACTTCAAGACCGCCGGTGTTTACACGTTCGATGTGCTGGAACTCTACAAGGCGCAGGTCCCCATAGGGCTCCAATACTGGCTTTTTGCGGCGTTTGCACTCTCCTTTGCCATCAAGGTTCCCATGTTCCCGGTCCACACATGGTTGCCGGATGCACACACGGAAGCACCCACGGCGGGTAGCGTGATCCTGGCCGGGGTGCTTTTGAAGATGGGGACGTACGGTTTCCTGAGGTTTGCGATACCACTCTTCCCGGCTGCAGCGTTTGCTGCGGTGCCGCTCATGTCGATCCTTGCACTCATCGGCATCATCTATGGTGCGATCGTAAGCATGATGCAGCCCGACCTGAAGCGATTAATCGCGTTTTCAAGCGTTAGCCACCTGGGCTACGTGATGCTGGGCATGTTTGCGTTCAACATGCAGGGGGTGGAAGGGAGTATCTACCAGATGCTCAACCACGGCATCAGCACGGGCGGACTCTTTCTCATTGTCGGCATGATCTACGAGAGGAGACATACGAGGATGATCGCCGACTTCGGAGGCCTCTCCACGCCCATGCCGATCTTCGCCGCGTTTTTCATGATCGTGACGCTCTCGTCCCTTGCGCTACCGGGCACCAACGGTTTCGTGGGAGAGTTTCTCATTCTGCTGGGAGCCTTCAGGGCAAACAAACTCTTCGGCATACTCGGTACGACCGGGGTGGTGCTGGGAGCAGTCTACATGTTCTGGATGTTCCAGCGGGTGATGTTCGGTGAAGTCACAAAGGAAGCGAACAAGAAACTTGTTGACCTCGGCAAGCGAGAGGTGCTCATTCTCTGCTCCGTGGTCTTTTTCATCATATTGATGGGTGTCTATCCAAAGATGTTCTTCAAGAAGATGGACTCCTCGGTAGAAGGCTTTCTGAAATTCGTCAAGGAACGGAATGCGCAATACCTGGCTCTGGAGGGCGCGCCCTCGCCGGTCGCTCCCGTGAAAGTAGCACCGGTGAAAGTCGCTCTCGATACCGGACTCGAGACGGCTCTCGATAAATTGAAGAATCCTGAAAAGTAGGGGCACGGCATGGAGTTTATGGTTTCAGCCGAAAATTTCTGGTGGATCGTTCCTGAAATCGTTGTCACCGCCTGCGCGCTTCTTGTGCTTATAGTGTCTGTGTTCGACAAAGGAGAGCGGGTTACCACGGCGTGCGGGGCGATCTGTCTCGTCGGCTCGCTTACGAGCCTTCTCTGTCTGCTGTCTATCTGGGGCGAGAGCGCAGATGTGTTCAACGGACTTTACACCATAGACCCATTCGGGACCTTCTTCAAGATTATCTTTGTCATCATCCTTGTGCTGGTGACCATCATCTCTCTGCGGTACACGGCACGGGAAGAGATCCTTTTGGGCGAGTACTACACGCTCCTCATGCTGGGGGTGCTCGGCATGATGGTCATGGTTTCGTCTAACAGCTTCATCACCATCTTCATCGGGTTGGAAGTGATGTCGCTGGCTATCTATGTACTATGCGGGCTGATGCGGGACAGCGTGAAGTCCGTGGAAGCCTCTCTCAAGTATTTTCTACTCGGTGCCTTTGCAACCGCCTTCCTTCTTTATGGCATAGCCATGATATTTGCCGCTACCGGGACGATCGACCTGAAGGAACTCAATGTCTTCGTATCCTCACGCGGTTTTGCAGCCACGCCTGTCTTCCTCGGAGGCATTGCCCTGCTCATTGTGGGGTTTGGCTTCAAGATCGCGTCGGTGCCCTTCCACATGTGGACGCCGGACGTGTATGAAGGCGCTCCCACCTCGATCACGGCATACATGGCCACGGGTGTCAAGGCAGCAGCCTTCGGCGCTTTCCTGCGGGTATTTTACACGGCATTGTTGCCGTTAATCTCAGACTGGTCGATGATGCTCTGGGTCATCGCGGTGCTCACGATGGTGGTCGGCAACGTGATCGCCCTTGTGCAGACCAACCTGAAGAGGCTGCTTGCCTATTCGAGCATCGCCCACGCCGGCTATCTTCTGATTGCCTTTGTGGCGGGTGATAAGGCGCTTTCTTCAAGTGTGCTCTTCTATCTGATCGTCTATACCTTCATGAACATCGGTGCTTTCACGGTGGTGATCCTTCTGGGCAGGAAAGGGGAGCCGAACGAAGAGATTGAAAGTTACGCAGGGCTGGCTGCCCGCCATCCGTTCATTGCGTTGTCGATGAGCATATTCCTGCTTTCCCTCACTGGCATACCACCGCTTGCCGGCTTCATGGGCAAGTTCTATATCTTCAGTTCCGCAATCAAGGCGCACTATTACTGGCTCGCCGTTATCGGTGTTCTGAGCAGCGCAGTGGCGGCTTACTATTACTTGCGAGTCCTGATGTACATGTACTTCAAGGAGCCGGAGCGCGAATTGGGAGCTGTCGATTTATCTCCAGCGTATGTGATTGTGATACTCATCAGCATAGCGGCATTGTTATACATGGGCATTCTGCCGAGAGAGGTATTTCTCCTGGCCCAGCAATCCGTCTGCATCTTCTAGATGCCGGGCTGCCTTTCGGGCCTAACTCAGGTTTAGCGGGGCACCCGTGACAAGTCAACTAGCCAAAGCCTGACCAAATATCCCACACGGGTCGCCCACGAGGTATGCCTCCGTCCACTCCTCCTAGTCGCCTTGACATCCATCGAGATTCAGCCCGACATGTTGTAGTGACGCAAGGAGCGTGTTAATTGGTAGACTTTCTTTTCGCTAGTAGCTAGCTCTATTTGAGGGGCAGCGGTACGATAGGGCCACCCTCTTTCCTCACGCCCAGCCTGATGGGCCGGGGAATGCCCTTTTTCGGAACTGTGACTTCGACCAGCAATTGCTCGCCGGGTGGACGACGGGAGGGATCGGGAACGTGCTCCGGAATGAAGAACGCCACGGGCTCGTTCAGCACAGCAAGTTTTTCATCGCCGCGTTTGATCAACCGAGCGTGCAGGCCTGAGGGAGCATAAGGGACGCTTTCGGGCTTTGCCTCCGCCAGCAGTTGTCCGCCTTCGACGCGCAACACGACCGATTGCGGCGCCCCCCACCGTCCTTGCTGAGGTTCCTTGATTCCGTAGGGCTGCACGACAAGCTGCAAGCTCACGTACCGGCCACGAATGGGAAGATCCGGATCGTATGGTACAGTGCTTACCCAAACCCGGGGTAGCGTGGCACGATCATAGAGCAATTTTGCACCAAGCCCCGCCACCAGGCAGACGTGGATCACCGCTATGACCAAACCCTTGAAAAGTGGTTTCACTCCTTTCCTTTCTCTATTCGGAGCAAGAGACGGCGGCGGGTCTTTTCGAGTAACCACCCGCCTAACAGAAACAGGAGACCCATCCCGATCAGGCTTGCCGAGCGCCCCAGCTTGTCCATCACGGTCGAAAAATAGAAAAACAGAACTGTCAGCGCGAATCCCACAATCCCCAGGTTGACTCGCTCCTTCCGGGCTTCCTTCAGACCCCACGCGATCAGCCCAACTGAACCCAAGGCGCATATCACATACTGTAACAGCTGGTTTAACGAGTAAGCAGAAGGACTAGAATAAGGGTGGGATCGCAGGCTGGTTGCGCTTAACGCTCCAACCCATAACGCAGCGATCACATTCCACCAGACATATTTCCCTCGCAGCCGCCATGCCAGCGTAACCGGGAGCAAAAACGCTGCAGCCCATCCGACAAGATGATAGCTCCACGGTAGCGGCAACAGGCGCCCGAAACCACCTGCAAATATCGAGGACTGAATGACGGCTGCGACAGCAGGGATCAGGGTTAGCCCGCCTATCCATGCCAGGGCTATGCTCACGGATGTTCTTCTGTCTGGCAGCAGCGCTGTCAGATACGTGATTGCCAGCGACAACAAGCCTGCAGCAAGAATGGTCTCACCACCTGCCAAACCGCGTGTGGCTTCCGTCCACTCACCGGCAAGCCAGGCGGGAGTTAGTACCGCCGCCAGGGCGGCTTGCGGCCAGTCGTGCAGAATCGCCCACGCCACCCATGCGCCCGACGCCCAGAGCATGACGCCCAAAGGCCAGTGCTCCTGTAAATGAAAGATTTGTCCTGCGAGAAAAATTCCTGCTCCCAGGCAGATCGTACCGACCGCATGCAGCACCGTGGAAAGAATGGTAAAGCGCGTCGACACTATCGCCCCGGCTACGTGCATAAGCGCTACCAGAGCCAGTACGAGGGTAAAGCGCGCAGCTGGGGAAAGCTTGTCCCAGTGCGCAGCGACAAAAAGCAGAATGCCTGCCGCGAGCAATACTCCGCCGAGGGAAATTGCAAACAGCACTGGCCAGCCCAGTCGTTGGGCCTTGACCTTTGCGGTCTCGTAGGTACGGATCGACGCGGCTGTGCCCGCGTCAATCAGGCCTGCGTTCACCCATCGCTCGAGGTATCGTTCCCAGTTCGCGGCCATATCGCCTTCTGTCTAAAGGGTCAAGGAAAATTCCCTGTTCTTACAAATGATACACAGTGTCAACGGAAGCGACAATGGGAAAATGTATATAAATAAAACTATGTTTCCTGGGTTCATGCCGGGGAATAACAACCCCGACGTCATAGTGCCGCCCTCGGTCTTCTAAGCACCCCGTATTCTCGTATGCATATTTAATCCCGTTTTGCCGTGGAAATTTCCCTTGACATGCTCGGTGCGCAGCATAGTATCATCCTGTTCGTGGCGATGCTGAAAGGCGCTGACTCGCTGCTTCGGGGTCAGATCAACGAAGGCTTGAGGCGCCTGGAGAAAGAAGGTGCCTACGCCGAAATTATTTCAAGGTGGCCTAGTGTTGGATGATGCGAGGGTAGATCAATGAAGGTTCCTCGGCTGGATCTGCACGAAGTGAGTTTTGCTCTGAACGGCACAAAGATTCTAGATTCTGTCTCCTGGACCATTGAGCCGGATGAGCACTGGGCTGTACTCGGGCCAAACGGGGCGGGGAAAACCACACTGCTTAGAATCGTGTGCGGTCACCTCTGGCCAAACGCGGGGGGCCGGGTTAGCTGGAACGGTCAGACGGATGCCAATCTCGGAGATCTGCGCAGGGGCATCGGCTGGCTCACCTCTACCCTTGTTGATGAAGTCCCGAAGAAGGAAACTGTTCTGAACACGGTCATTTCAGGGAAATACGCCCAGGTAGGCCTGTGGGTCTTTTTCTGGGAGCCACCTGACGAGGCGGATGTTGAAAGAGCTTTGCGCTATCTGGGAGAACTGGGATGTGAAGGACTCGCGCGGAGACACTTTGGAAGCCTGTCCCAGGGCGAACAACAGAAGGTCTTGATCTGCCGGGCCTGGATGGCAGAGCCGTACCTGACCATCCTCGATGAACCCTGCGCCGGGATGGACCCGGGTGCCCGCGAGACCTTTCTCTCCACTCTTCTCACGATCGGCAGGAACACCAGTCATCCAAGCTTCATTTACGTGACACATCACGTGGAGGAGATACTGCCGATCTTTACTAAGGCCCTCATCCTCAAAGATGGCAGGGTCATCAAGAGTGGCCACGCGAGTGACGTACTCTCTGACCAAAGCATCAGTGAGCTTTACGGCATCTCCGTGCAGTTGGTCAAGAAGCAGGACCGATACTGGCCTGTTCCTGCGTGATGCCAAGTTGCCTTCATTCATAGACCCGTGTTTGGACACGGGTACCCCTCTTCCGGGTACCCGCCTGCAGGTGTGCGCCCCGCCTCACTCCGACGTACTTAATGTACGCCTCCGTTCGTCGCTGCTTGAGCGCCTCGCTCTATTTTTGAATGCAACTTGGTATAAATCAGTTGACTGATAAAAAGGGATTTGGAGAAGCGCCCCCTTGGTTGAGGGCGCGACGCGAGAGATTTGTCGAGTTCGGAGGGTCAATGATTAAGCTGAGTCGTGCTGCTATTAGTGGCCGGATCTCAGCTTGTCGATGAACTCAGGCACAGGGATGGCCGCGAGCGTCACGATCTGAACGGTTCCGCGCGCCCCCAGCTCCATGGAGACCTTGGCGATCACCTCATTGCTCGGGGCTTCAATGACGTTGATGAAATCATAGGGCCCTAGAACCGCATATTGCGCGTGTACCTTTGCCCCCATCTTCTCTATCTCTTTGTTGACCTCGAGGATGCGTTCTGGATTCTTCTTGAGCGTCTTGCGTCCTTCGTCGGTCAGGTTACTGATCATGATATAAAGCCCCATCGTGCACCTCCCTCTTTAATCACTTCATTTTAGTACAATCCACACGGGTGTCAACTGATTTTTGACCACTGATTTTTGGCGCGTGATCTTAGCGGGCCCGCAGGATGGCGCCCCCGCCCAGGACCGTGTCTTCGTCGTAGAGCACCACCGACTGGCCGGGCGTCACTGCGGAGACCGGCGTGTCGAAACTGACCTCCAGACGACCATCGGAAACACTATACGTGCACGCCACCTCCTTGTGACGATACCGAACCTTGGCCGACGCCCTGCCGGAGCGGGTCGGCACGAGCATATTAATCTCGTCGGCGATGAGGGTTCGACGCTGCAGGTATTCTTTCGGGCCCACAATGAGGAGATTCTCTTCAGGCCGTATTTCAGTCACATAGAGCGGCTCGGCAAAGGGTATGTTGAGTCCCTTGCGCTGACCTATGGTGTAGAGATGGACGCCCTCGTGGCAACCCAGGCGCCTGCCGTCTACGAACAGTATGTCGCCCTTCCTGGGAGCAATGAATCGTCGCATGAAGCCCCGGTAATCATTGTCCTGGATGAAACAGATGTCCTGGCTTTCGCTGATGTGCTCCCCGCGATTCCATATGCTCGACATCTCCGCGCGAACATTCTGCTTGGTGCAGTCAGCGAGAGGAAAAAGAATCCGCTTGAGCAATTCCTGCCGGAGCGGGTAGAGGAAGTAGGTCTGGTCCTTCTGCCTGTCTCTCGGTTTCTTGAGGGTCCACTGCTTTCCTGAGCAGTCGATTTTCGCGTAGTGCCCTGTGGCGACCTTGTCGGCACCAAGCGCGAGGGCTTTGGAAACGAAGGAGGAGAACTTGATGTGCTCGTTGCAGAGCACGCACGGGTTGGGTGTCCTGCCCGATCGATACTCAGAGATGAACCGTTCGATCACGTGCTGTTCGAACTCTGGCCTCAGGTTCATCACATAATGCGGGATGGCGAGCCCATCCGCCGTCCGGCGTGCCCTCTCTATGGAATCAAGCGAACAGCAGGCCTTGGGATTACCTGTACTGGTCAATCCCTTGGGAAGCAGGGCAAAGGTCACACCCACCACGTTGAAACCCTGTTTGGTCAACAGGTGCGCGGCAAAGGAGCTGTCCAGACCGCCGCTCATGGCCAGAAAAACCGTTTCCATAGCGGTATGATACCATGGCGGAGACGATTGACAAAAGTCT
>Ga0079037_100000246_pt1 | contig 22641 bp, 21 predicted proteins | sample Mud3Dept4metaG_FD_71479 | JGI IMG/M metagenome (GOLD analysis project Ga0079037, IMG submission 71479) | Freshwater wetland microbial communities from Ohio, USA, analyzing the effect of biotic and abiotic controls - Mud 3 Core 4 Depth 4 metaG | ecosystem: Environmental > Aquatic > Freshwater >... | reverse complement strand
TGCCCGTCATCGGCGCCCCCATGTTCATCCTCTCCCAGCCCCGGCTGGTGATCGCGCAGTGCACCAGCGGCATCGTCGGCTCCTTCCCGGCCCTGAACGCCCGGCCGCCGGAGCTGCTCGGGGAGTGGCTCCTCCAGATTGGCGAGGCGCTGGACCGGCACCGGCAGGAGCACCGGGGTGCGAAGGTGGCGCCCTTCGCGGTCAACCAGATCATCCACGAGTCGAACGACCGGCTCGACCACGACCTCGACCTGTGCGTGAAGCACCGGGTGCCCATCGTCATCACCAGCCTGCGGGCGCCGGGGGGGATCGTCGAGCCCATCCACCGCTATGGCGGCCTGGTGCTCCACGACGTCGTCAACGTGCGCCACGCCGAGAAGGCGCTGGAGGCCGGGGTGGACGGGCTCATCCTGGTGTGCGCCGGGGCCGGCGGGCACGCCGGCACCCTGAGCCCGTTCGCGCTGGTCGCCGAGGTGCGCCGTTTCTTCCAGGGCCCGCTGGCGCTGGCGGGGGCCATCGCCACCGGGCGCAGCATCCTCGCCGCCGAGGCCATGGGGGCGGACTTCGCCTACATGGGGACCCGGTTCATCGCCAGCGACGAGGCCAACGCCGCGGAGCGCTACAAGCGGATGGTGGTCGAGTGCCAGGCGGCCGACATCGTCTACACGCCCACCTTCACCGGCGTGCACGGCAACTATCTGCGCCCGAGCATCGTCGCCGCCGGGCTCGATCCCGACCGGCTCCCGCACGCCGACAAGACCTCCATGAACTTCGGCTCGACCCGGGTCAAGGCCTGGAAGGACGTCTGGGGCGCCGGGCAGGGAGTCGGCAGCATCGACGAGGTGCTGCCCGTCCGCGACATCGTGGCCAGGCTGGAGCGGGAGTACCAGGCCGCCCGCGCCGAGCTGGCCAGCCGGGGATCTCCATGAGCAACGTGTCCAGGTCGGTCGAGTCCGGCGTCCTCACCGTCACCATGCAGCGCCCGGAGCACCGGAACGCGCTCGTCGTGGCGGCCTACCGGGCGCTCGCCGCGGCGGTGGAGGAGGCCGCCGCGGACGACTCGGTCCGCGCCGTGATCCTCACCGGCGGAGGCGGCCACTTCACCGCCGGGAACGACCTCAAGGACTTCCAGTCGCCGCCGCCGGGAGGCGAGAGCGCCGCCATGGACTTCCTGCGCTGCCTGGCCGGCTTCCCGAAACCGCTCCTCGCCGCGGTGGAGGGGGTGGCGGTGGGGATCGGGAGCACCATGCTGCTCCACTGCGACTTCGTCTACGCCGGGGCCGGGGCCCGCTTCCGGATGCCCTTCGTCCCCCTCGGCCTGTGCCCGGAGGGCGCCTCGACCCTGCTCCTGGCCCGCGCGGTGGGCCCGAGGCGCGCCGCCGAGTGGCTCCTCCTCGGACGGGAGTTCTCCGCCACCGAGGCCGCCGAGGCCGGCTTCGTCAGCGCCGCCACCGAGGCCGGCGGGGCCCTGGCCCGCGCCCAGGAGACGGCCCGCGCCCTGGCGCAGCTGCCGGCGCAGGCGATGCGGACCACCAAGGCCCTGCTGCTCCACGCCGACCGGGCCGCGGTGCTGGAGGCCATCGACCGCGAGGCGATCCAGTTCCGCACCCTGCGCGACTCGCCCGACGCGCAGCGGGCCTTCGCCGCCTTCTTCGCCCGCCGCGACAAGCCGCCGGCGGGCCGCGACCGCTGACGGGCGAGCCCGTCTCCCCGCAGACGCCCATCGGGAGCCCCGACCATGGACCTGAACTTCACCCCCGCCGACCAGGCCTTCCGCGCCGAGGTGCGCGCCTTCCTGGCGACCGAGCTGCCCCCGGAGATCGCGCGGACGGTGCTGGAGGGCCGACACCCCTCCCGCGCGGACACGGTGCGGTGGCACCGCATCCTGCACCGCCACGGCTGGGGCGGGCCGTCCTGGCCCCGGGAGCACGGGGGGACCGGCTGGGGGCCGGTGCAGCAGTACATCTTCGAGGAGGAGTGCGCCGCCGCAGGCGCGCCGCGGCTGCTGCCCTTCGGCCTCAAGATGGTGGGGCCGGTGATCATGGCCTTCGGCAACGAGGCGCAGAAGAAGCGCTTCCTCCCCCGGATCCTGTCGGCCGAGGACTGGTGGTGCCAGGGCTACTCCGAGCCCGGCGCCGGCTCCGACCTGGCCTCGCTGAAGACCCGCGCCGAGCGGCGCGACGGCCACTACCTGGTGAACGGCCAGAAGACCTGGATCACCCTGGCCCAGCACGCGGACTGGATCTTCTGCCTGGTCCGCACCGACCCCGCCGCCAAGCCCCAGGCCGGCATCTCCTTCCTGCTCGTCGACATGCGCAGCCCCGGCGTGACGGTGCGCCCCATCATCACCATGGACGGGGGCCACGAGGTCAACGAGGTCTGGTTCGAGGACGTCCAGGTCCCGGTGGAGAACCTGGTGGGCGAGGAGAACAAGGGCTGGACCTACGCCAAGTTCCTGCTCGGCCACGAGCGCACCAACATCGCCGGCGTCGGCATCTCCAAGCGGGAGATGCAGCGGCTCCGGCGCATCGCCTCGCTGGAACGAAAGCACGGCCGGCCGCTGCTGGATGACCCGCTCTTCGGGACCCGGCTGGCCCAGGTCGAGATCGAGCTCATGGCGCTGGAGATCACGAATCTGAGGGTGGTGTCGGCGGAGGCGGAGCGGCGTGCCCCCGGGCCGGAGGCCTCGCTCCTCAAGATCAAGGGCACCGAGATCCAGCAGGCGATCTCCGAGATGATGATGCAGGCGGTGGGCCCCTACGCCCTCCCCTTCCGCGAGGAGGCGGTGGAGACGGGCGAGGCGGGGGAGCCGGTGGGCCCGACCTACGCCGCGCCGCTGGCCGCCACCTACTGCAACATGCGCAAGACCTCGATCTACGGCGGCTCGAACGAGATCCAGAAGAACATCATCACCCAGATGATCCTGGGCCTGTAGGGGAACGCCATGGACTTCCGCCTCACCGACGAACAGCAGCTGCTCGGCGACACCGTGCAGCGCTTCGTCTCGCAGCGGTACGGCTTCGAGGCGCGCCGCGCCATCCTGCGCTCCCCGATGGGCTGGAGCCGGGAGGTGTGGGGCAGCCTGGCGGAGATGGGGCTCCTGGCGCTCCAGGTGCCCGAGGCCCACGGTGGCCTGGGGGCGGGCTCGATCGAGACCCTGCTGACCATGAACGCCTTCGGGCGCGGACTGCTCGTCGAGCCCTACCTGCCGAGCGCCGTCCTGGCCACCGCCCTGATCCGCGAGCTCGGCTCGGCGGCCCAGCAGCAGGCGCTCTTCCCCTCCCTGGCCGACGGCCAGCGCATCGCCGCGCCGGCCCACGGCGAGGAGGGCGCCCGCTACGACCTGGCCCGGGTGGCGACCGCGGCCAGGCGAACCGAGGGCGGGTTCCTCCTGCGCGGGCGCAAGGCGGTGGTGCTGGGGGCCGAGGCCGCCGACCTGCTCCTCGTCTCGGCGCGCACCTCCGGTGCAGTCGCGGACGAGGCCGGCATCTCGCTCTTCCTGGTGGCGCGCGACGCGCCCGGGGTCCGGCTCGTCCCCTACCCGACCATCGACGGGCAGCGCGGGGCCGACGTGGTCCTCTCCGACGTGCGCGTCGGGGCCGGGGACCTGCTCGGGCCGGAGGGGGGCGCCTTCCCGGGGCTGGAGAAGGCCTGGGACGTCGGGATCGCGGCACTGTGCGCCGAGGCGGTGGGGGCGCTGCAGGCGGCCTTCGACGCCACGGTGGAGTACGCCAAGACCCGCAGGCAGTTCGCCGTCCCCATCGGCAAGTTCCAGGCGCTGCAGCACCGGATGGCCGACATGCTCATCCACCTCGAGCAGGCCCGGTCGATGAGCTACCTGGCCGCGGTCCGGTGCCTCGACCCGGACCGCGCCGTGCGGCGCCGCGCCATCTCGGCGGCCAAGGTGGTGATCGGCCAGGCCTGCCGCTTCGTCGGCCAGCAGGCGGTGCAGATCCACGGCGGCATGGGCATGACCGAGGAGCTCGCCCTGAGCCACCACTTCAAGCGGCTGGCGGCCATCGAGCTCTCCATGGGCGACACCGAGCACCACCTGGAGCAGTTCGCGCGCCACGGCGAGCCGCCCCCGCCGGCCTAGGCCGTTCGCCGCCGCGCCGGCCCCATCCCTCCGGAGGCCCCGATGAACGGACCGCAGCTCCCCAGCCCCTCCTCTCCCGGCCTGGCGCTCGGGGTGGTCGGCTGCGGCACCATGGGCCGCGGCATCGCGCAGATCGCCGCCCAGGCCGGGATGCCGGTCCGCCTGCTCGACGCGCGCCCCGGCGCGGCCGAGGAGGCTCGCCGGGCGGTCGCCGAGGCCTTCGACCGGCTCGCCTCCAAGGGAAGGCTCCCGGCCCCCGAGGCGGCGGCCGCCGCCGGCCGCCTCGCCACCTGCCGGGAGCTGGCGGAGCTGGCCGGGTGCCAGGTGGTGGTGGAGGCCATCGTCGAGGACCTCGCGGCCAAGCAGGACCTCTTCCGGCGGCTGGAGGCGGTGGTGGGACCGGACTGCGTTCTCGCCACCAACACCTCCTCGCTCTCGGTGACCGCCATCGCCGCGGGCCTGGCGCGCCCGGGCCGGGTGGCGGGCTTCCACTTCTTCAACCCCGTCCCGCTCATGCGGATCGTCGAGGTGGTGGGCGGCCTCCTCACCGAGGAGGCGGTGGCCGTCTTCCTGCTCGAGCTGGGCCGGCGCATGGGCCACGCCGCGGTCCGCGCCAAGGACACGCCCGGGTTCATCGTCAACCACGCCGGCCGCGGCTTCGGCACCGAGGGCCTGCGCATCCTGGCCGAGGGGGTGACCGGCGTCGAGGACCTGGACCGCATCCTGCGGGACACCGCCGGCTTCCGCCTCGGGCCGTGCGAGCTGCTCGACCTCACCGGGCTCGACGTCTCCCATCCGGTGATGGAGTCCATCTACCACCAGTTCTACGAGGAGCCGCGCTTCCGCCCCCAGCCGCTGACCCGGCTCATGCTCTCGGCCGGGCTGCTCGGCCGCAAGACCGGCCGGGGCTTCTACGCCTACCCGGGGGGATCTCAGGAGCGGACGCCCGAGCCCCCCGCGCCGGCGGCGCGGCCGGCCGCGGTTTGGGTGAGCCAGGCGCGGCCCGCGCTCGCGGCCCGGGCCCGGGAGCTCCTCCACGCGCTCGGCGCCGCCCTCGACGAAGACCCGCTCCCGGGGCCGGACAGCCTGTGCGTCGTCACCCCGCTCGGCGAGGACGCCACCACCCTCGCCGTCCGGGAGGGGCTCGACCCGGCCCGGACCGTCGCGCTCGACGCCCTCTTCCCCTGGGACAAGCGGCGGGTGGTGATGACCACGCCGGTGACCGGCGCCGGGCCTCGCGCCGCCGCCCACGGGCTCTTCGCCGCCGACGGGGTCCCGGCCTCGGTGATCCGCGACAGCGCCGGCCTGGTCTCCCAGCGGGTGGTGGCCACCATCGTCAACATCGCGTGCGAGATCGCGCAGCAGCGCATCGCCGCCCCGGCCGACGTCGACCGCGCGGTGACGCTGGGCCTCGGCTATCCGCACGGCCCGCTCGCCTGGGGCGACCGCCTCGGCGCCGCCACCGTCCTCGAGGTCCTGGAGAACCTGCACGCCGGGTCCGGCGATCCGCGCTACCGCCCGAGCCCGTGGCTCCGGCGCCGGGCCCTGCTCGGCGTCTCCCTGCTCGCCGAGGAGTGAATTCCCATGCTCGACGCCTACATCTACGACGGCCTGCGCACGCCCTTCGGGCGCCACGGGGGGTGCCTGGCGGCCGTCCGCCCGGACGACCTGGCCGCGACGGTGATGGCGGCGGTCCTGGCCCGTTCCCCCTGGAAGCCGGAGGCCCTCGACGACGTCCTGCTCGGCTGCACCAACCAGGCGGGCGAGGACTCCCGCAACGTGGCCCGGCACGCCACGCTGGCTGCCGGATTTCCCACCGCGGTTCCGGCCCAGACCGTGAACCGCCTGTGCGCCAGCGGCCTGGCCGCGGTGGTCGACGCCGCCCGGGCCATCACCTGCGGCGAGGGAGAGCTCTACCTGGCGGGCGGGGTGGAGAGCATGACCCGCGCGCCCTTCGCGATGGCCAAGGCGGAGGCTCCCTACAGCCGCGAGCTCCGGGTCTTCGACACCACCATCGGCGCGCGCTTCGCCAACCCGCTCATCGCCAAGGCCTACGGGACCGACTCGATGCCCGAGACCGGGGACAACGTGGCCCGCGAGTTCGGGATCTCCCGCGACCAGGCCGACCGCTTCGCGGAGGCGTCGCAGCGGAAGTTCGCCCGGGCGACCGCCGACGGCTTCATGGCGGGGGAGATCCACCCCGTCTCCGTGCCCACCGGCCGGAAGACACCTCCGCTCCTGGTGAAGGAGGACGAGCACCCGCGCCCGGACACCACCCTGGCCGCCCTCGCCGCCCTGAAGCCGCTCTTCGAGGGCGGGGTGGTCACCGCCGGCAACGCCTCGGGGATCAACGACGGCGCCGCGGCCCTGCTCGTCGGCAGCCGGGCGGCCGGCGAGCGGGCCGGGGTGCAACCCCTGGCGCGCATCCTCTCCGCCGGGGCCGCCGGGGTCGATCCCCGCATCATGGGCATCGGCCCGGTGTACGCCATCCCCAAGGCGCTCGCCCGCGCCGGGCTCACCCTGGCCGACATGGACCTCGTGGAGATCAACGAGGCCTTCGCCAGCCAGGTGCTTTCCTGCCTGAAGCTGCTCCACCTCGACTTCGAGGACCCGCGGGTGAACCCGAACGGCGGAGCCATCGCCGTGGGCCACCCGCTGGGCGCCTCGGGGGCGAGGCTGGCGCTGACCGCCGCGCGGGAGCTGCGGCGGCGGCAGGGCCGCCGGGCCGTGGTCAGCCTGTGCATCGGCGTGGGCCAGGGCCTGGCGATGGTGATCGAGCGCGCCTGAGGACCTCAGGAGCGGTGGCGCAGCTGGAAGGTGCCCAGCGCCTTCGCCACCAGGTTCCCGTCCTGCGCCCGCACGTCGCCCTCGCAGAACACCATCCGCTTGGCCTGGCGCAGCACCCGGCCCTCGGCCACCAGCCGTCCCTTGGCCGGGCCGATGAAGCTGACGTGCAGGTCGACGGTCACCACGCTGGTGGCATCCGGGTCCGAGAACCGGGCCGCGGCACCGCACACCACGTCGAGCAGGGTCATGGTGAGGCCGCCGTGCCCGAAGCCGAAGCTGTTGGCGGTCGCCGCGGTGACCTCGGCCTCGGCCACCACCCGCCCGCCCTCGCGGGAGACGGCGCGGATCCCGCACAGCTCCAGGAATGGGCTCTTGATGCCGAAGAATCCCGCCATCCGCGTCCACCTCCCGGCCCACCCCGGCCCCGGCTGGCCCAGGGGGCGCGACTCGGCGCATTCTCCCCGCAGCCGATGGGGGTTTCAACCGAAGGGTCCACCGCGGGGTGGAGTCAGCGAACGATTGCGGCCCCGGGGCGGTCGTCGGCGCCGGTCCCCCCGCCGGGGCCGAGCCCGGGCGGCCGTTTGGGGGTCACCATCGTTTGACACCCCCGAGCGCCTTGCCCGGCGACGGGCGTCCCCCTACGAGACGCCCACCTCCCACTGCGCAACCCACCGGGAGGACCAAGGAGCAGCCATGGCTGTGGACATGAAGCAGTTGTCGCGACGCCTCCTCGAGGAGGCATTCGGGAAGGGCAACCTCGAGGTGTTCGACGAGGTTTGCGACCGGGGCTGCCGGAGCCACGACCCCGTGACCGGCGACGCCGACCTCCAGAAGGCGAAGGAGGTCTGCCGCGGGTACAGGACGGCGTTCCCCGACCTCAAGTGCACCATCCTCGGCTCCTACGCCGACGGGGACACGGTGGTCACCCACTGGCGAATGAACGGCACGCACCAGAAGCCGCTCATGGGAGTGGAGGCCACCGGGAAGCGCTGCACCGTGGAAGGCGTGGCCATCGACCGCTTCCGCGGCGGGAAGATCGTGGAGAGCTGGGTGCAGTGGGACGCGCTGGGCCTCCTGCGGCAGCTGGGCGTCGCGCCCGAGATGACGCCGGGCGGCTCCGCCCCGCGCGCCGGCGAGAGGCGACCGCACGTCTGAGGTCCGGGTTCGGACGGAGAGGCCCTCACCGGCCCCGTCGGGGCGGCGGACCCGTGCCGGCTTGAAAGCGCTGCCGGCCGGGAGCCACAATGAGGGCCGCTCGCCCGACAGGAGGAACCGGACCATGCTTCCACGACTTCTCGCGATCGCGCTCTCGGCCTCACTGCCGGCCGCTGCCCTGGCTGCACCTTCGGGACGGGCGGTGCTTCGCAACGCCAGCGGCGAGGAGGTGGCCACCGCCACCTTCAAGTCCTCGAAGGGCGGCGTCCGGGTCAAGGTCACCGCCAAGTCCAAGTTCCTGACGCCGGGGAAGCACGGCGTCCACATCCACGCGGTGGGCAAGTGCGAGACGCCGGGCTTCACCACGGCCGGACCGCACTTCAACCCGGAGGGGAAGAAGCACGGCCTCCAGAGCCAGGCCGGGGCCCACGCCGGCGACCTTCCCAATCTGGTGGTGAACGCCAAGGGCAAGGGCAAGCTCTCCTTCCTCGCCAAGGGCGCGACGCTCGGCGACGGAACCGGCTCCCTCTTCGGGCCGGAGGGAACCGCCATCGTCATCCACGCCGACCCCGACGACGAGAAGACCGATCCCTCCGGCAACTCGGGCGACCGCATCGCCTGCGGGGTCATCCAGAAGGGGACGTGATCCCGAGCCGGGAAGAGGAGACTCCGATCGCGGTCGAGCCCGGCGAGGACGCGCCCTGAGTGCGAGCGGCGACAGGTTGCTGGCGGTGCTCGTCCCCGGGATCCTCTTGGGAGTCGCGGCGGCCGCGGTGGCGGCGGCCCGGCCCCCGGGCGCGGAGGTCCTGGAGCTGGCCCTCCTCGACGGCCGCGCGGCGACGGCTGCCTCCCGGCACCCGGCCTCGGGCGCGGTGGTCCTCGTCGCGGTGGACGAGGAGGCGGTCCGGCTGGCCGGCGGGGTGTACCCTCTCCCCCGCGGGGCGCTCGCGGCCATCGTCGAGGAGGCCCGGCGGGCCGGCGCCCGCGCCATCGCGCTCGACTACCTCCTCGAGGACCCGCTCGAGGGCGCCCTGGCCGACGAGAACGCGGCGCTGGAGCGGGCGCTTTCCGGCGGGGGGGTGGCCATCGCGGCCGCGCTGCCGCCGGCGCTCGGGCCCCGCCCCGCCGCCCTCGACCCGCGGGTCGCGGAGGTCCTGCGCCGACGCTCCCTCTCCCTGGGCGGCTCCGCCCGCAGCGAGCGCTTCGTCCTCTCGCCCCCGCTGCCGCGCTTCGCGCTCGCCGCCTCCGCGCTGGGCGGGGTGTCGCAGCAGGCCGCCCGCAACGGGAAGATCTACGGCTTGCGCCACCTGTACCCCACCGCCGAAGGCGACTTCCTCTCGCTGCCGCTCGCCGCCTCCTGGCTGGCCCTGGGCCGCCCGCCGCTCCGGCTCGAGGGGAACCGGCTGCTCCTCGGCGAGATCGAGGTCCCGCTCTCGCCGGAGGGGACGACCTACCTGCGCTGGTACGGGCCGCACGACGGGCGCTCCGGAGCCCCCTCCACCTACCCGCAGCTGAGCGGCGCGGTCCTCTTGCGCGCCTGGCTCGCGCGCGAGGGAGAGGGCGAGCCTCCGCCGCCGGCGGCTCTCCAGCCGCTGCGCGGCGCGACCGCCGTGATCTGCCAGACGCTGGCCGGCACCAAGGACAAGACCCCCACCCCGGTGAACGAGGCCGCGGTCGGCGGCGAGGTGATCGCGAACGCGGTCGACAACCTCCTGCGCGGGGAGTTCGTGCGGCGCCTGCCGCGCTGGGCCGACGCCGCGCTCGCGCTCGGCCTCGCGCTCGTCAGCGCGCTCCTGGTCGCGGTGGTGGCGGCGCGGGCCGTCCGGCCCTGGACGGTGGCGGCGGTGTCGGCGGTGGGGACGGCGCTGCTGCTCGCCGGGTGGTGGCAGCTCTCCACCGCGGCGCTCGAGCGGGGAACCTGGCTGCCCGCCTTCGCCCCCATGCTGGGCGCGCTCCTCTCGGCCTTCGCCGCCGACCTGCGTCTCTTCGGGCTGGAGCGCCGGGACCGGCGCTTCGTCCACGACGCGCTCGGGCGCTACACCTCGCCGGCCCTGGTGAACGCCCTCCTGGAGCACCGGGAGCTGCTCGACCGGTTCGGCGGCACCCGCCAGGAGCTCACCGTCTACTTCTCCGACATCCGCGGCTTCACCGCCTTCTCGGAGCGGATGGACCCCGAGAAGCTGGTGGAGCTGCTCAACGAGTACCTCTCGGCGCTCACCGAGATCGTGGAGCGCCACGGCGGCTACGTGGACAAGTACATCGGGGACGCGCTCATGGCGGTGTGGGGCGCCCCGGTCCCGGTCGCCGACCACGCCCTGCGAGCCTGCGCCGCGGCCCTGGAGATGCGGGAGCGGGTGCGGGCCCTGCGCGCCGGCTGGAAGGAGCGCTACGGGGTCGACATCGTCAACGGCGCGGGGATCAACACCGGGCCCATGGTGGCGGGCAACATCGGCTCCCGGCAGAAGACCAACTACACGGTGCTGGGCGACAGCGTGAACCTGGCCTCGCGCCTGGAGAGCGCCACCAAGATGTACGGCGCCGACATCCTCGTGGGCGAGGGCACCCGGACAGCCGCCGGCGACGCCGTCGCCGCGCGCCGCATCGACCTGCTCCAGGTGAAGGGCAAGACGCAGGGGGTCGCCGTCTACGAGCTGCTGGCGCTCCGCGACGGGCTGTCGCCCGAGCAGCGGGGGCTGCTCGCCCGCTGGGACCCCGCCATGGTCGCCTACCGCGAGGGGCGCTTCTCCGAGGCCCTGGCCGGGTTCGAGGAGGTCCTGCGCCTCGCCCCCGGGGACCGCCCCGCGGCCCTCTACCTCTCCCGCTGCCGCGAGCTCCTCGCGGCCCCGCCGCCGCCGGGCTGGGACGGCGTTTACGTCATGCACGAAAAGTGAATGGTGGACCCATGAGATCGAGATGGATCGCTGTGGTGGCCCTGGCCGCGGTGGCCGCCGCGCCCGAGACGGTGGTGGTGAAGCGGGAGGGGGCGCGGGTCATGAAGGCGCCGCGCTTCTTCGGGGAGGCCTGCGCCGTCGTCATCATGCCCGGGCAGCGGGTCCGCCTGGTGGAGCAACGGGGCAGCTGGGCCCGGCTGGCCTCGCCGGGGGACGGCAAGTGCTGGCTGCACGAGTCGGCCTGGGTGGACCGCAAGGCGGGGGAGCTGGTCGGCAACCCGGCCACCGCGTCGCAGCGGGACGTCGAGCTGGCCGGCCGCGGCTTCAGCGAGGCGGAGGAGCAGCGCTTCCGCGGCGAGCACCCCGACCTCCGCCCCGACTTCGCCATCGTCGAGGCCTACCTGGTCATGGCTCCGGAGACGCCGCCGGCCGAGCTGGCGAGGTTCGTCGCCGATGGGCGGCTGGGAGGTGGCAAGTGAGCCGCCGCCCCTTCGCCCTCCCGGTGGCGGCCGCCTGCGCCCTGGCCGGTTGCGCGCAGCTCTCCGGCGCCACTGGCGATTACCTGAAGCAGAGGGGGATCGAGAACGCGACCCGGGTGGCCCAGAACACCGCCACCGCCGCCCTCACCGGGGAGTTCAGCAAGAGCGCCAGCTTCTCGATGGAGCAGGAGTTCTACCTCGGCAAGACCATCGCGGCGACGGTGCTGGCCCGGCTCGGCGGCCGCGCCTTCCTCCCGGACCACCCGGCGGCCCGCTACCTGCGCGACGTCGGGACGGTGGTGGCGCTCGCGGCCGCCGAGCAGCGCGCCGAGGGCGACCGGCCCTACCCGATGAAGGGGTACCGCTTCATCGTGGTCGATGCGCCGCAGGTGAACGCGGTGGGCATGCCCGGCGGGTTCGTGGCGGTGACCACCGGGGCCCTGCGCGCGGTGCGCAGCGAGGACGAGCTGGCGGCCATCCTGGCCCACGAGGTGGCCCACGTGCAGCGCGGACACGTCATGTGGCCGGTGGAGAGCGCCCGCGAGCAGGAGCACATCACCAGCACCATGCTGGCCGGCACCGACGACCTGGTGCACGCCTTCTTCGGCAAGGTGGTGACCGTGGGCTCCGACTTCGTGCTCGACAAGGGGTACGGCAAGTCCAACGAGCTCGCGGCGGACGCCTTCGCGGTCCGCATCCTCGCCGGCGCGGGATACGACCCGCAGGCGCTCGGCCGCGTGCTCGGCCGCCTCCAGGGCAAGGCCGCCCAGGGGGGCTTCTTCTCCCGCCACCCGCCTGCCTCGGAGCGCGTCGAGGCCCTGGCCGCGAGCCCGCTACCCACCCGCCCGCCGCCGAGCCAGCAGCGGGTGGCGCGGTTCGACGCCGGCGTCCGCTCCCTGCAGTGAGCCGGAGGGGCCTAGGGGTAGGCCTGGTCGGTCGGGCGCAGCAGGATCTCGTTCACGCTGACGTGTGGCGGCTGAGACACGGCGTAGAGCACCGCCGCCGCCACGTCCTCGGCCCGCAGCGGCCGGAGCGACCCGATCCACTCCTGGGTGGCCCGCCGCGTCTCGGCGTGGGTGATGTGGTCGGCCAGCTCGGTCGCCACCAGGCCCGGCTCGACCACCGTCACCCGGACCCCCTTGGGGCTCATCTCCTGCCGCAGCGACTCGGAGAAGGCGCAGACGCCCCACTTGGTGGCGTTGTACCCGCCCGCCCCCTTGCGAGCGACGCGGCCCGCCACCGAGGAGACGTTGACCACGTCCCCCTGGGCGGCGACGAGGTGCGGCAGCGCCTCGCGGGTGACGAACATGAGGCCGAGCAGGTTGAGGCCCACCATCCGGCGCCAGTCCTCGGCGTCGGCGCCCTCGATGGGCCCGAGCAGCATCACCCCGGCGTTGTTCACCAGGATGTCCAGCCGGCCGTACTCCCGCACCGCGAAGGCGACGGCCGCCCGCGCCCCCTGCTCCTCCGCAACGTCGGCCACCGCGACGGCGACGCGCCCCGGACCGGCGGCGCGGGCGAGCGCCTCCAGCCGCTCCAGCCGCCGCGCCACCGCCGCGACCCGGACCCCATGGGCGGACAGCAAGCGCGCGGTGGCCTCCCCGATCCCCGAGGAGGCCCCGGTCACCAGCGCCACCCTTCCCTTCAGGCTGTCGAGGCTCATGCCGGCCATTATCGCCGGCCGGACGGCCGGCGCACCCCGGCGGCCCGGCGCTGCATCGGGCCGGCCACCGGCGATATCGTGCGAGACCCTTTTTTGGACGCGGCCGGGCTCCGGAGCGATGCTGGGTCATCGGTCCGTCAAAGACACCCGACGTGAAGCCCGATCTGAGCCACTTCCGCCGTCTGCACGCGCCGGCCTACGTCCGGCCGCTGGGGCCGCTCGCCTACCGGATCCCGCGGCGGGTGGCCGAGGAGGTGTACGGGCTCCGGACCTACGCCGACGACCGGTACCGCCCGGGCCGGCGCCTGGAGCTGGAGGTCCTCCTTCCCGAGGGCGGCAGCGCCACGGTGGTGGTCGAGGTGGCCTGGGTGAAGAGGCTTCCGGAGGGCTCCCCGGCGAACTACGAGGTGGGGCTCCACTACGTGGAGGTCACGCCGGAGGACCTGGCGCGGATCGAGCGGGTGGCGCAGCCCGGTTGACGCCGGATCCGGGGCCGGCCGCTCCGGGGAATCGGAGCAGCCGCTGGCTCTAGGGCTTGGCCTGCGAGTCGAGCCAGAACTCCAGGCCCTGGGCGTTCAGGTCGAGGTCCATGGCGAAGGCCGCCAGGGCCTCGCTCCGGGGCCCCTTCCAGCCGTGGGTGGCGAGGCCGTCGAGCAGCTGGCCGGCCAGGGCCTCCCGCAGCGCCTCGTGGCGTCCCTCTCCGGGCGGGGCGGCCTTCGCCAGCCGAACGTGCCCGTCGATGGCCCGGTGGAGCATCTCGGCGCAGCGGGCCAGGTCTCCCTCGACCAGCCCGAAGTGGGTCAGGTACATGCGCTCGGGGCGCTCGGCCATCATCCGGTCGATGGAGGCGTGCAGCGCCGGCGGGTCGAGCTGGACCGGGGTGGTGGTGGGGAACATGAAGGCGCCGCGCCCGGTGTCGAACTCCCGGAAGGAGAGCCCGAAGGTGTCGCCGGCGAAGAAGCCGCGGCTGGCCTGGTCGTGGACCACGAAGTGGTGGCGGGCGTGCCCGGGGGCGTCGAGAAAGCGCAGCGGCCGGTCGCCCAGGTCGACGGCGAAGCCGTCGGGCGCCTCCACCACCCGCGCCGCCGGAGCGGCGACGATCTCGCCGTAGAGCTCGCGCAGGCGGTCCTCGCCGCCGTACACCTCGGCGGCGCCGGCGATCAGCTTGGACGGGTCGACGAGGTGGCGCGCCGCGCGGGGGTGGGCCACCAGCGTCGCCGCCGGAAGCTCGCGGAGCAGGGCCCCTGCCCCTCCGGCGTGGTCGAGGTGGACGTGGGTCACGATGACGAAGCCCACCGCCTCGCGCGGGATGCGCTGGGCCTCGAGCGCCGCCAGGATTCGCGGCACGGAGAGGGCGGTGCCGGTCTCGATCACGGCGGCGGTGCGGCTGCCTCGCACCAGGTAGGCCGCGGCGGCCCCCGGGCGGACGTAGCCGGTGTCGACCAGGACCACCCCGGGGGCGATCTCGCGGGAGGGCTTCTCGGCGGTCATGGGCGCTCCTGCGGCGGAAGGGAAACGTCGCCCGGCGGCCCTGCGGAGGGCCCGCCGGTCGGGGGGGCGGAGGACCGGTGCGAGGGGCCGGGCGGGTGCCGCGCGCGGGCTATGCCGGCACCGCCGGCGGCTCGGCGCCCTTTCCGCCCCAGCGCTTGGGCGGGATGATCGACACCAGAGCCAGGGCCACCGCCACCGCGACGTCGTTCATGACCGCCCACAGCGACTCGTGGGGCAGGACCATCGCCGACATGAACAGCCACATCGCCATCACCGTGATGAAGTACCGCAGCCCGGGGCTGCCGATGGCGCCGAAGGCGAAGAAGGCCAGGGCGATCACGGCCAGCGCCACGATGATGCTGTTCCAGGCGGTCGTCTCCGAATGCGGGAGCACCCAGGCGGAGACGAACAGCCAGAGCGCGATGGCGATTCTTACTGCGAGAACTCGCATGTCTTCCTCCGGAACTGCGCCGAGGGCGGCGAGATCACGGTAGAAAACGCCGGGCAGGGCCGTCCACGCCCCGGGAGGGCCCCTCCAGCGAGGCCCCTGATAATACTGGGTATTCTTGCCATCCCCGCGCGGGGAGACCGGCGGCGGTCAGGCGGGCGAGGTCCCCCGCCTATCCGGGCCGCGCCGCCTCGCCGACCGGGGGCTCCGGGGCCCGTGCGGCCGGCGACCTCCAGAACTGACGCGGCAGGAGGCCGAAGGCCATGATGAGCAGCTGGGAGGCGATGAACGCGGAGAGGGCCCAGAAGGCCTTGTCCATGAAGCCGTAGGAGTGGAGCCCCACCCCCAGCATGTTCACGCCGAACCAGGAGAGGCTGGTGATGACGTTGCCGAAGATGGCCATGGCCATGATGCCGCGCTCGCGCGCGTAGCCGCCCCAACGCGCGTGGAGGATGATGGCGTTCCACAGCACGATGAGCAGGGCGCCGTTCTCCTTGGGGTCCCAGCCCCAGAAGCGGCCCCAGGACTGGTCGGCCCAGATGCCGCCCAGCACCGTGCCGATGAAGCTGAAGAACAGCGCGAAGCAGATCACCCCGTAGGTCATCGACGCCAGCGCCTTGCTGGTGGCCGGCTCGAGCCGCGGCGCGAGCTGCTGGCGGAAGACCCAGCCGATGGCGATGGCTCCGGCCAGGAAGGTGCCGCTGTACCCGATGGTGATGGTGACCACGTGCGTCGCCAGCCAGAAGTTCGAGTCCAGGACCGCGCGCATCATCTCCATGGTGTCGCCGTCGCCGCTGAGGTGGTGGGCGACGATGAGCGAGGCGAAGCCGGCCGCGGCCGCCACGGCGGTGCCGAACCCGCGCCGGTAGAGGCGCTCGAGGACGATCCCCAGGATGACCGCGCCCCAACCGACGAAGACCGCCGAGGAGTAGAGGTTCGTCACCGGCGGGCGGCCCTGCAGCACCACCCGCGACACCAGGCCGGCGGTGTGGACCAGCGCCCCGGCCACGAGGAGCCCGAAGGCGGCCGGGCGGAGCAGCTCCGGCTTCCACAGCCAGGAGGCGAAGAGCGCCAGCAGGGCCAGCACGTAGAGCACCATGCCGGCGTAGAAGGGCTGGGCGCGGTTGAAGACGATCTCGTGGTCGGCCTGGCGCTGGGCCTCGGGCCGGGCCGCGGCGCCCAGGCCGCGCAGGTCGGCGACGGCGGCGTTGAAGCCCGCCGCGTCCTGGGTGGCGTAGGACCAGCCCATGCGGGCCAGCGGGACCAGGCCCAGGTCGATGGCGCCCCCGGCGCTGGCTCGCAGGCCCTGGCCTACGCTTCGCCAGGCGTCGCCGGACTGCCCCGGCAGCGGCGGCAGCGGCCGGAAGAAGGCCAGGTCGGTGATGGCCGCGATGCGGTCGGAGGACCCACCCGCCGAGAGCCCCATCATCTCGACGGCCAGCGGCGTCCCCTCGAGCTGCGCCGTGTTCTTGAGGCGGTAGTAGAGGTAGATGCGGTCGAAGAGGTTCGCCACCGCGCCCTGGAAGCGGGTGCGCTGCTTGGCGTCGACCTGATGGGCGGCCATCGCCTGGCGCTGGATCTCCGAGAGGTGGGGCGCCAGGATCTTGAAGGAGAAGTAACGGTCGGAGGTCTGGCGCAGGCCGATGAGGCCGAGGACGTCCGGGTCGTTGATGAAGAAGACCGGCTGGGCGTCGGCCACCTCGGGCCGGAACATCACGTCGAGCAGCCACTCGTCGGCGCCGATGGTCCGACCCTCGTGGCGGAAGCTCTGCTGGCTCCGGATCATGAGCAGGGAGTTGCGGGCCACCGAGTCGACGGGCTTCACCCGCCCGCCCTCGAGCGCCGGCAGGCGCGAGAACCCGTCGACGTCGAAGCCGCGGACCTTGCCGGGGGGGATGAGCGCCGCGGCGGCGCCCGCCAGGGCCACGCCTCCGACCAGCCAGGGAACGAGCCGGGAGAGCTTCATGTCACGCCTCCTGCGGGACCTGGCGCCGCCTCATGGAGCGGCTCAGGGACATGCCGAAGTGCACCAGGAGCCCCACCGCCACCAGGACGCACGAGACGTAGGGCAGGAGCCAGCCGGGGTTCTCCACCACCTGCAGCACCGACAGGGTGTCCCCCTTGCCGAAGCTCGCCTGGTAGAAGGCCTTCCCGTCGTAGCGCAGCGGCTGGTTCATGTAGATGAGCACGTCGCGCTCCTCGCCGCGCGAGGGGTTGGAGAGGTGCACCAGGCTGGAGAAGTTCTTGGGAATGTCGGTCCCGGCGTAGACGTCGTGCCGGAACTCCTTCAGCGTGACGGCGTAGGGGAGGTACTGCCTTCGATGGCGGAGCACGAGCTGGTAGGTCCGTCCCTCGTGCACGAAGGACTGCGGGGCGCCGAGGGCGCTGGCGACGAGCCAGGTCCCGTAGCTGCGGCCGCCGGCCACCGGCTCCACGAAGGCGGCGGCCTGGTTCACCTGGTTGTCGGCCGCCACCGGAGGTAGCTCGCGCACCGTCACCCCGGTCCCCACCCCGGCGGTGGCCGGCGAGGGCGGCTCGGCCGCGCTCCGCACCGCCAGGTCGGCGTTGCGGAAGTACCGCTTCACCTGGATGGAGAGGGGCGTACCGGGGATGGCGATGGCTCCGCCATGCGCCAGGAGCGATTCGGGGACGCCGTAGACGTCGTCGTGGGCCGGGTCGGTGGCGTCCACGACCGCCAGCTCGGGCTCGCGCCCCTCGATGTAGTTCAGGGTCTGGCCCACCTCGATGGCGAGCTGCGAGTCCACCTGGAAGGCGCTCGAGACGAACTCGCCGGCGACGAGGAGGATGAGGCCGGCGTGGATGATCCACAGCCCGGACTTGGACCAGCTCCACGTGAGCCGCTTCGCCTGGGCCGCGACCAGGTTGACCACCAGCACCAGCCCGACCAGGGCCCCGCCGGGGAAGACCGGGATGGACCAAGTGGTCCCGGGAACCGGCCACCACAGGAAGAAGCTGCGGATGAAGACCTTGACCGCGCCGAAGGTGCCGAAATCGACCTGTGCCAGCGTGCAGGCCACCACCAGCACCATCAGCAACGCCAGGCAGGCGATGGTGAGCCTGAGGGACGTGATCGCGTCCCAGATGCGGGAGCTAGTTCTGTTCAAAGCGGAGCGTCTCCAGCAGTCGGATGAAGTCGGGCCGCGCGGCGCCGACCGGCCCCGCGTCCCCGACCATCTTCACGAACCACGAATTTCCGTTGGCCTCGAGCAGCCCGGCCACCAGCCGGCTCCTCGACTGGCCTTCGCTGGTGAAGTCGTAGAGCGAGACCTCGCCGGCCCGGGAGCGCAGGGTGCGGCGGGAGGAGGCCAGGGCCGCCTCGTCGAGGGGAGGGAGACCGATCTGCCCGCGCCAGCGGTTCACGTTGGCGAGCTCGCCGCCGGCCGGCCCGGGCAGGACCACCACCGAGACGTCCAGCTTGCCGGAGACCGGGGCCTTGAGCGTGGCGAAGCGCATGCCGCCGGCCTGCGCCTCGGCCCAGCCCTTGGGCAGCGTCCAGCGCAGGGCCCCTGCCCCGGAGGGTGCCGGCGGGGCCGGCACGTCGGCCGCGCCGCCCGACCTGCCGAGGAGCATGCCCGGTACTCCCCCGCCTCCGGCCGCGGACTCCTCGGCCGCCTGGGGGAGCTTGGGGACCCGGGCGTGGGTGACCTCCTCGCGGCGGCACCCCGCGAGGAGCGCGATCGCCGCGGCGGCGGCCCAGACCGGCGCGGGCACCGACCGGCGGGCGCTCGGTACGTCCCCCGAACCGGATGGAAATACTGACCTTTTCATCAGCCGGCCTGTCCTGTTTCGTCTTCGGAGACTGGGTTTTCCGGGCGCATCCAGCCACAGGGGGGGACCCTCCCCCGGCGGCGGCGGGTGGTTCTTAATCGGCCGGGGGCCGCGCGTCTGCTTCTCGCGAGGGGTCAGCTGCGGGCCCGCAGGGGCCGAGGTGGGATGGCGAAGTGGAGGGCCAGCCCGCCGCAGAGCGCCACCGCCAGCACCCCTCCCTCGTCTCCGAGGTGCTCGGCGACGAGCGCGGTCGGGAACGGGACCACCGTCGCCGTCAGAAGCTGGAGCCGGTTGAGGACGAGCAGCCCCTCGCTCGACCCCCGCATCAGGGAGAACAGGCGGTGGTGGTTGATCCACGTGGTCCCGATGGTGAGGAAGCTCACCAGGAAGGCGGCATGGCTGGGCCACTGCTCGAGGAGCGCGGCGCGCAGGCTCGCCGCGGAGAGCCCCCCTTGGGCGCCTTGAGCTCCAGCACCAGGAGGGTGATGGCGGTGGCGTAGACGCCGTCGCTGAAGGCCTCGGATGCGCCCGGTCTCCTTCTCGTCGCGGTGCAGCCTCTGGCTGTCGGTCACGGGGCGCCCCGGGTGCAGGAATAGGATGGAAGCCGGCGGCGTTCCACCGGCCGAGCTCGGCGCCTGGGCGGGCGCCGCCCGATTGGGTGGCGGCGGCGCGGGCCGGCGGTTACCTCGCCCGCCTCTGGCGGAGCCCATGGGTTCGGGGATTCCTCAAAGTTTCTGGTTGATCCGGATGCCGCGGTGGTGGCACACCTCCGGTCCCGGCCGGGCCGGGCCCCGGAGCGGCAGGAAGTCGAATCCCCGCGGTTTCAGAGCTAGCTTGTGGTCCCGCCGGCGTCTGCCCGAAGCGGGCTGGAGGTCAGGATGAAGAAGCTCCTCAACACCCTCGCGTCGCTCAAGCTGACCGTGATCCTGCTGGCGGCCCTGCTCCTCGGGCTGGCCGCCGGCACCATCATCGAGTCGTCGCGGGGAACCGAGATCGCCGGGCGCGTCGTCTACTACGCCTGGTGGTTCCTGGGCCTTCAGGCGCTCTTCGCGGTCAACGTGATCGCCTCGCTCGTCACCCTGTTCCCCTGGGGGAAGCAGCGCATCGGCTACCTGACCACGCACGGCTCGCTGCTCCTGATCTTCCTCGGCGCCGGCATGACCTACTTCCTCAAGGTCGAGGGACAGATCATGCTGTGGGAGGGCGAGACCGGGAACGTGATCGTGAACCGCGACCGGGAAGGCCGGATCCTCGACCAGGCCACCCTCCCCTTCGCGGTCAAGCTCGACGACTTCCGCATCGACCGCTACCCCGGCACCATGCGGCCCTCCAACTTCCGAAGCGACGTGGAGGTCATCGATCCGGCCGCAGCGCCCTTCAAGGCCGCCATCTGGATGAACCACGAGCTCGAGCACAAGGGCTGGCGGCTCTTCCAGTCGAGCTACGTCCAGGAGCAGGGGCGCGAGGCCACCATCCTCTCGGTCTCCAAGGACCCGGGCCAGCCGGTGGTCTTCGTGGGCTACGTGCTGCTGGTGGTCGGCATGTGCATCGTCCTCGGCACCCGCATCTCCCAGACCCGGGCGCGCAAGGACCGCGACGTGCCGCCGCCTCCCAGGAAGAACGGCTCCGGCGCCGCGGCCGCGGCCGGGCTGGTGGCGGCCATGGCCTTCGCCTCTCCGGCCCATGCGGCCGATTCGACGGTCGAGGCGCTGAAGCGCCTTCCGGTCCAGCACGACGGCCGGGTGATGCCTCTCGACACGCTGGCGCGCGAGGGCGTCTGGCACGTCACCGGCAAGCGCGCCTGGGACGGTGCCGACCCGGTGGCCACCGTGACCTGGTGGACCTTCGACCCGCAGGGCGCGGTGAACGCCCCGCTGGTCGAGATCGGGAGCCCGCAGCTGGTGGAGGCCGCCGGGTTGCCCCCCGGGACCAAGCACGCCTCCTTCATGCGCCTGGTGCAGAGCCCCGGTGTCATCCAGGCGATGCAGATGGCGCACCAGGCCGCGGCGCAGAACCAGCCGCGCCGGGGCGTCCTGGGCGCGGCGGAGAAGCTGGAGGAACGGCTGCTCTGGCTGCAGCGCTTCCTCGAGCGGGACGTGATCCGGTCGATTCCCCCGCCCGGCAACGTCAACGCCCGGTGGGCGGCTCCTGGCCTCATGCGCGTCCCGGCCGACCTGGTGGCGCTGGCGACCGGCCCCCGTCCGGAGGGGTGGCCCTCGGCTGCGGCGATCGAGCGCGAGCTGACCTACAACGCCGCCCGCCCCACCCGCATCGCCTGGGTCGTCCTCCTCGCGGCGCTGGTGGTGTCGATCGTCGCCTGGAACCGCAACAGCAAGCTCCTCGACGGCCTCTCGCTCGCCGGATTGGTGGTCGGGTTCGGCGTGATGACCTGGGGCATCGGCACGCGCTGGGCCATCGGTGACCGCATCCCGGCGTCGAACATGTACGAGTCGCTGCTGTTCCTGGCGTGGGGGGTGGGCCTGTTCGCGGTGGTGGCCTTCGCCTTCATGCGCAACCGGATGGTGGTGCTCAACGCCAACGCCATGGCGGCGCTCACCATGCTCCTCACCGACGTGCTCCCCATGGACGGCTTCATCCACCCGGTGGCGCCGGTGCTGGCGGGGACGCCCTGGCTGGCGATCCACGTGCCCATCATCATGGTGAGCTACTCGGTGCTGGCGCTCGGCGTGGTGGTGGCCCACATGCAGATCGGGTTCACCATCTTCGCTCCGCAGCGGGAGGAGACCATCCATCGCATGAACGACCTGCTCTACTGGTACATGATGGTCGGCTCGATCCTGCTCATCGCCGGCATCCTGACCGGGTCGATCTGGGCAGCCTCCTCCTGGGGCCGGTACTGGGGCTGGGACCCGAAGGAGGTCTGGTCGCTGGTCGCCTTCCTGGCCTACGTCGCCATCCTGCACGGACGCTGGGACCGCATCATCGGGCCCTTCGGCGTGGCCGCCATCAGCATCGTCGCCTTCCAGACCATCCTGATGACCTACCTGGGGGTGAACTTCGTCCTCACCACCGGGCTCCACTCCTACGGCTTCGGGGACTCTCCGGTGGTGACGTGGATGGCGATCGTGGCCGCGGCGGAGACCGCCTTCATCGTCTGGGGGATCCTCGCCCAGCGGCGGCGCCAGGCCGCCCCGGCCGGCACGTAGGGCGCATGTCACGACCCCACAGCTTGCCGCGACGAGGCCTTCCGGCCTGCGGGCGGCGGCTCAGCGGGCCAGCTTCTTGCGCATGAGGACGTGGGGGACGCCCTCCTCCTTGAAGACCTCTCCCTCCCGCGCGTAGCCGCGGTTCCGGTAGAAGGCCTCCGCCGGCAGCTGGGCGTGGACGATGATCTCGCCCAGCCCGCGCAGCAGCGCCATGCGCTCCAGGGCCTCGAGCACCTTGGCGCCCACCCCGTGCCCGCGGTGGCTGGCGGCGGTGGCCATGCGCCCGATCTGGCAAGTGCGGCTGTCGAGGCGCACCACCCGGCCGGTCCCGACGCACGCCCCCTTCCCGTCGAAGGCGACCACGTGGTCGGCGTTGAGGTCGTGGGCGTCGCGATCGAGCGGGCGAGGGACGTTCTGCTCCTTCTCGAAGACCGCCTTCCTGAGCTCGAAGGCCGCGTCCCGATCCTGGGTGGTGGTGGCGAAGCGAACGAGGTAGTCCATGCGCGATCCTTACCCGAATACGGGCACGCCCGGCTAGATGCCGGGCCGCCGCCCCCGGCGGACCCTGTCAGACCCCCCGGCTACCCTGTGCGACCTTCATCGGGGGGCTTCCATGGAGCAACGAGACCGGCCCCAGCCAGGTCCAGCCGGGGAATCCCGGGCCTCGACGGGCCC
>Ga0079037_100000243_pt1 | contig 22724 bp, 24 predicted proteins | sample Mud3Dept4metaG_FD_71479 | JGI IMG/M metagenome (GOLD analysis project Ga0079037, IMG submission 71479) | Freshwater wetland microbial communities from Ohio, USA, analyzing the effect of biotic and abiotic controls - Mud 3 Core 4 Depth 4 metaG | ecosystem: Environmental > Aquatic > Freshwater >... | reverse complement strand
GCCGCCGCCCGCGCGTTCAGCATCAGTCCCGTCACGACTCGGCCTTCGCTCCTTCCCCCATGACCTTCCGCAGATGGAAGTGGTGCGGCCCCAGCTTGCCGCCGTAGTTGCCCGCCGTGATCGCGACCACGCCATCGCGGCACGCGGCGTCGATGCCGACGCGCATCGCGCGCTCGATGGCTGGCGCGTCGGTGCCGTTGATCACGATCTCGAGCACGGAGTTGACCTCGTCCGCGAGCGCCGTGGCCGTCACCGGCCGGAGGGTGGGGCAGAACGCGTCGTTGCTGGAGGCGATCATCGTCTTCGACCGGCGGCTGCCCACCTTGCTGCCGCTCCGCACCACGCCGCCCGGGAACGGCATGATGACGCCGGGCAGCGGCAGCATGGCGTCCACCGCGGCCTCCGCGGCCTCCAGCGCGGCGTCGGCACTGCGCGCCTGGATCAGGAAGTTGCCCCCGCCGATGGCCTTCACCATGCCGAAGTCCTCCTGGACGAGGAACTCGTCCTCCATGACCGGGATGCGCCAGTAGCGCCTGCCGCCGACGACCTTGCTGCCCTGGAAGCCGTCGCCGAAGTAGCGCAGCAGCTTGCCGACCGGCAGGCGATCCGGGGCGTCCGGGAAGCCGTCGTAGCACGCGGTGGTGGGGCAGGTCAGCACCGTCTGGCCGATGCGCTCGACGAGCCGCGTGCCGAGCTCGTCCTTCGCCATGACCATGAGCAGCATGCTGACGCCGGGGCGGCCGTCCGGCGTCTCGGCGGGCGCGAGCTCACGCTCGACCCCCGCCTCGCACTTGCAGCCGATGACCGAGGTGGCGAACCCCGTCAACTTGAGCGCGCACTCGCGCGCCCACCGCTCGTTCCGCGCGGTGACGAGGATCCGTGCCGCGCGCACGGTGAACGCCTCGGCGAACGTCTCCTCGATGAGCACATTGCGGATGTGCATCCTCAGGCCCAGACCAGGATCTCGCCGCGCCCCTCGTTGGCGAGATCGCCCATGAAGCGCTGCGCGCGGATGCGCGTGGCGGAGATGCCGCCGAACTTCTCGGACACGGGCCGCCAGGAGCGCACCAGCAGCGCCAGGAAGCCCTGCGTCGACGTGCCGCAGTCGCTGAAGGTGGGGAGCATGTGCCCGGGCGTTGCCTGCAGGAGGAGCGTGCCGCGCTTCATGCCAAGGCCCGGCGAGGCACCCACCCTGCCCCACACCGCGATGGTGCCGGCCCCCATGCGGGAGGCGCAGTAGTCGCCGGCATTCCCCTCGATCAGCACCATGCCGCGGCGCATGTGGTCGCCCACCCGGTCGCCGGCGTCGCCGGCCACCACGACGGTGCCGCCTTCCATCCCGCGATGCGCGCCCGGGATCGCCGCCGCCAGGAAGTCGCCGGCATTGCCCGTGATGCGCAGGACCCCGCCGCTCATGCCCGTGGCGGCATAGGCGCCCGCGTTCCCGTCCACCTGGATGTGCCCGCCCTTCATGCGGGCACCGGCGTAGGCGCCGACGTCGCCCCGGACGATGATGGAGCCGTGGGTCATGCCGTCGCCGATCCGGTCCAGCATGTCGCATCCGCCGCGGATCTCGAACTCGGAATGGTAGGTGCCGGCGACGGTGAACAGGCTGTCGACGCGCACCTTGCGGTTGCCGCAGGCGAGCTCGATGGCGGCGACCTGTGCGGCCGACTTCCCCGCGAGCTGGTCGGCGGAGAGCGGCGACATGTCGACGCGCTGCGAGGGCCGCTCGCGCAAGGTGAGGCTGAGCATCATGGGGGCGTTCCGGAGTTGGTGTCGAGCACGAGCACTTCGCCGCGGTTCAGCTCGATCGCGTCGCCGCACCAGCGCCGATACGGGCCCGCCATGTGCGCGTCGGCGATCGGGAACCCCAGCGCACGAAGGTGCGCAAGATACAGGCGCACGAAGACCGGCCGGTAGGTGCAGGCGTAGCTGAACGTGGGCAGCATCTCGGCCGGGTGCATGGCGAGGATGGTCCCTCGCTTCATGCCCGCGCCCGGTCGCGCGCCCATGCGGCCGAGGACGGCGACGGTGCCCGCGAACATGTTGACGCCGGTGAAGTCGCCGGTGTCGCCGCCGATGGCCACCAGCCCGCGGCGCATGCCACCGCCGACCTCGTTGCCGGCGGACCCGAAGACGAGGATCTCGCCGCCCTGCATGCCCATCCGCTCGCCGCGCACCGCACTGCCCACCAGGTGGCCCGCGTTGCCCCGGACGATGATCCGGCCGCCGAGCATGTCCGACCCGACCCAGTCGCCGGCATCGCCCTCGACCACGATCTCCCCGCCCGTCATGCGCGTGCCGAGGTGCATGCCGGCCCGGCCGTGCACGACGAGCCGGCCCGCGCCCATGCCGGCACCGACCTGCTTCACGCGCGACAGATCGCCGCTGATGTGCACCTCGCCGTCGGGCGCGCCGGCGACGTGGAAGAAGTCACCGACCTCCGCGGCGCGGTTGCCGTGCACGATCGTGAGCTTCGCCGCGGCCACGGCCGACAGCCCGGCCAGGCTGGCCATGCTCAGGCTCTCCGCCTCGACGGGGACGGTGGGCAGGGTGTGCTGGGTGAACTCCAGGCTCACGGGCGATCGGCCTCAGGTCGCTGCGGCGCCGGGCGTCCCGGGGACCGTCGGCACCAGCTGGTGGTGGTGCAGGTAGCTCTCGTGCACGGGGTAGTTGGCGAACCGGATGCTGTAGTAGTCCTCGAAGAACGGCTCGATGACCTGCTCGATGGCGCTGTCGTACCCGGGCGCGACGTGCAGGATGCGCCCCTCGTGCTCGGCGCGGAACTCGTGATCCTCGATCACCAGCTCGCCGTCCTTGATCAGGTAGCGTGGCGCCGAGAACATGGCCTCCTTGTCCGCGTTCTCCTCGTAGATCGTGATGTCCGCGTCGGCCCCCACGCCGAGATGGCCCTTGTCCGCCAGCCCGAGCAGCCGGGCCGGGCCCGCGCGCGTGATGATGGCGATCTCGTACAGGGAGTACTCGCGATCCATGCAGTCACGCAGCCCGCTGTGATCCAGCGCCAGCTGGTTGACGTGCGCCATCTGCTGCTTGCGGTACTCGCGATCCATCAGCAGCCGGATGAGGGCCGGATAGGTCATGAAGGTGCCGCCGTTGGGGTGGTCGGTGGAGAAGACCATCCGCCACGGATCCTCCGAGCGCAGGAACAGCTCGAGCCCGATCGCCCACTGCAGCGCATTGGTGTAGACGCGGTCCTGGTAGGTGAACGGCACGATCCCGCAGCCACTCTCCATCTCGGTGTCGGCGTTGATCCACTTGTGCCCGCCGAACTGCCGGAGCATGTAGGCGAGGGGCGCGTCGGCCGTCATGCTCGTGGAGCGCCCGAACATCACCGCGCCCACGTCGGCGGTGATGTTGGGGTGGGTGTTCACGAACTCCGCGATCTCGCTCGCCTTCGAGGTCGGGTTGTCCCGGCTCTTCCCCGCCACCGAGCCGTAGCTGTGGAACTGGATGTGCGTGATGTGCGCCCGCCGGCCCTCGGCGATGCGCATCGTCTCGAGCGTGGTCTCGTAGTTGCCGCTGTGGCCGAGGTTGTTGCAGTGGATGTGGACGGGGTGAGGAAGGCCCAGCGTGTTCGCGGCGTCGATGAACGCCGCGATGACCTGGCGCGGCGTGAGGTTGAAGGGGTCGATCTTCGCGTCGAGGTCGGTGATGTTGGCATTGCGGTGGCCCTTCCACGCCTCGTCGGCCCCGGGATTCACCAGCTTGGGCGCGTACGCCCGCGTGACGCTCAGCCACCAGGCGAGGGCATGCCGGAACTCCTCGAAGCGCCCCTCCTGCAGCAGCCTGAAGAGCAGCACGTTGTTGCCCACCAGCACGAAGAAGCCCTTGTCGAGCACCGGGGTGTCGTTCAGCTCCTCGAGCGTGCTGCGGGCGCCGAGCGGCGTCACCGCCGCCTCCATGGCGGTGGTGTAGCCGAGCGCGGCGTAGCGGTATCCGGTGGCGAACGTGGAGGGAACGGAGCCGCCGGTGCCGGAGCGCGTGATGCGCGTCCGCGGGTGCACGTCATGCCGGTGATCCTCCGGCTGCACCTTGCGCGCGAGGTTCACCTTGGTGCCGGCGATGTGGCAGTGGACGTCGATGCCTCCCGGCATCACCACCATGCCGTGGACGTCGATCCGCCGGGCCTCCGGGGGTACGTCCGCGACGATGCGGCCGTCACGGACGCAGACGTCGCGCACCTCGCCGTCGATGCCGTTCGCCGGATCGTACACCCGGCCGTTGACGATGCGCAGCAGCGATCCCACGGACGCTCCTCTCAGTCAGGGCCGGCTACGACGCGGACCTCGCAGGCGACGGACCCACCGGACCCACCGGGAGCCGGTTCCCGCCCAGCAGCTCCGACACGCGCGCGCGAATCGCCGTCAGGATCTCCTGGTCGCTCGGGTACGGCGAATCGAAGGCCGGCCGCAGCGGGAGGGGCACGTTGTCCATCCGGTACGCGGTGCCGGCCACGTTGATGCCGTACGTCGACGTCGTGAAGGCCACCCGCGACAGCGCACCGGTGAGCGTGGACTTGGGGTCGAGCGAGATGACGGGAATCCGTCGCAGGTGCTCGATGGCCGCCTTGGGGAAGTTCGAGGCGGGATCGCTCGCGATGATGAGGGCAGCGTCCGCCTCGCCGCGCACGAGGAGGTCGACGGTGGTGAACTCGCCGGGGTTGAAGCGGGGATAGCCGAGACTGAGGTTCACGCCGAACGGGTAGCCCGTCTGCCACGAGACCACGTTGTCGGCGCCCGTGACGTTGCCGTGGCCACGGACCGGCGCCGCCACGAAGTGGGTGAACTCGTTGAGGTCGGTCGCGAGCGCCAGCAGCGCGCCCGCGTTGAAGTGGCGCCCGCGCGTCATGGTGAGCCCCATCCCGAAGAACATCACCCCGAACCGGCAGGCCTTCATGCGCGCGGCGAGGTCCTCCAGCACGGCGAGGGTCACGCCCGTGCGCTGCTCGACGGACGGATCGACCTTCCGCCCCTTCACCAGCGCGCGCAGCGCCCACAGCACCTCGAAGTCCGAGCCCGGCTTCACCTGCAGGAAGATGTCGGCCACCGGCGTGCTCGGCGTGCGCCGCACGTCCACCAGGACCACCGTGCGGTCCTTGCGACCGTTGGGGACGTACATGCCCTTCGGGGTGACCGCGTAGCGCGCGAAGAGCCGAGGGTGCGCCTCGGCCGGGTTGCCGCCCCAGAAGATCACGAGGTCCGCCCGGTTCCTGATCTCACCGAGCGACGCGGTGCTCTCCCCGCCAGCCTGGAACGCCATGCCGGTGGGGCCGTGGCAGACCGAGGTCGTCGTGTCGATGGTGCCGCCGATCATGTCGGCGATCGACACGGCCACGCGCTGCGCCTCGCACGTGGTGTCGGAGAGACCGTACACGACGGGGAACCGTGCGTCGGCGAGGATATGTGCCGCCGCCTCGACGGCCTCCTCGGTGCTCGCCTCCCGGCCCTCGATCAGTGCGCGCGGCCGCTCCTCGATGCTGTGCTCCTTGAACCACGCCTTCCCGAGCACGCAGGCGTTCTGCGACTTCGTGATGCTGTGCGTATCGAGGTCGACCGTGAGCACGATGTCGTCGCACACGCACCCGCAGAAGGTGCAGGTGGCATCGGTGACGGTCCTGATGTTGTCGCTCATGCGGCGATCCCCCGCGGCTAGGCGTCGTCCGGTACGGACTCCACTTCCACCTGGTAGTGCTTCGAGGCCGGCATCCCGGTGCCGGCGGTGTCCCCCGTCAGGAGTTCGCTCGTCTGGGGTCCGTAGGCGATGAAGAGGAGGCCCGGCGGCAGGTCCTTCGTCTCGCGGCCCTTGCAGCGCAGGATCGACTCGCCGGTCGGCGTGCGCAGCCGCACCCGGCCGTCGTTCCTGAGGCCCAGGCGCGCCATGTCCTCGACGTTCATCTCCACGGTGGAGGTGACGTCGGCGTAGTCCGCCCCCAGCTTGCCCTGGCACAACGCCGTGCCCTGCTTGCTGGAGCGACCACCGATGAGGGTCATGATTTCAGGCACGGAGCCCGCCAGGTCGGGAGGGGGGGCCGACCCGCGGGCGGCCCTTGTTCAACCTAACACTTTTTCCCCGGCCACTCGTGAAGGAATCCCAGGCGCCCGCCGGGCTCAGGCCATGATCTCGTGCAGGCGGAAGTGGTACTTGCCCAGCTTGCCGCCGTAGTCCCCGGCGGTGACCCGGCAGATGCCGTGCGCCCGCCCCAGGTCCACCACGGCCTGAATGCCGACCCGCATCGCCGTGGCGACGTCGGCGGCGGTGAGCCCGTCGATCACGATCTCCATGACGGCGTCGATCTCGGGGCCGAGCTGCGTGGCGGTGACGCCCCGGATGGTGGGGCAGAAGGCGTCGTTGGTGGAGGCGCGCAGGGCGGGATACTTCGAGCCCACCTTGGACCCCGAGCGCACCACCCCGCCGGGGAAGGGCATGATCACGTTGGGCACCTGGCGCATCGCCGACACGGCCATCTCGCACGCCTCGAGCGCCTGGGCCTGGGTCTCCGCGAGGACGAGGAAGTTGCCCCCGCCCACGCCGTCGACCACGCCCGTCGTGTCCTGGATCAGGAAGTCGCCGTCCATGACGGGGATCCGCCAGTAGCGGACGCCGCCGATCAGCTTGGAGCTCTGGAAGCCGTCGCCGAAGTAGCGCAGGTACTTGCCGAGGGGCAGGGCCTCCCCTCCCTCCACTCCGGCGAACACGGCGCTGGTCGGGGAGGTCAGCACGCACTGGCCGATGCGGCGCTCGACCTGCTTGATGAGCTCCTTGGACGACACCGCGAAGAGCAGCAGCGACACGCCCGGCCGGCCGTCCGGTGTCTCCTCCGGACCCAGTTCGCGCTCGATGGACGCCTCGCAGCCGCATGCGATGACCGAGGTGGCGAATCCCGTCGCCGAGACCCCGGCGTGATACGCCCACTCCTGTGTCCGGGCCGTGATGATGATGCGCGTGGCCTTCATGCCGAAGGCCTCCGCGAAGGCGTCGTCGATCGTGACACCGTTGATGTTCATGGCTCGCGCCGCTCGCAGGCGTGGTTGACGAGCGCGGCCCCGTGCCCGAACGCGGCCATCTCGTCCGCGGAGATGCGGAAGTTCCCGAGGCTGACGGTGTGATAGCGGTCGAAGTACTCCTGCAGCCGCTGCTCGATGCCGCGGTCGAAGGACGGGGTGACCGCGTGGAACCGCCCCCAGGTGACCTTCACGATCTTGCCGTCCTGCGCCACCACCTCGCCGTCCTTGAACACCCAGGCCGGTGCCGCGAACATGCGCTCCGGGTCCGGCTGCCGGCGATACACGGTGATGTCGGCCGCGGCCCCCGGCGCGAGATGCCCCCGGTCGGCGAGCCCGAGGATCCGGGCGGGCGCGGCACGCGTGAGAATCGCGATCTCATAGAGCGAATACTCGCGATCCAGGGTCGCCAGGGTGGTCATGGCCTGGGCGGCGGGATTGAGGAGGGCCAGCCGTTCGTTCCGGAACGTCCGGTCCATCAGCAGCCGGATCAGGTGCGGATAGGTCGTGAAGGGCGCACCGTTCGGGTGGTCGGTGGTCAGGAACACGCGCCACGGGTCGTCCACCAGCAGGAAGATCTCCAGCCCGATCGCCCACTGCAGCGCGTTGACGTAGTTCTTGTCGCGGTAGTTGAAGGGCACCACCCCGCAGCCGGCATCGCACTCGATGTCCATCACGACGGACTTGCGCGGACGCCCGTGCCCGGAATTGCGGTACTGCGACATGGTGTCGCCCGACGCCGTCACGGTCTGGCCGAAGAGGATCTGCCCGACGTCGCAGCTCACGTTCGGGTTCCGGTTGATCGCCTCCGCGATGCGCGCGGCGGCCGAGGAGAACTTGCGGTCGCCCTCGGTCCCGTAGCTGTGGAACTGGATGTGCGTCAGGTGGATCGGCAGCCCCTCGGCGGCGTCCATGGTGCCCAGCGTCGTGGCCTCGTTGCCCGGCACGCCGAGGTTGCTCGCGTGCACGTGCAGCGGATGCGCCAGGCCCAGCTCGTGGACGGCGCGCGTCAGGGTGCGGACGACGTCGCGCGGCGTCACCCCGTAGTACGGGTGCGCCTCGTCGAGGTCCATCGTGCGCTGGTTGAACTTGAACGCGGAGATGCCGCCCGGGTTCACGACCTTGATCGCGAGGCACCGCGTGGCGTGCAGCGTCCAGGCCACGTAGTCGTTGACCACCGCCTGCTCCGCGCCCGCCGCGAGCAGCCGCAGCAGGAAGTCGTCGCTTCCCAGCATCGCGTAGCCACCCTTGTCGACGATCGGCGTGTCGCCCATCTCGAGGTGGGCCTGACGTGCGTTGATCGGCAGGACGGCAGGCTCGAAGCAGGCCGTGTACCCCATCTCCGCGTAGCGGTAGCCCGCAGCGAGGGTTCCCGGGGCGGCGTGGCCGCAGGAGGCGCGCGTGACATCGGTCCGGTGCACCGGATCACCCCGGTGGTCCTCCGGCAGCATGGCGCGGGCGATGTTCACCTTGCCGCCACCGATGTGGGTGTGCAGGTCGATGGCGCCGGCCATGACGATGCAGCCGGCGACATCGTACTCCCGGTCGATGCGCTCATCCGGCCCCGGCGCGGTCACCATGCGGCCATCCCGCACGAAGAGGTCGCGCACCTCCCCGTTGACGCCATGAGCCGGGTCGTAGACGGTGCCGCCCGTCAGCTTCAGTAGCACGAAAGCGCCTCCTCTATGGCCTCGACCACCTGCGAGACGCTCGGCAGGTCCGAGTTCCTCAGCCGGGCCAGCGGGAGCGCCACCACGCGATCGGTACGGAACAGGTGGCCGGCGTGGTCGATCCCCGGCGTGCCCACCGGAACGAACACCGCCGGCTGCACGGGCAACGTCATCCCCGCCCGGCCCAGGACCACCGTGGGCGCCGCGGTGGCGGGCGGCGTGCGCGACTCGCTGAAGCTCGAGACCCAGACCAGCACGTCGGCCATGCGGCCCTCGAGCAGGCGCTCCGTCGAGAAGTGGTAGGGATCGTACTCCGGCACGCCGCTGCCGTACGACGTGCGGGACCCGTACCCGCTGTGCCAGAGATGCACGCTCTCGAAGGTGGCGTCGCCGTCGCCGCTCGAGAGGGGCAGTCCGGAGAAGCGGGTCGTGCGGCCAAGTTCCCTGACCAGCTCGCACAGCGCCTGCACCGTCAGCTCGGCGTGCGCATAGGCCAGGTCGGCCGCGGCCCACGCGATGACGCCGTAGCGGGCGGCCTTCATCCGCTCCGCCAGCGCTGCGAGCGCCGGCATTGGCACGCCGGCCGCCCCGGCGGCCTGCGGTGCCCGGCCGGCCACGAGCGCGCGGAGCACGCCGAACGCCTCGTGCATTCTCGACTCGTCGCACGGCAGCACCGTCACGACCGAGTCCGGCCCGAGCGTGCCGTCCGGCGCTCCCCTGCCCACGAACACCACCTCGCACCGTCGCGCATCGCCGAACATCGTCTCGCGATTGGAGATGCAGCGCTCGAAGAACCGCGGGAACCGGCCGGCCACGTCGCTGCCCGCCACCACCAGCAGGTCGGCCCGGTTGCGTACTTCGGTGAGGGTGGTGTTGATCCAGCCGGAGTCCTGCAGCACCAGCGCGTCGCGCAGCCCGGCGGCGGAGTTCATGTGATCCACCACGCCACCGCAGCGCTCGGCCAGCCGGACGATCGCGCGCGCGCCGGCGACGTCCGTCCCGAGCCCGGCGAAGAGCGGCTGCCGTGCGCCGTGCAGCAGGCGGGCCGCTTCGGCCGCCGCCTGGGCGAGCGTGACAGCCTGACCGGCCACTCGGGGGCCGTCGCCGCGCGACTCTCGCTCGAACGCCGCGGTGCTGATGCGACAGCCGTTCGCGCGCACGCGCAACCGACCGTCCTGCTCGGCGATCACCAGGTCGTCGCACACCAGTCCGCAGAACGGGCAGGCGACCGCGTGCTGTTCGTGTTGGCTCGAGGCTGCAGACATGGGTGCCGGGATTCGGGAAGGAATCGAGATGATAGCGCCCGCTCCACGTGCTGCCAAGTCGTCTCGCGCGATCTGCACAGCCATCGTGCGACGCCGCTTCGGCGCGATGGACAAGGCTCCGGACGGGTCGTACGTTTGCGTGGCCTGCGTCGTCGAACTCCCGATGGACCGCCGGGGCACTTCCCTCACCCCATCACGACGTGAAGGTATTCGCATACGAGTACGCGAGCGGCGGCGGCTTCGCCGGACGACCGCTTGCGGCCGGGCTCTCGCGCGAGGGCGACCTGATGCTCCGCGCCCTGCTCGACGACCTCACCTTCCTGCCCGGCATCCAGGTCCTCACCAGCCGCGACGGCCGGCTCCCTCCGCTTCCGAGCATCGAGACCATCCTACCGGCGCCCGGCGAGGATGAGTTCGCGCTCTTCGCGCGCGGCGTGGCCGCGTGCGACGCGGCGTGGCCCACCGCCCCGGAGACGGACGGCATCCTCGAGCGCCTGGCCCGGGAGACGCTCCGGCAGGGACGGACGCTGCTCGGCTGCCGGCCTGCTGCCGTGCGAGTCGCGGCGAGCAAGCGCGCCACCGCGCACGCGCTTCGCGCCGCGCGGGTGCCCGTCGTGCCGACGTTCGCCCTCCGCGATGGCCTGCCGCCCCTCCCGGGACCCTGGGTGGTGAAGCCCGACGACGGGGCCGGCTGCGAGGACACGCTCGTGACATCCGGTTGGCGCGTCGCACTGGCGCGCCTGCAGGCGGATCCCGACCGCCTCGTCGCCCAGCCCTGGCTCGACGGCACGCCGATGAGCCTGTCGCTCCTGTGCGCCGAGGGGCGCGCGACGCTTCTGTCCTGCAACCTCCAGCATGCGCGCGCGGTGGGCGGGGAGCTGTCGGTCGAGGGCATCACGGTGAACGCCGTACCCGACCCCGAGGGCCGCTTCGGCGAGCTCGCCGCCGGCATCGCGGCTGCGCTGCCGGGGCTGTGGGGCTACGTGGGTGTGGACCTGATCCTCACGCCGCAGGGGCCCGTGACCCTGGAGATCAACCCGCGGTTGACGACCTCGTACGGCGCACTGCGCGAGGCCCTCGGCCTCAACGTGGCGGGCCTGGTGCTGGACCTGCTGCGGCCCGGCGGCGCCGCGACAGGCCGTTCACCGGGAACCGGCGTTCCGGTGCGGATCGCGCTGGAGGCCTCCTGTGCGAACTGACACGGTGCTCGGCTGGGACCTGGGCGGCGCGCACGTGAAGGCTGCGCGGCTGGACCCGTCCGGCTCGGTGGACAGCGTGCGCCAAGTGCCGTGCCCCCTGTGGCAGGGCATGCAGCACCTGCAAGCGGCGGTGCAGCGGCTTGGCGCCGAGCTGGGCGAGGCTTCGTTGCACGCCGTCACCATGACCGGCGAGATGGCCGACCTCTTTCCCACCCGTGCCGACGGCGTGCTGCAGATCGTGGACGCGATGCGCCGGCTGCTCCCGGACGCGACGCTCCGCCTCTGGGCCGGCGCCGACGGCCTCGTGGACCTGCACGATGCCGGCGCGAAGGCCGCACGCATCGCCTCGGCCAACTGGCGGGCAAGCGCCGCCGTGGTCGCGGCACACCTGCCCGCCGCACTGTTCCTCGACATCGGAAGCACGACGATCGATCTTGTCCCGGTACGCGGCGGCGAGGTCCGGGCCTGCGGGCGTGACGACGCGGAGCGCCTGCACGCGGGCGAGCTGCTCTACACGGGCGCGGGACGCACGCCCATCATGGCCCTCGTGGAGCAGGTACCCTTCGCCGGGGAGTGGGCACCCGTGGTGGCGGAGCACTTCGCCACGACGGCGGACGTGTACCGATTGCTCGCGACGCTGCCCGAGGCGCTCGACCAGCAGCCAGCGGCCGACGGAGGGGACAAGACGGCCGAGGCGAGCGCGCGCCGCCTGGCCCGCACGATCGGACGGGATGTCGAGTCCGCTCCGCCCGAGGCGTGGCGCCGACTCGCCGCGTGGCTCGCGCGGGCACAGGTGCGTCGGATCGAGGACGCCTGCGACCGGCTGCTCTCGCGCGGCCTGCTCGCTGACGACACGCCGGTCGTGGTGGCCGGAGCCGGGCGCTTCCTGGCCGCACATGTCGCCAGCCTGCGCGGCCGCCCGATCATCGAGTTCGGCCGCCTGCTTCACGTCGCGGAGACCGAGCGCGACCGGGCGACCGACTGCGCGCCGGCCGTGGCCGTGGCCTGGCTCGCTCGACACGAATGAACCGAACCATGGATCGGCCGCACCCACCTTCCTCCGAGGAATCGCCACCGTGACCCATCGACTCGCCGCCGTCGCGCTGCTGCTCGCCGCATGCGCCGCCCCGAAGGAGACGCCCAAGTCCGCGGACACGACTGCGGCCGTGACGCCCGCCCCGCCCGCCGGCCCCCAGGCCATCGTGACGGTGCTCTACAAGTGGCCGAAGGACACCGCCGCCTTCGAGACGTACTACCCGACGCACCTGAAGATCGTGGGCGACGCGCAGGCCGAGATCGGCTTCACGCGGGCGGAGCTGACGAAGTTCGCCTCGTCGCTCGACGGCAAGCAGCCGGCGTTCTACCGCCAGGCGGAGCTCTACTTCCCGTCCATGGAGGCGGCGCAGCAGGGGATGAAGACGGCGGGTTTCGGCAAGGTCGGCGACGACTTCAAGAACTTCGTCGCCCCGGACGGGCTCGTCGGCATGGTGGCGGAGGAGACGGGCGAGAAGAGCGACGCGCCCTGCCCCGCGCTGGCGACGGTGCTGTACCAGACGCCGGCGGATGCGGCCGCGTTCGAGGCCTACTACCCGAAGCACCTCGACATCGTGGGCGCCGCCCAGGCCGAGATCGGCTTCGTGCGCGCCGACCTCACGCGCTTCCAGGCGAGCCTCGACGGCGGCGCGCCCGCCATGTACCGGCAGGCCGAGCTGTGCTTCGATTCCATGGAGTCGCTCAAGAAGGGCATCGCGACGCCGGGCTTCAAGAAGGTCGGCGACGACTTCCCGAACTTCGTGGCGAAGGACGGCCTCGTCGGCATGATCGGGACGCAGCAGTGACGGACGGCCGCGGCGCCTGACCGGCCGCGCCATGCGCATCGTCACCCTGGCCGCCCGTCCGGGCTGGCACACGGACGAGCTCGAGCGCGCCGCGCGCGAGCGGGGGCACGAGCACCACCTGTGCCGCTACGAGGATCTCGTGGCCTTCCTCGGCGGCCGCTCCGGCCTGCAGAGCGGCGCCACGCCGCTCGACGACGCGGACGCCGTGCTTGCCCGCATCATCCCGAACGGTACGCTCGAGCAGATCATCTTCCGCATGGACGCCCTGCATCGCCTGAGCGAGCGGGGCGTTCGCGTCGTGAACACCGCGCGCGCCATCGAGCGCTCGGTGGACAAGTTCTGGACCAGCGCCCTGCTCGAGCAGGCTGGGCTGCCGACGCCGGACACCGTCGTCACGGAATCGGTCGACGAGGCGCTCGACGCCTTCCGGCGCATGGGCGACGCGATCGTGAAGCCGCTCTTCGGGTCGATGGGACTCGGCCTCGTGCGGGTGAGCGACGAGGACACCGCATGGCGCGTCTGCCACGCGGTGCGGCAGATCGGGGGCGTGATCTACCTGCAGCGATTCGTCGACCACGCGGGGCGTGACGTGCGCGCCTTCGTGGTCGGCGGGCGGGTCTTCGGCGCCATCGAGCGCACCGCCGCCGACTGGCGCACGAACGTGTCCCGCGGCGCGCGCGCCACGGCCATCGCGCTGCCGCCCGAGTGGGCCGACCTGGCCGTGCGCGCCGCGGCCGCGATCGGGGCCGACTACGCCGGCGTCGACCTGCTGCCGGGCGACGCCGGCAGGACCTACGTGATCGAGGTGAACGGCATCCCCGGCTGGGAGGGCTTGCAGCGCGCGACCGGGCTCGACGTCGCGGGCGCCGTGGTGGACCTGGCCGCGGGCGGCTGACGATGACGGCCGACGACATCGCCACCGCGGTGCAGCTCGCCTGCCTCCTCGAGGCGAGCGCGCCCAAGCCGGGCAACGTGTCGCCCGGCCGCCCGTTCCACGACACCAGCTACGAGGACTTCGTGGCGAGCGCGGCGGCGATCGGGCCGGTCTTCCGCCGCGCCGGCGCGCAGCCGCTGGGCGACACCATCCTGGCCGCGGTCGAGGCCACCCGCCGCTGGACCCCGGCGAACACGAACCTCGGCATCGTCCTTCTCTGTGCACCGCTCGCCCGCGCCGCAGCCGGGGACGCGGGGCGCTCGCTGCGCGACCGCGTCCGGGACGTGCTCGCGACGACCACGGTCGAGGATGCACGAAAGGTCTACGCCGCCATCCGCCGGGCCGCCCCCGGCGGGCTCGGCACGTCGCCCGAACAGGACGTGCAGGCAGAGCCGACGATCCCCCTCACCGGTGCCATGGCCCTCGCCGCGCAGCGCGATGCGGTCGCCGCGGAGTACGCCACGGCGTTCGAGCGCACCTTCACCACGGGGGCGCCGGCCGTGGCGGCGGCGCTCGAGGACGGGCTGGGCTGGTCCGATGCCGCCGTCGAGGCCTATCTCGCCCTCCTGGCCGAGCACCCCGACACCCTCATCGCCCGGAAGCTGGGCGGCGACGCGGCGGAGCAGGTGCGGGCCGGGGCCGCGCGCGTGCGCCTCGAGGGCGGCATCCGCACCGACTCCGGCCGCGCCGCCGTGGCGCGGCTCGACGCCTCGCTGCGCGACCCCCGCAACCGGCGCAATCCCGGGGCGACCGCGGACCTGACGGCGGCGGCGCTGCTGGTGGTTATCTTGGAGCGCCGATGGCCCCACGCCTGCGGAGCGGTGGCTCCCGTGCATCAGGGCCGGTGATCGCAGCCAAGGAGAAGGACGTGCAGAGCAGCTTCCGCGTGCAGGTGTGCAAGGACTACCTCGTCTTCGCCTCCGCGCACTTCATCACCTTCCGCGGCCACCAGTGCGAGACGCTGCACGGCCACAACTACCGTGTCGGCGTGATGGTCGAGGGCGCGGTGGACGACGAGTGCCTCTTCGTGCTCGACTTCAGCATCCTCAAGCGCATCGTCCGCCAGCTGGTGGACGCCATCGACCACAAGGTGCTCCTGCCCACGCGGAACCCGAAGCTGGGATACCGGCACGAGGGCGACAAGGTGCACGTCGACTATTTCGGCCAGCCCACCTACGTGTTCCCGGCCGCCGACTGCGCGATGCTGCCCGTGCAGAACTCCACGGCGGAGATGCTCGCGGAGTACCTGGGGAACCAGGTGCGCGAGCAGCTCGCCACCGAGGGCTTCACCCACCTCACGGTGCTGGAGCTGGAAGTGGAGGAGAACTTCGGCCAGTCGGCCACCTACCGGGTGTCGCTCGCAGGCGATTGACCGGGCAGGGCGAGCGCACCGGCGTGGAGCGCGCTCGCCACCAGCACGCCATCGACCCCCGACGCACCGAGCCGGCGGAGATCCGCGTCGTGCCGGATGCCGCCACCGGCGAGGAGGCGCACGCCGGGCGCCGCGCGGCGCACGGCGTCGAGCGTGGCGAGATCGGGCCCCTCTCCCCGCCCGATGCGCGCCAGGTCCAGCAGCAGCACCTCCGCCGCCCCGTGAGCCGCCACGTAGCCCGCCGCCGCCGCCGCCGACCGTCCCGCCCACGGGCCGGCGCGCAGCGTGACGCCGTCGCGCACGTCTACGCTGACGATGAGGCCGGCACGCAGGCCGGCGAGGGCGGGCAGGTCCTCCCATCGTTCGAACGTCTCGAGCCCCACCACGACGCCCCCCGGCACGCGCGCGAGCCGCTGCGCGTCCGCCGCCGTCCGGAGGCCGGCGTCGATGAGCAGCGTGCCCCCGAATGCGTCGTCGCCCGCCAGCGCGCACAGGAGTTCGACCTGGGCGGGACCGCCACTGATCGCGTCGAGATCCGCCACATAGCAGCGCGCGGCGCGCACGCGCTCCCGATAGGCGCGGGCGAGCGCGAGTGCATCGCCCCGACGGCCGGGCACGAGCGCCGAGACGACGGGACCGTAGCGGGCGCGATCGCCGCCCTGCGCGTGGACGGCGATCCCGCCGGCAAGGTCGAGCACGGGGATAACTTCCGGCAGCACGGCTACCTCTCCCCCCGCGAGGGCTCATGACTGGACCGCACGTGCGCGAGCCGCTCGTCCTGAAGGTCGGCGGTGCGCTCAGCGGCGTGCCGGGCGCGCTCGATGATGTCGCCGAGGCGCTCGTGGCGCTGGCCGCCGGCCGGCCGGTGATCGTGATTCCCGGCGGCGGCCCCTTCGCCGACCAGGTCCGCCGCACCCAGCGGGACGTCGGCGCCACGGAGGAGGCGGCGCACTGGATGGCCGTCCTCGGGATGGACCAGTACGCTCACCTGCTCGCCGACCACGTACCCGGCGCCCGGCTCGCCGAGACGCTCGACGCGCTGCGCGCCGCGGTCACCGGCACTGTGACGATCTTCGCTCCCTACCGATGGATGCGCGCGAGCGATCCCCTCCCGCACACCTGGGATGTGACGAGCGACAGCGTGGCCGCGGTCGTGGCCGGTGCGCTCGGCGCCCGGGAGCTGCTGTTGGTGAAGGTGGTGTCGGGCACGCCGGACACGCTCGCAGACCCGTTCCTTCCCCTGGCACGGCCTGCCGGACTCTCGGTCCGTTGCCTCACCACGAAGGCACTGCGTGGGCTCGCCGGCCTCGCTCCGTCGCGAGGCGAAGCGCCCGCACGCGCTGCGGACTGAGCGCGCCGCTCCGTCCCCCGTCGCAGGCCGCGCCGCGCACACCGGCCACGTCGGCGCCCAGCGCCGCCACCCTGGGCAGGTCGTCGGCCCGCAGACTGCCGGCCAGGGCCACGAACAGCCCCCGGGCGTGCCCGCCGGCCACCACCGCCGCCAGGGCCTCGATGGGCACCACGTCGAGCAGCGACCGGCCCTTCCCCGCCGTGTCGAGAAGCACGCCGTCCGCACCGGCCTGCGCCGCCAGGGCGGCGAGCTCGACGAGGGCCACGTCCGTGCGGTCGGCGTAGGCCGCGAGTACGACGCGAGCGCCGGGCGCTCCCGCGCGCGCCGCGGCGACGCATGCCGCGAGCACGTCGGGCGCACGCGTGGGCATCACGAACTTCACGAACGCGGGACGACCGCTCAGCGCACCCCGACGCTCCGAGAGCAGGCGCGTCAGCGCCGGCACGTCCCGCGGTTCACCGAGCGCCACGCTGAGGGGCGTGGCCGGCGGCAGCACCCGCGAGATCGCCGCGAGCACCTCGGGACGCACGGGCGCGAGCGGTCCCTCAGCCGGCTCCTTGGCATCGAGGATGTGAGCGCCCGCCCGGAGCGCGAGCCCGGCTTCCTCGGCGTCCCGCACGCTCACCAGCAGCTGCACGCGCTCTCCCTTGTTGGTCTCGGGGGACGGTATGTTACTCGTTCCGAAGGTACCGGATCGGCCGTGACGCGGGGAGGTGCGGCGGATGGGCGGCGGGGCGCTGCAGGGCAAGCGAGCGGTGGTGACGGGCGGCTCGAGCGGCATCGGGCGCGCCATCGCCGTGGCATACGCCGCGGCTGGCGCCGAGGCGGTGGTGGTCACCTACCATCGCAACGCCCCGGGCGCCCACGCCGTGGTGGAGGAGCTCACCCGCCTCGGCGCCCGCGGCAGCGCCCACCGGCTCGATCTCGCCGACCCCACGAGCCCCGGCCGGTTGGCCGACGACGTGCGGCGCGGCCTGGGCGGCGTGGACGTGTGGGTGAACAACGCGGGCGCCGACATCCTCACCGGGCCATGGGCGCAGCGCTCGCGCGAGGAGAAGCTCGCCTACGTGCTCGACATCGACGTGAAGGGCAGCGCCCTCGCGTCGTGGGCCGCGCTCGAGCTGATGCGCGAGCAGGCGACGGGCGGCGTCATCCTCAACGTGGCGTGGGACCACGTCACGGCCGGCATGGCGGGCGAGAACCCGATGGTCTACGCCGCCGCCAAGGGCGCGGTGCTCGCGTTCAGCAAGTCGCTGGCGCGCGAGGCGGCGCCGAAGGTGCGCGTGAACGTGCTGGCGCCCGGCTTCATCGAGACCGCGTTCGGCGAGCAGGCCGGCGCGTCGTGGCGCGAGCACGTCGAGCGCGTGACGCCCCTCGGGCGCTGGGGCACGCCGGAGGACGTGGCGCACGCCGCCGTCTACCTCGCCTCCGACGCGGCCGCGTTCCTCACCGGCCAGGCGCTGATGGTCAACGGCGGCGTGGTGATGTAGCTCCCACCAGGAGATCGAGACGATGACCCGTGAGAAGGAACCCACCTACACCGACACCCAGATCGCCGAGAAGCTCGCGGCGCTGCCGGGATGGTACCACGAGGACGGCTGGATCCGCCGCGTCTACAAGACCGACGGCTGGCAGGCCACGCTCATGCTCGTCAACGCGGTCGCCTACGTGTCCGAGGCGGCCTACCACCATCCGGACCTGTCGGTGACGTGGGCGCGCGTGATCGTGAAGCTGCAGACGCACTCGGCCGGCGGCATCACCGACAAGGACTTCGAGCTCGCGCGGAAGCTCGACGAGGTCGTGCTCTGGCGGCCCGCGACGGGCTTCCCCGGCCTCGAGGGCACGCCCAACAAGTGGGTGCGGAGCGGGGAGCCCAAGTAGGGCGCTTGTCCTCCGCCCCGGGGTCCGTCCTCTTCGTCACCGGCCGCCTCGCGGAGCCGGCGCTCCGGCGCATGCTGGCGGAGCAGCAGTTCCCCTTCGCGACCCACGTGGCGGTGCTCCGCATCACCGTCGCGGCGCTCATGACCACCGAGTGGATCGGGCGGTTCCTCGAGGTGCCGCCGGGCGTGGACCTCGTGCTGCTGCCGGGCCTCGTCGAGGGCGACGTGGCGCCGCTCGCGGCGCAGCTCGGCGTGCGCGTCGAGAAGGGGCCGAAGGACCTGCGCGACATCCCCGCCCACTTCGGCCGGGCGGCCCGCGCCGCGGACTACGGCAGCCACCGCATCGAGATCCTCGCCGAGATCAACAACGCCCCGCGCATGGAGCGCGCGGCGCTGCGCGCCATGGCCGACTACTACCGCGCGAGCGGCGCCGACGTGATCGACATCGGCTGCACGCCGGGGCGCCCGTTTCCCGGACTGGCCGACGTGGTGCGCGAGCTCACCGGCGCCGGCATGCGCGTGAGCATCGACTCGTTCGATCCCGCCGAGATCCGCACCGCGCTCGACGCCGGCGCCGAGATGGTGCTGAGCGTGAACGGGTCGAACCTCGACGTGGTCGAGGCGTACGCCGGCAGCGACCGGCGCTTCGTGGTTATCCCCGACTTCGGGCAGGGCCTCGACTCGCTCGAGCCGAGCCTCGCGGCGCTCGAGCGCGCCCGGGTGCGGTACCTCGTCGATCCCATCGTCGAGCCGATCGGCTTCGGGTTCATGGCCTCGCTCGAGCGCTACGCGGAGGCGCGGCGCCGCTGGCCCGAGGCGGAGCTGATGATGGGCGTCGGCAACATCACCGAGCTCACCTCGGCCGACTCCACCGGCGTCAACGCCCTGCTCATCGCCATCTGCGAGGAGCTCGGCGTGCGCGCGGTGCTCACCACCGAGGTCATTCCCTGGGCGCGCGGCGCGGTGCGCGAGATCGACGTGGCCCGCCGCCTCATGCACTACGCCGTGAGCCAGCGGCAGCTCCCCAAGAACATCGACGACCGGCTCGTCACGGTGAAGGACGCGCGCGTGCTCGCCTACAGCGAGGCGGAGCTGCGCGAGCTGCAGGCGGCGGTGAAGGACGCCAACTTCCGCATCTTCGCCGACCGCGAGGTGATCACGGTGTTCAACAACGAGCGCTTCGTGCGCGGCACCGACCCGCAGGAGATCTTCGCCCAGCTCGGCGTCGACGAGGCCACCCACGCCTTCTACCTCGGCCGCGAGCTCATGAAGGCGAAGCTCGCCCTCACGCTCGGGAAGACGTACCGGCAGGAGGGCTCCCTCGACTGGGGCTACCTCACCCCGGCCGACGACAAGCGCTCCGAGCACGCGAAGCTCACCCAGCGGCGCACGCGGAAGCCCGCATGACGCCGCTGCTCGAGCGCCTCCCGCCGGGCCTCACCGCGGAGGCGTGCGCCGCCCGGCTCGGGGCGCGCCCCTGGTTCGCCTGGCTCGACAGCGGCAGCGATGCGGCCGGCCTCGGGCGCTGGTCGTTCCTCTGCGCCGAGCCGTGGGCCGCGCTCAGGGCGACGGGCCCGCGCACGGAGCGGCGCGGCGCGGACGGCAGGTGGCAGACGGTGGAGGGCGACATCCTCGCCGCGCTCGACCGCGAGCTCCTCCCGCTCGCCGCCGCACCGGTGGCCGGCGGACCGCCGTTCCAGGGCGGTGCGGCCGGCTTCATCGGCTACGACTGGGGCCGGGTGCTCGAGCCGCGCGTTCCCGCGCCCAACGCCGCCGACCTCGGCCTGCCGGACGCCATGTTCGGCCTGTACGACGTGGCGCTGGCGTGGGACCATCAGCTGGGCGAAGGCTGGATCGTCAGCACCGGCGACCCCGCCACGGGCGCGGCGCGCGAGGCGCGCGCGCGCAGCCGCCTCGCCGAGGCCCTCGAGTGGCTGGCGACGCCGATGCCGCCCGAGCTGGGCGGTGCGCTGCTGGCCGCTCCGGGCGCGCGCTCGGCGGATGTCGCGGCGGCGCCGAGCTATCCGGTGATCGGCGTCGAGGACGCCGAGTTCGTGGGGCTGCGCTCCACCTTCACCCACCGTGGCTACCTGAGCGCCGTGCAGCGGGTGCGCGAATACATCCTGGCGGGCGACATCTTCCAGGCCAACCTGTCGCAGCGCTTCCAGGCGCCCCTCGGCGAGCCCCCGGGGCAGCTCTACGCCCGCCTCCGCCGCCGCAACCCCGCACCGTTCGGCGCGTGGCTCAGCCTCGACGACGTGACGATCCTGAGCGTCTCGCCCGAGCGCTTCCTCCGCCTCGAGGGCCGCGCCGTCGAGACGCGGCCCATCAAGGGCACCCGGCCGCGCGGCCTCGGGCCGATGCACGACGAGGCGCTCGGCCGCGAACTCACCGAGAGCGAGAAGGACCGCGCCGAGAACGTGATGATCGTGGACCTGCTCCGCAACGACCTCTCGCGGGTCTGCGCGCCGGGCACGGTGCGCGTGCCGGAGCTCTTCCACCTCGAGCAGCACCCCACGGTGCTGCACCTGGTCTCCACCGTCACCGGCACCCTGCGGCCGGAGCATCGCGCCGCCGACCTGGTGCGCGCGTCCTTCCCCGGCGGTTCCATCACCGGGGCGCCCAAGGTGCGGGCGATGGAGATCATCGCGGAGCTCGAGCCCACCCAGCGCGGGCCGTACTGCGGCATGATCGGCTACGTGAGCGTGACGGGCACGATGGACACCAGCATCGCGATCCGCACGTGTGTGGTGCGCGACGGCACGGTATACTTCTCCGGCGGCGGCGGCATCGTCGCGGACTCGGATCCGGAGCTCGAGTACCGCGAGACGCTGCACAAGGTGCAGGGCATCGTCCGGACGCTGGCGGACCGACCCGCGTGATCCTCCTCCTCGACAACTACGACTCGTTCGTCCACAACCTGGCCCGCTACGTCGAGGAGCTGGGGCTCGAGCCCCTCGTGCGGCGGAACGACGCGCTCACGCTCGACGACATCGCGGAGCTGGCGCCGTCGCACGTCATCATCTCGCCGGGACCGTGCTCGCCCACCGAGGCGGGGATCTCCACCGACGTCGTCCGCCGCTTCGGGCCCACCCTCCCGATCCTCGGCGTGTGCCTGGGGCACCAGTGCATCGGCGAGGCGTACGGCGGGCAGATCGTCCGCGCGCGACGCCCGATGCACGGGAAGACGTCGCGCGTGACCCACGACCAGAGCGGCGTCTTCGCCGGGCTGCCCTCTCCCCTGGTGGCGACGCGCTACCACTCGCTCGTCATCGCCCCGGAGTCGGTGCCGCCGGGCCTCGTCGTCAACGCGGCGAGCGAGGACGGGGAGATCATGGGCGTGCGCCACGCGGTGCATCCGGTGCACGGGGTGCAGTTCCATCCGGAGTCGGTGCTGACGCAGTACGGCTACCGCATGCTCGACCGCTTCCTGCGCGGCCCGGCGACGCGGGGCGACGCCCTGCCGGCCAGCGCGGACGGCGGCACCGCCGGCGTCCGTGCGACCGACGAGCCGATGACGCCCTGGTACGCCCAGTGACGGCGGCGGCGCGGTGATCGTCGAGTCGCTCGTCACCACGATGGACGCGGAGGGCCGGGTGAACCTGGCCCCCATGGGCGTGGAGTGGGGCGAGGAGATCGTGCTCAAGCCGTTCCTCGACACCACCACGTTCCGCAACCTCGTCGCCACGCGCGCGGCCGTGCTGCACCTCACCGACGACGTGCTGCTCTTCGTCGAGGCGGCGCTGGGCGAGCCGCGCTTCACCTGGCGGCCCGCCGAGACGGTGCGGGGCGCGGTGCTCGACGACGCCTGCTCCTGGCGCGAGCTCGAGGTGCAGGCCGTCGACGACACGCCGCCTCGCGCCCGGGTCGTCACCCGCGCAGTGCGCACGGGCCGCGGCCGCGAGTTCCTGGGCTTCAACCGCGCACGCCACGCAGTGCTCGAGGGCACCATCCTCGCCACCCGCCTGCACCTCCTGCCCGCCGACGAGGTGGGCGCCCAGTTCGCGCGCCTGGCCATCCCGGTCGAGAAGACGGCCGGCCCCCGCGAGCGCGAGGCCTGGACGTGGCTCACGGACTTCGTGCGGGCCCGCGGCGTGCCGCTGGCGGCCACGCCATGACGGAGGGCGTGGTGGTCCGCGCGCCGGCGCGGCTGCATTTCGGGGTCCTGGACCTGCGGGGCGACCTCGGCC
>Ga0079037_100000242_pt1 | contig 22752 bp, 24 predicted proteins | sample Mud3Dept4metaG_FD_71479 | JGI IMG/M metagenome (GOLD analysis project Ga0079037, IMG submission 71479) | Freshwater wetland microbial communities from Ohio, USA, analyzing the effect of biotic and abiotic controls - Mud 3 Core 4 Depth 4 metaG | ecosystem: Environmental > Aquatic > Freshwater >... | reverse complement strand
GGAGATCGATCCGGCGACGGTGGACACCGTGATCACACTCTGCGCCGGGGAGGTCTGTCCCGTCCCTCTCGGGAAGGCGAAACGGATTCACTGGCCGCTCCCGGATCCGGCGGCGGTCGAAGGAACGGGAGACGAGCGGCTGGAGGCGTTCCGGCGGGTCCGGGACGAGATCGCGCGGCGGATCGAGGCCCTCGACCCGCACGGCGCGGAAAGGAACGTTCCATGAGCGAGGCCGACCGAAAGAGAATCGAGGTCCTGGGCCCCGGCTGCATCCGCTGCCAGGAGACCTACCGCGTCGTCCGGCACGTCGTCGAGAGCGAAGGCCTTCCCTTCGACGTCGAGAAGGTCGAGTCGATGGACCGGATGATCGAGCTGGGCCTTCTCGCCACGCCGGGCGTCGCCGTCGACGGGAAGGTCGTCTTCTCGGGGCGGATCCCGAAGGCGGAGGAGATCCGGAAGATCCTCTCGGGGGCGTGACGGGGCTGGAGGCGTCCCGATGAAGGAACGGACGAAGCTGCTCCTGATCGTCGCCGTCTTCGCGGCGGCGTACGTCCTTCCCGTCGAGAGCCCGCGGGTCCAGAGGTCGTTCCTCGAGGGGCTCTTCCTCCTGAAGGAGTACGCCCGGCAGCACGTCCTCCTCTGTCTCGTTCCGGCGCTCTTCATCGCCGGGGCCATCGGGCAGTTCCTGAGCCAGGCCGCCGTGATGCGCTATCTCGGCGCCCGGGCGCCCCGGCCCGTCGCCTACGGCGTGGCCTCGGTGTCGGGCTCGATCCTCGCGGTCTGTTCCTGCACGGTCCTTCCGCTCTTCGCCAGCATCTACCGTCGCGGAGCCGGCCTCGGTCCGGCGACGGCGTTTCTCTACTCGGGCCCCGCGATCAACGTCCTCGCCATGATCCTGACGGCGCGCGTCCTCGGGCTCGAGCTGGGGGTCGCCCGGATCGTCGGGGCCGTGGGGTTCTCGATCGTGATCGGCCTCCTGATGGCGCTCCTCTTCCGGAAGGAAGAAGCGGCGCGCGCGGCCGGAGGGCCCGACCCCTTCGCGGCAGCGGGAGCCTCGGCCCCGCCGCGGCGCCGGACCGCCCTTCAGGACGCGAGCTTCTTCGGTGCGATGGTGGCCCTTCTGGTCTTCGCGAACTGGGGGACCCCGAACCGGGAGGTGGGCCTCTTCGCGGCGATCTGGAGGATCCACTGGTATCTCGCGGCGGCGGCCGCCGCGGTGCTCGCGGCGATGGTCGTCCGGTGGCTCGACCGGGACGAGCGGCGGGAGTGGGTCCTCGGGACGTGGGAGTTCGCCAAGCAGATCCTTCCGCTTCTCTTCGGCGGCGTCCTCGTCGCCGGGTGGCTGATGGGGCGGCCGGGAAGCGGCGCGGGTATCGTTCCCGAGAGCGCCATCGTCTCGCTCGTCGGCAGCAACTCGCTTCTGGCGAACCTCGTCGCGTCGGTCGTCGGCGCGTTCATGTACTTCGCGACGCTGACCGAGATTCCGATCCTCCAGGGCCTGATCGGTTCCGGAATGGGAAAGGGCCCGGCGCTGGCGCTGCTCCTCGCCGGGCCGGCGCTCTCGCTCCCGAGCATGATCGTCATCAACTCGTACCTCGGCTTCAAAAAGACCTTCGCCTACGTCAGCCTCGTCATCGTGATGTCCACGGTTACGGGACTCGTCTTCGGCGCGCTTACCTCATGACGATCGACCGCAAGCACCTCGTCTCCGGGGTCCTCCTCGCCTTCGTCGCCGTCACGGCCGGCACCCTCGCGGTCAAAGAGACGCGACGCGCGCGCGCCGTCGCCGCCGCAGAGGCCGTCCAGACGGCGGGCCCGCAGCCGGCACCGCCGGCCGTTTCCGAGCCGAACGCGGCGAGCGCCGCATCGGGAACGCCCGGCTCGCACGAAGCCGTCACCGCCGCCCGACCGCCCGTATCCCCGAAAGCAACGGGCGGGGCGATCCCCGCCGCGAAAGCGACCGCTCCGACCGCGGTCGGAGCACGGCCGGAGACCGAGCCCGCGACGATCTACGTAACCTACTTCCACACGACGGCCCGCTGTGTGTCGTGCCTGAAGATCGAGGACCTCACGAACGCGACGATGTCTGCAAGCTTCGCCGGGCCCATCGCGGAGAAGCGCGTCGTCTGGCGTGTCGTGAACGTGGACGTGCCGGAGAACAACCACTACGTGAAGGACTACAGCCTCTACACGAAGTCGGTCGTCGTCTCCGAGGTGAAGAACGGCCGCGAGATCCGCTGGAAGAATCTCGAGCAGGTCTGGCAACTGCTTCGAGACCCGGAGGCTTTCCGGGGATACGTCGAGCGGGAGGTCCGGGCGTTTCTGGAGAGCACGTGAACGCGGAATGGGTGGCGGCGGTCGGCGGGGCGCTCTGGCTGGGTGTCCTGACGTCCGTCAGCCCTTGCCCCCTGGCGACGAACGTCGCCGCACTCTCGTTCCTGGCGCGGCAGGTGGGTCGTCCCTCCCTTGTTTTGACTTCTGCTTTGTCGTACACCGCCGGGCGTGCGATGGCGTACACGGCCGTCGGCGCCGTCGCCGTCTTTGGACTGTTTTCGGTACCCGGTCTCTCCCAGTTTCTCCAGCGGCATCTCAACCAGATTCTCGGACCTCTGCTCGTGCTGGTCGGGATGCACCTCCTGGGACTTGTCAACTTCGGCTTCTCCACCCGAGCGGGCAACGAATCGCTCCACAGGCGGGTGGCCGAACGGGGCCCATGGGGAGCGCTTCTTCTCGGCATGCTCTTCGCGCTCTCGTTCTGCCCCGTTTCCGCGGCACTCTTTTTCGGGAGCCTCCTCCCCCTCTCGGTGCGGTTCGGCTCGCGCGTTGTTCTCCCGGGCCTCTACGGGATCGGTTCCGCCCTGCCGGTCGTCCTGATCGCGGTGGCCGGAGCTTACGGGGCTCAGGCGGCCCGTCGTGCGGCCGCGCGCGTGGCGGCACTCGAGAGTTGGGCGCGCCCGGCGACGGGAGTTGTGTTGCTCGGCGTCGGCATCTATCTGTCAATACGGTTCGTTTTCCTTGCCTGAGGAGTCGAAAGGGATGAACGCCAAAGCGCCCTCGATCGGATTCGTCGGCGGTGGCCGGATCACCGCCATCCTTCTTTCCGCCTTGGCCCGAAATCCGGGCGTGGCCGTGCGGGCCGTCGTGAGCGATTCCGATCCGGAGGTTCGGCGCCGGCTTCTGTCCCGGTTCCCCGGCTTGGCGGTGGGCACGGACAACATGGAGCCCGCCCGGCAGGATGTCGTCTTCCTCGCGCTTCATGCACCTGCCCTCCGAAAGGCAGTCCCCGAAATCGTTGGTGCCTTGACACCCTCCGCCGTCGTCGTGTCGCTTGCGCCGATCGTGACCTTGGCGGAGCTGTCTCGCCTGCTCGGAGGATTCGCGCGCGTCGTGCGGATGATCCCGAACGCCCCTTCGCTCGTGGGCGATGGATTCAACCCGACTGCTTACAGCCCGGCCGTCACAGCCCGAGACCGGGAGGTTCTCGCCGGGATCTTCTCGGCTTTCGGGAGATATCCGGAGGTCGCGGAAGAGAAACTCGAGGCTTACGCCGTGCTGACGGCCATGGGGCCGACGTATCTCTGGTTTCAGCTCGAGGTTCTTCGGTCGCTCGCAACGTCGTTCGGCCTGACGAAAGAGGAAGCCGAGTACGGTCTTGCCGCGATGGCCCACGGAACGATACGTCTTCTTCTCGAGAGCGGACTCCCGTTCGCGGAGGTGGAGGACACCGTTCCTGTCAAGCCTCTCGCCGAAGACGCCCCGGCGATTGTGAATGCCTATCAGACGCGCCTCACGTCCCTTTACCGGAAGCTGACAGGGAAGCCCAACGCTTGATGCAGCCCGGAGAACAGAGTCGCGCGGCGGGCGGCTAGGTGCCTCTGGAAGAGTCTCAACGCGGACTACGTGGGGCTTGTCATCGCTCTCTCGAGCGTCCGCGGCCTCGGATTCGGCGCGTGGGCGGGATGAGCCCCCGGCCTCACTCGATCGGGACGAGGACCTCGTTCCGCCGGAGGAACCAGGGCGTCCAGGGCGGGTCGTACCGGGCGAAGACGGGGGGCGCGTCGGCCGGGACGAGGCCCTCGTCTCTCATCTGATCCCGAAGCCGGGCGGCGACCGCCTCGAACTTCTCGGCGCCCCAGGTTCCGGAGAATCGTACGGCGGCCATGCGGCGCGCCGGGAGCTCGCGGAGACGGACCCGTTCGTCGTCGGGAACCGGCAGCGACGCCATTGTCCACTTCGAAGGCATGGTGAAGGTGACGAGCCACCCCTCGCCCTTCGGCTGGGCCCCGACCGGGGCGGTCATGGCGATCGTCGTCCCTTCCGCCTTCCCGCGGACCGGCTCGGCGCCGACGGGGGCCGTCATCGCGATCTTCCGCCCGCCGTCGTTCCCGCCGAAGATGTAACCCGCGAGGCGGCGGAACCCTTCGTTCGAGCCCTTCCCGAACTCGCCTCCGACCTCGGTCTCGGCGACGATGACGGGCGCGTAGAGGCGGACCTCGAAATCCCCGTAGGTCTTCTCGACCCTGTACTTCGGCTCTTCGGTCGCCATCGCAGCCTCCGGGAGGGCGACGAAAAGAAGCGTCAGGAGGGAGATCCGCCGGCCCACGTTCCCCCTACGACGGGCGGGGCGGGGCGGTTTTCGCGCGCGGCTACTTCTTCCAGACCTCGAAGCTGACCTTCATCTTCTGGGCCAGCTTGTACTGGAGCGTCTTCATCTTCATCCCGAACCGGTTCGTGTCGGCGACCTTCCCCTTGTCCAGGGTGCGCGTCGCATCGTCCTCCGCCCACGGCTTCCCGCCGTCGGGATCGAGGACGGCGGCGGCGTACTTGCACTTGTAGTCCGTGGCGGCCTTGCTCGTGTAGGTGAAGACGATCCACATCGTCTTCGTGTCGTTCGGGTCCTTCTCGGCCTTTGCGAGGTCTTCCGCGTCGGGCCAGGCCTTGACCTCGACCGACTCGATCGTGACCTCGCCGAATGTCAGGTCGAGCTTGTGGAGTCCCGGCTTGAAGGGGACGGTCCGCTCGGCTTTCTGGACGTCGGGCCCCGCCGCGGCGACCGGCGGCGCGGAAGCGAGGGCGACGGCGACGGCGAGAAGGGTTCCGAGAGCAGCGGCGCGTTTCATCACGAACCTCCCTCCCCGGGTCGGGGAGCGGGAATTCTATGCCCCGGACTTCGGGCCGGACGGACCGGAGAGCTTCTCGTAGAGCGTCAGGAGGGCCTGCGTCCCGTCCTCGCCCCGCCCCTCCGCCTCGAGAGCCGAGAGGAGCTGGTGGACGAGGGCGGCCCCGGGAAGCGGAACGCCGCGGGCGCGGGCGCTCGCGAGGACGATCGCAAGGTCCTTCTGCTGGTGCTTGACGGCGAAGGCCGGCTTGAAGTCGCGGTCGATCATCTTCTTCCCGAGGACCTCGAGCGCCCACGACGTCGCCGCGCCGGCGGTCAGCGCCTCGTGAAGGGCGGGCAGGGGGAGCCCGGCCCGGCTCGCGAAGGCGATTCCCTCAGAGACGGCCATCAGGTTTCCCGCCACGATGATCTGGTTGACGGCCTTCCCGAGCTGGCCCGAGCCGGAGGGCCCGAGATGCGTCAGCCGCTTTCCCATCGCGAGGAAGACGGGACGCGCCTTTTCGAGGGCGGCCGCCTCGCCGCCGATGAAAAAGGTCAGGGTCCCCTCCACGGCCCCCTTCTGGCCCCCCGAGACCGGGGCGTCGAGGAAGGAGATTCCCTTCCCGGCGAGCCGGGAGGCGATCTCCCGGGCCCGGTCGGCCGCGATCGTCGAGCAGTCGACGACGACCGTGCCCGGCGCGGCCGAGGAGATCGTGCCGTCCTTCCCGAGGTGGACCTCCTCGACCTCCGGTGCGTCGGGAACGCACGAGACGACGACCGCGGCGCCTTGCGCCGCCTCGGCGGAGGTCCGGACGGCGCGGGCCTCGCGGCCGGCCGCGGCCAGCTCCGTCGCGAGCGCCTCGGCCTTCCCGAAGGTCCGGGTGGCGAGGGCGAGGGGGAAGCCGGCCTTCGCGAGGTTCCGGGCCATTCCCTGGCCCATGGTGCCGAGGCCGACGAAGGCGACGCGGGGGAGATCCGGAGTCGGGCTCATGAGACCCCCAGTCTTTCGCGGCGGGCTCTCCGGGTCAACGGTGCGATCTGCTCAGAAGCTGCGCTACCATGGATGCGTGCAACCCGGGGCAGGGCGGGGACTTCCGGCGGCGGCGGCGGGAGTGTTCCTCCTGGTCGCCTTCTCGTTCGTCCCCCTCTCCCGCCTCTTCCGCTACGCCACGGTCGGGGTCTCGGGGCGCGGCGCGGCCTTATTCGTCATCGTCCCCGTCTGTCTCGGGGCGGCCCTCGCCTGGGAGTTCGCCGTCCGGGGCGCCCTCTACGGGGCGCTCGGAAAACGGCTCCCGACCGGTGCGGCGGCCCCCGTCGTCGCCCTTCTCGGCGCGCTTCTCCCGGCGTTCGTGCGGCTCGAGCTTCTGCCGCGCGGCCCGGCTCCGGTCGGCGTCGTCGCCGGGCACGCCTATCTCGTCGAGGCGGGGCTCGGACTCGCCCTCTGCCTTCTCGCTCTGGCGGCGCGGAGCCCGCTCCCCGGCGCCGTCGCCTACGGGCTCCTCTGGGCCCTCCGGTTCGGCGTCGGCGTCACCTTCGTGGGGGGCGTCGTCCCGATGTACGAGCTGGCGGCCGCGTGGGTGTCGCCCGTCGTCCTCGCGTTCGTTCTCGCGGGCCCCCTCACTCCGTACCGGGAGGAGCTGATCGGATGAGCGCGAATCCGGTCCAGCTCGAGCTCTTCGACGCGACGCCCATGCCGGACGAGGTCCGCCGCGCCGAGGAACGGGCCCTTCAGCGGACGTACGACGGCCTCGCCCGGACGTTCGGCCTGCCGCCGGCCCGCGTCTTCCTCTCGACGCGCCGCGCGACGGGGGGCGTCATCACCTACGGCCCGCCGCACGTGATCCGGATCTCGAGCCACATGTCGGCCGAGGACCGGCTCCAGACCCTCCTGCACGAGTCGGCGCACGCCATCTGCCACGAGCGGTGGGGCGCCGGGGAGGGGCACTCGCGCCGCTTCTGGCAGGTCGCGCGCCGGCTCGGCGTGAAGCGGAAGGCCGCTCCCGAGACGGACCGGCTCCAGGCGGTCCGCGCCGCGAACGCCCGCTACGCCTACCGCTGCCCCGGCTGCACGCACGAGTGGACGCGCCGGAAGCCCTTCGGCCGGGCCCGCCTCTGCGCCGTCTGCGAGCGGGCCGGGCGTCCGGCGCGGCTCATTCTCGTCCGCCGGCCGAAGCCGCGGAGGGGGTGAGGCCCGGCAGAGGCCTCTCCAGCCGGTAGACGGGGAGGAGCCCGACCGTCTCGTCCCAGTAGGGGGTCCGCCGGTAGAAGAACTCGATCCGCGCGCGGGCGTTCTCCGCGAACTTCGGGTCCTTCAGCCTCTCCTCCCACTCGGCCCGGAGCTTCGGATCGCCCTTCAGCATCTCCTCGGCGAGCGGGTCGAGGACGCGCAGGTCGATCCACTCCTTCTGCTCGAGCGCCCCGGACATCTCGCCCCACGCGAAGAGGGAGTCGCCCCCCTCCGGCTCGAGCATCCAGACGATCAGGGGGGCGAGGTCCGTGTCGAGCGGGACGAGGAGCGATCCGGCCGGAACCTCGCGCGTCTCGGTTCTCCGCTCGATCGCGGCCGTCAGCCGCGTCCGCCCCTGGAACGTGCGGGGAGAAGGCTGCGGGCTCCCCGCGCGGTACGTCCCCACCTCGAGCGTCAGGGGCTTCGGAAGAACGGTGTAGGTAACGCCGTGGGCCTTCAGCCGCTCCTCGAGGTTCGGCCAGCCGGCCGGGATCAGGTAGGCCGCGGGACGGGGGACGCTCTTCACGGGCTTCGCGTGCTCGAAGACGGAGAGGGGGACCGTCGTCTTCTGCGAGGGGTCGTAGCGGGTGACGGGCTTTCCGGTGACCGGGGAGATCTCGTCGCGCCAGACGAAGGTGGCGAACTCGACCGGCTCGGGGCGCTCGCGGTCGGTGGCCGCCTCGATCACGACGGGCGTTCCGACGGCCGCGCCCCGCGCCTCCCGCCGGGCCGCCTCCCGCGCCGCGAGAAGGGCCTTCCCGTTCTTCCCCGTCTGTTCGAGGAGGGAGGCGAGGAAACGGAGATTCGCCTTCACACGCGTCCCGAACGGCTTGATCGCGTGGTTCTCCACGAGGATGGACGGGACGCCCCGGAGGCCGAAGTAGCCCGTCGCGTACCGCGGCCCGAAGGGGTCGGGGGCGATCCCGGCGAGGGGGTTCCGGGGATCGGCGAACTCGACATAGGGGGCCGTCTTCCACCCCCACGCCTCCACTTCGGCGAGGGCTGTCGGGACGACGCTCTTCAGCCAGGCGCGGAGCGGGGCGGAGGTGACCGGCTCGTGTCCGAAGACGACGGTCAGCACGGCCTGGAAGTCGGCGCCGTCGGTGACGTGGTTGTCGACGAAGAGGTCGGGGGACCAGGCCCCGGCGAGTGCGAGGAGGGCGCGCGTCTCCGGTGCGTCGGCCTTCACGAAGTCGCGGTTCAGGTCGAGGCCGCGGGCGTTCGTCCGGAAGCCCATCCCCTCCACCGGACCGTTCTGGTTCGGCCGGTTCCATTTCGAGACGCGCGCGTAGCCGTCGACGTTGTAGACGGGAACGGCGATGACGTTGACCGAGTCGAGGATCTCCGGCCGGTTCGTCAAGGCGACGTCGCGGAGGAGCTCGAGAATCGCCTCGGTGCCGTCCACCTCGCCGCCGTGGATCGAGCCGAGGAGGAGGACCCACGGCTTTCCGCTCGTCTCCCGCTCCTTCGGAGAGAAGGCCTTCTCCTTCGACGCGAGGATGGCGGGGATCTTCCGCCCCTGCCCGCTCGTCCCGATCGACTCGAGCCTCAGGAAGGGAGACGTCTTCGCGAGCCGTTCGCAGAAGGCGAGCACTTCGTCGTACGTCGCGATCGAGCGGTAGGCGGTCAGCTCCGCGCGCGTGTAGTGATCGGGCGGAATCGGGACGCGGGGCTCCCCGGCCGCGGAGAGGGGAAGGGAGGCGAGGAGAGCAGCGATCGGGACGAGTCGTCGCATCCCGCGAGGTTAGCGCGGGACGCGGGCCGGCCGTCTTCGCGCCGCGCTAGACTTCGCCGCGAAAGGGGGGGTCCACATGAAGAAGCTTCTCCGGCTCCGGAACGTACTCGCGGCGGCCGCCCTCGTCGCGTTCGGGATCGCCCCGGGCTCCGGGCTCGCGGCCGACGCCCCGAAGAAACCCGCCGCCTGCGAGGGGACGAAGGTCTCCGAGACCACGGCGACCGGTGCCTTCCTCTGCGCCCACTGCAACCTTCACGTCGCGAAGTCGTGCGCGCCGATGTTCCGGGCCGAGGGGAAGAAGGACGCCGTCAAGGTCTGCCCCGCCTCGAAGGACGCCGACAAGCTGACGACGATCGGGAAGTTCGGCGCGGAGAAGGTCGAGGTGAAAGGGATCCTCCGGAAGACGGCCGGCGGCGAAGAGCAGCTCGAGGTCGTCTCGTACCGCGTTCTCCCCAAGGCATAGCGGCCCCGTCCGCGCAGGACAGGCCTCCATGAGACGCACGCTCTCTCCCGCCGCCCTCCTCGCCGTCGTCGTCGCGGCGGCGGCCGCGCCGCTCGCGGCCGCCGGAAAGCCGTCGCTGAACGTCTACTTCCAGAAGACCCTGAGCGACACGGCCTACCAGAAGAAGGTCTTCGACAAGGTGGCGAAGGCGTGGCAGATGCCGGCGGCGCTTCCCGCCGTGGGAAAGAAGACGGTCGTCCAGGCCGTGATCTCGAAGGAAGGGAAGCTCGCCTCGGCGATGGTCTCGATGGCGTCGGGCTCGAAGGAGTGGGACGAGGCCGCCCTGGCCGCCGTGAAGGCCGCCGCCCCCTTCGAGCCGCTGCCCGCCGCTTACGAGTACCGCTCGGTGGAAGTCCACTTCCACTTCGCGCTCGCCCGGTAGCGGTCAGATCGCGCCGAACTCCCGCCCGACGGCCCGGAAGGCCTCCACGGCCTCGTCGAGGTCGGCGTCCGTGTGGACGGCCGAGATCTGGCAGCGGAGGCGGGCGTGCCCCTGCGGGACGACCGGGAAGCCGAAGCCCGAGACGTAGACGCCCCGCCGGAAGAGGGCGTCCGACATCGCGAGCGCCTTCGCCGTGTCGCCGACGATCACGGGGACGATCGGGTGGATCCCCTCGGGGATCGTGAAGCCCGCGGCCTTCATCTTCGTCCGGAAGGTGAGGGCGTTCCTCTGGAGCGTCCGGACGGGCGCCGGGTCCTCCATCAGCATCCGGAAGGCCTCGAGGGACGCCGCGGCCACGGCCGGCGGGAGCGAGTTGGAGAAGAGGGTCGTCCGCGAGCGCTGCCGGAGCAGCTCGACGACGGGAGCCGGTCCCGTGACGAAGCCGCCGGCGGCCGAGCCCATCGCCTTGCCGAGCGTCGAGGTGTGGATCGGGATCCGGTCCCGCACGCCGAGGTGCTCGGCCGTCCCGCGCCCCGTGGCGCCGAGGACCCCCGTGGCGTGCGAGTCGTCGACGACGAGGGTCGTCCCGTACCGGTCGCAGAGGTCGGCCAGCTCGCGGAGCGGGCCGATCTCGCCCTCCATCGAGAAGACGCCGTCCGTGATCAGAAGGCGCCTCCGGCACCCCTGCGCCTCCGCGAGCGCCGTCTCGAAGGCGGCGAGGTCGCCGTGCGGGACGATGAAGCGCTTCGCCTTGCAGAGCCGGATCCCGTCGATGATGGAGGCGTGGTTCAGGGCGTCCGTGAGGATGGCGTCCTCCTCGTGGAGGAGCGGCTGGAAGAGCCCTTCGTTCGCGTTCCAGCACGACATGTAGAGGATCGTGTCGTCGGTCCCGAAGAAGGCCGAGATGGTCGCCTCCAGCTCCTTGTGAAGCTGCTGCGTCCCGCAGATGAAACGGACGGAGCCGAGACCGTTCCCCCACCGCTCGACCGCCTTCTTCGCCGCGGCCACGACACGCGGGTGGTTCGCGAAGCCGAGGTAGTTGTTCGAGGTCAGCATCAGGACGTCGCGGCCGTCCACGCGGATCCGCGCGCCCGTCGGCGTCTCGAGAACCCGCTCCGTCTTGTAGGTCCCGGCCGCGCGGAGGGACGCGACTTCGTCCGCGCACCATTCGATCAGAGTCTGGTCCATGCGGCGGAGGTTAACGCAGGAAGAAAGAAGCGGGCCCTTTCGGGCCCGCAGGAGGAGAGGTCAGAGAGAGCGCGACCTAGTACTTCACGATCTTCGTGGCGAGGACGACCATGTTCGCGGCTCCCGCCGGGCTGGGGACGGTGTTCATGGAGGGCACGGCGTAGCCCGTCACCTCGACGGTGTCGCCCGTCTTCGGGTCCCCTTCGAGCCTTGTCAGGCCGTTCACCATCACGTGCCGGTCGGCGATCTTCCAGAAGCCGAGCGCTCCGGACGGAGGTGTCGCCTGGACGACTCCCTTGAAGGTGACGGTCCGTCCGGGGACCGGCGGCGGGGGCGCCGTGAACTTCGCGATCATCAGTGCCGTCAGCATCCCCGACACGTCGGTTGCGAGGACGTCGACCGTGTCGCCGACCTTCGGGTCGCCGACGATCTTCGTGCCGACCGTGACGCTCACGCTCTTCCCGTCGATCGTCCAGGTCTTCCCGTCTGCCGAGATGTCCGTGACGACGCCCCGGAAGGCGACCGGCCTCGGCGTGACGCCCGGTCCGTGCGCGAGGACCTTCAGGGCCACGAGAAGGCCGCCGCTCGGGACGACCCAGACCTCCGCCTTCATTCCGGCCTTCAGGTCGGAAAGGCTGTCGATCGGCTGGCCGCCGCTCTCGCCGCCGAAGACGGTCCGGGAATCGACCTGGATGACCCGGTGGAGGATCGAGAAGCTCTCCGCTCCGACCCCTTCGATCTCGCCATGGAGAAAGGCGCTTCCGGCGGGGCGGACGGCGGCGTTGATCGCCTTCAGGGGAGGCGGCGGGTAGATCGTGATCGTGACGTCGGGCGCCTCGACCGTCGCCGCGAGGTGGGCGCCGGGGCCGATCGGCGGCACGGCGGAATCGGACGGATCCGCGTCCGCCCGGACGATTCTCGCCGACGAGAGGTCGACGTCGAGGAGGTTGGAGCCGGCCAGCCGCGCGATCTTCGTCGCCGGGTCCCACGCCGTGACGAACCCCTCGACGGCCGCCGGCATCCTCACGGGGGGCGTTGCCGCGAGGCCGACCGCCTGGCGGTCCGCGGCCGCCAGCGAGGCGGCGGGGACAAGGAGGAATAGGAGGGCCGCGACGCCGAGGAAGGAAACCGTGAGGAAGCGGGAAAAGGCGTAGGCTCGTCCGGGGCGGGTGTCGTAGCGGAACATCGTGACCCTCCTGTACCTGTCAGAAGGTGACACGAGAGGGGGGGCAGCTAACGCCCGGTCAGCGCCTGCGCCCCTTTTTCGGGGCCTTCTTCCGCGAGGCGGCTTTCTTCGCGGGAGCGGCCTTCTTCTTCGGAGCCTTCTTCTTCGGAGCCGGCTTCTTCGGGGCCTTCTTCTGCGGGGAAGCCTTCTTCTTCGGGGCGGGCCGGCCCGTTCCGCGCGCCTTCTCGCGCTGGCGGCGTGCGGCGAGACGATGGCGGACCAGCTCGTCCACTTTCGACATCGGCACCCATTCCTCGTCGGGATGCAGGTCGGAGGGCTGGAAGAGGATGATCCGGTAGCCGTCGGGGTCGAGGATCTCCGCGGAGCGGCCCGTGAACTCCTCGGACGGAGGCCTCGTGACGGTGACCCCCTTCTCCTTGAGCCGGGAGAGGGCGGCGTCGAGGTTCCCGGTCGAGAGGACGGCCGCGACCTGGTTCCGGGCCGGCACTTCCCCGGGGCGAAGGGGGGTCAGCTTCAGGAGGATGGGGCCGAGGCTGAACTCGACCCAGTCGTTCTCGAAGCCCCCCGACTCGGGGAGGCCGAGCGTGTCGCCGTAGAAGCGGCGCGACCGGGGGAAGTCGCTGGCGAAGATCTGGATTCGCCTGAGGGCCAAGAACATAGTCAGTTCTCCTCGCTCGGAATGTCGTCCCTTCCGGCGAAGGGGAGGAGGGTTCTTTCGAACGCGGGATTTTACAGCGAAGTCCCTGACTTTTCAATCAGTTTCGCCGGTGTGTCCCGCTCCGCACGGCTCCACCCAGACCGAGCCGTGGGGCCCCCACTCCCGTTTCCAGATCGGGGCGCGGGCCTTGACCAGCTCGATCCCGTCCCGGCAGGCCGCCAGCGCCTCCTCGCGGTGAGGCGCCGACGCCGCAACGACGACCGCCACGTCTCCGATGCCGAGCGAGCCGATCCGGTGCCGGATCGCCACGCGCGCTTCCGGGTGGCGGGCGGTCAACTCGTCCGCGATCCGTCCCAGCTCCTTCTCCGCCATCGGGGCGTACGCCTCGTAGTCGAGGCGGGTCACCGTCCGCCCCTCGTTCCGGTCGCGGACGACCCCGACGAAGAGGGCGAGACCGCCGTCCGAGGGGCGGCGGACCGACTCGAGAAGGGGGGCGGGATCGATCGGCTCGGCGCTGAGAAACGCCACGAAAGCATGATAAGACCCCCTCGCGGGAGGGAGCGTTGACGGGACGCGGACGGCGGATCATCGCCGTGACGGCGCTCAAGGGAGGGGTCGGGAAGACGACGACGGCCGTGAACCTCGCGGCGGCGGCGGCCCGGTCCGGGAAGAGGACCCTTCTCGTCGACGTCGATCCCCAGGGGGGGGTCGCGACCTCGCTCGGCCTCCCGTCGAAGCCGGGCCTCGGGGCGTGGCTTCTCGGCGACGCGCCGTTCGACGAGGTCCGGCTCGCCTCAGGGCGCGGGAACCTCGACGTGATCCCGGCCGGAGACGGGCTCCTCGACGCCGAGGAAGCGCTCCACGAGAAGGGGAAAGAGAAGCGGAAGAACCGGCTCGCGAAGCGCTTGTCGGACGAGGAGGCCGGGACCTACGAGGTCATCCTCTTCGACTGCCCCCCCGCCGCGTCCCTCCTCCTTCAGAACGCCTACCGGGCCGCCGACGAGCTCGTCCTCCCGGCCAAGCTCGACTTCCTCTCGCTTCCCGCCCTCGAGCGGACGCGCATCTTCGCCCGCGAGCAGGGGGAGGACCGGGGACGCCCGATCCGGATCGCCGGAGTCCTCCCGACCTTCCACGACCTCCGGACGTCGGTCTCGGAGATCCTCCTCGCCACGCTCCGCGAGCGGTTCACGCGGATCCTCAGCCCCATCCGGGTCAACGTCGATCTCGCCGAGGCCCCCTCCGCCGGCAAGACCGTCTTCGAATGGGACCCTTCGGCGCGCGGCGCGGTCGACTACGCGCTCCTGGCCGAAGACCTGAAGCTGGCCTGAGCTCAGCCCCCCGCGACGGGCGGCAGGACCGCCACGGCGTCGCCCGGCCGGACGGCATCCCCCTCCCGCGCGTAGGTCTCGTTCACGGCGACCATCGCGCGGCGCCCCATCCGGGCGAAAGCGGGATGGGCCGCCTCGAGCGCGCGGCGGAGGGTCGCGACCGTCGCGGGCTCCCCGACCTCGACCGGAAAGGAGGGGCCGACCTCGTCCTTCAGCGACGCGAAGAGAAGCACCTCGATCCGCATGAAGGGGGATCTTATCGACGCCGGGGCCGCCCCCATAGAATCGGCCCGCGAAAGGGGGACCGATGAAACGGCTCTCCGGGAAGAATGCTCTCGTCACCGGCGCTTCGCGAGGCATCGGGCGCGCGATCGCCCTCCGCCTCGCAGCCGAGGGGGCCCACGTCGCCGCCGGCGTCCGGCGCGAGGAGGACGGGCTCGACGTGGTGGCCGCGATCCGGGGGGGCGGGGGCGAGGGGATCGCCGTCCTCCTCGACGTGACCGACCCCGCCTCGGTCGCCACCGGGGTCGAGCGGGCCGCGCGGCCGAATCGCCGGCTCGACATCGTCGTGAACAACGCGGGGATCGGCGGCGTCACGCCCCTTTCGGGCGACGCCCGCTCCGACGAGGGATGGGCCCGGCAGATCGACGTGAATCTGACGGGGACGTGGCGCGTCTGCCGGGCGGCCTACCCGTTCCTCGCGGACGGGGGGCGGATCGTGAACCTGTCGTCGGTCACGGGACGGTTCGGCGTGGCGAAGAACGGCGCCTACTGCGCGGCCAAGCACGGCCTCATCGGCCTGACGCGGGCGCTCGCGCTCGAGCTCGCGCCCCGGAAGATCACCGTCAACGCCGTCTGTCCCGGCTGGGTCGACACCGATCTGGGGCGGACGGGGATCGGCCGGATCGGGAAGCACGCCGGCGTGAGCGAGGAGGAAGCCTTCGCGATGGCCGGAAGGATGGCGCCCCTCGGCGAGGTCCTGACGCCGGAGGAGATCGCGTCGCTCGTCGCCTTCCTCGCCTCGGACGAGGCGCGGAACGTGACGGGGCAGGCGCTCGTCGCCGACGGCGGGCAGGTGATGCCCTGACCGCGGCCCGCGTCCGCGCCGTCTTCTTCGACGCGGGACAGACGCTCCTCGACGCCGACCCCCCCGTCGGCGAGGTCTACCGGGACGCCTTCGCGGCGTTCGGCGTGACGTCGACCGCCGGGGAGGTCCATCTCGCCATCCACGAGACGTGGCGTGACATCTCCGAGCGCCGTTCCCGGGGCGAGGAGCGGTGGTCGATCGACGGCGGCGAGGCGGCCTTCTGGCGGCGCTTCGTGGCCGAGGTCTTCCGGCGCGCCGGCGGGGGCGAGCTGCCCGACCCGCTGCTCGCCGGCCTCGTCCGCCATTTCCGTCAGGCGGGCCACTGGCGGGTCTACCCCGAGGTCCCCGGGGTCCTCGAAGCCCTCCGGAGCGCCGGGGTGCGGGTTCTCGTCGTCAGCAACTGGGATTCGTCGCTCCCGCTGCTCCTCTCGGAGCTGGGGCTCTCGCCCCTTCTCGACGACGTCGTCGTCTCGGCCCTCGTCGGCGTCAGCAAGCCGTCGCGCGGGATCTTCGACGTGGCCCTCTCGCGGGCGGGGGTCGCCGCCGCCGAAGCGCTCCACGTCGGTGACTCGCTCCACGACGATTTCCACGGCGCGAAGGCCGCCGGGCTCTCGGCGCTCCTCCTCGACCGGTCCGGGCGCGCCCCGAAGGGAGACGGCGTCGAGACCGTCGCCTCCCTGTCGGAGATCCCGCAGCGGGTCGTCCCCTCCCCGGAGGCGGCCCGGCCGGCGAGCCGGTAGACTCGCGGCCGTTTCCCGCGGAGGAGAGACCGCATGTCGCTTTTCCGGCGAAAGCCGCTCGACGTCCTGATCGCCGAAGGAGGCGACGAGGAGCACGGCCTCAGGAAGGCCCTCACGTGGGTCGACCTGACCGCCCTCGGCATCGGCGCCATCGTCGGCGCCGGGATCTTCGCGACGCTCGGGAGCGCGACCTCGGGGGGCGAGGGCCAGCCGCCGGCCGGCCCCGGCGTCGTCGTGTCGATCCTCCTGACGGCAGTCGCCTGCGGCTTCTGCGCCCTCTGCTACGCGGAGTTCGCGAGCCTGGTCCCCGTCGCGGGATCGGCCTACACGTACAGCTACGCGACGATGGGGGAGCTGGTCGCCTGGATCATCGGGTGGGACCTGATCCTCGAGTACGCCGTCGGGAACATCGCGGTCGCGATCTCCTGGGCGGCCTACTTCCGGCAGCTCGTCGCCGGGTTCGGCCTCCAGATCCCTCCCTGGCTCGCGACCGACTATCGATCGACGCTCCTCGCCGCGAAGACCGCGGCCGCGTCGGGCGTCGAGGCGCTCTCGCCCGAGGCGGCGATCGCCTACCAGGCGCATCTCTCCCATCCGACGGTCGGGGGGGTTCCGATCGTCTTCAACCTCCTCGCCGTGGCCATCACGGCCCTGATCACCTGGATCCTCGTCATCGGGGTGAAGGAGTCGGCCCGCTTCAACAACGTCGTGGTCGTCCTGAAGCTCGCCACGCTCCTCTTCTTCATCGCGGCCGGCGCCTTCTGGGTGAAGCCGGCCAACTGGAGCCCGTTCTTCCCCGGGGGCTTCCACGGCGTCTGGACGGGCGCCTCGCTGATCTTCTTCGCCTACATCGGCTTCGACGCCGTGTCGACCGCCGCCGAGGAGTGCCGGGACCCGGGGCGGGACATGCCGCGCGGCATCCTCGCCTCGCTCGGCATCTGCACGGTCCTCTACATCCTCGCGGCGCTCGTCCTGACGGGGATGATCCCTTACGGGAAGCTCGTCGGCGTCGCGGACCCTCTCGCCGCGGCGTTCGCCTTCGTCCACCAGGACTGGGCGGCGGGCCTTCTCGCCTTCGGCGCCGTCATCGCCCTGACGTCGGTCCTCCTCGTCTTCCAGCTCGGCCAGCCGCGGATCCTGATGGCGATGTCGCGCGACGGCCTCCTCTCCCCCTGGTTCGCGAAGATCCACCCGCGCTACCGGACGCCTCACGTCACGACGATCCTGACGGGGGTCTTCGTCGCGGCCTTTGCCGCCGTCGCGAACATCGACGAGATCGTCCAGCTGACGAACATCGGGACGCTCTTCGCCTTCATCCTCGTCGCGGTCGGCATCCTCGTCCTCCGGGTGCGGGAGCCGAAGCGGCACCGGACGTTCCGCGTCCCGTTCTCGCCCGTGACGCCGGTCCTCGGGATCCTGATGTGCCTCTTCCTGATGCAGGGGCTGCCGGGGATCACCTGGATCCGCTTCGGCCTCTGGCTCCTCGCCGGCCTCGTCCTCTACTTCGTCTACGGGATCCGGCAGAGCCGGCTGCGGAATTCGTAGCGGCTACTTCGGATTGAGCGGGAGCCCGAGCGCGAGGTAGAAGCTGGAGAACCCCCCGCTGGCCCGGCCCCAGCCCAGATAGAGGGGGCCGAGCAGCGTTTCGGCGCCGAGATAGAGGCTCCCCGCGTAGCGGAGGTTGTCCCAGCGGATGTCGCTCGACGTCAGCCAGGCGTTCCCCGTCTCGAACGAACCGCCGACGTAGACGCCGGTCCCGACGAGGGACGGCAGCTTCACCAGCCGCTTGTAGACCATGACGCGGCCGAGCGCCGAGTGGTTGCCCCAGACCTGGAGCGGCTGGGTGCCGGAGAGGTTCAGGAAGCCGCCGAGAAAGCTCGCCTCGACGAAGGGGAGCGAGTTCTTCCCGATCTTCGTCACGCCGCTGGCGGCGAGCAGAAGCGTCCAGTCCCCCTTGCTCGTCGCCCAGCCGCCTCCCGCCCGGAGCCGGTTGAACGAGTTGTCGCCCCCGAGGGCGCTTCCGGCCGAGATGAACTGGGCGTTCGCCGCCCAGCCCGAGCGCGGGAAAGCCACCTCGTCGAGCTGGTCGAGATCGAGCCGGGTGACGAAGGCGGTCTGGTTGACGGTCGTGTTCGCGACCGGGAAAGCCGAGATGTTCTCCTTGAAGTTGTACCAGTCCCGGCGGATACCGGCCGTCAGCTGGCCGTATGGCCCGAACGAGATCCCTCCCTGGAGCCCGACGAAGACGTCGTCCACGAGATAGCGGCCGATGGCGGTCTCGTCGATGAAGAGGTTGAAGGGCTGGCGCTGGATTCCGGCGAAGGGCATGACGAAGAACCGCCCGGCGTAGTCGAGCGGCTGGTACCACTGGGTCGACAGGTAGTCCGCGAGCCCCACCTCGATCTGGGTCTTCCACTCGGCACGAAGGGCGTTCATCTGCGTCTGGTTGAGGCTGGCCCGCAGGGCGAAGGCGCTCGAGCCGGAGAAGTCGGTGTTGAGGAGGAGGCCGAACCTCAAGCGGGTCGGCGCCGGGGTCTTCGAGCGCGGTTCGATGACGAGGGTCGAAACGCCGTCGACCGGGATGATCCGGAAGTCGACGGTCGAGAAATCGTTCAGCTCGTAGATGTTCCCGAGCGTCCGGTCGAGGGCGTCCCAGTCGACGGGCCCCTTCTTCGTGTAGTCGACGCGGGCCTCGACGACGCGCCGGTCGACTCCGGGAATCGGACCAACCTTCACGGCGTCGACGTTCGGGGTCGGGTGCGGGTACCGCTGTTTCTTCAGGAAGAGGGCGTACTCCTCCTCGGAGACGGACAGGGCCCGGAGCGCGTCGGCGGCCTTCTGGGCCGCTTCGGTGCCGCGCGGAATCCCGAGGGGGAACTGCGCGAAGTTCGTCGTGGCGATCCCTTCGAGGTCGGGCGCGATCAGGATGTCGCGGGGCCCGAGCGTCTCGATCGACCGGATGACGTTCAGGCGCGTCAGAAAGCCGATCGTCTGGTTCGTGATCGCGAAGAGGTTCGTCAGCTTGTCCTGCGGTTCGAGCGGCGTCGAGATGTCGATCGCGATGACGACGTCGGCCCCCATCGCGCGGACGACGTCGACCGGGAGGTTCCGGGCCGCCCCGCCGTCCGTCAGGAGCTTCCCGTCCAGCTCCACGGGGCTGAAGAAGCCGGCGATCGCCATGCTCGCCCGCATGGCGCGGGCGATGTCCCCCTTCGAGAGGACGACCGGGTTTCCCGTCGCGAGATCGGCCGCGACGGCGCGGTACGGGATCGGGAAGCGGTCGAAGTCGCGCTCCTCGCTGAAGGGGAGGGTGAACTTCCGGAGGAGGATCCCCAGCTTCTGTCCGGCGAGGACGCCCATCGGGAGAACCGCCTTCCCCTTCGAGAAGCCGAGCTCCGCCTTGATGAGATAGAGGTCGTCGTCCTCCTTCCGCCGGTAGGAGATCTCCTTCCGCGAGGGGTCGTCCAGCGTGGCGTCGTCCCAGTTGGTCTCCTTGAGGATCTTCTCCATCTCGTCGGGAGACAGGCCGGTGGCGTAGAGGCCGGCGACGATGGAGCCGATGCTCGTCCCCGCGACGTAGTCGACCGGAATTCGGAGCTCCTCGAGGACCTTCAGGACCCCGACGTGCGCCCCGCCCCGCGCCCCGCCTCCGGCGAAGGCGATGCCGATCTTCGGTCGCTTCTTCGGGGCTTCCTCCGCGAGCGTGGGCGATGCGGAGAGAAGGACCAGGGCGACGGCGATCGCGGCATGGCGGCGCATGGCGCGGAGTCTAGCGGAACAATCCCAGCGCTCCTTCGCCCGCGTAGCCCGTCAGCTCGACGTAGGCACGCCCCGCGGGGCGTCCCTCCGGCGTCGAGACGGCGCACGCCCCTTCCCAGTAGGTGACACGAGTCGACTTTTCCGTCACCAGCTCCTGGTCGGCGACGAGGGGGACGACGTCGAGGTCGAGGGAGGCTCCCGGAACGCGGAGCCTCCAGCGCGCCGGATAGACGCCCCCGCTTCGCGGGCTCTTCCACGTCGCGGCAGTCTCGATCGAGAAGTCGTCCGCGGACAGCGGGCGGGCCTTCCCGTCCTCTGCGACGAGCGTCCCGGAGGAGAAGCGCGAGCCGGCTCCGTCCTTCGACCGGATCCGGTAGAGCATCAGGTCGCGCCCGTCCGAGAGCTGCACCGAGAACCAGTCCCACCCCGCGGCGCCTTTTCCGATCGAGCCCGGCCCCCACTCGTGGTCCATCCAGGACGATCCGGTCACGACCTCGCTCGTCGGCCCGTTCGAGACCCAGCCGGACGTCTTCATGCGGGTGAAGCTGACGTACCGGCTGACCGCCTCCGGTTCCGGCCCTTTACGCGACAGCCCGTTCGTCCCGTGAAGCACGGGAGCTCTGGCCGGCTCGAGGAGGAGCGAGAGGCTCTCGTCGCCGTCGCGGGCGCGGAGGATGAAGCGGCCGCCGATCTCCTCGAGCGACCACTCCTCGTTCACGACGGCGAGCCGGTCCTCCCGCGCCTCGGCCGCCCCGAGGCCCGACCGGTGGAGCCTCTCGGCGTACCGGAACGTCTTCGCCGCCACGTCGGTCCGGGCGAAATGGGCGAGGTGAAGGTCCCGCGGGGCGAGCCGCGACGAGCGGGCCTCGCGCGGCTCGTCGAGGAGGCCGGTCCGGAAGAAGGTGAGCTGGTAGCCGAGGCGCCTCCCCGACGCGGTCTCGAGGTGCCCGGTGACGTACCACCACTCCACGCGCGCCTCGTCGTGAGAGCCGTGGTCGCGCGGGAAGGAGAGGGGCGTGGTGGCGTCGGGGACCCGGAAGCGGGCACCGGACGCCGCGGCGACGGCCGCGAGAAGGGCGGGGACGAGGGCGGGAGCGCGCCGCATGGGTCTCATTCCTCCTTGAGGGCTGCCGCTGCGTCGGTGGCCGCCGCGAGGCGGGCCGGGCCCGCGGCGGCGAGGACGGTCGTCGCGAGAACGAGGGTGATCGCGGCAGCGAGGAAGGCGACCGGCCAGTGGACGGAGATCGTCCAGCCGAACGACTGCCGGTTGATGACGTGGACGAGGACGAGCGACATCGCGGCCCCCGATGCGAGACCGAGCGCGCTCCCGAGAGCGCCGATGGCGAGCGCCTCGAAGCGGACGGCGCGGCGGACGGCGGCGGCCGACGCCCCGAGGACCCTCAGGAGGCCGATCTCCCTCCGTCGCTCGAGGACGAGGGCCGTGAGCGTGTTGAAGACGCCGAGGACGGCGACGGCGATGGCGACGGCTTCGAGCGCGTAGGTCACGGCGAAGGTCCGGTCGAAGATCCGGAGGACCTCGCGCCGGAGCGCAGCGTTCGTCCGGACGCGAAGGGCGAAGCGCCCCTTCGCGGCGGCGAGAAGTCTCCGGCGCCCTTCCTCGGGATCGAGCCCGGGGTCGAGCGTGACGGCGAGGCTGACGGCGCCGGAGAGGCCGTAGATCCTCCGGAAGAGATCCCGGTCGACCGTGATCGTTCCCCGGTCGTTGGAGTAGTCGACGTAGACCGCCGCGACGCGGAGGGGGACGGGGCCGCGGTCGGACGGGATCTCGACGACGTCGCCCCGCGAGACGTGGAACTTCTCCGCGTACGGCTCGGAGACGAAGGCCTCGCCCCGCTCCTTCGCCTCGAGGGCGACGCGCCCCACGTCGCGCCCGTCGAGGAGCGGAAGGCGTCCGCGCGCGGCGAGAACCTCGAAGCGGCCGGAGCCGACGGTGAACGGGACTCCCTCCCGCGTCGCGGCGTAGGCGAGATACGGGTCGACGTCGGCCACGCCGCCGACCGACTCGACGAGGGCGATCGCCTCGTCGGGGAGGCGTCCGAACGACGGCCCCGACCGGCCGCTCGCGGGGGTGACGAAGAGGTCGGCCGTGAGGGTCTGCTCCACCCAGCGCGCGACGGTCGTCCGGAAGGAGCCGACCATCACGGCGACCGAGACCATCATCCCGATCCCCATCGCCAGCGCGGCAACGGCCACGCTCGTGCGCGAGAGGCTTCCCGTCAGGTTCGCGCGCGCGATCCGCGCCGTCACGCCGAAAAGGCGGACGGCGAGGCCGTCCAGCCGCGCGGCCGTGACCGTGACGGCGGCCGGGGCGAGGAGCGAGACGCCGGTCACGATGAGGAAGACCGAGACGAAGCCGAAGAGGGGGAGGCCGCCGACGGGACCCGGGCGGGTGGCGAAGGCGGCGAGGACCAGGAGCCCGGTCCCGAGAAGCGCGAGCGGCCGCGTCATGCGGCGCCTCGCGGCTTCCACCGAGCCGTGGCGGAGCGTGGCTGCCGGGGCGACCCGCGAGGCTTCGAGCGCCGGCGCGAGGGCGGAAAGGAGCGAGGCCGCGACGCCGAGGCCGAACGCCGTCGCGAGGACGCCCGCGTCGAGGCCGAGTCGTGGATGCGCGGAGGGGAGGTAGATCTCCGTCGCCGTCCCTCCCACCGCGAGAAGGGCCGCGCGGGCGAGGAGGATCCCCAGGACGATCCCGAGCGCGCTCCCCGTGACCCCCAGCGCCGCGCCTTCGGCGAGGAAGACGGCGAGGACGGCGCGCGACGAGGCGCCGAGCGCGCGGACCGTCCCGATGTCCGTCCGGCGGCGGAGGACCGAGATGGAAAGGGTGTTGTAGACGAAGTAGAC
>Ga0079037_100000241_pt1 | contig 22809 bp, 20 predicted proteins | sample Mud3Dept4metaG_FD_71479 | JGI IMG/M metagenome (GOLD analysis project Ga0079037, IMG submission 71479) | Freshwater wetland microbial communities from Ohio, USA, analyzing the effect of biotic and abiotic controls - Mud 3 Core 4 Depth 4 metaG | ecosystem: Environmental > Aquatic > Freshwater >... | reverse complement strand
CTCGTGATGGAACTGGTCTGGGGCGGCTTTCTCGCCTTCTTCCTGCTGCTGCTGTTCCTCGACCTCAGCGTCCTGCACCGCGAGTCCGCCGAGCTGTCCGTGCGGCAGGCGCTGTTCTGGACCTGCGTCTGGGTCAGCGTGGCTTTCTCGTTCACACTGGTCATCTACGGGCTCTACGAGCACCGCTGGCTGGGTTTCGTGCCCGGGCCCGGCGTGGTCGGCGGGGCCGACGCCGTCGTGCTGTTTGTCACCGGCTACCTGCTCGAATGGTCGCTGTCGGTCGACAACATCTTCGTCATCGCGCTGATCTTCGCCTACCTGAAGATTCCGGCGCTGTACCAGTACCGGGTGCTGTTCTGGGGCATCGTGGGCGCGATCGTGCTGCGCGGCGTGATGATCGTCGCGGGCGCTGCGCTGCTGAGCAAGTTCGACTGGATGTTCTACGTGTTCGGCGCGATCCTGCTCGTGTCGGCGCTCCGGATGCTGCGCGACGACGACGAGGAGCGGGATTTCGGCGCGAGCTTCCCGGCGCGACTGGTGCGCCGCTTCATGCCGGTCACCGACGACCTCCATCGCGCCCACTTCTTCGTGCGCCGCGACGGGCGGCTGCACGCCACGCCGCTGTTCGTGGCGCTGGTGATGGTCGAGCTGACCGACGTCGTGTTCGCGGTGGACTCGATCCCGGCGATCCTGTCGGTCACGCGCGACCCGTTCATCGTCTTCACGTCGAACGCGTTTGCCATCCTCGGCCTGCGCTCGTTGTACTTCGCGGTCGCGGGCCTGATGGCGATGTTCCGTTACCTGAAGTACAGCCTGGTGCTGATCCTGGCGTTCGTCGGCGTGAAGATGCTGCTCGTCAGCCACTTCCACGTGCCGAACCTGGTGTCGCTCGCCATCATCGTCGGCACCCTCGGGGCCGGCGTGCTGGCCTCGTTGTGGGCCACGCGACGCGAACGACGCGCTGCCGGCGACTGAGCGGCCTCGCGCGTCCCGGTCAGCGTCCGGCCTTGCGCAGCTCGCTGTGCCGGAAGCCGTAGAAGAAATAGATCAGGAACCCGATCACGGTCCAGCCGGCGAGCCGCACCCACGTGTCCTGCGGCAGCGAAACCATCATGCCGGTGCACACGAGTGCGCCTGAGATGCACACCAGCCACGGTGCCGGCACCTTGAAGGGGCGCGGGATGTCCGGTCGCGTGTAACGCAGCACGAGCACGCCGATACAGACGGTGGTGAAAGCCATCAGCGTGCCGATCGAGACCAGCTCGCCCAGGATCGTCACCGGAAACAGGCCCGCGATCAGCGCGGCGAGCGACCCCGTGACCAGCGTACCCACGTACGGCGTCCGGTGCGTCGGGTGCACCCGGCGGAACAGCGGCGGAAGCAGCCCGTCCCGCGACATCGCGTAGAAGATGCGCGGTTGGCCGAGCAGCATCACCAGCATCACCGAGGTCATGCCGGCAATCGCGCCGAGCTTTATCCAGCCGGCGAGCCAGCTGAGTTCCGGGTGGCGGTCGAGGGCGAGGGCGACCGGCGCGGCGGTGTTGAGCTCGCCGTAGTGCACCATGCCCGTGAGCACCGCCGACACCGCTACATACAGGACCGTGCACACCGCGAGACTCGCGAGGATGCCGATCGGCATGTCGCGCTGCGGGTTCTTCGCTTCCTGCGCCGCGGTCGAGACGGCGTCGAAGCCGATGTAGGCGAAGAAGATGATGCCGGCGGCCTGCACGACGCCGCTCCAGCCGAACCGGCCGAACTGCCCGGTGTTCTCGGGAATGAACGGCTGCCAGTTGGCGCCGTCGACCACCCAGATGCCGAAGCCGACGAACAGCAGGATCACGGTGACCTTGATCGCGACCACGATGGCGTTGAAGCGCACCGTCTGGTGGATGCCGACGTAGCACAGCGCCGTGATCGCCGCGACGACCAGCACGGCCGGCAGGTTGAGAAGCGCCCCGGTGCGCACGATCTCGAAATGTCCATCGCCCTTGGTGAATGGTGCGTTGGTGAGTGCGTCCGGCAGGTGGAACCCGAGCTGTTCCACGAGGCTGACCACGTATCCCGACCATCCGACCGCGACCGTCGCGGCCGCGAAGAGGTACTCGAGGATCAGGTTCCACCCGATGAACCAGGCCACGGACTCGCCGAGCGTGGCGTAGGAGTAGGAATAGGCGCTCCCCGACACGGGAATCATCGAGGCAAACTCGGCGTAGCACAGGCCCGCGAGCGCGCAGCCGAGCCCGGCGATCAGGAACGACACCACCAGGGCCGGACCTGCATGGTTGGCGGCAGCCGTACCGGTGAGCACGAAGATGCCGGTGCCGATGATGGCGCCGATGCCGAGCAGCACGAGCGCGCGCGCGTCGAGCGTACGGTGAAGCTCGTTGCTCGTGTCGGCCTCGTGCAGCTCCCCCACGGGCTTGGTGGCGAACAGTCGATTCGGCATGTTGCTCAGCTCCTCAGGCTTCGCGCAGTTGTTCGGGAACGTGCGGGCGCAGGCACTCGACCAGCGCCTCGTAGACCTTCGGCGTACCCGCGACCACGTTGCCGCCCTGGCGGTACTCGCCGCCCGACAGCGTGCCGATGCGGCCGCCGGCCTCGGTGATCAGCAGCGTGCCCGCCGCCGTGTCCCAGGCATTCAGGCCGATCTCCCAGAAGCCATCCACGCGTCCTGCGGCCACGTAGGCGAGGTCGAGCGCGGCGGCGCCGGGACGGCGGATGCCCGCGGTCTGCTGCATCACCACCTTGAGCATCGCCAGGTATTCGTCGATCCAGCGGGCATTGGCGCGATACGGGAAGCCCGTGGCGACCAGCGCACCCTCGAGCTCGAGCTGCTTGCTGACGCGGATGCGCCGGCCGTCGAGCTGCGCACCGTCGCCACGCGAGGCGGTGAACAGTTCCTGGCGCATCGGGTCGTAAACGACGGCATGCTCGAGCCGTCCCCGGTACTCGCAGGCCAGCGACACGGCAAAGGTGGGGAAGCCGTGCACGAAATTGGTCGTTCCATCGAGCGGATCGATGATCCACACGAACTCGTCGCCGCCGCTGCGGCCGGATTCCTCGCCGAGGAAGCCGTGGTCGGGGTGAGTGCGCCGGATGGTCTCGATGATGTCGCGCTCGGCGAGCTGGTCGATCTCGGTGACGAAATCGTTGCGGCTCTTGGCGCGCACTCCGAGCGTGGGACCCCGGTCGACGTTGCGGACGATCAGGTCCCCGGCGCGACGGGCCGCGCGGATGGCGATGTTGAGCAGTGGCTGCATGGGGCTTCGGCTCGGCTTGGATCTGGCTGGAAAAGAGCGGCGGGACAGGCCCCGCCAATGGCCGGCTAGAATAGCAGAGCATGTCAATCCGCATCGTCCTCACCCGTGTCTCGCATCCCGGCAACATCGGCTCGGCCGCCCGCGCCATGAAGACCATGGGGCTCGACCGATTGTGCTTGGTCGCGCCGGAGCGCTTCCCGGCGGCCGAGGCCACGGTGATGGCTGCGGGCGCCGACGACGTGCTCGCAACAGCGCAGGTGTACCCGGACGTGCGCAGCGCGGTCGCCGATTGCGGACTGGTGGTGGGCACCACTGCCCGTTCCCGCCACCTGCCGTGGAGGGTGCTCGAGCCGCGCGAGGCGGCGGCAGAGGTGGCGTCCGCCGCGGGCGTCAGCGAGGTGGCCGTGCTGTTCGGTGCTGAGCGCACCGGGCTCACCAACGACGAGATCGAGCTCTGCCAGCGGCTGCTCAGGATTCCGACCGGGCCGGCGTACGGATCGTTGAACCTGGCCATGGCGGTGCAGGTGGTCGCTTACGAAATCCTGCTTGCGACGCGTGCCGCGGCCGGTGACGCCGCGCGCAGCGGGATTGCGCTGGCGAGTGCCAGCGAGATGGAGCGTTTCTACAGCCATCTCGAGCGGGTGCTCGACGAAATCGACTTTAACGACCGGACTGGCGAGGGCCACCTGATGGCCCGGCTGCGGCGCTTCTTCAATCGCGCCATGCCCGACCAGAACGAGATCAACATCCTGCGCGGCATCCTCACGTCGGTGCAGGGGCGGCGTCGCCGGGCGGGCGAGCCGCACGCGCCGCGCGGGAGCGCTGGGCCATGAGCGAGGTCGTCTACCTCGACAACGCCGCGACCACAGCCGTGGATCCGCGGGTGGTGCAGGAAATGCTCGAGTGCCTCGGCCCGTCGGGTGACTACGCAAACCCTTCCGCCGTGGGGCATGCGCCCGGGCGCCGCGCCCGCGCGCACGTCGAGCGGGCACGGGCCGAAGTTGCAGCGCTGGTCGGTGCCGACCCCTCGCAGGTGATCTTCACCTCGGGCGCCACCGAGGCCGATAACCTGGCGCTGCTCGGCGCTGCACGTTTCTATCGCCAGCAAGGCCGGCACCTCGTCACGTCGCGGACGGAGCACCCAGCGGTGCTCGATGCCTGCCGGCAACTCAAGCGCGAGGGTTGCGAGGTCACCTACCTGGAGCCGGGCGCCGACGGCATCGTCGAGCCGGCGCAGGTCGAGGCGGCGCTGCGCAGCGACACGATCCTGGTGTCGCTGATGCACGTGAACAACGAGATCGGGATCGTGCAGGACGTGGCGGCAGTCGGCCGCCTGTGCCGCGACCGCGGCGTGCTGTTCCACGTCGACGCGGCGCAGGGAGCAGGCAAGCTGCCCCTCGACATGGATCGCGACTGCATCGACCTGCTGGCGCTCACCGCACACAAGGTGCACGGCCCGAAAGGCATCGGCGCGCTCTGCGTGCGCCGCGAGCCGCGCCTCGGCCTGGTGCCGCTGCTGCATGGCGGCGGGCAGGAGCGCGGCCTGCGCTCCGGCACGCTGCCCACGCACCAGGTCGTCGGCATGGGGGCCGCGTATCGCATTGCTGCCAGCGAGATGGCAGCCGATGCGGAGCGCATCACCCGGCTGCGGGACAGCCTGTGGCACGGCCTCGCCGCGCTGCCGGGCGTGGCGTTGAACGGTCACCCCACGCGGCGCGCGCCAGGAATCCTCAGCGTGACCATCGACGGCGTCGAGGGCGAGAGCCTGCTGTACGCGCTGCCCGGGCTCGCGGTCGCCTCGGGCTCGGCCTGCGCGACCACGACCGGCGAGCCGTCGTACGTGCTGCGGGCGCTCGGGCGCAGCGACCGGCTGGCGCAGAGCACGCTGCGTCTGAGCCTCGGCCGATTCACCGCGGCCGCGGAGATCGAGATTGCGATCGAGGCGATCGGGGAGGCCGTCTCGCGGCTGCGTGCCGTCGCTCCGGAACTGCAGTCGTGAGCCGGGATGCCGATCCACGCTACGGAGCCGAGGTGCGCCGCCGCATGGCGCTCCTGTCGGGAGCCGGCACCCTGGCGCCCGGGCCGGACGTGGCTGTCGGACACGCTGGTGACCGGGAACAGGGCACGGAAGTTGCGCTGCAGTGCCGGGTCGCCGCGGGCCGAGTGGTCGAGGCGCGATTCCGGGCGTTCGGGTGCCCGCATTTCCTTGCTGCCGCGTCCTGGCTCACCGACCGGCTGCGCGGCGCCGGCCGCGACGAGCTTGCGAACTGGGACTGGCGCGAGGCCGCCGACGCGCTCGAGGTGCCGCCGGCGAAATTCGGGCGGCTCCTCACACTGCAGGACGCCGTGCGATCCGCCGCAGGGAACTGGCCGGGCGGCGCGGCATCGACCGTGTAGAATCCCGCCAAACCGGAGGTTTGCCACCCGCCATGCCCGTCTTACTGACCCCGTCTGCGGCCGAACGAGTGCGGAGTTTCCTTGAGAAGCGCGGGGGCGGCGTCGGTCTGCGCCTGGGCGTGAAGAAGACCGGCTGCTCGGGCTTCGCCTACGTGGTCAATTATGCGGACGAAGTGGCCGCGAGCGACGTGGTCTTCGAGGATCGCGGCGTCAAGGTGATCGTGGACGCCGAGAGCCTGCGCTACGTGGATGGCACGGAGATCGACTTCGTGCGCCAGGGCCTCAACGAGGCGTTCAAGTTCCGCAACCCCAACGTCCGTGGCGAATGTGGCTGCGGCGAGAGCTTCAACGTCTAACTGCCTGCCGCCGCTGAATTTTATTGGCCGGTGGGCCGGCCGCAGGTATACTTCCCGGTTCCATTCTTGAGGTTCGTCCCGCCCGGGACCGGGGCCGCGCGGGTCTGACGATCTTGGGGTTTCGTTTCACATCTACCGGGGCCTCGAGCCCCGTCGAGAGGATTCGCATGGCCGTCGAACGCACGCTGTCCATCGTCAAGCCCGATGGTGTCCGCAAGAACGTCATTGGCGAGGTTTACCGCCGCTTCGAGACCGCCGGGCTGAGCATCGTTGCGGCCCGCATGAGGCGCCTGTCGCAGGCCGAGGCCGAGGGCTTCTACGCAGTGCACCGGGAGCGGCCGTTCTTCAAAGACCTCGTTGCCTACATGACCTCCGGTCCGGTGGTGGTGCAGGTGCTCGAGGGCGAGAATGCCGTGGCGAAGAACCGCGAAATCATGGGCGCGACCGATCCGAAGAAGGCCGCGCCCGGAACGATCCGCGCCGACCTGGCCGACAGCATCGAGGCGAACACCGTGCACGGCTCGGACAGCCTCGAGAACGCGGCGCGCGAAATCGCGTACTTTTTCGCAGAGACGGAGCTGTGCCCGCGCTGAGGGCGGGGAACTGCGCCCACCGGCGCGGTCGAAACCGATCATGGGTGAACGCGCCACACCGAAGACGAACCTGCTGGGCCTGAACCGGGCCGGGCTGGAGGCGTTCGTCGTCGGCATGGGCGAGAAGCCGTTCCGCGCCCGCCAGCTGATGAAGTGGATGTACCGGCGGGCGGTCGGCGACATCGACGCCATGACCGACCTCGGCAAGGACTTCAGGAAGCGGCTCGCGGGCCTGGCCGAGGTCCGGACGCCCGAGGTGATCGTCTCGCAGCGCTCCGCCGACGGCACGCGCAAGTGGCTGCTCAGGCTCGAGAGTGGACAGGCCATCGAGATGGTGTTCATTCCCGAGCCGGGCCGCGGCACGCTGTGCATCTCGAGCCAGGTCGGCTGCACCATGGACTGCACGTTCTGCTCGACGGCGCAGCAGGGTTTCAACCGCAACCTCGAGACGGCCGAGATCGTCGGACAGGTGTGGCTCGCGAACCGCGAACTCGGCTACTCGCCGGACGGCGACCGCGTCATCACCAACGTGGTGTTCATGGGCATGGGCGAGCCGCTGGCGAACTACCGCAACGTGGTACCGGCAGCCGAGGTCATGATGGACGACCTCGGCCTCGATCTGTCGCGCCGCCGCGTCACGATCAGCACCTCGGGGCTCGTGCCGCAGATGATCCGCATCGCCGACGAGACCAACGTGGCGCTGGCCGTGTCACTGCATGCGCCCAACGACGAGCTGCGCAGCGAGCTGGTGCCGATCAACCGCCGGCACCCGATCGCGGAGCTGCTCGAAGCGTGCTGGCACTACGTCGAGAAGCAGAATGCCCGCAGCGTCACCTTCGAGTACGTGATGCTCGACGGCGTCAACGACCACCCTGCGCACGCCCGCGAGCTCGCCGCGTTGCTGCGCGGCCGTCCGGCCAAGGTGAACCTGATCCCGTTCAACCCGTTTCCCGGGACCCGCTACCGTCGCTCGAGCGAGGAGGCCATCGTGCGCTTCCGTGACCTGCTGTTGAAGGGCGGCGTGATCGCCACCATCCGCCGCACGCGCGGCGACGACATCGACGCGGCCTGCGGCCAGCTCGTCGGTCGCGTCAACGACCGGACGACCGTCCGGCTCGGGCAGAAACTCGTGCCGCTCGCGGTGGTTCAGTCGTGAGCCGTCGCGCGACGGCATTGCTGTATGCCGCACTGCTCATGGGTGCTTCGCCGTCCCTCCTCGCGCAGAAGGAGGTCGATCGCGTCAAGGCGGCCGCGGTCAATACCGAACTCGCCATCACGTACATGAAGCAGGGCAACCTCCGGGCGGCGCGCGAAAAGATCGACCGCGCGCTCGAGCAGAACCCGCGCACGGCGGACACGCAGATGGCCGCGGGATTCGTCTATGACCGCCTCGGCGAGGACCGCAAGGCGGCATCCCATTTCGAGCAGGCCGTGAAGCTTGCCGGCAAGGACAATCCGGACGTGCTGAACAACGCCGCCGTGTTCCAGTGCCGCAAGGGCGACAAGAAGCGCGGCGAGGAACTCTTCCTGCAGGCGGCCGAGAGCCCGCTCTACGCCACGCCCGAGGTCGCTTACACGAACGCCGGGCACTGTGCTCGCGCTGATGGACGGCCGCAGGATGCCGAGCGCTACTTCCGCCTGGCGCTGGCCAGGAAGCCGAACCTCGCCGACCCGCTGCTGCAGCTGGCCGACATCCAGCACGAAGCCGGCAACGGGCTGCAGGCACGCGCCTTCATGCAGCGCTACCACGATGCTGCGAACGCCAGTGCTGCCTCGTTGTGGCTCGGCTACCGCATCGAGCGGGACCTTGGTGATGGAGTCGCCGCGGGGGAGTACGCGTCCCGCCTGAAGAGGGACTTCCCCACCTCGACCGAGGCCGGGCAGCTGTTCGACGCGGAGCGGCCGAAGCAGTGAGCGAGGACGCGGCGCGCGACACCGAGGCGGGTCCCGGCCTGGGCCAGATGCTGCGTCGTGCCCGCGAGGCCCGTGGCCTCACGGAACAGCAGGCGGCGGAGCAGCTCACGCTGGACCTGACCGTGGTGTCGGCCCTGGAGCGTGACGATCTTGCCGCGCTGGGTGCCCCCGTGTTCGCCAAGGGCCACCTGCGCCGCTACGGCGCCATGCTCGGCATCGGTGAGGAGGAGCTGCTCGCCGCTTACGAGCGGGCGAGGGCGCAGCCCGAGACGCCGACTCTCATCCCGCGCTCCCGCCAGGAGATGATGCCGGTGCGCGGGCGTCCGAAATGGCCCTGGGTGATCGGCGGCACACTGATGTTCGTGCTCGCCGCGGGTCTCGCGGCCTACGTGTCCGAGTACGGGTTGCCCTGGCCGTCAGGAGCGCCCGGGGAATCCGTGTCGACAGCGGATCCCGCCGTGATCCCGGCACCGTCGCAGGACGCGCTGGCCGAGTCCGAATCGGCCGACATTGAGCCGCCCACCGTGGAGCCCGGCGGTCCGGACGACACAGCGTCGGACGACGCAGCGCCGTTGCCAGTGCCTCCCGGTCACGTGAGCCTGAGCATCCGGTTTGCCGCCGACTCCTGGACCGAGATCTATGACGGGTCTGGCAAGGCCGTGCTCTACGACCTGGGCCGGGCCGGCACGCAACGCGCGATCGCGGCGGCGGCGCCACTCAGCGTTACGTTCGGCAACGCGCCTGCCGTCACGCTGCTCGTGAACGGCCAGCCGGCAGCACTGCCCGCGGTGCCGGCCGGCCAGACCGTGGCGCGCTTCCGGGTCGAGTCGGATGGAACCCTGCGCTGAGCGCGGGGCGGGATGACACCGGACATGACTGACACCCTCCAGCCCGTGCGCGGCATGAACGACGTCCTGCCGGACGACTCGGCAGCCTGGCAGCTGCTCGAACGCGCGGCGCGCGAGACCTTTGCCGAGTACGGCTATCGCGAGATCCGCCTGCCGCTGCTCGAGCGCACCGAGCTCTTCAAGCGCTCGATCGGCGAGTTCACCGACATCGTCGAGAAGGAGATGTACACGTTCGAGGACCGCGGCGGCGACTCGCTCACGCTGCGTCCCGAGGCGACCGCCGGCATCGTGCGGGCCTGCATCACCAACGGGCTGCTGCACAACCAGCGCCAGAAAGTCTGGTGCATGGGGCCGATGTTCCGTTACGAACGCCCGCAGAAGGGCCGCTACCGCCAGTTCCACCAGATCGACGTCGAGGCGCTCGGTTACCCGGGCCCCGACGTGGATGCCGAGCTGATCATGATGTCCGCACGGCTCTGGCGACGGCTGGGCCTGCGCGGACTGAGCCTCGGCCTGAATTCGCTCGGCACGCCCGAGTCGCGCAAGGGCTACCGCGCCGAGCTCGTCGAGTATTTCCGGCGTCACGAGGCTGCGCTCGACGAGGACAGCAAGCGCCGCCTCGGTGGCAACCCGCTGCGCATCCTCGACAGCAAGAATCCCGCGATGCGGGACATCGTGGCGGGCGCCCCGGTCATCACGGATTACCTCGACGACGAGTCGGCCAGCCACTTTGCGGCACTGCGCGCACAGCTCGAGGGAGCGGGGATCCCCTACGCGGTCAATCCGCGCCTCGTGCGCGGCCTCGACTACTACTCGCGCACGGTCTTCGAGTGGGTCACGACCGACCTCGGCTCGCAGGACGCGGTATGCTCCGGCGGACGCTATGACGGACTGGTGGCCCAGCTCGGCGGCGCCGCGGCGCCTGCCATCGGCTGGGCACTCGGCGAAGAACGCATCGTCGAGCTGATGCGGCTGCAGGGGCTCGCTGGCAACGGTGCGGCGCCGCACGTGTACCTCGCGCTCGCGGGTGCCGCTGCCGAGGCGGCGGGCCTGCGGCTGGCCGAATCGTTGCGCGACGCCGTGCCGGGCCTCAGGATCGAGACCAACTGCGGCGGTGGCAGCTTCAAGTCGCAGCTCAAGCGGGCCGACCGCAGCGGCGCAAGCCATGCGGTGATCATGGGTGACGAAGAGGTGGCGCAACAGGTTGCGACGCTGAAGCCGCTGCGCGAGGAAGCCGGGCAGCGACGGGTGCCGATTGCCGCGCTCGCGGCCGAGCTGGCCAGCATTACGGTTGCCCGCAGCAGCGGGCAGGGTTGAACAACGCCGAACCGCGTGCGGGCCGGCAGGACGGAGTGCTCGAGAAGTGGAAGACCTCACAGACATCGAACGCGAAGAACAACTGCGCCGCTGGTGGAGCGACAACTGGGCGTGGATCATCGGTGGCGTGGCACTCGGCCTGGCCATCCTCGGCGGCTGGCAGTACTGGCAGCGGCACCAGTTGCAGTCCGCGGAGCAGGACCAGGCCAGCTACCGAGCCGTCCTGGACGCCCTCGGCCGCGACCAGCGCGACGAGGCGGTGAAGCAGGCGACCGAGCTGCGCACGCGGCGCCCCGGGTCGCCGTACGCGGACCAGTCCGAGCTGGCTCTGGCCCGCGCGGCGGTCGACCGGCGCGATTTCGACGAGGCGGCGCGCCTGCTCAAGGGCGTGGCCGAGGGTTCGAAGGATCCGGAGTTGCGACAAGTGGCGAAGACGCGTCTCGCCCGCGTGCTGGTCGAGCAGGGCAAGCACGACGAGGCGCTTGCGTTGCTCGATGCAGGCCAGGCTGGTGCGTTCGTCGGCCTGGTGCACGAGATCCGCGGCGACGCGCTGGCGGCCAAGGGGGACGCTGCGGCCGCGCGTGCGGCGTACGACGCCGCGCTCGCAGCGGGCGGCCCTGAGAGTGGCCTGGACAGCGCGTTCATCGAGTTGAAGCGCGACGCTCTGGCGGCGCCGTCCGTGGCGCCGCCGGCCGCGGCGGCGGCAGCCGCTCCGGAGGCGCAGGCAAAATGAGCCCCTGGCGCACGCTTGCGTTGGTGGCTGTGCTCGGTGTGCTGGCCGCCTGCAGCAAGGACAAGGCAGTCGAGCCACCGGCTGAGCTGGTGGATCTCAACCAGACGCTCGCCGTGCAGAAGGTCTGGTCCGAGGGCGTGGGCGGCGGCGGCGAAAAGTTGCGCCTCGCGCTAGGGCTCGCCGAGGACTCGGGCGTGCTGTACGCGGCCTCGCGCGATGGCAAGGTGCGTGCGCTGGACGCCGACACAGGTCGCACCCGCTGGCAGGTGGATACCAAGGCCGATCTGTCGGCGGGACCGGCGGTGGGCGACGGCCTGGTCGTCGTCGGCACGACGAGCGGCATGGTCATCGCGCTCGAGCTTGCGGACGGCAAGCAGCGCTGGCGGGCGGCGATGAGCGGCGAGGTGCTCGCCGCGCCGCTGGTGGCCGGTGACCGCATCGTCGTACGGTCGGTCGACGGGCGCATGCGGGCGCTGAACGCCGCGGATGGAGCAGAGGCCTGGATGGTCGAGGACGTCGTGCCGCGTCTGACCTTGCGCGGCACGTCGGCGCCAGTGCGCGCCGGCGACGTCGTGATCGGCGGCTTCGATTCGGGTCGCATCATGGCCGTGGCCCTTGCGAGCGGCGACATCCTCTGGCAGGCACAGGTGAGCTCGCCCCGCGGCCGCACCGAGCTTGAGCGCATCGCGGACATCGATGCCGCCGTACGCGTCGCGGGCGAGGAAATCTACGCAATCGGCTACCAGGGGCGGATCGCGATGGTCGCGCTCGACACCGGGCAGGTCTGGTGGGCCCGCGACCTGTCGAGCTACCGCGGCATCGGGCTCGACGACGACCAGTTGTACGTCGCCACGTCGGACGGTGACGTCGTGGCGCTGAGGCGCCGCGACGGGGGCACGGTCTGGGAGCAGACGGGCCTCAAGCGGCGCACGCTCAGCACGCCGGTGACCCATGCCGGTGCCGTCGTGGTCGGCGACTTCGATGGCTACCTGCACTGGATGGATCGCGGCAGCGGTCGCTTCGTGGCGCGGCAGCGTCTCGGCAGCACACGCATCGCGGCCACGCCGCTGGTGATCGGCGACCGCCTGTTCGTCATGGACGAAGGCGGGAAGATCGCCGCGTACCGCGGCGGGGGCGACGCAGGCCGATAGCCGTGCTCCCGGTCATCGCGCTGGTCGGTCGCCCCAACGTCGGCAAGTCCACGTTATTCAACGCGATCACGCGCACCCGTGACGCGCTGGTCGCCGATGTCCCGGGCCTGACGCGCGACCGCAAGTACGGCTACGCACGCGTCGGCGAGCGCCGGTGCGTGGTCATCGACACCGGTGGCCTGGTGGAGACCGTCGCAGGCGTCGAGCGCCTAATGGCCGAGCAGACCTTGAAGGCCGTGCAGGAAGCCGATCGAGTGCTGTTCCTGGTGGATGCGCGCGCCGGTTGCTCGCCGTCCGACATGCACGTTGCAGACATCCTGCGACGCTCCGGCAAGCCGGTGGTCGTCGTGGCCAACAAGGCCGAAGCGTTCGAGCCCGAGATGGCGACGGCCGATTTTCACCAGCTGGGCTTCGGCGAACCGGTGGCCATCTCGGCGGCGCACGGGACCGGCATCCGGTCCTTGATGGACCACGCGCTGCAGGGTCTTCCCGAGCCGGAGCCGGAGCCGGAACCCTCCCCGGAATCCGCCGAGATCCGTGTCGCGGTCGTCGGTCGCCCGAACGTCGGCAAGTCCACGCTCATCAACCGGCTGCTCGGCGAGGAGCGGGTGGTGACGTTCGACCAGCCTGGCACCACGCGCGACACGGTGCATGTGCCGTTCGAGCGCGACGGCCAGACCTACACGCTGATCGACACCGCCGGGGTTCGCCGCCGCGCGCGGGTGAGCGAGGCGATCGAAAAGTTCAGCATCGTCAAGACGCTGCAGGCGATCGAGGATGCCCACGTCGTGGTCGGGGTGCTCGACGCGCACGACACGGTGGCGGAGCAGGACGCCAGCCTGATGGGCCTGGTCGTCGAGCAGGGCCGGGCGCTGGTGATCGCCGTGAACAAGTGGGATGGCATTGCACCGGACCAGCGCCAGGCCATCCGCGACGGCCTCGACCTGCGTCTCGATTTCATGCGCTTCGCGCCGGTGCATTTCATCTCGGCCCGGCACGGCACGGGTGTCGGCGAACTGATGGTTGCGGTGCGGGCCGCATATCGCGCCGCAATGCGCGAGTTGCCGACGAAGGAACTCACGCGCGCGCTCGAGCAGGCGGTGACGGTTCACCAGCCGCCGCTGGTGCGCGGGCGCCGCATCAAGTTGCGCTATGCCCACCAGGGCGGGCGCAACCCGCCGATCGTCGTCATCCACGGCAACCAGACGCAGCACGTGCCGGCCGCCTATCGGCGCTATCTCGAGAACCATTTCCGGGAAGTGTTTCGCCTCGAGGGCACGCCGCTGCGCGTCGAGTTCCGCACCGACGAGAACCCGTTCGCCGGTCGCCGCAACGAGCTCACGCCGCGACAGGTTCGCAAGCGCCAGCGGCTGGTCCGACGCCCGAAGGGTGGCAAGCGCTGACGCCTGCGTCGCGTCGGGGGCCGGGCGGCGCTAATAACTTCCGCTTCTGACGCGCTATCCTCTGGGCCTTGTCCAGCGGGGAGGGGGGCATAGACTGCCCCCATGGCCATGGCATTCGCACGCTCGCCGTCGTCCGCCGCCCAGGACCAGCCGGCTCGCCGCTCCGCGCGGCTGGAGCACCCGCTGCGCCTGTTCCGCGGTAGTGTGATCGAGCAACCGGTCGTCGCTTACGAGACCTGGGGGCAATTGAACGCGGCCCGCGACAATGCGGTGCTGCTGTTCACCGGCCTGTCGCCCTCGGCGCATGCGGCTTCCTCGTCCGCTGACCCGAAGCCGGGCTGGTGGGAATCCATGATCGGCGAGGGCCGGCCCATCGACACCAGCCGCTACTTCGTCGTGTGCGTGAACTCCCTCGGCAGCCCCTTCGGGTCGTCGAGCCCGGCGTCGATGGAGCCGCGCACGGGTCGCCCCTATGGGATCAGCTTTCCTGAGATCGCGGTCGAGGACATCGCCGTCGCGGGCCGCGAGGTGCTGCGCACCCTTGGCATCGAGCGCATCGCCGCCGTCATCGGTCCTTCGCTCGGCGGCATGACCGTGCTGGCTTACTGCGCCCTGTTCCCGGGCGAGGTGGACAGCCTGGTGACGATTTCGGGCGCTGCACGCGCCAACCCGTTCGCGATCGCGCTGCGCTCCCTGCAGCGCGAGTTGGTGCGCAGCGACCCGGCGTGGCGTGGCGGCAATTACGAGCCCGGCCGCGGGCCGCGGCTCGGCCTGCGACTGGCGCGCAAGCTGGGCACCATCACGTATCGTTCCGCGGACGAGTGGGACCAGCGGTTCGGGCGTCGCCGCGTGCCCGAGACCGCCGGCATTTCCGGTGATTTCCGGCCGCAGTTCGAAGTGGAAGCGTACCTCGAGCACCAGGCGCAGCGTTTCGCCGACCAGTTCGATGCGAATGCCTACCTGTACCTGTCGCGCGCGATGGACCAGTTCGATCTTGCCGACCACGGCGGCGGCTCGCTCGCCGCGGCGTTCGCGAAGTTCGGTGTGCGCCGGGCACTCGTGCTCGGCGTCGAGTCCGACATGCTGTTCCCCGTCGAACAGCAGCGCGAAATTGCCGACCAACTGCGCGCGGCGGGCCGCGCGGCGGTCGAGTTCCACGCGTTCCCGTCCCTGCAGGGACACGACGCGTTCCTGGTGGACCTGGCGCGGTTCGAACCGGCGCTGGGCAATTTCCTCAGGGCGTAGTGGAGCGCTATTCCGCCAGGAACAACGCCGGATCCACCAGCGCCCGGTTCACCGCCACGCCCCAGTGCAGGTGCGGCCCCGTCACGCGGCCGGTAGCGCCGACCTGGCCGAGCGGCGTGCCGGTCTGTACCTCGTCGCCCGTCTGCACGTCGATCCGGCTCAGGTGGCAGTACATCGTCACCACGCCCTGGCCGTGGTCGACGAACACGGTATTGCCATTGAAGAAGTAGTCTCCAGCGTCGGTGACGCGGCCCGGCGCCGGGCTGAGCACCGCGGTGCCCGTGGGTGCCGCGATGTCCATGCCGCTGTGCGGGTTGCGCGGCTGGTCGTTGAAGTAACGACGCAACCCGAAGCTGCTCGAGCGGCGCCCGACCACCGGGGGTCGCAGCGCCAGCACCGGTATGCGATCCGCGTCGAAGTTTCCGAGGGCCGCGTCGATGCGTTCGCGCTCGCGCGCAATGCGCTCGAGGTCCTCCTTCGAGGGGTCGACGTGCCGCCGGTTGGCGACCGTCAGGCGTTGCTCTTCGTACTGCTTGGCGACGACGGTGAACTCGAGGTCGCGTGGCTCGCCCTGCGTGCGTTGCAACTGCGCTGCTTGCGTGCCTGGCTTGGTGTCCAGCGGGATGCCGACGACCGCGACCCATCCGGAATCCGTGCGAAGCACCGGCGCGCCATGGCCATTGAATGCCACCGTGCCTGGCCGTTCCTCGGCAGGGCCGAGGTCGAGGATTGCAACCCCCCCGGGCACGCGACTCTCGCGCGGCAGCTCGGCGGCCGGGCCCGGGAACGGCAGCATTGCCCCGCAGAGCACGGCCACCGTGCGCGTGACGCGCGAGGCCTGGGAACGGGTGGCGCTCTGGATCGCTGGTGCGCCTGCTCGCGACCTCACTGGTCGTTCTCCTGTGTCGCTGGCGGGCCTGGTGTCGTGGTGACGACTGCGGCGGTGAAGTGGCCGCGGGCCAGGCGCGCCGAGACGCGGTCACCGGGCTGCAGGGATGCCGCGTCGTGCAGTACCTTGCCAGTGGCGTCCGCGACGATGGCGTAGCCCCGATCCAGCGTCCCCAGAGGGCTCACCGTGTGGAGTGCCCGGGCGGCGAGTTCGAGACGCTGCCGTTGCTCGACGAGTCGCCCGCGGACCGCGCGCGCGAGATCCCGGCCGGCTGCGTCCAGTCGCAACCTCAGTGCCGTGACGCGCAACGCGGGCGATGCGCGCAGCAGCAGCGAACGTGCGGCCGCGAGCCGGCTCGTGGCTCGCTCGAGCCGGTTGCGGCCGGCGCGGCGCAACCGCCCCTCGAGCTCGTCGAGCCGCTGGGCATGCTGGCGCAGCACCACGCCCGGGTGGGCGCGTGCGAGGCGCTGCTCGCGCAACAGCAGGGCCTGGCGCTGGTCCCCGAGCCGCCGGCGCATCGCAAGTGCGAGCCGCCGGCCCGTGGCGGCAAGCGAGCGCAGCCACTCGGCCCGGTCTGGTACCACGCGCTCGGCTGCGCCCGACGGAGTCGGGGCGCGTTCATCGGCGACGAAGTCGGCGATGGTGAAATCGACCTCGTGGCCGACACCGCTCACGAGCGGGATCGGGCAGGCGTAGATGGCCCGGGCGACGGCCTCGTCGTTGAAGGCCCACAGGTCCTCGAGCGACCCGCCGCCGCGGGCCAGAATCAGCACGTCACAGTCACGGCGCTGCGCCGCGAGCCGCAGCGCCTGCTCGATCTCGCGCGGCGCGGCCTCGCCCTGCACTGCGACCGGGTACACGAGCACCGGGATCGCCGGGAATCGACGGCGCAGTATGTGCAGGATGTCGCGAATCGCCGCCCCGGTCGGGGAGGTGATCACGCCGATGCGTCGGGGTAAGGCGGGCAGGGGTTGCTTGTGGCGGCTGTCGAACAGCCCTTCGGCGGCGAGCTTCTGCTTCAGTACCTCGAAGCGCCGGCGCAGCACGCCCTCGCCGGCCTCCTCGAGGTGCTCGATCACCACCTGGAACTCGCCGCGCGCCTCGTACAGGCTCACGCGTCCCCGGGCGAGCACCTGGGCCCCGTCCTTGACCGGGAAGCGCACCAGCAGGTTGCGCTGGCGGAACATCGCGCAGCGCACCTGGGCGGTCTCGTCCTTCAGCGAGAAGTACCAGTGGCCGGACCCGGGGCGGGACAGGTTGGAGACCTCGCCCTCCAGCCACAGCGAGCCCAGGCCGCGCTCGAGCAGCACGCGGGCTTCGCGATTCAGCCGGGAGATGCTGAATACGTCACGGGCCGGAGGGACGTCGGCGGGTGGCTCAAGCCAGGAATCCTGCATGGTGCCGGCAGTTTAGCGGACCTGGTCCCCGGTCGGGCGGACCTGCCGGTTTCCCACGGCTGGCCGCGGCGGGTACAATTCACCGCTTCCTTTTTCCCGCCCGGATCAGCCCATGCTGCGCATCCTCGAGGAAGCCCTCACTTTCGACGACGTCCTGCTGGTCCCTGCGTATTCGCAGGTGCTGCCGCACGAGGTCAGTCTCGGCACGCAGCTCACGCGCGGCATCCGCCTCAACCTGCCGGTCGTCTCCGCTGCGATGGATACCGTGACCGAGCACCGCCTGGCGATCGCCATCGCCCAGGAAGGCGGCATCGGCATCATTCACAAGAACATGACGGTGGAGGCACAGGCGCGGCAGGTCGCGCGGGTGAAGCGCTTCGAGAGCGGCATCATCCACGACCCGATTACCGTTCGGCCCGAGGCCACCATCCGCGAAGTGCTCGAGCTCACCCGGGCCAAGAACATCTCGGGCGTGCCGGTGGTGAGGGACGGCAAGGCCGTGGGCATCGTCACCCACCGCGACCTGCGCTTCGAAACGCGATTCGACGCGCCGGTCTCGTCGGTGATGACGCCGCGCGAGCGCCTGGTCACGGTGCGCGAGAATTCGCCCAAGGACGAAGTGCTCGGGCTGCTGCACAAGCACCGCATCGAAAAGGTGCTGGTGGTGGGTGACGATTACGACCTCAAGGGCATGATCACCGTCAAGGACTTCCAGAAGGCCACCGAGTTCCCGCGCGCCTGCAAGGACGAGCGCGGCGCGCTGCGCGTGGGTGCCGCGATCGGCACCAGTGCCGACACGATCGACCGCGCCGAAGCGCTGCGCGAGGCGGGCGTGGACGTCATCGTCGTCGACACGGCGCACGGTCATTCGCGCGGCGTGCTCGAGACGGTGCGCAGGATCAAGGCGCGCTGGCCCAACCAGCAGGTGATCGCCGGCAACATCGTCACGCCCGAGGCCGCGATGGCGCTGGTCGATGCGGGTGCCGACGCAGTGAAGGTCGGCATCGGGCCAGGGTCGATCTGCACCACGCGCGTGGTCGCCGGCGTCGGCGTGCCTCAGATCACCGCGGTGGCCAACGTCGCGGCGGCACTCGCGCCGCACGGCGTGCCGCTGATCGCCGATGGCGGCATCCGCTTTTCCGGCGACGTTGCCAAGGCGATCGTCGCGGGTGCCTACTGCGTGATGATCGGCGGCATGTTCGCCGGCACCGAGGAGTCGCCGGGCGAGGTCGAGCTCTACCAGGGCGCGTCCTACAAGTCGTATCGCGGCATGGGCTCGCTGGGCGCGATGGCGCAGGCGCACGGCTCGCGTGACCGTTACTTCCAGGACACCACCGCGGAGCTCGAGAAGCTCGTGCCGGAGGGTGTCGAGGGCCGCGTGCCCTACAAGGGCAGCATCGTCGCGATCCTGCACCAGTTGAGCGGCGGCCTGCGCGCCGCGATGGGCTACACGGGCAGCGGCAGCATCGAGGAGATGCGCACGCGGCCCCAGTTCGTGCGCATCACCGGCGCCGGGATGCGCGAGAGCCACGTCCACGACGTGACCATCACCAAGGAAGCGCCGAACTACCGTGTCAGCTGAGCCCGCGAACGTCCGCCCGCCCGACATCCACGCCCACCGGATCCTGATCCTCGATTTCGGGGCCCAGTACACCCAGCTCATCGCGCGCCGCGTGCGCGAGGTGGGCGTGTACTGCGAGATCCACCCGTGGGACATGAGCGAGGACGACGTCCGTGCGTTCGGCGCGCGCGGCATCATCCTCTCCGGCGGGCCCGAGTCGGTGACCGACGCGGAGCCGCCGCGCGCCCCCGAGGCAGTGTTCGAATCGGGCGTGCCCGTGCTGGGCATCTGCTATGGCATGCAGACCATGGCGCAGCAGCTCGGCGGCCGCGTCACGCCGGCCGACCACCGCGAGTTCGGCTACGCGCAGGTGACGGTGAGCGCGCCCTGCCGGCTGTTCGAGGGCTTGCGTGACCATACGGATGCGGCAGGCCGTGCCGTGCTCGACGTCTGGATGAGCCACGGCGATCGTGTGGACACGTTGCCGCCCGGCTTCGTTCCGGTCGCCTCGACGCCGAACGCGCCGCTGGCGGCGATGGCGGACGAGACGCGGCGTTACTACGCGGTGCAGTTTCATCCCGAGGTGACCCACACGCTGCAGGGCGCCCGCCTGATCGAGCGCTTCGTGCGCGAGATCTGCGCCTGCGAGGCGCGCTGGGAGCCCGGCAACATCATCGCCGACGCGATCGTGCGCGTGCGCGAGCAGGTGGGCTCGGACCGCGTGCTGCTCGGGCTGTCGGGTGGCGTCGACTCGTCGGTGGTCGCTGCGCTGCTGCACCGCGCGATCGGTGACCAGCTGGTCTGCGTGTTCGTCGACCACGGTCTGCTGCGCGCCGGCGAGGGCGACCAGGTGATGAAGACGCTCGGCGAGAACATGGGCGTGCGCGTGATCCGAGTCAATGCCGAGACGCGCTTCCTCGAGGCGCTGCGCGGCGAGACTGACCCCGAGCGCAAACGCAAGATCATCGGGCGGCTGTTCGTCGAGGTGTTCGAGGAGGAATCGCACAAGCTCGACGGCGTGCGCTGGCTTGCGCAGGGCACGATCTATCCCGACGTCATCGAGTCGGCGGGCGCCAAGACCGGCAAGGCCCACGTCATCAAGAGTCACCACAACGTGGGTGGCCTGCCCGAGCACATGAAGCTCGGGCTGGTGGAGCCGCTGCGGGAACTGTTCAAGGATGAGGTTCGGCGTCTCGGGCTCGAACTGGGCCTGCCGCGCGCAATGGTGTTCCGCCACCCGTTCCCGGGGCCGGGCCTCGGCGTGCGCATCCTGGGCGAGGTGTCCCGGCAGTATGCCGACCTGCTGCGCAAGGCGGACAAGATCTTCATCGACGAACTCCATGCGCACGGCCTGTACGACCAGACCAGCCAGGCGTTCGCCGTGTTCCTGCCGGTGCGCTCGGTCGCCGTGATGGGCGATGGGCGCCGCTACGATTACGTCATCGCGCTGCGGGCCGTCGAGACCGTGGACTTCATGACGGCGCGCTGGGCGCGGCTGCCCTACGAGTTCCTCGATCTCTGCGCGCGCCGCATCATCAACGAGGTGCCGGGGATATCGCGGGTCACCTACGACATCTCCGGGAAGCCTCCCGCCACGATCGAGTGGGAATGAGGCGGAAGGGGATAGGGGGTCGGGGATAGTTACGACAGCGGCAGATTCCGGCCATGGCGGCTCGACCTCCGCGGTACCAATGCATTTTCCGTTACCGCCCCGCGCACCATCCCAGATCCCCTGCCTCATGGATTCCCTCGACGTCACGTTCATGTCCCGCGCGCTGGAACTGGCGCGTGAGGCCGAGGCGGCCGGCGAGGTGCCGGTTGGCGCGGTCATCGTCAAGGACGGCGCGATCGTCGCGGAGGGCTCGAACCGCCCGATCGGCGGCTGCGACCCGACCGCCCACGCGGAGATCGTTGCCCTGCGTTCGGCCGGGCAGGCCCTGGGCACCTACCGACTGACGGGCACGACGCTCTACGTGACCCTCGAGCCGTGCGCGATGTGCGCGTCGGCGATGGTGCATGCGCGCGTGCAGCGGCTGGTGTTCGCCGCGACCGACCCGCGTGCAGGGGCGGCCGGCTCGGTGTTCAACATCGTGCAGCATCCGGCGTTGAACCACCGCATCGACTGCACGGGGGGCGTGCTGGCCGAGGAATGCGGCGCGCTGCTCAGGCGCTTTTTCGTCGCGCGGCGCTGACAGCGAGGCCGCCGGGCATTTCAGCGTCGAGTGGCGGGCCTCGTGCGCCGCGGTGCCGGTTTCATGACCGGCGTCGGTGGCTCGGCAGCTTGCGGCGAGCTGCCGACACCGGCGACCGCGAGGATGTTCAGGTACGCCTGCACGTTGTCGACGTAGCGCACCGGTTCCCAGCCACGCGCATAGCCGCGTCGCGTGCGCGTGTACCAGCGTTCCTGGGCGAGCAGCGGCAGGAACTCTCGCACGTCTTCCCAGCGGTCGGGGTTGCGGCCGTGCTGTTGCGCGAGCACGCGCGCATCCTCGATGTGGCCATAGCCGACGTTGTACGCTGCCACTGCCAGCCAGGTGCGGTCGGGCTCGCCGATCCGTGCCGGGATCGTTTCGAGCAGGCCGGCGAGGTAACGGGCACCGCCGAAGATGCTGGCGCGCGGGTCGAGGCGGTCGCCGGTGCGCATCATGGCCGCGGTGCCCTCGGTGAGCTGCATCAGGCCACGGACGCCCGTGAATGAAACGGCGCCCGGGTCCCACTTGGACTCCTGGTACCCCATGGCAGCGAGCAGGCGCCAGTCAAGCTGGTACTTGGCGGCGGCCTCCTGGAACCACTCGACATAGCGCGGCAGGCGCGTCTCGACGTGCTGCAGGAAATTCCGCGAGAACAGGTAGTCGAAGCGATCCTGGTTGCCGTAATAGCGCTCGAGCAGCCGGGCGATGATTCCCTCAGACCGAGCCCCGGTGAAAAACGCGTTGACGCGGTCCAGCAGCGAACGGTCATGGCCCGCCGTACTCACCACCCATGAGATGGTGCGCTCCGGCGACAGGTCCAGTGCGATGGCCAGTTCGGGGTGCACGACGCGGTTGAGCGCGAACTCGGTGGAGCTGGCCAGGGTGTACTGCACGCTGCCGCGCGAGACTCCGGCGAGGAGTTCCTCTGTGTCGGTGCCGGTGCGCTCCACCCAGCCGAGTTCAGGATACTGCAGGCGCAATTCTTCCAGCGTGCGCTGGTGGGTGCTGCCTGCCGCCGCCTCGATCTGGCCCAGCGCTGCATTGCGTATCGAGGATGGGCGCCGGTCGCGCCGCCGGTATACGAGGTGCTCGCGCACCCGGTGGTAGCCGGGCCCGTAGTGTGCGCTGCGCGGCAGCTCGATGCCGGTCGTCAGGCCGGCCGCCGCGACGTGGGCGCGACCGGCCACCACCTCCTGGATGGCCGCCTCGCGCGTGCGCACGGTGTAGAGTCGCAGGGCGACCCCGAGGTGCTCGGCGAAGCGGCTGGCCAGTTCGTAGGCGGGACCTTCCGGGCCGTGGCTGCCGAGGTAGTAGGCGTCGGGGCTGTTGCGGGTGACGACCCGCAGTTCGCCGGCCTCGAGCGCCTGCTGCAGCACCCCCGGCGGCTGGGCACACGTGGCCAGCAGCAGGGTTGAGAGCAGCGCGAGCAAGGGCTTCATGGTTTGTATAGAATACGCGGCCGCCGGAGAGGTACCGAAGCGGTCATAACGGCGCCGACTCGAAATCGGATGGGGGCATAACAGCCCCACGTGGGTTCGAATCCCACCCTCTCC
>Ga0079037_100000240_pt1 | contig 22822 bp, 19 predicted proteins | sample Mud3Dept4metaG_FD_71479 | JGI IMG/M metagenome (GOLD analysis project Ga0079037, IMG submission 71479) | Freshwater wetland microbial communities from Ohio, USA, analyzing the effect of biotic and abiotic controls - Mud 3 Core 4 Depth 4 metaG | ecosystem: Environmental > Aquatic > Freshwater >... | reverse complement strand
ACGGCGCGCACCAGGAGACGCATGGGCTGCGAGTCTAGCTCCGGCGCCGCGAAACGAACGGGGCCGGTCGCGCGACCGGCCCCGGGGAGAATCGGCGACCTGCCCGGCCGAGGGTCAGCCCCCGCTCTTGAGCTCCGCCACTTGCTTCTCCGCCGCCTCGGCGGCGGCCGTGTCGCCCATCGCCTTGAGCACCTCGATCTTGCGGTCCCAGGCCTTGAAGTTGCGCGGCGCGACGGCGAGCGCCCGGTCGAGGTCGGCGACCGCCTCGGACAGGAGGCGCTTCTTGGCGTCGTCGCCTTCGATGGCCTGGGCCTCGGCGATGTGGATCTCGGCGAGCGCCGAGTGCGCCTGGTGGAGGGAGGGGTCGAGCGCCAGCGCCTTGTCGAAGCGCTTGCGCGCGAGATCGCCGTTCTTCGCGTTCCAGGCCGCGGCGCCGGAGTTGAACAGCAGGCGCGCGGTCTCGGGTGAGCGATCCTGGGCGGCGAGGGTTTCGAGCGAGGCCTCGGCCTCCTCGGCACGCCCGAGGCCCATCAGGGCGTCGTAGCGGTCGCGCAGCGCGGTCGCGTCGTTGGCGACCAGCTGCAGGGTCTTGTCGGTGGCGGCCAGGGCGTCGGCGGGTCGGTCCGCGGCGAGATAGACCTGGGCGAGCGCGCGCCAGGCCTCGACGAAGTCCGGCTTCATGCGCGCCGCCTCCTCGAGCCGGGCCAGGCCGGTCGCCAGGTCCCGCTTCTGCAGGGCCTTCGCGCCGTCGTTGTAGGCGTCGGCGGCGGTGCGCACGCGCAGAGTGACCGCCACGTCGACGGTCCGGTTGGGCTTCAGCTCCTGGGCGGGCAGGTCGAGCAGCTGCTCGACGGTGTTGAAGCCGGCGAGCGAGACCTGGAGCCGGTAGGCGCGCGCGAAATCGGGGAGCGCGGCCTCGAAGCGGCCCTTGCGGTCGGTGGTGCCGCTCACCGCGAAGGCGTCGCCCGAGGCGGCGGTGAGCTGGGCGAGGGCGCCTTCGACCGGCTTGCCCTCCTCGTTCGTGACTTTGAGCTCGAGCGGGAACCTCTCCTTGGCGGAAGCGGCCGGCGCGGTCAGCAGGGTGAGCGCGACGAGCGCGAGCGACGCGGTTGTTCGGATCACGGGGGGGTCTCCTTCGGGACAGGACGGCGTGCCGTCGACCGGGGCCGTAGTATACCCGCGCCCTCCCCGAAGGCCCGAGTTCCGGCCGGCCCGAGCCGACGAAAAGACCCTGGCGTCGGGCGAGCGACGCCAGGGCCGTGGAGAATCCGTCCGGTCGTTCGACCGGCCGGGCGCGTCACATCACGGGCGGCATGATCGGCGCCATCGGCTCGGGAGCCGGTGCGGGCGCCTTCTTCTTGGCGGGCTTCTTGGCCTTCTTGACGACCTTCTTGGCCTTCTTGACGACCTTCTTGGCCTTCTTGGCGGGCTTCTTGGCCTTCTTCTTGGCGGGCTTCTTGGCCTTCTTGACGACCTTCCTGGCCTTCTTGGCGGGCTTCTTGGCCTTCTTCGCCGGCTTGCGCGCGGCCTTCTTGGTCTTCTTCGCCTTCTTCGCAGCCTTCTTCTTCGTTGCCATTCCTCGCCTCCTTTGGATTCAGCGGCGCCTCCCGCCGCTCTCCCTCGCCTCCCGTCCCCCGCGCGCGTCCGGCGAGGGACGCGAGCGTCGAGATGTCGGATCGAGAGAGAAGTTGATCGTTGCACGTAATTGTCCTCATTTCGCGCAAGAGTGCAAGAGGTCAGGCGAAAAAAGTTTCGGTGCGTCGGAACTCCATTCGCCGGCGAGAGGTCGCCGCTCACCGGTTCGGCCTGGAACGCCGGGTGCGGCCGACGTAGGGTGCACTGGACGAAGGCGGCGCTCGGGATCGGGCCGCCGGGAGGTAGCGCGATGACGGAAGTCGCTGCAACGCTCGAGCGGAGGCGCGCCGGTGGGCGGCTCGTGCTCGGCCTGTTCCTGCTCACGATCGGAGCCCTGCTGCTCGCCGACAACCTGGGCTTCGACGTGCCGCGCCGGATCTGGAGCTACTGGCCGTTCCTGCTGCTCGGCCTCGGCGGCATCAAGCTGCTCTGGCCGGGCAAGCCCGAGGACCGGCGCGGCGGCTACTGGTTGCTCGTCGTCGGCCTGTGGGGCCTGGTCAACGTGTTCGGCCTGTTCGGCCTCGACTGGAGCAACTCGTGGCCCCTGTTCCTGGTCGCGGTGGGTCTGCTGATGGTGTTCGAGGGCGCGCTCGGCCGGCGCCTGGGCACGGGGTCCGGCCATGTCTCCTGAAGCGCGCGACCAGCGCGGCGGCATCTCGGTGCGCCTCGTCCTGGGACTGCTCATCGTCGCCCTGGGCGGGATCTTCCTCGCCGGCAACCTGGGCTGGCTCGAGAGCCGCGAGCTCCTCCACTGGTTCTGGCCCATTGCCTTCGTGGTGGTCGGTCTGGTCGTCCTGCTTCAGCCCGGAGGCGGACCGACGCGCTGGTGGGGGCTGGTCTGGATCCTGGCCGGGGCCTGGATCTGGGCCGACCGGGCGGGCTGGGTCGAGGTCGACTTCTGGGAGGTCTTCTTTCCCGCCGTGCTCCTGCTGGTCGGCGGCAGCCTGGTCTGGCGCGCGCTGGCGGGCGGTCGAGCGGCCCCGGTGGCCAGGTCCGACGGCGATCCGGAGGCCTACCTGCACTCGTTCGCGCTCATGGCGGGCAACGAGCTGCGCTCGGTGTCGCGCAGCTTCCGCGGCGCCGATCTCGGCGCCTTCATGGGCGCGGTCGTCCTCGACCTGACCAGCTCGATGATGGAAGGCGATCAGGCCGTGATCGACACCTACGCGCTGTGGGGCGGCATCGAGATCCGCGTGCCGCCGGACTGGATGGTGACGGGCAAGGTCTTCCCGCTGATGGGTGCCTTCGAGGACAAGACCCGCCCGGCGGCCGGCGAGCCGGCCAAGCATCTGGTGGTGCGCGGAGTGGTGGTGATGGGCGGCATCGAGGTCAAGAACTGAGCCATGCACCCCCTGCTCTCCCATCCCGGCCGTCTCGCCGGCTACCTTGCGCTCGCCGCCGGCTTCGGCGGCCTGATCGCGGTGCTGATCGAGGCGCTCGCCCCCGGGGACTTCCTGTCCGCGCTCGCCTTCGCGCTCCCGGTCACGCTCGTCTACGCCTTCCAGTGCCTCTCGGTCTGGTACCCGGTACGGCGGCTCTCGGCGGCCCGCGAGGAGACCCGGGCGCCGACCCTGGTCGTCGCGCTGACGCTCGCCGCGCTGCTCTCTTCGGCGCTCTGGTGCGCGATCGGCTGGCTGTGGGCGCGCGCCCTGGTCGACTTCGGCCGGCCCCCCGAGCTGCTGTCCCGGGTGGGTGCCGTGCTGCCGCTCATGGCGGTCTTCGGGCTGTTGCTGTTCGCGCTCGCGGCGCTCGCCCACCTCGTTCTCGCGGCCTTCGAGCGCTCGCGCGAGGCCGAGCGCCGGGCGCTCGAGCTCCAGGTCCTGGCGCGCGAGGCCGAGCTCAGGTCGCTCAAGGCGCAGCTCGACCCGCACTTCCTCTTCAACAGCCTCAACTCGGTGGCGGCGTTGATCGGCACCGATCCGCAGGCGGCGCGCAGGATGTGCTACCTGATGGCGGGGTTCTTCCGCAAGAGCCTGGGCCTCGCTCGTCGCGACGCCATACCGCTCGCCGAGGAGATCTACCTGGCCGAGACCTTCCTCGCCATCGAGGAGGTCCGCTTCGGCGACCGCCTGCGGCCCGCCTTCGAGGTCGAGGAGTCGACGCTCGCCCTGGCGGTGCCGCCGCTCGTGCTCCAGCCGCTGGTCGAGAACGCCGTCCACCACGGCGTCGCGCACCTGGTCGAGGGCGGCGAAGTGCGCGTTCGCGCCCGCCGCGTGGGCGAGCTGCTCGAGCTGACCGTCGAGAACCCGTGCGATCCGGAGCGTCCCGGCTCGCGCGGCGCCGGCGTCGGGCTCGCCAACGTGCGGGCACGCATCGAGGCGCTCCATGGCCACCGCGCGCGCGTCGTGGTCGAGCCGGGCGCCGAGCGCCACCGGGTGGTGCTCCTGCTGCCCGCGCAAGCGGCGGTGGAATGAGACCGTGCGCGTCCTGATCGTCGACGACGAGCCGCTCGCCCGGCGCTTCCTGGCCGAGCTGCTCGCGGAGATTCCGGGCGTCGAGATCGTGGGCGAGGCCGCCAACGGCTTCGAAGCCGTGCAGGCCACCGAGCGCCTGAAGCCCGAGCTGCTGCTGCTCGACATCCAGATGCCGAAGCTCTCCGGTTTCGAGGTGCTCGAGCTGCTGGGCGAGGCGGCGCCCGCCGTGGTCTTCGTCACCGCCTACGACGAGTACGCGCTCAGGGCGTTCGAGGTCCACGCCGTGGACTACCTGCTCAAGCCGGTCGATCCGGCGCGCCTGGCCGCGGCGCTCGCTCGCGTCGAGGAGCGTCTGCGCGCGCGCGCCCCGGCGCCCTCCGCGTCGGCGCTCGCGGCCGCCGCGCGCCCGCCCGGGCGGCCGCTCGAGCGCGTGCTGGTGCGCGAGGAGGGGCGGGTCCACGTGCTGCCGCTCGACAGGATCGACTTCGTCGAGGCGCAGGACGACTACCTGTCCTTCGCTGCGGGCGGCAAGCGCTTCCGCAAGCAGCAGACACTGGCCGAGCTCGAGGCCCAGCTCGACCCCCGGCGCTTCGTGCGCATCCACCGCTCTTACCTGCTGAACGTCGAGCGCCTCGCCCGGCTCGAGCTCTACGCCAAGGACAGCTGGCTCGCCATCCTCGCCGACGGCACCAAGCTCCCCGTCTCTCGTCTCGGGCACGCCCGCCTCCGAGAGCTGCTGGGCTGAGCCCGGGGCGGCTCCGGGACGTCAATCGGCCGCGAGCTCGGTGTCGAGCGGGATGCGCACGCGCGTGGTCTGCCACTCGAGGACGAGCTCGACGGCGCCGGTCGAGGACGGCACCGCGCGCACGGTCAGGGTCTCGACCGGCGCGTCGAGGACTTCGACCGGCACCCTGAAGCGGCCGACCTCCTGCGCGCGCACCTCCTCCGTGTAGGCGCTCTCGAGACCCCACTGGCGGATCGAGCGGTTGATCACGACCTCCCAGGCGACCGGGTCGGGCACCGTGTAGATCGAGTAGCTGCCGGGCGGCAGGTGGAGGTCTCCGGCGCGCGCCGCGACGTCGAGGTGGAGCGTGGTCGGCTCGTTGGCGCCGGTGCGCCAGAGCTTGCCGTACGGCACGGCGGGGGTACCGAGCAGGACGCGCCCGCGCAAGGAAGGCCGTCCGTAACAGACCTTGGCGTGGCCCCCCGGGCCGAGCTCGAAGGCGACCGACGCGAGCGGGCTCGCGCGCGGCTTCCACGCCGGTCCCCAGCCCCAGTTGCGCGGGCACGGTGCCCAGGCGGCGATCCACGATCCCGGCGCGAAGGAGGTCAGACCGAACCAGGCGATTCCGGCGAGGGCGACGACGCTGGCGAGCGTCAGCAGTGTTCTGCGCATCTCCGTGGGGAGTCGAGAATGACCGATCGCGCGCGCCGGGACAAGGCCCGCGCCGCCGGCGGTGCGCGCCGCCGATGCTAGACTGACGCTCATGTCGGACGCCGCGCCCGCGGGACGGCCGTCGCCGCGCCTTCTCTACGGGCTCGCGGCCGCGACCCTGGTCGGAGCCGGCCTGCGCGCCGCCGCGCCCGTGCTGGTGCCGGTCGCCTTCGCGCTCTTCCTCGCCATCCTCTGTCAGCCGCTGTTCGGCGGTCTCGTCCGGCACCGGGTGCCGGCCGCGCTCGCGGTGCTGGCGACCGTCCTCGTGCTGGGCGCGGTGATCGCGCTGTTCCTGGTTCTCATGCTCGGGTCGCTGTCCGAGCTCCAGACCGTGGGCCCGCACTACGCCGACGAGCTGCGCGCGCGCATCTCCTACACGATCGAGTGGTGGCAGGCCAAGGGCGTCGTGCTCGCCGACTGGGTGCCCTCGAACTGGCGCTCGTCGGGCGCGCTCTTCGGCCTCGCCCGCGGCACCCTGGCGAGCGCCGTGCGGCTGCTCTCCGAGGCCACGATCGTGTTGCTCACGCTCGTCTTCCTGCTCGTCGAGGCGGCCGCCTTCGAGCGCAGGCTGGCGCGCCTGCCGGAGCCGGTGCGCGCCACGTTCGCCCATTTCGCGCACGTCTCCTCGGAGCTCCAGCGCTATCTCGCGATCAAGACCCTGATGTCGGCCGTGATCGGCACCTCGGTCGGGCTCTGGGTCGCGTTCCTGGGCGTCGATTTCGCGGTGCTCTGCGGCCTGCTGGCGTTCGCCTTCCACTTCGTCCCCAACATCGGCGCCGTGCTTGCCGCGGGTCCCGCGATGCTGCTCGCCTTCGTGCAGTTCGACGCCTCCAAGGCGCTCGCGGTCGGCCTGGGCTACCTGGTGATCGGGCTCGCGCTCGGCAATCTCGCCGAGCCCGCCCTGCTCGGGCGCCGGCTCGACCTGTCCCCCCTCGTGGTCTTCCTCTCGCTGGTCTTCTGGGGCTGGCTGTGGGGGCCGGTGGGCATGTTCCTGTCGGTGCCGATGACGATGGCGATCAAGATCGTGCTCGCGCACTCGCGCGACTGGGGCTGGATGGCGCGGCTCATCGACGGCGCCACCGCCGCGCCCGTCGAGGTCGAGGCGCGCCCTCCGGCGCCGGAACCGGAGGCGCCGGGAACGGCGGCCGGAGCCCGCACACCATGAGGCCGGCCGCGCGATGACCGAGACGGGCCGGGCCACCGGTGTGCAGCTCGCGCAGCGCGGCGCCATCCTGGAAGCGATCTCGAGCACCGCGCAGGCCCTGCTCACCGAGGTCCAGGCCCACGAGATACCCGGACGGCTGTTGGAGCCTCTCGCACGCGCGGTGGGAGCGAGCCGCGTCTACCTGTTCGAGAACCACCGCGACGCGAACGGCCGCATGCTGACGAGCCAGCGCTACGAATGGTGCGACGCGGGGATCGCCTCCCACGCCGACGACCCGGCGCTCTCCGATCTGTCCTACGATCTGCCCGGCTTCGAGGAGATGGCGGCGGCCCTCGAACGCGATGAGGTCTATGCCCGCCGGTCGAACGAGCTGGCGGCCGACTTCCGGTCGATCCTCGAAGCGCAACAGGTCCGGTCGCTCCTGCTCGTGCCCGTGCGCGTCGGCGGCGCCTGGTGGGGATTCGTCGGGTTCGACGAGTGCCGGCGCGAGCGCGAGTGGGGGCCGCTCGAGATCGAGGCGCTGCGCATCGGCGCCAACCTGCTCGGCGCCGTGCTCGAGCGCCAGCGCCTGGACGCCGAGCTGCGCGACAGCGAGGCGAGCTATCGCGAGCTGTTCGAGAGCGCCACCGACCTGGTCTGGTCGATCGACCTGGAGGGACGCTTCTCCTCGGTCAACGCCACGGTCACGCGCCTGCTGGGTTGGCCGGTCGAGGAGGTCGTCGGGCGCCCCTGGGAGGAGCTGATCACCGAGCCCGATCAGCGCGAGATCGTGCGCGCCGCGATCCGGCGCAAGCTCGAGGACGGCGCGGCCGAGACGCGCTACGAAGTCCGGCTGCGGCGACGGGACGGCGGCTACGTGCCGTTCGAGGTCAACTCGCGAGTGATGGTGCGGGAAGGGCGCCCGGTCGGGATCCACGGCGTGGGCCGCGACGTCTCCGAGCGGCGGCAGCTCGAAGAGCAGCTCCGCCAGGCGGTCAAGATGGAAGCGGTCGGACGGCTGGCGGCCTCGATCGCCCACGAGTTCAACCACCTGCTCGCTGCCATCTCGGGCTACGGCGAGCGGGTCCTGTCGCGGCTGCGTGCCAACGACCCGCTGCGCGCCGAGGTGCAGGAGATCCTGCGCACCGGCGAGCAGGCGGCGGAGCTCACCCGCGAGCTGCTCGCCTTCGGCCGTCAGCAGCCGGTCAAGCCGGCGCGCATCGACCTCAACGATCTGATCCAGCAGCGCCTGCCCACGCTGCGACGCGTGGTCAGCGAGGATGTTCTGGTGGTCGACCTGACCGAGGTGCGGGTGGGCAGGATCCACGCCGACCCCGACCTGGTCGAGCAGATCCTGGTCAGCCTGTTCGTCAACGCGCGCGACGCGATGCCGGAGGGCGGACGCATCGAGCTCTCGACCGCCGTGGTCGACGCCGAGGAGCTGCGCCGCCGTGGCATCGCGCTGCTGCCGCAACCGGTCTACGTCCGTCTCTCGCTGCGCGACACCGGCCACGGCATGGACCCGGCGGTGATGACGCGCATCTTCGAGCCGTTCTTCTCGACGCGCGAGCGCGGTCGCGGCTCGGGGCTCGGGCTGTCCACTGTCTACGGCATCGTCAAGCAGTGCGAGGGCTACATCTTCGCCGACAGCCACCCCGGCCAGGGCTCGGTCTTCCACGTCTACTTCCCGCAGGTCGAGCCGCCCGGAACGCGGCGGCCGGCGTCGGGCGAGTTCCGGGTGAGCTCCGCGCTGGCTCCGGCGAGCGCCCTCGCCGAGCCAGGCGCGGAGCAGGTCCTGGTGGTCGAGGACGAGGACTTGATCCGCCAGCTCGCCGAGCAGATCCTGCGCGACCGGGGCTACCGGGTGATCTCGGCAGCGAGCGCCACCGAGGCGCTCGAGCTGGTGACGAGCCTGGACGGCGAGATCGACCTGCTGGTCACCGACATCGTCATGCCCGGGCTCTCCGGCCTCGATCTGGCGCAGCGCCTCCGGCGCCGGATCCCGGACCTGCGCGTCCTGTTCATGTCCGGCTACAGCGACAGCCCGCTGTTGCGCGCAGGGCTGGCGCGCGAGGGGGCGGCCTTCCTCCAGAAGCCGTTCTCCGCCGACGCCCTCGAGCGCCGGGTGCGCGACCTGCTCGACCGCTGAGGCGGGTTTGACTTTCGCGCCGGGGCCGGTATCATCCGTAAACAGGACCGTTGGCGTCCTGTTTCGAGGCCCCCATGATCCGGATGACCAAGCAGACCGATTACGGCTTCGTCCTGCTCTCCCGCCTGGCGGCGGCGCCGACAGCCGTGCTGGCGGCTCCGGAGCTGGCCGAGGAGACGCGGCTGCCCCCGCCGATGGTCTCCAAGATCCTCAAGCTCCTCGCCCGTCACGGCCTGCTCGCGTCCCACCGCGGCGTCAAGGGGGGCTACTCGCTCGCGCGGCCGGCCGCGGGCATCACCGCCGCCGACATCCTGCGCGCGCTCGAGGGGCCGGTGGCGTTGACCGTGTGCATCGAGGGCAGCCCCGGTGAATGCGATCGCGAGCCCTACTGCGAGGTCCGCCGCCACTGGCAGGCGATCAACGAGGCGGTGGACGGCGCCCTCGGGCGCATCACTCTGGAGGACCTCGCGCGGCCGGCGGTGGCCGGCCTGGTGAGGATCGGCGCCGGCCGCGGGCCGGGCGCCAGGACCGAGGCAAGGGTGGCGACGACATGACGACCGACTCCCAGACCATCGAACAGCTGGCCAACCGCGAGTACCAGTTCGGCTTCGTCACCGACGTCGAGCAGGATTCCTTCCCGCCGGGCCTCGACGAGGGAGTCGTGCGCAGGCTCTCCGCGCTCAAGGGCGAGCCCGACTGGATGACGGAGTGGCGCTTGAAGGCGCTGCGCCACTGGCAGGGCATGCGGGAGCCGACCTGGGCCAACGTCCGCTACAGCCCGATCGACTATCAGGCGATCTCTTACTACTCGGCGCCGCGCTCGCTCGCCAAGTCGCCCAAGTCGCTCGCGGAAGTCGATCCCGAGCTGTTGCGCACCTACGAGAAGCTGGGCATCCCGCTCCACGAGCGCGAGGCGCTCGCCGGGGTGGCGGTCGACGCGGTCTTCGACTCGGTCTCGGTGGCCACCACGTTCAAGGCGAAGCTGGCGGAGCAGGGGGTCCTGTTCTGCCCGATGTCGGAGGCGATCCGCGAGCACCCCGAGCTGGTGCGCCGGTACCTGGGCTCGGTGGTGCCGCCGGGCGACAATTTCTTCGCTGCGCTCAACTCGGCGGTGTTCTCCGACGGCTCCTTCGTGTTCGTGCCGCGCGGCGTGCGCTGCCCGATGGAGCTCTCGACCTACTTCCGCATCAACGCCAGGAACACCGGGCAGTTCGAACGCACGTTGATCGTCGCCGAGGCGGGAGCGCACGTTTCCTACCTCGAAGGCTGCACGGCGCCGATGCGCGACGAGAACCAGCTCCACGCGGCGGTGGTCGAGCTGGTCGCGCTCGACGACGCCTCGATCAAGTACTCGACGGTCCAGAACTGGTATCCGGGCGACAAGGAGGGCCGCGGCGGTATCTACAACTTCGTCACCAAGCGCGGCCTGGCCAAGGGGCGACGCTCGAAGATCAGCTGGACGCAGGTCGAGACCGGCTCGGCCATCACCTGGAAGTACCCGTCCTGCATCCTGCAGGGTGACGAGTCGGTGGGCGAGTTCTACTCGGTCGCGGTCACCAACAACCGGCAACAGGCCGACACCGGCACGAAGATGATCCACGTCGGTCGGCGCACACGCTCGAACATCGTCTCGAAGGGAATCTCGGCCGGCCACGGCCAGAACACCTACCGGGGCCAGGTCAAGATCCTCAAGAGCGCCGCCGACGCGCGCAACTTCTCGCAGTGCGACTCGATGCTGATCGGCGACCAGTGCGGTGCGCACACCTTTCCCTACATCGACGTCCAGAACCCGACCGCGCAGATGGAGCACGAAGCCTCGACCTCCAAGATCGGCGAGGACCAGATCTTCTACTGCAACCAGCGCGGCATCGACACCGAGGACGCCGTCAGCATGATCGTCAACGGCTTCTGCAAGGAGGTCTTCCGCGAGCTGCCGATGGAGTTCGCGGTCGAGGCCCAGAAGCTGCTCGCCGTTTCGCTCGAAGGGAGCGTCGGCTGAAACCCGGAACGGAAAGGCCGCTCAAGATGCTGCTCGAAATCCGCAATCTGCACGCTTCGGTCGACGACAACGAGATCCTGCACGGCGTCGACCTCCAGGTGCGACCCGGCGAGGTGCACGCCATCATGGGCCCCAACGGCTCGGGCAAGTCCACGCTCGCGCAGGTCCTGGCCGGCCGGGACGAATACGACGTCAGCGCCGGCGAAGTGCTGTTCGACGGCCGCGACCTGCTCGAGATGGCGCCCGAGGAGCGCGCGCGCGAGGGCGTGTTCCTCGCCTTCCAGTACCCGGTGGAGATTCCCGGCGTGTCGAACACCTACTTCCTGCGCGCTGCCCTCAACGCCGTGCGCAAGCACCGTGGCCTGTCCGAGTTCGACGCCATCTCGTTCCTGAAGCTGGTGCGCGAGAAGGTGAAGCTGGTCGGCCTCGACGAGTCGCTGCTCCAGCGCCCGGTCAACGAGGGTTTCTCGGGGGGCGAGAAGAAGCGCAACGAGATCTTCCACATGGCGGTGCTCGAGCCGCGCCTGTGCGTGCTCGACGAGACCGACTCGGGGCTGGACATCGACGCGCTGCGGATCGTCGCGGACGGCGTCAACACGCTGCGCTCGCCGGAGCGCGCCTTCGTGGTGATCACCCACTACCAGCGCCTGCTGGACTACATCGTGCCCGACTTCGTACACGTGCTGCTGGACGGACGCATCGTGCGCTCGGGCGGCAAGGAGCTGGCGCTCGAGCTCGAGAGCAAGGGCTACGCCTGGCTCGAGCACGAGGCGGCGGCGGAGGCCCGGGCATGAGCGAGGGCGCGGTCAGCGCCGAAGCACAGGCGCCGGCGGCGTGGCTCGCCGACCTCGGCGAGGCGCGGCTCGATCACGAGCCGGAGTCGGTGCGCGCGATGCGCGCGCGCGGCCTCGAGCGCTTCTCCGAGCGCGGCTTCCCGCGCCCGAACGAAGAGGACTGGCGCTTCACCAACGTCGCGGCGGTGGCGCGCACCCGCTTCCTGCGCCCGCCGGCGGGGATCGACACGGCTGCTGCGGGGCGTGCGCTCGCCAGCGCAGGCCTGGCTCACTGTCACGAGGTCGTCTTCGTCGACGGCCGCCACGTGCCGGAGTTGTCGAGCCCGGGCGTGCCACCTGCCGGCGTGGCGGTGCACAGCCTGGCGCGCGCGCGGCCGGCCGACTGGGAGGCCTTCGGCGCCGAGCTGGGGCGGCGCGCGGACGTGGTGAACAGGCCGTTCGCGGCGCTCGCGACCGGCCTGTTCGAGGATGGCGCGGTGATCGATTTCGCGCCCGGCGCGGTGGTCGAGACGCCCGTCCACCTGATCTTCTGGAGCTCCGCCCATGCGCAGCCGACCGCGACGTTCCCGCGCGTCCTGGTGCGGGCGGGCGAGAACGCGCGCGCGACCGTGGTCGAGAGCTACCGCGGCGCGGCGCGCGGCGTGACTCTCGTGTGCCCGGTCACCGAGCTGGTGGCGGAGGCGGGCGCCGCGATCGATCACTACAAGCTGCAGCACGAGTCGCTGGACGCCTTCCACCTCGCCCTGTTCCACGTCGAGGCCGGCCGTGGCGCCAACGTCTCGAGCCAGACGTTCTCACTGGGCGCGGCGATCGCGCGCCACGACGTCCAGGCCGTGCTCGGCGGCGAAGGCGCGGAAGTGACGCTGAACGGCCTCTATCTGGTGCGTGGGCGGCAGCTCGCCGATTTCCACATGCGCGTCGACCACGCGCGCGCGCACACGACCAGTCACGAGTTGTTCAAGGGCGTGCTCGACGAGCGGGCGCGCGGTGTCTTCAACGGCCGCATCCACGTCCACCCGCAGGCTCAGAAGACCGACGCCAAGCAGACCAGTCGCAACCTGCTGCTCTCGGCCGAGGCCCTGGTCAACGCCAATCCACAGCTGGAGATCTTCGCCGACGACGTCAGGTGCACCCACGGCTCGACGGTGGGGCAGCTCGACGACCAGGCGATCTTCTACCTGCGCTCCCGTGGCATCGGGCTGGAGGCGGCGCGCAGCCTCCTCACCTATGCCTTCGCCGCCGACATCGTCGAGCGCACCCGGGTCGAGCCCCTGCGGCGCCAGCTCCAGGAGTTCCTGCTCGCCTGGATCCCGCACGGAGAAGTCGTGCGCGAAGCCGTGTGAGGACGGCGGCGAGCGCGGCGGCGAACGGCATGGAGACCACGGCGAGCAACCAGGCGGCGGAGACGTCCTTCGATGCGGAGGCCGTGCGCGCCGAGTTCCCGGCTCTGACGCCGGGACCGGGCGAGCGCGGTTGCGCCTTCCTGGACAACGCGGCGACGACCCAGAAGCCCCGCGCGGTGCTCGACGCGCTCGAGCGCGCCTACGTGGAGAGCTACGGCGCCATCGGGCGCGGTGTCTACCGCTGGTCGGCCGAGGCGACGCAGCACTACGAGCAGGCGCGCGCGCGCGTGGCGCGCTTCCTCGGGGGCGCCGCCGACGAAGTGGTTTTCGTGCGCGGCACGACCGAGGCGATCAACCTGGTGGCGGCGAGCTGGGGCGGGTCCCGGCTCCGCCCCGGCGACGAGATCCTGGTCAGCGGCCTGGAGCACCACTCCAATCTGGTGCCCTGGCAGCTCGCCGCCGAGGCCACGGGCGCGCGGCTGGCGGTGGCGCCGATCGACGAGCGCGGCGAGATCGAGCTCGGAGAGATCGAGCGCCGGCTCGCGGCGGGCAAGGTCCGGCTGGTCGCGGTCGCCCACGTCTCGAATGCCCTGGGCACGGTGGTGCCGGTGGCGGAGATCGCCACGCTGGCGCACGCGGCGGGCGCGCGGCTCCTGGTCGATGGAGCACAGTCGGTGCCCCACCTGCCGGTGGACGTGGCCGCGCTCGGCTGTGACTTCTTCGCCTTCTCGGGGCACAAGGTCTACGGGCCGAGCGGCATCGGCGCGCTGTGGGCGCGCCGCGAGCTGCTCGAGGCGATGCCGCCCTGGCAGGGCGGGGGCGGGATGATCCGCGAGGTCGGCTTCGAGCGCACGACCTTCGCCGACCCGCCGCAGCGCTTCGAGGCGGGCACGCCAGCCGGGCCCGAGGCGCGCGCGCTGGCCACCGCGCTCGACTGGCTGGAGCGCCTCGGCCGCGAAGCCGTCGCGGCGCACGAGGCAGCGCTGCTCGAGCTCGCGCGCCAGCGGCTGGCCGAGGTGCCGGGAGTGCGCCTGGTGGGCAGCGCCCGCCGCCGGGCGAGCGTGGTCTCCTTCGTCCTCGACGGCGCCCACGCCCACGATGTCGGCACCGTGCTCGACGCGGCGGGAGTCGCGGTGAGGGTCGGACACCACTGCGCGCAGCCGGTGATGGCGCGCTTCGGTGTCCCGGCCACCGTGCGCGCTTCGTTCGCCGCCTACAGCACCGCCGCAGAGGTCGAGGCGCTCGCGCGCGCGGTGCTGCGCGCGCGGGCCCTCCTCGTGCGATGAGCGACCTCGACGACCTCTATCAGGAGATCCTGCTCGACCACTACCGGCGGCCGCGCAATTTCGGCGCGCTGCCCGGCGCCGACCGCGAGGTGGACGGCCACAACCCGCTGTGCGGCGACCGGCTGCACATCGCGGTCCGGCTCGAAGGCGATCGGCTCGCCGAGATCCGCTTCGAGGGCTCCGGGTGCGCCATCTCGACCGCCTCCGCCTCGATGATGACCGAGGCGGTGCGCGGGCTTCCCGTCGCCGCCGCGCTCTCGCTCGCCGACCGCTTCCGGGCGCTGGTGATGGGCGACAGCCCGCCGGCGGCGGCCGAGGAGCTGGGCGAGCTGGCCGCGCTCGGCGGCGTGCGCGCGTTCCCGATGCGCGTCAAGTGCGCGACGCTCGCCTGGCATGCGCTGCGCTCGGCGCTCACCGGCGACGGCGCGCGCGTCTCGACCGAGTAGAGCCGCGCCGCCCGTCGGCCCGTGCTACGCTGACGCCGCTTGGCACCGCGCGGAGGCGGCGGCATGGACCGGAAGCGAACGCGCGCGGCGCTGACCCTCGGGACGGCGTCGGCGACGCTCGGAACGGCGCTCGCCCTGATCGCCGTCGCACTGCCGGCACAGCGACTCCCCTTCAGCGTCTACAGCGTCGACGACGGTCTTCCCGCCACCCAGATCTGGAGCGTGGTCGAGGACCGGCGCGGGTTTCTCTGGGTCGCGACCTCCTGGGGGCTCGCGCGCTTCGACGGCTCGAGCTTCTCCACGCTCTCGGTGCCGGAGGGCCTGCCCAGCCCGATCGTGCGCACCGTGCTGGAGGATCCGTCCGGGGAGCTGTGGATCGGCACCAGCGCCGGCCTGGCGCGCTACGACGGCCACCGCCTGATCTCCTACCGGGGCCGGCCGGAGCTCGACGCCGAGATCTGGACCGCCGCGCTCGACCGCCACGGACAGGCCTGGTTCGGGACCGAGTCCGGCCTGGTCGTCGCCACGCGCCCGGGCTTCCGGCGCTACGGCCGCGCCGACGGCCTGCCGGGCGACTTCATCTACTCGTTGCTCGCCGCCTCCGACGGCTCGCTCTGGCTGGGCACGCGCGGCAACGGCGTCGCGCGCTGCCTGCCGGGAGCGGGCGGCGAGCTGGGCGAGTGCCGGTCCCTGGGGTCCGCCGAGGGGCTGGGCGGCACGATCGTGCGCGCGCTCGCCGAGGATCGCTCCGGGCGCATCCTGATCGGCACGCGGGACCGGGGCCTGGTGATCTTCGAGAACGGCCGCTTCACGACCTTCGGCCGCGCCGAGGGCCTGCCGTCCGAAGACGTCTATGCGCTGCTCGTGCGCGCCGAGGGCAGCCTCGTGATCGGCACTGACGGGGGCGGGTTGAGCCTCTGTCTCGAGGGCGCGCCGGGTCGCTGCCTGACGCTCTCCGAGGCGAACGGGCTGCCCGACGACGGCGTGCGCGCGCTCGCCGAGGACCGGGAGGGCGGACTGTGGATCGGCACCGAAGGCGGGCTCGCGCGCTTCCAGGACGAATCGGTGCGCAGCTACACGGTGCGGGAAGGGCTGCCCGACGATCACGTCTACAGCCTCGAAGCGGAGCCCGACGGCTCGCTCTGGGTGGGCACGGTGACGGGCCTGGGGCGGCTCGCGCTGGGTCCCCACGGCGAACCGCTCGCGCGCGTCCGCACACTCGCCGAGAGCGACCTCGAGGGACGCTGGATCTGGGCCCTGCATCGCGACCGGCGGGGGCGCGTCTGGGTCGGCACCGACGACGGAGTCTGCCGGATCGCTGCCACCGGTTGCGTCGCCGTCCCGCTCGGCCGCGAGCTGCCCGCCGACCACGTCGTCACGATCGCGGAGGACCACCAGGGCGCGCTCTGGCTGGGCGGCCGGGCCGGCGTGACGCGCCTCGAAGAGGGACCGGCGGGCGAGCTCGAGGTGCGCCGCTTCACCTCCGCGGACGGACTGCTCAGCGATCACGTCCACGACCTCGAGGTCGACGGGGCGGGCCGGCTCTGGGCGGCCCACGCCGAGGGCCTGTCCTGGTGGTCGGAAGGGCGCTTCCGGATCGTGGCGGCCGACGCGGGCCTGCCCGCGACGAGCGTCTCCGGCCTCGCGCTGGCCCGGGACGGCGCGCTGCTCGTCGGGGGCTACGGCTTCGTGGCGCGCCAGCTGCCGGGCGGCGCGGAACCGGGCTTCCGGTCCTGGTTCGCCGCGGTGGGCCTGGAGGGGGTCCTGGTGGTGAGCGCCGCGGAGACCGAATCGGGCCGGCTGCTGCTCGGCACCAACCGGGGCCTGCTGCTGTTCGACCCCGCGGCAGCCGGCGGACGGGGTGCGGTCCTGCGCCGTTTCGACCGCTCGACCGGGGGCGTCGCCACCGAGGTCTCGCACGGCGAGGCCTTCGCGCGCGACGCCACCGGCCGTCTCTGGTACGGCTTCAAGGGCGGCCTGACGGCGCTGCCCGAGGCTGCGCTCGCGTCTCCGGAAACGGCGCCGAGCGTGGCGCTGGTCGCGCTCGAGAGCGCGCGCGGGCGGGTCTTCCGCGCGCCCTTCACGGCGGTCACGACGCGGCCGATCGGATGGCTCGAGGGCGGCGCTCCCGAGCTGCCCGCCGACGACGGCGCCTTGCGTGTCTCGGCGCGCGCCCAGACCCTCGCTCACCGCGGCGACCTGCGCTACCAGTTCCGGCTCGAGGGGCGGGAATCCGAGTGGCCGGAGGCGCGTCCGGAGGCGTTCCGCGAGTTCACGAACCTCGAACCGGGCCGCTATCGGGTGGCCGTGCGGGCGGCGCGCGCGGGGGGGCCCTGGAGCGCGCCGGCGCGCCTCGACTTCGTGCTGCGCGCGGGCTGGTGGCAGACGCCCGGTTTCCGCCTGCTCGCGACCCTGACCGCGGTGGCGGCGCTGCTGGTCGGGGCGCGCCTCCGTCTGGCCGCCCTCGCGCGCCGCACGCGCGCTCTCGAGCGACAGGTGACCGAGCGCACCGACGACCTGGCACGCTACGCGCAGGCGCTCGCCGAGCACCTGCAGGCGGTCGACCGCGCCGCCCAGCGCGCGCGCCGGGCCGAGGAGGGCCGGCGCGATCTCTTCGCCCGCACCAGCCACGAGCTGCGCACGCCGCTCACCGCGATCCTCGGCTTCTCGGAGCTGCTCGAGCGCGCGCTCGACGGGCGCCTGGAAGCCCGCGAGCAGCGCTATCTCGCCAACGTGCGCGATGGCGGCGAGCACCTGCTCCGGCTGGTCAACAACCTGCTCGATCAGCTCAAGCTCGAGTCGGGACGCATGGAGGTCCACAGCGAGCACGTCGATCTCGCGTCCTTGCTCCAGAGCGTGGCGTCGCTGATGGAGGGATTCGCGCTCCACCGCGGAGTGCGCATCGAGATCCGGTGCGAAGGCGAGCTGGCGCCCGTGGAAGTGGATCTCGCGAAGCTGAGACAGGTGCTGTTGAACCTGCTCTCGAACGCCGTGAAGTTCTCGCCGCGAGGCGAGTCGGTCCAGCTCCAGGCGCGCGCGATCGAGGCCGCGGCCTCGCCGCTCGGCCTCGCCGCCTTCGAGCTGTCGGTCACGGACCACGGCCCGGGCATCCCCGAGGCCGAGCTCGAGGCGATCTTCGAGCCCTATCGCCAGCTCCCGGCGTCGAGCGCGGCGCCGACGGGCACCGGCCTGGGCCTGTCGATCGCGCGCCAGCTGGTCGAGTTGATGGGGGGCGTGCTGGGAGTCGACTCGAAGCCGGGTCTTGGCGCGGTCTTCCAGGTGGTCCTGCCGAGCGACCCGGTGGCGGCGCAGGCGCGACGGGAGGAGCGGATCGCCGCGGCCGCGCTGGCGAGCGGCCGGGCGCGCCTGCTGGTGATCGAAGCCGATCGCCCGCGCTTCACGGCGCTCGCCGAGCGGCTCGGGCGCGACGATCTGCTGGCGGTGCGCGCCGCGACTGCCGAGGAAGCGGAGCGCATGCTCGGCGAGCTCCGGCCGGTGGCGCTGGTCGCGCGCCTGGACCCGGGAGCGAGCGAGGCCTGGCGCGCGGTGGCGCCGGCGGTCGAGCTCGCGTGCCGGGCGCGCGTGCCGCTCTCCCTGCTGGTCACCGACGACGAGGGCCTGGGCTTCGCGCTCTCGCTCGACGCCGTCGTGTCAGCCGCCGAGCCCGACCGGGTGGCGGCCGAGGCGCTCGCCGCCGCCCGGGCCCGCGCGGCGGGGGGCCGGCGCGGGATGGTCCTGGTCGCGGCCGGGCGAGACGCCGGCGCGGCGCTGGCCGCCGCGATCCGCCACGCCGGAGGCGAGGCGTTCCGGGTCGAGGGCGAGCGCGAGGTGCTCACGGCGTTCGACGACTCCCCCGCCGACGCGCTGGTCATCGACATCGACCACCTGGTCCGGCTGGCGCCCGAGTTCGGCGGCGGCCGCTCGGCGCCGGCGCTCGCCTACGGCCGACCCAAGCTCCTCCTGCTCGGCGGCGGGCCGCAGCCGATCGGGCTCGCGCGGCTGGCCGCGCGCCTGCGCCTGGACGGCGGAGAGTCCGGCACCGTGCTGGCCGGCTCGGTGCTCGCGTTGCTCGAGCGCGCCGCCGTGCGGCGACTCCAGGCTCCGGCCTAGCTCCGGCCGAGACGATCGGGATCGAGCCGACGAACGCGCTGGGAACCAGGTCGCGGCGCTAACGCTCCGGGACCACCACGACGCGGCGGAAGGGCTCGTCGCCGCGCGACGTGGAGGCGAGGCCGTAGCGGTCGACGAGCTCGTGCTGGAGGCGGCGCACGAACGACGACTGGGGCGCCAGCTCGACCGACCGGCCGCCGTCCATCGCTTCGCGCACCGCGGCCTCCGCCTCGCGCAGCGCGACCTGCTGCTCGTCGAGGGCGTCCTCGACGTCGAACAGGGAGCGCAGGAAGCTCTCGATCTGGCCGGCGGTGCCGCTGCGCAGGAGGTGGAAGGGCCGGCCCGCGGCCTGCGCGGCGCGCAGCACGCGGGGCAGCCGCCGGTCCTGCGCCTTGGTGGTCAGCACGCAATCGGCGTCCTCGAGGCGGTCGACCACCACGGCCGGCACGCGCAGGTCGCGCACGGCGCGCTCGAGGCGGGGCGAGGAGACTCCGAAGGGCAGGATGCGCAGGCGCCGGCGCATCCGGTGGCGGGCGGCGGCGAGCCCGGTGCGCGGCGCGCTCGCGCCGGCGCTCTCGGCGTCCGGCGCGGGCGTCTCGATCGCCACCGCCCCGTCGCTGGCGCGCACACGGATCTCGGGGCGTGGCGCGAGGCCGCGCAAGGTGCGGTCGACGACCTCGGCGACGTCGCGGTGGACCGCGAAACGGTCCTTGTCCTGGATCTCGATCAGGACGTCGAAGGTGGGCGGCGCCTTGCGTTCCAGCACGGTCTTCTGGGTGCCGCGCCGGCGTGCCTCGTCGTCGGAGAGGGTCACCGCCTGGATACCGCCCACCAGGTCGGAGAGGGTGGGGTTGGAGAGCAGGTTCTCGAGCGCGTTGCCGTGCGCGGTGGCGATCAGCTGCACGCCGCGTTCAGCGATGGTGCGCGCGGCGAGCGCCTCGGCCTGGGTGCCGATCTCGTCGATCACGATCACCTCGGGCATGTGGTTCTCGACCGCCTCGATCATGGTCGCGTGCTGCTCCGTGGTCGAGGGCACCTGCAGGCGGCGGGCGCGCCCGATGCCGGGGTGGGGGATGTCGCCGTCGCCGGCGATCTCGTTGGAGGTGTCGACCACCACCACCCGCTTGCCGAGCTCGTCGGCGAGCACGCGCGCCGCCTCGCGCAGCAGGGTGGTCTTGCCCACGCCCGGCCGGCCGAGCAGGAGAGTCGAACGGCCGGTCTCGATCACGTCGCGGACGATCGCCACGGTGCCGACCACGGCGCGACCCACCCGGCAGGTGAGTCCGATGACCTCGCCGCGCCGGTTGCGCAGCGCGGAGATGCGATGGAGCGTGCGCTCGATGCCGGCGCGATTGTCGTTGCCGAATCGGCCCACGCGCTCGACGATGTGGGCGAGGTCGGCGCGGCCGAGCGGGCGCTCGCCGAGCTCCGCGGTCGAGCGCGCGAAGCGCGCCTCGGGGACGCGGCCGAGATCGAGCACGATCTCGAGCAGCTCGTCCAGGGGACCGAGCGCGCCGACGCGCTCGCCGAGCTCGGCGGGCAGCACGGCGAGCAGCTGCGCCAGGTCGTCGTTCGGGGGGATGTGCGCGGGCGTCTCCATCTCGCGGGCGGGCCGCGCCGCGGCCGCCGGGATTCTGGCACAGGGCCGGCCGCGGGCGCGGGCTTTGCGTATCATGCGGGCATGGCGACACGTGCCCTCGCCGGGGCGGTCCTGGCCGCGCTCTTCGCCGCCGCGCCGGTGCGCGCCGCGGGTGACGAGACGCTGGTCTATCGCTGGCGTCTCGACGGGCTGGTCGGCGCGCTCGCCGGTCTCTTCGTGCCCAACGCCGGCGAGGGTTTGCTGACGCTCCGGCACCTGCCGGAGGGGCGCCTGCGCAGCGAGCTCACCGTCACCGCGGAGCACCGGGCGGCGGGCGACTATTTCCGCTACGGTGCCGAGTGGGACCCCGCGACCGGCACCACGCTCTCCGCCTGGTCGAGCCAGCGCTGGCGCGGCGAGGAGAAGAGCAAGCGCGCCGAGGTGGGCCAGACCGGCGTGATCGACGTCGCGAGCGCGGTGCACATGCTGCGCCTGAATCCGCCTGCGGCGCCGCGCCGGCTCGAGATCTGGTCGGACGGCAAGCTCTATCCGGTCTCGGTGGTGCCCCACGGCCACGAGCGGCGGCGAGTCGAAGGGCGGGAGATCGACGTCCGTCATCTGACCGTGCGCGGGGTCGCGCTGCCGGACCGTCGCCTCTGGAAGGGATCGCTCGATCTCTGGCTCACCACCGGCCCCGAGGCGACGCCGGTGGAGATCCTGGTCGCGCGCTCCTCGGCGCGGGTGCGCCTGGAGCTGGTGGAGCGGCGCGACGGCATCGAGGATGCGACGACACGAGGAGACAGCCGATGAAGATCAGCCGACGCGAAGCGCTGGGCACGATGGCGGTGGCGGCAGCCGGACTCTGGGTGGCCCCCTCGACCGGCGGCGCCGAGGAGCCCGCCAAGGCGGCGCCCTTCGAGGTGCCGGCGCTGCCCTACGGCTTCGACGCGCTCGAGCCCCACCTCGACGCCGAGACGATGCGCATCCACCACGACAAGCACCACGCCGCCTACGTCGCCAGGCTCAACGAGGCCGTGGCGGCGGCGCCCGTGCTCGCCGGCCGGACGGTCGAGGAGCTGGTGGGCGGGCTCGAGCGCGTGCCGGAGAGCGTGCGCACCGCGGTGCGCAATCACGGCGGCGGGCACCTGAACCACACCCTGTTCTGGGCCTCGATGAAGCCGGGCGGCGGCGGGGTCCCGGCTGGCCGCCTGGCGAGCGAGATCGCCGCTGCCTTCGGCTCGCAGGAGAGCTTCGTCGAGCGTTTCACCGCGGCCGCCCTGGGCGTGTTCGGCTCGGGCTGGGCGTGGCTCGCGGTGGGCGCCCGGGGCGAGCTCGCGATCGAGGCCACGGCCAACCAGGACTCGCCGCTCGCCGCGGGGCGCCGGCCGCTGCTCGGCCTCGACGTCTGGGAGCACGCCTACTACCTCAGGTACCAGAACCGTCGCGCCGAGTACGTCAAGGCGTGGTGGAACGTGGTCGACTGGACGGCCGTGGCGGCGCGGCTCGGACCGGCGCGCGCTTGACGCCCCGCGCTCCCCTCGCCGTGGCGCTCGCGCTGGTCGCCGCGTCGGCCGGAGCGGGGCCGGCGCCGCCCGCCGTCGACCCGCCCGCGGCGGCCGGCGCCTCGGCGCCCGCGCTCGCCGCCGGGGACGGCGGCGTGCTCGCGACCTGGATCGAGCCTGGGGTCGAGGGAGCGCACCGGCTCCGCTTCGCGCGCTACGAAGGCGGGCGCTGGGGCGCGCCCACAACGGTGATCGAGAGCGCGCGCCTGTTCGTCAACTGGGCCGACACGCCCGGGGTCGCCGCCGCCCGCGACGGCACGCTCACCGCCTGGTGGCTCGAGCGCGCGGAGTCCGACGCGCACGCCTACGGCGTCGCGCTGGCGCGCTCGCTCGACCGGGGCGTGAGCTGGCGCGCGCTCGGCGCGCTCCACGACGACGACTCCGCGGTCGAGCACGGGTTCGTGAGCATGGTCCCCGAGGGCGATGCCCTGCGCGCCTTCTGGCTCGACGGCCGGCGCACCGCCGCGGGCGGGCCGACCGAGCTGCGCACGGCGCTCGTGGCGGCCGCGGCTGGGCCCTCGGAGCGCGTCGACGAGCGGGTCTGCGACTGTTGCTCGACCTCGGCGGGCCGGTCGGGCGGGATGAGCGTGGTGGCGTACCGGGATCGCTCCGGCGACGAGATCCGCGACGTCGCCGTGGCGCGCCTGCAGGGGCGCGAACCGCTCGCCGCTCCGGTGGCCGCCGACGGCTGGCGCATCGAGGGTTGTCCGGTCAACGGCCCGGCGCTGACGGCGGCCGGCGACGGGGTCGCGGTCGCCTGGTTCACCGCGGCCTCCGGGCGCGCGCGAGTCGCGGTCGCGTTCTCGGCGGCGGGCGCTTCGAGCTTCGGCCGCGCGCTCGAGCTCGACGGCGACCGCCCGCTCGGCCGCGTCGGGATCGCCCCGCTCGCCGGCGGCGACGTGGCGGTGGTCTGGCTCGCGACCCGG
>Ga0079037_100000239_pt1 | contig 22834 bp, 21 predicted proteins | sample Mud3Dept4metaG_FD_71479 | JGI IMG/M metagenome (GOLD analysis project Ga0079037, IMG submission 71479) | Freshwater wetland microbial communities from Ohio, USA, analyzing the effect of biotic and abiotic controls - Mud 3 Core 4 Depth 4 metaG | ecosystem: Environmental > Aquatic > Freshwater >... | reverse complement strand
GGCTCGGGCAAGTCCACCACCCTCGCGGCGATGATTGACGACATCAACGTGCGCGTGAAAGGGCACATCCTCACCATCGAGGACCCGATCGAGTTCGTCCATCCGCGCAAGAGCTGCCTGGTGAGCCAGCGGGAGGTGGGCGTGCACAGCCCCGCTTTCGCCGACGCGCTGCACTCGGCCCTCCGCGAGGACCCGGACGTCGTGCTGGTCGGCGAACTGCGCGACCTCGAGACGATGAGCATCGCGGTCACCGCAGCCGAGATGGGCATCCTGGTGATGGGCACGCTGCACACCAACGGCGCCGCCGCCACGGTGGACCGCATCGTCAATGCGTTCCCGGCGGACAAGCAGGCGCACGTGCGCACGATGCTCTCGACCTCGCTGCGCGGCGTGATCTCCCAGCAGTTGATCCAGCGCTCGGACCGGCGCGGGCGTGTAGCGGCGCTGGAGATCCTGATCAACACGCCGGCGGTCTCGAACCTGATCCGGCAGGGCAAGCTCGACCAGCTCGAGAACACCATGCAGAGCGGCGGCCAGCACGGCATGCGCGTCATGGACTCGGCCGTCCAGGAACTGCTCGACAAGGGAGTCATCACTGGTCGCGCGGCCTACGAGAAGGCCAGCAACAAGCAGCGGTTCGAGCATCTGAAGGACATGGGCTGAGCCACGCGGTTCGCGGCCCCGCGGTCCGGTCCCGGACCGCCGCGCCCGGCGTGGCATAATGCCCCGCCCTGCCCGGACGTCCGCGCCCCATGAGCCCGACCCAACGCCGCACGATCCTCGTCACGAGCGCGCTGCCGTACGCCAACGGCGCCCCGCACCTCGGCCACATCGTCGAGTACGTGCAGACGGACATCTGGGTGCGTTTCCAGCGCCTGCGCGGCCACGACTGCCTGTACGTCTGCGCGAGCGACGCGCACGGCACGCCGATCATGCTCAAGGCGCGGCAGGAGGGCGTCACGCCCGAGGCGCTGATCGAGCGGTTCGGCGCCGAACAGCGACGTGACTTCGCCGACTTCGGCATTTCCTTCGACAACTTCCACACGACGCACTCGCCGGAAAACCGGGAAGTCACGGAGACCATCTACCGGCGCCTGGTGGAAGGCGGCCACATCCGCCGCGAGACGATTCGCCAGGCGTACGACGAGCAGGCGCAGATGTTCCTGCCGGACCGCTACGTGCGCGGCACATGCCCGCGCTGCGGCGCGCTCGACCAGTACGGCGACAGCTGCGAGTCCTGTGGCGCCACCTACACACCCGCCGACCTCCTCAACCCGGTGTCGGTGGTGAGTGGCACACCGCCCGTGCAACGGGACTCGGAGCACCTGTTCTTCCGGCTCGGCGACTTCGAGCAGATGCTGCGCGAGTGGACGGGCTCAGGCCGCCTGCAGGCCGCGGTGACGGCCAAGCTCGAGGAGTGGTTCAGCGCCGGGCTGCGCGACTGGGACATTTCCCGCGATGCACCCTACTTCGGCTTCGAGATCCCGGGCGAAACCGGCAAGTACTTCTACGTCTGGCTCGACGCGCCGATCGGCTACTTGGGCAGCTTCCTGCAGTACTGCCGGCGCGAGGGCTGCGACTTCGGCCACTACTGGAATCCCGGCAGCGACGCCGAGGTCTACCACTTCATCGGCAAGGACATCGTGTACTTCCACACGCTGTTCTGGCCGGCCGTGCTGCACGGCGCCGGCTTCCGTCCGCCCACCGCTGTGTACGCACACGGCTTCCTCACGGTCAACGGCCAGAAGATGTCGAAGTCGCGCGGCACTTTCATCACCGCGCGCGCCTGGCTTGATCAACTGCCGGCGGAATACCTGCGTTACTTCTACGCCTCGCGGCTCGGACCCGGTGTCGAGGACCTCGACCTGAGCCTCGAGGAGTTCATCAGCAAGATCAACTCCGACCTCGTCGGCAAGCTCGTCAACATCGCGAGCCGCTGCGCCGGCTTCATCACCCGCGGTTCGGGCGGCCGCCTTGCGGACAACCTGCCGGAGCCCGCGCTGCAGGAGTCGTTCGTCGCCGCGGCGGACAGCATCGCCGAGGCCTATGAAGGCCGCGACCTCGCACGCGTGGTGCGCGAAGTGATGCAGCTCACCGACCGCGCCAACCTCTATATCGACCAGCAGAAGCCGTGGCTGATGGCCAAGGATCCAGCACGCGCCGCCGAGGTCCAGGGTGTCTGCACCCAGGGCCTCAACCTGTTCCGTCTGCTGGCGCTGTACCTGAAGCCGATCGTGCCGCAGCTCGCGGCCGGCGCCGAGCGTTTCCTCGGGCTGCCCGACCAGAGCTGGGCCGACGCCGCCCAGCCGTTGGTCAGCCGCGTCATCGGCGCCTATGAGCCGCTCGCGACCCGCGTGGACCCCGCAGCAACCCGGGCTCTGCTGGTGGCCTCGGCGGAGAACCTCAAGCCCACCGGCGTGCCCGCCGGCGCGACAGGCTCGCCAGCCGGCGCGGCCGAACCGAAGGCAGCGGCAGCCAAGTCCGCCGCTCCCGCTGCAAGTGCCCCCACGGCCTGCGCGGCGCCGATTTCAATCGACGATTTCGCCAGGGTCGACCTGCGTGTCGCCAGGATCGTCGAGGCGGCGCCGGTCGAGGGCGCGGACAAACTGCTGCGGCTGAGCGTCGACCTCGGTACCGAGCGCCGCACCGTGTTCGCGGGCATCCGCCAGGCCTATACGCCTGAGCAGCTGGTCGGCCGGCTCACCGTCGTCGTCGCGAATCTCGCGCCGCGCAAGCTGCGTTTCGGTACGTCCGAGGGCATGGTGCTCGCGGCCGGCCCCGGCGGCGCCGACATTTTCCTGCTCACCGCCGACAGCGGCGCCGAGCCAGGAATGAAGGTGACGTAGCCTCGCACTGCCCCCCATCACCCATCTCCCGTTCCATGCCGTGATAGACCTGCTGCTGCTGGCACTCGGCGCGAGCCTCGTCAACAACTTCGTGCTGACGCAGTTCCTCGGCCTGTGCCCGTTCGTGGGCGTGAGCCGGCGCTTCGAGGCGGCCGCGGGCATGGCACTCGCGACGCTGTTCGTGCTGACGCTGGCCTCCGCTGCCAGTTACCTTGCGTGGCACTGGCTGCTCGAGCCCCTCGGCCTCGGCTACCTGCGCACGCTGGTCTTCATCCTGCTGATCGCCGCCGTCGTACAGGCGACCGAAATGCTGGTGCGAGCCTCGAGTCCGCTCCTGCACGAATTGCTCGGCGTATTCCTCCCGCTCATCACCACGAACTGTGCCGTGCTCGGCGTGGCGCTGATCAACCTGGAGCGGCAACACAGCTTCGTCGAATCGCTGGTCTACGGTGCGGCGGCAGCAGCAGGCTTCGGTATCGCGCTGCTCGCCTTTGCAGGGCTGCGCGAACGCATGGAGACCGCCGACGTCCCCGCGGCGTTCCGCGGCACGCCGCTTGCGCTGGTCACCGCGGGACTGATGGCGCTGGCGTTCATGGGCTTTGGCGGCCTCGTCGGACGATGAGCGGCACGACGCTGCTGCCCGCGATCGGCATGGCGGCCACCCTCGCCGGCGTCCTTGGCGCCGTCCTCGCGTGGGTCGCCGCGCGGCTGCCGGCCGATCCGGACTCGCTGGTGGAGAAGATTGACGCACTGCTGCCGCAAACGCAGTGCGGACAGTGCCGCTACCCGGGCTGCCGGCCGTATGCCGCGGCCATCGCCAGCGGCGCGGCCGACATCGACCGCTGTCCGCCGGGGGGCGACTCCACGGCACGCGCGCTGGCAGCATTGCTCGATCGCAGGCCCCGCCCTGTCGACCCGCAATACGGCGTGACCAAGCCGCGCCTCGTGGCGGTGATCGACGAGGACCGCTGCATTGGTTGCGCCTTATGCCTGCCGGCCTGCCCGGTGGACGCGATCGTCGGCGCCCCGCGCCTGATGCACACCGTGATCGAGTCGCAATGCACGGGCTGCGAACTCTGTCTGCCGCCCTGCCCAGTGGACTGCATCACGATGGCCCCGCCCGGCACGCGGTCGTCGATGTCTGATGAGGCTTCGGTGGCGGCATGAGCAGGCACCGCGGGCTGCAACTCGAGAGCCACAAAGCGCAGCCGTTCGAGCAGCCACTGCTGGTCGCGCCGCCGCCCCGCGTGGCCACGATGGCGCTCGACCAGGGCTCCGGCGAGGAAGCCGAGGCGGTCGTGGAGCCCGGCCATTCGGTGCGCGTCGGGACGGTGATCGCCCTGGGCCGAGGTGCCGCCGCCGGTCTGCACTCGCCCGTGTCAGGCATCGTACGCGACATAGGATTGCGACCCACGGTGCGCGGCACGGGTCGCTGCATCGTCATCGAGAGCGACGGCCATGACGAGCGCGAAGCGGGCATGGCGCCACTCGACTGGCGTGCGAAGGACAGCACGGCGCTGCTCGAGTGCATCGGTGCCGCTGGTGTTGCAGGGCTCGGGGGCGCGGCCTTTCCGACGGCCGCCAAACTCGAGCTGGCACGTTCGACAGGCGCCGAACTCCTGCTGCTCAACGGCGCCGAATGCGAACCCTGGATCTGCTGCGACGACGCACTGCTGCGCGAGCAGAGTGCCGCAGTCGTGCTCGGTGCGCAGGTGATGCTGGCGGCCTGCGGCGCCCGGCACTGCATCATCGCGGTCGAGGACGACAAGCCACAGGCCATCGCTTCCCTCGAATCCGCGCTCTCCTCGGCAGGGGACGCACGCCTTGAGGTCACGGTGCTCCCGGCGGTCTTTCCCCTGGGCGCCGAGGGCCCGCTGGTGGCGGCGGTGACCGGCCGGGAAGTGCCGCACGACGGACTCCCACCGCAGGTCGGTGTCGTGTGCCAGAACGTCGGAACGGCAGCCGCCGTGGCACGGCTGGTGTGCGAGGGTCTGCCGGTCGTCAGTCGCATCGTAACGGTGACGGGCAGCGGCATATTGCGTCCCGCGAACGTGCAGGCGCACATCGGCACCCCGCTCGCGGACCTCGTGGCCGCCTGCGGCGGCTACCTCGGCTCGCAGCACACGCTCATCGCAGGAGGCAGCCTGACAGGGCGCGCGCTCACCAGCGACGCCGTACCCGTCACCAAGGGTCTGAATTGCCTGCTGGTGGCAACACCGGCAGACCTGCCGGCGCGTGGCGCGGAAATGCCGTGCATACGCTGCGGCGACTGCGCGGGCGTCTGCCCCGCCGGACTTCTGCCGCAGCAACTGCACGTCGCCGCGCAGGCAGACGACGCGGCGGCACTCACCAGGTTCGGGCTCGCTGCCTGCATCGAGTGCGGCTGCTGCGACTACGTCTGCCCGAGCGCGATTCCGCTGACGGCACGGTTCCGCGCTGCCCGCGAGCGACAGCAGCTGCGCGAACGCGAGCGGCGTCGGGCGACAGACGCCCGGGCACGCCACGAACGGCATCAGCGCCGCCTCCACGAGCAGGCCGCAGCGGAGCGTCAGGCTTTTGACGAGGCGCGCCGTCGCGCGCGTGGCGTGGACCAGACCGGGGACTGAGCGATGACCTCCCCGACGACATCCCCGCCGCACATCGTCGCCGGATTCACCGTGCCTCGCGTGATGTTCCAGGTGTTGCTCGCGCTCGTGCCGGTCGCGGCAGTGCAGGCGTACCTGCATGGGCCCCGGCTGCTCTGGCTCATTGCGGTCGCTGGCGCCACGGCACTCGCGTGCGAGGCGCTCGCGCTGCGCCTCAGGCAACGCTCGGCCCGTCCCCACCTGCGCGACGGCAGCGTACTGGTCACTGCCGCGCTGCTCGTGCTCGCCGTGCCGCCGACGCTGCCATGGTGGCTTGTCGCATTCGGGACGGCCGTGGCCGTGCTCATCGCCAAGCATGCCTACGGCGGGCTCGGGCAGAACCCGTTCAACCCGGCGATGGTCGGCTACGCCGTGCTGCTCGTGTCCTTCCCGCTCGACATGACAAGCTGGCCAACGCCCGGCGCGGAGTGGGACGCGGTGACTGGCGCAACAGCACTCGACACGCTGCGCACGAGCCTGCGACAGAGCTACACGATGCAGGAGATCTTCGCGGGCCCGGCCTTCGGGCACGTCGGTGGCGCGGGCAGCGAGTGGATCAACGGTGGGGCGCTGGCAGGCGGCCTGTACCTGCTCGCGCGACGCGTCATCCGCTGGCAGATCCCGGTCGCCGTGCTCGCCGGCATCGCCGTGCCGGCGATGCTTGCCCACGGACTAGATCCCGGCGCACACGCTGGCACGGCGTTCCACCTCGCTTCCGGCGCGACCATGCTGGGGGCTTTTTTCATCGCGACCGACCCGGTGTCGGCCGCTACCACGGACCGCGGGCGCCTGATCTACGGTGCCGGCATCGGGATGTTGACCTGGATCATCCGCAGCTGGGGAGGATTCCCGGACGGCGTTGCCTTTGCCGTGCTGATCATGAACCTGGCCGTGCCGCTGATCGACCGCTACACGGTGCCGAGGATCTATGGCCACCCCCGGAAGTGAGTCGCCGGCGCGGCGCACGCTGCACGCGGCGGCCGTGCTCGCCGCTGCAGCGACCCTGGCAGTCGGAGTCACTGCCATCGTGCACGATCGGGCGCAGCCGCAGATCGAAGCAAGCCGACGCGCGCAGCAACTGGCACAGCTCACAGCCGTGCTGGGCGGGCTGGCCTATGACAACGACCCACTGGCGGACATGCTGCAAGTGCACGACCCGGAACTGCTCGGCACGAGCGAGATGCTCACGGTACATCGCGCGCGCCGGAGCGGCGCGCCGATCGCCGTACTGCTCAATGTCGTGGCACCCGATGGATACGCCGGGGCCATCCGCCTGCTCGTCGCGATCGACGCCCACGGGCGGGTACTCGGGGTGCGCGTCCTGGAGCACCGGGAAACGCCGGGACTTGGGGACTTCATCGAAGCACGGCGCTCGGATTGGATCCGCAGTTTCGACGGTCGCTCGATCGGCGCGCCGCCCGCCGCACGCTGGCAGGTGCGCAAGGACGGCGGGGACTTCGACCAGTTCACGGGGGCGACCGTAACGCCTCGCGCCGTAGTCCGTGCGGTACGCAACGGCCTCACCTACTTCGAGCGGCATCGGGATCAGTTGCTGGCGCCGCCTGCAGCACCGGCGACGCCGTAGAATGGGTCCATGGACGCCCGCGCCATCCTCAGGAATGGACTGATCGACCGCAACCCAGGGTTCGTGCAGATGCTCGGCCTGTGCCCGCTGCTGGCCGTGAGCACCTCCGTGGCCAGCGCTCTCGGCCTCGGTCTCGCCACGATTGCCGTGCTGTTGACCAGCAACGCCATCGCGGCGCTGGCGGGCCCGCGCGTGCCACGCGAGGTGCGACTTGCCGTGTTCGTGCTGATGATCGCCGCCGCGGTGACGTCCGTCGAACTCGCCATGGCGGCGTGGTTGCCGGGATTGCATGCGGCGCTCGGCATATTCCTGCCGTTGATCGTCACCAACTGCCTGGTGCTCGCGCGCGCCGAATCGTTCGCGTCGCGTGAACCGCTGCCGCGCGCCCTGCTCGACGGGCTCGCCATGGGACTGGGATTCCTGCTGGTGCTGCTTGCGCTCGGCGCGAGTCGCGAACTGCTCGGGCGCGGCAGCGTGGGCGCGGACCTGGATCTGCTGCTCGGCGAGCGCTTCGCCGGCGCCGGCTGGCAGGTTTTTCCGGAGTCCCGCGGACTGCTCATTGCGCTGCTGCCGCCGGGCGCATTCGTGCTGCTCGGCCTGATGCTGGCGCTTGGCAATGCCCGCGCAGCGTCCCGCCGGGCGAAGACACGGCCCTCCAGCACGACCACTGCAGCGGGCACACCGACATGAACGCGCAGCGGCGATACGCGCTGTTCGAGCGGCTGCGCGCGCTCAATCCGCACCCGACGACGGAACTCGAGTATTCGACACCGTTCGAGCTGCTGGTCGCCGTGGTGCTCTCCGCCCAGGCCACCGACAGGAGCGTCAATCTCGCCACCCGGCAGTTGTTTCCGGTGGCCAGCACGCCCCGTGCCATGCTCGATCTCGGCGTCGAGGGACTCTCCCGCTACGTGCGCTCGATCGGCCTGTACCAAGGCAAGGCGCGCAACATCATTGCGACCTGCCGCATCCTGCTCGACCAGCACGGTGGCGAGGTCCCGGCGGATCGTGAGAGCCTCGAAGCGTTGCCCGGCGTCGGCCGCAAGACCGCGAACGTCGTCCTCAACACGGCGTTCGGGCAACCGACCATGGCGGTGGATACGCACATCTTCCGCGTCGCGAACCGCACCGGACTGGCTCCAGGCAAGACGGTGAGAGAGGTCGAGGACGGGCTGCTGCGGCGCGTGCCGCAGCAGTTCCTGCAGGATGCGCACCACTGGCTGATCCTGCACGGACGTTACGTCTGCAAGGCCCGGGCGCCTGCCTGCCCGACGTGCGCCATCGCCGACCTGTGTGAGTACCGCGACAAGACGCCCAGCCGGGCCGCGGCGGCCCATCGCAGGCGCTGAGGTCATGCCATTCTTTCACGACCAGGACCGCAGCGGCCTGCGCCGCCACTACCTCGAAGCCTGGCGCAAGCATCGCGCCGGCAGTCCGCTCGGGCCGCTCGAAGACCAGATCGTCACGGTCATCGAACAGCACCCGGAATACCACACCCTGGTGGAGGACGACCCCCAGTCGCTCGGACGGGACTACACGCCGGAGTCGGGCCAGTCGAATCCATTCCTGCATCTGGGGCTGCACCTTGCGATCCGGGAGCAGGTGGCCACGGACCGGCCCGCCGGAATCGCGGCAGTCCATCGGGAATTGTCGCGTCGCCTGGGCGACACGCACCAGGCTGAGCACCGCATGCTCGAGCGGCTCGGGGAGGCCTTGTGGCTCAGCCAGCGCACGGGCCGGCCGCCCGACGAGGCAGCATACCTCGAATCGCTGCGCCGACTGCTCAGCGGGCGGCGATAACCCGGGACGGGATCGCAACCGCCGCCTGGAACTCACACTGCCCACCATGCCTCAAAGCGCCATGACCAGCACGCAGCCCACCCCACCTCGACTGCACGGCGTCGGCCTCGGCTTGCGACGCTCGATGCTGCCCGAGCTGGCCGAGCGCGGCGATCAGCTCGACGTGGACTTCCTGGAAATCGCTCCCGAGAACTGGATCGGTGTCGGTGGCGCCTACGGCCGTCGCCTGCGCGAACTGACCCGGCGCTACCCGTTTGTGAATCACGGGCTGTCGTTGTCGATCGGCGGGCCCGGGCCGCTCGACCGCGAATTCCTCGGCCGCCTGCGGGGGTTCCTCGACGAGCACGGCGTGCTCTGTTACTCAGAGCACCTGAGCTACTGCTCCGACGACGGCCACCTCTACGACCTGATGCCCATCCCGTTCACGGCGGCCGCGGTGCGGCGCGTGGCGGATCGCATCGGCGAGGTGCAGGACGTGCTCGGCCGGCGCATCGCGGTGGAAAACGTGTCCTACTACGCGGCTCCGGGCGCCGAGATGAGCGAGTTGGACTTCCTCAACGCGGTGCTCGAGCGTGCCGACTGCGACCTGATGCTCGACGTCAACAACATCTACGTGAACGGCATCAACCATGGGTACGACGCCCGGGCGTTCCTGGCCGGCGTGCCGGCGCGCCGGGTCGTGTACCTGCACGTCGCCGGGCACTACGTCGAGGCGGAAGACCTGCGCGTGGACACGCACGGCGCAGACGTCTGCGACCCGGTGTGGGACCTGCTCGCCGAGTCCTACCGTCATTGTGGCGTCAGGCCCACGGTGCTGGAGCGCGACTTCAACATTCCGTCGCTCGACGTGCTCATGCATGAAGTGAACGTGATCCGTCGCTTGCAGGCCGCGGCACTCACAGGCGCAGACGCGTCGGGCCAGGGCGGACCACGGTGAGCGACGAAACGCGACTCGCGGAACTGCAGCGGCGCTTCGCCGCCCACCTGCGCGATCCGGCGCAGTCGCCCGCGCCGGCGGGCATCGAGGACCGGCGCCTGCAGGTCTATCGCGAACTCTTCTTCAACAATGTCTCGGGATTGCTGGCAGGCACGTTCCCGGTGCTGCACGCGATCCTGGGACCCGAGCGCTGGACCCGCCTGGTCCGTGACTTCTATCGGGACCACCGCTGCCACACCCCGCTGTTCCTCGAGGTTCCCCGCGAGTTGCTCTGCTACTTGGTCGAGGAGCGCGAGCCACGGCCGGACGATCCACCGTTCATGCACGAACTTGCCCACTACGAGTGGGTGGAACTCGCCCTCGCCATCGACGAACAGGATGTCGCGGCCGTATCCGCCGATCCCGCCGGAGACTTGCTGGCGGGCGTCCCGGTGCTTTCCCCGCTCGCCTGGCCGCTCGCGTACCGCTTCCCGGTGCACCGGCTCGGACCGCAGTTCCAGCCGGAAGAGGCACCAGCCGAGCCTTCGTTTTACGTCGCGCGGCGCGATCGCCGCGACCAGGTTGGGTTCCTGCACGTCAACGCCGTCACGCTCCGTCTGGTGGAGCGGCTGCAGCGGACCCCGGACCTCAGTGGCGCTGCACACCTCGACGAGCTGGCGAAAGAATTGCCGCAGCTCCACCCCCGGGTGGTCAGCGCCGGCGGAGCCGCGGCGCTGCAAGCTTTGCTCCAGGCGGACGTGGTGCTCGGCAGCCGGCCGGAGTGAACAGGGCCTCGACGCGACATTCCCGGCATTGCTACCAGCCCATCGCCTGACCGAGCAGCAACTCGAGCCGTCGATTGTGCGGCTCAAAATAATCCCTCAGGCGCCCTGCCGTATCCTGCGACATCGGCGGGTACTTGCGCGTGTTGCGCGGCTTGAGGCTCACCGATTCGACCGGCGGCAGGCCCAGAAAGCCGAGCGTCTCGTTGAGCACGCCGCGCGGGTCGCGCGCGAGGTCCTCGAATCGAAGGATCAGGAAACGCTCGCGCGGAAACAGCTCGAACCAGCGCTCGAGCTGTTCCGCGTAGCGGCCGCGCGCCAGATAGCTGAACCGCTTGTGCTCGAGACTGCGCTCGAGCGTACCGTCGGCCAGCTGCTCGTCGGCCCCCCCGAGCCGGCCTGGCTCGGCCGCAATGGCATCCTCAAAGGCAAGCTTCTCGCGGCCCTTGTCCCGCTCATGCCAGTAATGCGAGTAAGCGCGCCGTACCGGGTCGCGCAGCAGAACGATGAGCCTGGCGTCCGGCAACAGCGCATGGAGCCGGCGCGGCACCGCCGGGTGAAACAGGTAATAAGGGCTGCTCTCGAGATTCAGGCCCGCGTCGCCGATCCGGCCGAAATGAGCCCGGTACCAAGCCTCACCGCGGTGGTAGTTCACGTCGAAATAGTGGACTTCCTTGAGCAATGGCTCGATGACGCCCGGGTGCTGCACGAGATAGCCGTGCAACGACGACGTCCCGCTCTTCTGCGCGCCGAGGATCACCGCGTCGGGCAGCGCCCGCGACTGCCCCAGGCGCCACTGCAGTTCCGCCCGCCGGGCAGGCTCCAGCAGGCCGAACCACCGCAACACCCGCGCCGTTCCCCGCTTCACTGGCGCCTATCCCCGGCCCCTTGCTTCTTCGGCACGTACAGGTCGGTCAGCGTGCCCTCGAACGCCTCTGCCGCAAGCGCCACGGTCTCCGAGAGCGTCGGGTGCGGGTGAATGGTCAGTGCGAGATCTGCCGCGTCGGCGCCCATCTCGATGGCCAGCGCCACCTCGGCAATCAGGTCGCCTGCGTTGCTGCCGACGATGCCGCCGCCGAGCACACGATGCGACTGCGGGTCGAACAGCAGCTTGGTAAACCCTTCATCGCGACCGAGCGCGAGGGAGCGCCCGCTGGCGGACCAGGGGAAAGAAGCCTTCTCGTACGCCAGGCCCTTTGCCTTGGCATCGATTTCGGTCAGGCCGACCCAGGCCACCTCGGGATCGGTGTAGGCCACCGACGGGATCACCCGCGCGTCGAAAAAGCTCTTCAGGCCTGCGGCAGCCTCGGCAGCCACCTTGCCCTCGTGCGTCGCCTTGTGGGCCAGCATTGGCTGGCCCACCACGTCGCCGATGGCGAAGATGTGCGGCACGTTGGTGCGCATCTGGCGATCCACGGGAATGAAGCCTCGCTCGTCCACGCGCACGCCGGCCGCCTCCGCGCCGATGCGCTTGCCGTTCGGTGAGCGCCCCACCGCAACCAGCACCTTGCCGTAGACCTGCGGCTCCGGCGCACGCGCTCCCTCGAAGCTGACGCGCAGGCCCTCCGCGACAGAGTCGACGCCAGTCACCCTGGTCCCGAGCAGGATGCGCTCTGACAGGCCAGCGATGCGCTTCTCGAGCGGCCTCACCAGGTCACGGTCGCAGCCCGGCATCAGCCCGGGGGTGAGCTCGACGATGCTCACTGACACGCCCAGCGCCGCGTAGACCGTGGCCATCTCGAGACCGATGATGCCGCCACCGACGACGAGCAGGCTGGCGGGCAGGTCGAGTTCGAGCGCACCGGTTGAGTCGATGATGCGCGGATCGTCCGGCAAGCCTGGCAGGCGCACTGCCTCCGAGCCTGCCGCAATGACGCACTTGGAGAAACTGACCCGACGGGTCGAGCCACCCTCCTCTACCTGCAATTCCTGAGCCGACGCGAAGATTGCGTTGCCGCGGATCACGGTCACCTTGCGCTGACGGGCAAGCACATCGAGCCCGCCGCCGAGTCGCCCAACGACGGAGTTCTTCCACTCGCGCAGCTTCACCGCGTCGATCTGCGGCGCTCCGAAGCGCACGCCGCGATCGGCCATTGCGTGCGCATCCTCGATGACGCGTGCGGCATGCAGGAGCGCCTTGGATGGGATGCAGCCCACATTGAGGCACACTCCACCGAGCGTCGGGCTGCGCTCGATCAAGGCCACGGTGAGCCCGAGATCCGCGGCGCGGAACGCGGACGTATAACCACCCGGTCCCGCTCCGAGCACGACCAGATCGAAATCGCGGGTGTGCCGTTGGGTCGGCGCACCGGCTGGCGCGGCAACCGCCGCAGGCGCTTGACCCGCGACTGTCGCTTGCGCCGCATCCCGCGCAATGGGCCTGATCGGCACCGTGTCGAGATAGGGTTCGCCCCCGTAAGGCTCGGTGGCCCTTACCACGTTGCGCGGCGCAGTCTGGCCGGCAGCGGCAGTTGCACGCGCAACCGCAGCCTGCGCGACCAGCGTCGCGATGATCGTGCCGGTCGACACCCTGTCACCTGACTTGACGAGCACGCTGGCGATGGTGCCGGCAGCGGTGGCGGGCACGTCCATGGTGGCCTTGTCGCTTTCGAGCGTAACGAGCGCCTGGTCCAACTCCACCCAGTCGCCCGCCTTGACGAGCACGTCGATCACGACGACGTCCCTGGCCTCGCCGAGGTCCGGGACTCTTAGCGGCACTGCAGTGGCGTTCGGGGCAGTCAATCGTCGCTACTCCTTATCCATTGCGGCGCGAACCATCACGGGATCGCCCGCAGCAGTCCCTGCACGTCGGCCAGCGCCCTGGCCAGGAAGCTCGTGAAACGCACGGCGTCGGCACCGTCGATCACGCGATGGTCGTACGACAGCGACAGCGGCAGCATCAGTCGTGGTACGAAGGCCCCGTTCTCGTAGACCGGGCGATGGGCCGCACGGGAGACACCCAGGATTGCAACTTCCGGTGCATTGATGATGGGGGTGAAGGCCGTGCCGCCGATGCCGCCCAGGCTGGAGATCGTGAAGCAGCCGCCCTGCATCTCGGCGGCCGTGAGTCTTCCGGCGCGGGCCTTCTCGCTCAGCGCTGCGAGCTCGCGGGCCAGCTCGAAGACGTCCTTGCGGCCCGCATCGCGCACCACCGGTACGACCAGGCCGTTCGGCGTGTCCGCGGCAAAGCCCACATGCAGGTACTGCTTCATCACCAGCTCGCCGGCGTCGGCATCGAGCGAGGCGCCGAACTGCGGGAACGCCTGCAACGCCTGCACGCAGGCCCGCATCACGAAGGCGAGCGGCGTCAGCTTGATGCCGCGCGCGGTTGCCGCGTCCTTCATCCGTGCGCGCGCAGCCTCCATCTCCGTGATGTCTGCCTCGTCGAACTGAGTGACGTGGGGAACGTTGACCCAGCTCGCCTGCAGGCGCCGCCCCGAAATTTTCTGGATGCGGCTCAGCGGCCGGCGCTCGACCGGGCCGAAGGCGGCGAAATCCACCTGCGGCACGCGTGGCAACGCCACGGCACCCGCCGTGCCCAGCTCGGTCAGCAGACGCTTCACATGCGCCTTGACGTCCGGCTCGGTGATACGACCCTTGGTACCGCTGCCCAGGACCTTCGTGAGGTCAACGCCCAGCTCGCGCGCAAAGCGACGGATCGAGGGACTCGCGTGCGACGTCGAAAAGCCAGGGGCAACCGCTACCGCAGTGTCTGCCGCTTGCGCGGCCAGGTGTTGCGGTGCGGGCTTGGCCCCGCCTCCCGGGCTGCCGTGAGGAGGTTGGGCCGGCGGTCGCTGTCCCTCTCCCGCCCTGGCGGGAGGCGGCTGCGGCGAGGGCGCTGGCGCAGTCGCTGTGGCCGCCGCCTCACTCTCCACGAGGGCGATCACGTCGCCCTGCGACACGCGGCTGCCGCGCTGTACCCTGAGCTCGCGCAGGACGCCGGCCACGGTGGACGGCACGTCCATCGTAGCCTTCTCGGTCTCGAGCGTGATCAGTGTCCCGTCCAGCGCGACTGCGTCGCCGGGCTGCACCGGCACATCGATGACTTCAACGTCCTTGAAGTCACCGATGTCCGGCACGCGCACTTCGATCAGGCTTGTCATGGCGCAGCCCGCTCAGACCGTGACGGGATTCGGCTTGCCGGGATCAATGCCGAAACGCTCGATGGCGCTGGTCACCGTCGCCATGTCGAGCTTGCCGTCGTCGGCGAGCACCTTGAGCGCGGCGAGCGCCACCCAGCGGCGGTCCACCTCGAAGAAGTTGCGCAGCGCCGCGCGTGAATCGCTGCGCCCGTAGCCGTCCGTGCCGAGCACGTGATAGCGGCCCGGCACCCACTCGCGAATCTGGTCCGGCACGGACCGCATGTAGTCGGTCGCCGCCACGAACGGCCCCGAGTGACCCGCGAGACACTTCTGCACGTACGGGGTGCGCCGCGGCTGGTCCGGGTGGAGCATGCTCCAGCGCTCCGCGTCGAGCGCCTCGCGTCGCAGCTCGGAGAAGCTGGTCACGCTGAACACGTCCGCCGGCACGCCGAACTCCTGCTCGAGCAGCTCGGCTGCGGCCAGCACCTCGCGCAGGATCGCGCCGGAACCGAACAGGTTCACGCGCACCCGGCCGCGTCCGCCGGCCCGCAGCAGGTACATCCCCTTGAGGATGCCGTGCTCCACGCCGCCCGGCATCGCCGGGTGAGCATAGTTCTCGTTCATGCAGGTGACGTAATAGAAGACGCTTTCCTGCTCGACATACATGCGCCGCAGGCCGTCCTGCACGATGACCGCCAGCTCGTACGCGTACGTCGGGTCGTAGGCGATGCAGTTCGGGATGGTCGTGGCGACGAGCTGGCTGTGCCCGTCCTGGTGCTGCAGGCCCTCGCCCGCGAGCGTGGTGCGTCCGGCCGTACCGCCGACCAGGAAACCGCGTGCCTGCATGTCGCCCGCCGCCCAGATGAAGTCGCCGACGCGCTGGAAACCGAACATCGAGTAGTAGATGTAGAACGGCACCATGCTCACGTCATGGTTCGCATACGACGTGCCCGCGGCGATCCAGCTGCACATGGCGCCGCCCTCGTTGATGCCCTCTTCGAGGATCTGGCCCTTCCTGTCCTCACGGTAGTAGAGCAGCTGGTCGGCGTCCTGCGGCGTGTAGAGCTGTCCCATCGAGGAATAGATACCGATCTGCCGGAACATGCCCTCCATGCCGAAGGTGCGCGCCTCGTCCGGCACGATCGGCACGACGTGCTGGCCGATCTCCCGGTCCTTCACCAGGATCGAGAGAATCCGCACCAGCGCCATGGTGGTCGAGATCTCGCGGTCGCCCGTGGACTCGAGCAGCGGGGCAAATGCATCGAGACCTGGCACCTGCAGCTGCGGCGCCTTGGAGCGACGCTGCGGCAGATAGCCACCAAGCGCGCGCCGGCGCTCACGCAGGTACTCAAGTTCCTCGCTGCCCTCGGCCGGCCGGTAGTACGGCACCTCGGCGATGTCCGCATCCGACACCGGGATGTTGAAGCGGTCGCGGAACTCCCTGAGCGCGGAGTCGTCGAGCTTCTTCTGCTGGTGCGTGATGTTCTGACCCTCACCGGCACGACCCATGCCGAAACCCTTCACGGTCTTGGCGAGAATCACCGTCGGCTGATCCTTGTGCGCGGTCGCCGCGAGATAGGCGTTGTAGACCTTGCGCGCGTCGTGACCGCCGCGGTTGAGCCGCCAGATGTCGTCGTCCGACATGTTGGCGACCATTTCCTTGAGCTCCGGATGCTTGCCGAAGAAGTGCTCGCGTGTGTACGCACCGCCCTTGGCCTTGAAATTCTGGTACTCGCCGTCCACGCATTCCATCATCAGGCGTCGCAGCAGACCACGCGTGTCGCGTGCCAGCAGCGGATCCCAGCGCGAGCCCCAGATGACCTTGATGACGTTCCAGCCCGCGCCGAGGAAGGCCGCCTCGAGCTCCTGGATGATCTTGCCGTTGCCGCGCACCGGTCCGTCGAGCCGCTGCAGGTTGCAGTTGATGACGAACACGAGATTGTCGAGCCGCTCGCGCACCGGCATGGTGATCGCGCCGAGCGACTCCGGCTCGTCCATCTCGCCGTCGCCGAGGAAGGCCCATACCTTGCGGTCGCTTGGCGGGATGATGCCGCGATGCTCGAGGTAGCGCTGGAAGCGCGCCTGGTAGATCGCCATCATCGGCCCGAGGCCCATCGAGACCGTGGGAAACTGCCAGAAATCTGGCATCAACCAGGGATGCGGGTATGACGACAGCCCCGCACCGGTCAGCTCTTCGCGGAAGTGGCGCAGGTGTTCCTCGGTGAGCCGGCCCTCGAGGTAGGCGCGGGCATAGATGCCCGGCGAGGAGTGACCCTGGATGAAGACCATGTCGCCCGGGTGCTGGTCGTCGGGCCCGCGCCAGAAGTGATTGAAACCGACTTCGTACAGGGTGGCCGCCGAGGCGTACGAGGCGATGTGGCCGCCGTATTCGGAACTCTGGCGGTTGGCCTGCACCACCATGGCCATCGCGTTCCAGCGGATGTACGCCTCGAGGCGCCGCTCGAGGGCGCGGTCACCCGGGTACTCCTTCTCCTGCGCCGCGGCGATGCTGTTGACGTACGCCGTGTTCGGCCTGAAAGGCAGGTGCGCGCCCGAGCGGCGCGTGTAGTCGATGACGCGCTCGAGAAGATAGTGCGCTCGCTCGGCACCGTGGACGCGCAGCACGGCATCGATGGACTCGAGCCATTCGCGCGTCTCGTCCGGATCGGAATCTTCGATCTTGGAAGCGTCGAACATGATGCGCCCGCAGTAATGATTTGCGCGGCACGCCCTGATAGCATGCCGACGCGCAATGATCCGCGCTGCTCCCTGAGGGGTCAAGGCAAGTCCGTGATGCAGATCCTTCCGCCGGAAACTGATTTTGCGGTGCGGCGTCGGCCTGCGTCCGCGAGCGAAGCCGGCCTCGCACGTGCTGATGCCGCTGCGTTCGTGATTGCGGACCGCGACCCCGTTACCGCACTCGCGACGCTGCCTCATGCCGCCTTGTGGCAGTCGCTCTATCGCAGCGCCCGCCGCGCGTCCGCCACACCTCTGCTCGTCTCTCGACTGCCGAACGCACGCCACACGCTCGCTGCCGTCGGCTTCCTGCGTCGTGGGGCCAGCGCCTTCGATCGACTCGAACTCGCCGGCAAGCTGATGCACGAGCTCGTCAAACCAGGCGTGGCCACACTGCAGTGCCACGCCGCCGCGCCGGACGCGAACGCAGCCGCAGCAGCACTCGAGGCACTCGCCAGCGCCGCACTCGCCGCCGCGGCGCCGATGCCGCAACGCAAGTCCAAGCCGGCGCTGGCACCCGAATTGCGTGCGATCGACGTTCATGGCGGTCGCAAGGCCGATCTCGAACTCGCCGCGGCGGTGGCCACCGGCAACCATCTCGCGCGCTGGCTCACCGCGCTGCCGCCGAACGAGCTCGACTGCCTGGCATATCGCCGCGCGCTGGCAGGACTGGCCCGCCGCGAGGGCTGGTCGTTCCGTTTCTATGACGAACGCGCGCTTACCAGGCTCGGTGCGGGGGCCTTTCTCGCGGTGACTCGCGCGAACGAGCATCGCGGTGCCGGCATCGCGCGGCTCTCCTATCGGCCAAGCGGCGCTCGTCGCGGCCGTCGCATTGCCCTGGTCGGCAAGGGCATCTGCTTCGACACCGGCGGCATCAACCTCAAGTCGCACAAGGGCATGTACCAGATGCACGGCGACATGCAGGGCAGCGCCGTCGCCGTCGGCACCATGCTCGCCCTGGCGCGTCAGCATGCGCCTGTCGAGATCGACTGCTGGCTTGCACTCACCGAGAACCAGATCGGCGCACGCGCCTACCGGCCGCAGGAGGTCGTGCGGGCCATGAACGGCGTGACCATCCAGGTCGTGCACAGCGATGCCGAGGGCCGCATGGTGCTCGCTGACACTCTGGCGCTCGCCTCGCGCGCGAAGCCTGCGCTCGTGCTCGATTTCGCCACGCTCACCGGCGCCTGCGTCAATGCGCTCACCGAGCGCTACAGCGGCGCGTTCACGAACCACGCCGTGCTGGAGACGCTGCTGCAGGCCGCCGGCCGGGCGGGCGGCGAGCGCGTCTGGTGCTTCCCGATGGACGAGGACTTCGACGGCGAACTTGACAGCCCGATCGCCGACATCATGCAGTGCACGCTGGACTCGAAGGGCGACCACATCCTCGCCGCACGCTTCCTCAGCCGCTTCGTGCCGAAGGACGTCGCCTGGGCGCACATCGACCTCTCGTCGAGCGAGCGGAAGGGTGGCCTCGCGCACGTGCCGACCGAAATCACCGGGTTCGGCGTGCGCTTTGCTGCGCATCTGCTCGGGGATGGCACCCTCCTCGAGCAACTGGGGTCCCGCAAGTGAGCTCGTTGCGCATGCGCCGTCCCGACGACTGGCACCTGCACCTGCGGGACGGCGCGCACCTGGCGGCCGTACTGCCATTCACCGCGGCTCGCTTCGCGCGCGCACTCGTGATGCCGAACCTGAAGCCGCCCATGACGACGACGGCAGCGCTCGCCGACTACCGCGCCCGCATCCTGCGCGCACTGCCGGCGGGCATGAGCTTCCAGCCGCTGATGACGCTCTATCTCACCGATCGGACGCCGCCCGGGGAGATCCACGCCGCCAGGGCCAGCGGCTTCGTCGTTGGCGCCAAGCTGTATCCGGCCGGCGCCACGACGCATTCGGACGCAGGCGTCACCTCGATCGACAACGTCTGGGCAACGCTGGAGGCCATGGCCGAGGCGGGCCTCGTGCTCCAGGTGCATGGTGAGGTCACCAATGGCGAGGTTGACGTTTTCGACCGTGAGCGCGAGTTCATAGACCGGGTGCTCGCGCGCGTCGTCGAGCGCGTGCCCGGACTCAAGGTCGTGTTCGAGCATGTCACGACGGCGGCGGCCGTTGAGTTCGTACGCGCGTCGCGCCCCGGCGTCGCCGCAACGCTGACGCCGCAGCACCTGCTCATGAACCGCAATGCCATGTTCGAGGGCGGCATGCGCCCGCATCACTACTGCCTGCCGGTGCTGAAGCGCGAACGCGACCGGGAGGCGCTCGTCGCAGCCGCCACAGCCGACGACCCGCGTTTTTTCCTTGGCACCGACAGCGCACCGCACGCCCGCCACACGAAGGAAGCCGCCTGCGGCTGTGCGGGCATCTTCTCGGCACATGCCGGCATCGAACTGTACGCCGAAGCGTTCGAGGCCGCCGGCCGCCTCGATCGGCTCGAGGCTTTCGCTGCCGAGCGCGGCGCAGACTTCTACGGGGTGCCGCGCAACGAGGGCCACATCACGCTCCAGCGCGGCGAGTGGCCGGTGCCGGCAAGCTACCCGTTCGGTGCGGACGAACTGGTGCCGCTGCGCGGCGGCGGTACCATTGGCTGGCGGCTGGTGACCGAGTGAGCAGGCCCGACCTGACGGCACGCATTGCCAACCGATTCCGGGGATTCCTGCCGGTCGCGGTCGACGTCGAGACGGGCGGCTTCAACGCCGCCTCGGACGCGCTGCTCGAACTCGCGGCCGTGCTGATCGAGATGACGCCCGGCGGCGAACTGCGTACCGGCGCGACCTTTCGCTATCACGTGCAGCCGTTCCACGGCTCGCGGATCGATCCCGCCTCGCTCGCTGTGAACGGCATCGACCCCCACCATCCGCTGCGGCCCGCCATGCCCGAGAAAGAGGCCCTCACGCAGCTGTTTCGCGAGATACGCAAGGCCGTTCGGGATGCAGACTGCACGCGCGCGGTGCTGGTGGGCCACAATGCGTCGTTCGACCTCAACTTCCTGAATGCGGCCGTCGCCCGGACCGACATCAAGCGCAATCCGTTCCACCCGTTCTCGAGCTTTGACACCGCGACGCTTGGCGGCGTCGCGCTCGGACAGACGGTGCTGTCACGCGCCGTCACCGCAGCGGGCCTGGCATGGGATCCAGCGGGCGCTCATTCGGCGATCTATGACGCGGAACGTACCGCCGCGCTGTTCTGCGCGATCTGCAACCGGTTCCGCTTCATGTACGAGGAAGCGCTCGAGCGCGCTCCCGAGCTCGCGGTCAACGACGACGGGCCGCCGCCCGCCGACTGAGGTGTCCGCGGCCCGCTCCCGCTGGCGGGCAAGGGTGCCGGCGGGGGCTCTCAGGCCTTCTTCGTCGCGCCCGCCTCGTCGAGCAGCTGCTGCAACTCGCCCTTCTGGTACATCTCGGTGAGGATGTCCGAACCGCCGACGAGTTCGCCGTTCACGTAGAGCTGCGGGTACGTCGGCCAGTTGGAGTAGCGCTTCAGGGCCTCGCGCAGCTCCGGGTCTTCGAAGATGTTGACGTAGCCGAAGCTGGCACCGCACGCCTCAAGCGTGCGCACCGCCGCGGCGGAGAAGCCGCACTGCGGGAAATCGGGTGTGCCTTTCATGTAGAGCACCACGGGATTCGACTTCAGCTGTTCCTGAATACGCTGGATGACGTCCACGATCTAACCCTCGGCCGCGCTGGTCGCGGCGGTTGCGGCGCGCTGTTCTGCGGCGCGCACCTGTTCGATCCGTGCGATCACGGCCCACTGCTCGTCGGGACTCATGCGGCCCCAGCGAGCGATCTCGGTGACCGTGCGGCGGCATCCCGTGCAGCAATTGTGGGCATCGAGGACGCACACGTTGATGCAGGGAGAAGTCGGACCCGATCGCGCCATTCGCTGCCGTCCAGCCGCCCCGAGAGGCGTTGAATTATGGGGATGCCTCGCCTATTCTTCAAACGAGCTGCAGCGACCCCGCTCGCGAGCGCGGCACCCACCGGGCGCTGACGAATTCACCCTGGGAGGCCTCCAGCATGAACCCATTGCACTCGGTTCGTGGCGCGATCACGACCGGATTCGTCGCCGCCATCGTCCTGTCGCTGCTGATCAGTCCCGCCGCATTCGGCGAACTGAGCCTCGCCCGCTGGCTGCACATCGTAGCGGGCATCACCTGGATCGGCCTGCTCTATTACTTCAACCTGGTGCAGATTCCGGCACTTGCGGCCGCCGCGGCGGACAAGGGCGGCCCGGGCGGTGCCGGCATCGCCAGGTACGTCGCGCCGCGCGCGCTGCTCTGGTTCCGCTGGGCCGCGCTCGCCACGTGGTTCACGGGCGCCTGGTACCTCGCCCGCTCGGGCAATTTCCAGGGCGCCTTTACGCTCGGCCTCGGCAATGATCCGATCAACTACTACCAGCTCATCATCGGCATCGGCGCCTGGCTCGGCACGATCATGCTGTTCAACGTCTGGGCGCTGATCTGGCCGAACCAGAAGAAGGTGCTCGGCCTCGTCGCCGCCAGCGACGAGGAGAAGGCCCGGGCCCGGAAGGCAGCGCTGCTCGCCTCACGCACCAACTTCGTCCTGTCCGTGCCGATGCTGCTGTGCATGGGCTCCGCGACCCACGGCCTGCCGTTCTGACGTGAGCAGGTTCTCGCCACCAGACGATCTGGCTGCGCAAGTCGGCAGGGCGCTCGCCGAAGATGTCGGCGCAGGCGATCTCACCGCGGCATTGGTGCCGGCCGGGCGCGCCGGGCGCGCAACCGTCATTACGCGGGAGCCCGCCGTGCTCTGCGGACGACCGTGGTTCGACGAGGTGTTCCGCCAGCTGGACGCCTGCGTACGCGTGCTCTGGGAGGCCGAGGAAGGCTCAGACGTTGCGCCTGGCCAGCGACTGTGCCGACTGGAAGGGCCGGCCCGTTCGCTGCTGACCGGCGAACGCACGGCACTCAATTTCCTGCAGACGCTGTCCGGCACCGCCACGGCGACGCGACGCTACGTGCAACTGGTGGCTGGCCTGCCCTGCCGTATCCTCGACACTCGCAAGACCCTCCCTGGGCTGCGGCGCGCGCAGAAATACGCAGTACGGTGCGCGGGCGGCCGCAACCACCGCATGGGGCTCTACGACGGCATTCTCGTCAAGGAGAACCACATCATGGCCGCCGGATCGATCGCGGCCGCCGTCGCCGCCGCCCGGGCTGCCGGCGCGAGCGTGCCTGTCGAAGTCGAAGTGGAAACGCTTGACGAGCTGCGCCAGGCACTCGCTGCCGGCGCCGACATGGCGCTGCTCGACGAGTTCACCCTCGATGACCTGCGCGCGGCGGTGGCCTTGAACCGCGCTCATCCGCGGGGTCCGATGCAGCTCGAGGCCTCCGGTAGCGTCACGCTCGAGACGCTGCGGGGAATCGCCGAGACCGGGGTCGATTTCATCTCCATCGGTTCGCTGACGAAGCACGTTCGGGCGGTGGATCTCTCCATGCGCTTC
>Ga0079037_100000238_pt1 | contig 22905 bp, 22 predicted proteins | sample Mud3Dept4metaG_FD_71479 | JGI IMG/M metagenome (GOLD analysis project Ga0079037, IMG submission 71479) | Freshwater wetland microbial communities from Ohio, USA, analyzing the effect of biotic and abiotic controls - Mud 3 Core 4 Depth 4 metaG | ecosystem: Environmental > Aquatic > Freshwater >... | reverse complement strand
ACATCGGTTGTTCGGTCTACTCCCCGGTAATCACAGTTCAGCACCCTCATCCTTCTGTTGTTGACAAAGAGAATGCTGATCTCAGCCCTGGGGAGTTGCAGCAGATTGAGCGCTTTCCTGAGAAGCCTTGCTGTCTTCTGCCTGTTTACCTTTATGAGTCTTTGCTGATTCTTTATGTAAACCTTCATTGCTAAAATCAAACCCCGGATAATCTACCCTCTTATGGAATATGCCGGTAAGGATGAACGTAAAGCGCCTTTTGATCTCATGGATATCTTTCAGGGTCAGTTCGCACTCGTCAAGCTGCCCTTCAAGGAATATGTGATTGATGATCCGGTCTACCAACGACGCAATTCGTGCAGGAGTTGGATCAGCGAGGACCCTCGATGCAGCTTCGACACCATCTGCCATCATGACAAGGGCAGCGACACGGGTCTGGGGCTTTGGCCCTGGATACCGGTAATCTTCTTCAGCAGGCGATCCACTCTCTCCCCTCTCTTTTGCTTTTTGATAAAAATAGCTGATGAGCATGGTACCGTGGTGTTGCTCGATGATATCAATAATAGGCTCCGGAAGCTTGAACTCTCTGGCAAGTTCAAGACCTTCCTTGACATGATTCGTAATAATCATACTGCTCATATGAGGGGTTAATTTCTCATGTCTGCTCACTGCACTGCTCTGATTTTCGACAAAATAATCAGGCATCTTAATCTTGCCGACATCATGGTAGTATGCGCTGACCCTTGCAAGGAGAGGATTTGCGCCGACCATCTCAGCGGCCGATTCTGCAAGGTTTCCGACGATGACGCTGTGGTGGTATGTCCCGGGGGCTGTAACCATGAGGTTTTTCATCAGCGGCTGATTGAGATCGAGCAGTTCAAGGAGACTGATATCTGTTGTGACTTTGAAAATATACTCAATAACCGGAAGAATCAGTGAAACGACTGCAGCGACGCTCATGCCGCAGAGTGCGCTGAACAGGATAGAGGGTGGAGCTTTGAGGGTGAATAGCTCGCCCCGAAAGAGCAGAATAATGATGACGGTTACGACATTCGCTGCAATGACAAAGCCTCCTCCCTTCAGGAGACCTGACCGTTTTTTGCATCGTATGACACTGAAGGCTGCGGTTATGCTCCCGACAAAGGCATACACCGTAAAGGATGCATCATGGAGCCAGAGACCGGTAAGAAGGCTTACGGCGAAGGAAAAGGTAATCGCCGTATGAAAGTCGAATAAAAGAGAGACCAGCATTGCACCGGCGGGAATGGGAATTCCGTACAATGCGCTGTCTAATGCCTGATATTCCAGTCCCCTGGAGAGGTTAATGAGAAGATACGCAAACAGCCTTCCCATGAGAAGCGTTCCGACGAGCAGCAGCCCGAGGAGAAACAGCATATTGTACTTCTTTGTATACGCGGGTTTATACCGCATGATATCCCGGTAAAGGATAAACATGAGGAGACAGGCAACAAGAAATCCCCCGAGCAGTTGCTCAATTCCGATCTGCACCTGGATCGAAAGCGAAGCAATCAGCCCGCAGACAAAAATGAAGTATATCCTGATAAATTTATCCTGCCTGCTGAAACGCGTCAGAGCAGCATCGCCCTTTGCCGGATTCCCGTCGATGAATGCCCTGAGAAGTGTTGAGAATTGACGTGGCTTATTCTTCTGCTGCCCGTTTTTCATATTTCTCGTAGGCCTTGACGATTTCCTGAACAAGCTTGTGCCTTACGACATCCCGTTCAGAAAAATAAATAAACTTGATGCCATCAATATCGCTCAATATCCTTTCGGCCAGTATGAGGCCTGAAGCCCTGCCATGCGGAAGGTCTATTTGCGTGATATCTCCGGTTATGACGGTTTTCGAATTATAACCGAGACGTGTGAGGTACATTTTCATCTGCTCGGAGGTCGTATTCTGTGCTTCATCAAGAATTATGAATGAATCGTTCAGGGTCCTTCCCCTCATAAACGCAAGGGGAGCAATCTCAATTGTACCGCGATCAATGAGTTTCCCGACCTTTTCTGGTTCGATCATGTCGAACAGAGCATCATAGAGCGGCCTGAGATAGGGATTCACTTTTTCAAACATGTCACCGGGAAGGAACCCGAGTTTTTCCCCTGCCTCCACTGCAGGCCGCGCAAGGACGATCCTGCTTATCTGCTTCTTGAGGAATGCATTGATTGCCATTGCCATGGCAAGGTAGGTTTTCCCTGTTCCCGCGGGCCCGATTCCAATCACGATGTCAAAATTCCGGATAGCTTCTATATACTGTCGCTGCGTTTCAGTCTTCGGTATAATAAAACGTTTTTTTGAGGAAACAGGAATATTGTTGAGAAAGAGATCTTTTATCGATATATGTTCCTCAGATGCGATGGACCTTAGTGCAAAGCGGATATCCTCAGGATTGAGATTATACCCTTCAGAGCTGATAGACCGGACATCGTGAATGATCTTCTCAGCCTTCTGTATTGCTCCGTTCTCGCCCTGAAGGAAAATCTTGTTACCGCGCTGGGAAACAATTATACCGAGTGTTTCCTCAATGATCCTAAGAAGTTTTTCGAATCTTCCGTAGAGGAGATCAGGCTCTTTCTCGCTGTCAAATTCGATTTCTATTGCTGGCGTATTGCACCCTCCTGCATGACAAAAGTAACAAAAGTGCGCAGGCCCTCAGAATTTTTCAGTTTAATCGACAGAACCTCTGCTTCTTTTCTTGTCTTGAATTCACCAACCATGACCTTATGCAATGTTTCCTGTTTTTTTGTCTTTGCTGTTGTGATATAGGACTTGTACCCTTTCTTGCTCATCTTAGTCTTGAGAGCATCTGCCTCATCAGAATTTTTGAATGCACCTGCCTGAACCGTATATTTCCTTGTTAGAGCAGTCTTTTGAGATTTCATTTTATCCTGAGCAACTTTGGTATCTTTCAACTCAGGAGAACCCTGTTTCGGCTTCGCCTCCTGCGCTTGTTTTGTCTTCGGTGTGCCCGGGGATTGTGGCTGATTACGAAGTTTTTCTGAAGAGGACAGATCGGTATCGCGGAGCGTTGCCTGGTGTTTTGTCTGGGCGGGCTGAGTTACCTGAGGTTCACCTGTCTGCTGTTTCTTCGATGACTGCTCATTCTTCACCGGTTCAGGCAACTGAGCTGTCTCCGGCTGCTGCAAAGACTCCTTCACCTGGGCTTCCTGAGAGCTCTGTTCCAATCCCTCCGGGGGAACGATACTGGTCATCGGCGTTTTTGCAGGAGGCTGCACTTGCTTTCCGACAAAAAATCCGAGCAAAAAACCGATGGAAGATGCAAGAACAATTGACCCAATAATCAATCCCCGGCCGATATAGAAGATTGAAGAATGCTTTTTAAAATCAACCCGTTTCATACGATAAGCATAGCATCCCCATATGAGAGAAATCTATACCCGCTGGCGATAGCTTCATTGTACGCGGTGAGGATTTGTTCCCTTCCGGCAAGGGCGCAGACCAGCATGAGTGGCGTGGAACGAGGGAGGTGAAAGTTTGTGACAAGAGAATCGATTGCCGTAAAAGTATACCCCGGATAAATAAAGATATCAGTAGTGCCTCTAACGCATTCTGACGTCTTCATCTTTCCCGTGCCAGCCTTTTTTGCCGGCGATGCTGCGCGCACAACAGGTGGTGAAAATGGATTTGAACCATTGGTATACGTTCCGCTGAAATATCCCTCCAGTGAGCGCGTTGTGGTTGTGCCAACTGCAACAATGCGTTTTCCCAATGCCTTTGCTTCGTAAATTTCAGCAATGATTGATTTCTCAATCTCAAAATGTTCCCTGTCCATGGAATGATCTTTAACCATGAGCGTTCTTATGGGTCTGAATGTTCCAATACCAACATGCAGGGTAATTTCCCTGATTTTTACTCCCTTCGAGGAGATGGCGTTCAGGAGTAAGTCGGTGAAATGAAGGCCTGCCGTAGGTGCAGCTATAGATCCCTCCTTCATTGCATAAACTGTCTGATAGGTCAGCCGGTCTGCCTCATCAGGTGCACGCCTGATGTAGGGGGGTAAGGGCATATCCCCGTACTTCCATAGGAGATCCATGATATCCAGTGAAGATTGAAACCGGGCTGATATCCCCTGCTGCAGTTCCACCTCAAGTTCATCCGATATTTTCAGTCTGCCGGTGAATTTCCCCTGTGAAAGAACATCCCAGGTACCATCCGCATTTTCTCTAACGAGGAGGATCTCCAGGGTCTTTCCGTTTTTTTTGGTCCCGGTGAGCCGTGCGGGGAAAACCTTTGTGTTGTTGATAATGAGCATATCTCCCTGCTCAAGATATGAAGGCAGGTCAAGAAATGTGCGGTGTTCGAGTGTACTATCGCGATGAAGAACAAGGAGTCTGGAACTGGTTCGTTCTCTGAGGGGTTTATTTGCAATTATGGGTTCGGGAAGAAAATAATCGAAATCAACGGTCTTCATACAACTGTATTGTCGTGCCGGGATAGAAAAAAGACAGAATTTCCTTATAATTTTTTCCTTCGCGCGCCATCTGCAGCATTCCCCACTGACAGAGCCCCACTCCATGACCATATCCGCTCCCCTGAAAGAGTATCCCATCATCAACGCGGGTGATCGTGAAGTTGGTGCTCGGCAGGCGGCTCCATCCAAGCGCTTTCCTGAAATCGGTCGCATTCATTATGGTTGTCACCGACTCGGTTCTAATGCTGAGTTGCCTGACACGGTTTGTCGAAGTGAAAGACTTGACGCTGATGTCCTGAATACCTGCTATACCGGTGGCCTTTGCTATTTCGTCAAGTCGGATACTCCGCTCCCAGACGGAATACGGTGACAGGTCACAGCTTGATTCAATTGATTTCAAATACGGGTAACTTTTGCCGAATACCTCTTCAGGGTATTCTGTTTTTCCTCCGCAGGTTGAATGATAAAAAGCTTCAATGAGCGTGCCATTAAAGGTGAGTACCTCACCATTTGTAGCTGAGACAGCATATGTTATTCTCATGTCCGGATTTTTGCCCTTATAAACCTGGTGGAGGACAGATGACGCAAGGTGATACAGGGAGTTGCCGTTCATGGTTTTCTGATACAGGGCATATGTTCGCGAGACAACGGCCTGCGCCTTCAGTGCCTCCATATCCCAGTCAGGAACAATTTCTGCAGCGACGACATCCCTGATGTACTCCTCAAGCGGAAGTTCATTGATGATGTAAAGGCCGTTTTCACCTTTCCATACATCGATATTTCCGGCGTACCGTGAGCCCATCACAAGGAGTTCTCCCTGCATGGTCCCGAGTTTCTCGATTCTCTCGTTTTTCGCAGGCAATTTTGGATAGACTTCATTCACAATCAGTACCTTGATCGTATTTTCAGTAGAGGCTGAAGCACATAGAGAAAAATAAAAGAAAGACAATGTAAAAAGAAAGCATGGGATGATGACTTTTATAAAAAAAGAGATGAGTTTAGAGTAGTTTGTCACTCCGATTTGTCCGGAACCTCTCTCTAAAAGAAGGATTCCCGATCTCCCGATCCCGAAAGCGTTCGGGATGGAATTGCGGGAATGACATATAATTAAATGTGCTATGTATTTAAGCTGGTTTTTAAATGATGGTGTTTTCACTATCTCCTCCCGAGAAGCCAGAAAATAAGGGTTATGATTAAGCTTATGATAATGCTTGTTGCAAGGGGAAAGTAGAACGTATAATTCTTCCTTTGTATCAGGATATCTCCCGGTAGCCTGCCTATCCACGGAATCTTTCCTGAAAAGAGCAACAGACCTCCAATCGCCATGACAATAACCCCGAGAACGATTAATAATTTTCCTATGTTCTGAATCCCTTCAGTCATAATATTCTCTGCTTTTTTATTCCCTGTTTCCTGTCCACTATCTACTATCTACTTTTCTTAAGGTATCTTTCCATTTCCGAATACATACATCCGCAGTACTTCTGCCGGTAAAGGCCAAGTTCTTTTGAACGTCTTATGCCTTCGTGCCATCCCGGCCTGAAATCTTCAGCATAAAACGGGATAGCATACTTTTTCCCCATTTCTTCCCCGATGCGCATTATGATATCAAATTTCTGGTACGGACTCACAAGGAGCGAGGTCGTGAAACCGTCAAGAGCCATGCCCTTTGCTGTTTTGGCTGTTTCCTCAAGCCTCATGGCATAGCAGACGGAACACCTGTTATCCTCATCATGCACAACCGCTCTCACGAATTCTTTCAGCCCATAGTGGTCAGCATATTCGATCTCGAGACCCCAATCTTTCTGGAGGCGTCGGAGGGATTCAAGACGCATTGCATATTCGGTATACGGATGGATATTCGGATTAAGCCAGAATCCCCTGACATCGATATTTTTTGAGAAAAGGGTTTGAAGGGGATATAAACAGCAGTTGGAACAGCAGATATGCATGAGGAGCTTCATCGTTACGAATCTCGTTTACCTTTGCTTCCTTCAAAGAGACCGATTTCGCGCTTATGATCTATGTTAAGGTGTGCGTAAGCTTTTTCGGTGGCCTTTCTGCCCTGGGATGTCCTGATAACGAACCCTGTCTTTAACAGGTACGGTTCAATAACATCAAGCAGTACATCGGTTTCTATCTGGAGTGTGGACGAAAGCGCTTCGATACCAGCCGGGCCTCCTTTATAGTTGAGAATAATCGTCCTCAGGAGCTTTCTGTCTGTTCCACCCAGCCCGGACTCATCTATTCCCTCCAGTGCCAGAGCTTCAGAGGCAACTTCCTGCGTTATCTTTCCCTGCGCCCTCACCTGAGCGTAATCACGTACACGTTTGAGGAGCCTGTTTGCAACCCTCGGCGTGCCTCTTGCCCTGCGAGCTATTTCATATGCCCCGTCAGGGTCAATCGGGATATCCAATATCGATGCGGAACGTTTTACGATCAGGATCAGGTCACTCTCATCATAAAAATCAAGATCCCGTGTGATGCCAAACCGCTCTCGCAATGGAGAGGACAGCAGACCGGACCGGGTTGTTGCACCAATCAGCGTGAATGGTTCGAGCCTGTAGCGGTGCGTCCGCGCATGTACGCCTTTGTCAAAAATGAAATCAACGGCAAAGTCTTCCATGGCCGGATAGAGGAATTCCTCAACAATTTTCGGAATTCTGTGTATTTCATCGATAAAGAGAATGTCGCCTTTCTCGAGGTGGGTAAGAATTCCCATGAGATCACCCCCTTTTTCAAGGGCAGGGCCTGAAGAGGTGATAATTTTTGTCCCCATCTCATTTGAGATAATATGCGCCAGTGTTGTCTTGCCGAGGCCGGGTGGCCCGTTGAACAGAATGTGATCGAGGGATTCTTTCCTCTGAAGGGCTGCTTCGATGGCTATGTTCAGTGTTTCAACAATTTTCTGCTGTCCTGTATACTCTGCCATGCGTACTGGCCTGAGGGAAAAATTTAGTTCCTCATCCTGCGGACTTTTTTCCTTGAGGATGTCAGGGAGCTGATTTGCCTCTTCGTGTATCACGTCTTCTGGCCCCGGTAAACCTCCTCGAACAATTCCTCGGAAGAACTGATTCGAGGATCTCTTTTCATTGCCTCTGAAATCATTGTGCGGGCTTCCAAATGCTTGTGGCCGAGCTGGTTTACAAGAACATCTTCGACTTCTTTCCTGAAATCCTCGGTGATTTCAGGTGGCATTTCAACTTCGGGTATTAATGCATATTTCGCAACCTTGCCCTTCAGCGTTGCAATGATCTTTTCGGCTTTCCTTTCCCCGATGCCCTTTAGCTGCTTTAAAGCCTTCGTATCCTTATCTTCAATCGAAGAGGCAATTTCTCTCACCGGCTTTGTGAGTGCTTTGACTGCGGCTGCGGGACCGATATCTTCCACCGATATAAACAGCTCGAAGAATTCTTTATCGAGGGGCGACTGAAAACCGACAAGCACAGGTTTCGGCTGCCTCTCGGTCTGATTATAGGAAACGTGGAGTTCCAATGCACTGCCCTCAGCGTGTTCCTGTTTGATCTTCTTCATAACAAAGGCCGGTATCAATATTTCATACCCTATGCCGTTGACAATGAGCGTTAATCTGTCATCATGAACATAACTTCTCTGCACTATCCCTTTCAGGTATGAGATCATCGATTCTTCCTGCTCCCCTTCCGGTAAAATGCGGTCAAAGCGACAGCGAGTGCATCAGAAGCGTGGGATGATCGTATATCATCGATGTTCAGCACTCTCCTTATAGCTGATTTTATCTGCACTTTGCCTGCACCACCATATCCTGCAAGGGCCTTCTTCACTTCTCTTGGCGTCAGCTCAATCATAGAGACATTATGGTTAAAAACAGACAAATATATAATACCCAAAACTCCTCCCAATAATATACCGGCTCTGGGATATCTGACGAGAGAGAATGCATTCTCGACAGCTATCAGGTCCGGATGAAGGGAATCGATGAGTGTATTAATATCAGTGTGAATCTGAAACAGTCTGCGGGAGATATGAACCCGAGGAGAAGTTTTAATGGACCCGCATGTGAGAAGGGAGGGGGCAGCATTGTCACTGTGAATTGCACCGAATCCTGTCGTACTCAGACCTGGGTCGATCCCGAGGATAATCATCGCATGTTCACTGCTTATTTTTTCCTCGGAACCTCAAAAAGGATTTCTTCAACCATCTGGCAGACAACATGCCCAAGTGTTATGTGGGTCTCCTGAATCCGTTGAGTACTATCAGAGGGCACAAGAAAAGCGTACTGTGCCTTTGATGCGAACTTCTCACCTTTGAGGCCTGTAAAGGCAACAGTCACGAGTCTCTTTTTCTTTGCAACATCCATTGCCTTCAGGATATTCGGGGAATTACCGCTTGTACTGATTGCAATGACAACATCACCTTCTTCGGAGATTGCCTTCAATTGCTTTGCGAATATTTCGGAAAAATCATAATCATTTGCTATTGATGTTATTACCGCCATATCCGTATTGAGGGCTAAAGCCGGAAGGCCCGGGCGTTCTCTCTTAAATCTGTTGATAAACTCTGCTGCGATATGCGAGGCATCTGTGGAACTCCCACCGTTGCCGAAAAGAATCAGTTTTTTCCCGTCATTAAAGGCGCCGGCTATGACCTTTGAAACCTCATAAATTCTGTCGATATTTTTTTCATCAAGGAATTTTTCTTTTACCTGTATGCTTTCTTGGAATGACCTGCGAATTTTATCTTTCATCGTAATCTGATTTCCTCGTATGGGTGGAGTCGTCTTTCTTCATTAGAGTAACCGAAGCGAAAACTCAAGTCAACTTTCTCATTTTTTATCAGCGCAGCGAGGATATCTATCAAAATATTTGACTTTTACTGTCAAGAAATAATTCTATAAAAGCACTGTGATCAGGATATCGGAAATGAGAGGACTGTCCCGGATTTGCAGACAAAGTGGAGCAAGGTTGGAGGATCCGGATAGTTTTCGGGTAAAAACGGGAAGGCAATTTATGCTTTTCTCCTCCTCTTTTTTCTGAGTGTTTCCCTGCTGTCGATTGCGAGCAATGCATGGATTGGCTGGATAACTGGTATTATACCGTTCAGAGTCAGGGGACGTTTCTTCTCGATACTCTCCCAGTATGTTATGCTCACTGCTGTCGGCGCGGGTATCGGCTTCAGTCTCTTCCTGGATTTCTTCAGTTCTCCAGCCAGACAGAATATCAACAAACAGGCATCTGCATTTTTTAAACCTGAAAAGTTAATCTTTTATCTTATAATGCGCATCTTGCATGTTTCTTTCAATCATATATATGTTCAACGTATTTAGAATATCGATCATTTCAAGATCCTCTGTCTTAATAAAATCTTTATTTTTAAAAACCCTCTTTTTGCACTATCTTTATTTACCTTTCTGATACGCTAAAAACAGAGGTAATTATGGATATTGTTTATATTGGTTTGATCTTTTTTCTTTTTGCTTTATCCTGGCTACTCATAAAGCTTTTAGAAAAAATTTAGGAGACCAGTATGGAAACTATCTATTGGATTGGCGGAATCATAACAGCAGCATTACTTGTCTACCTAATAATTGCACTCCTGAAACCGGAGATCTTCTCATGACAGTCAATGGAATTGAACAAATAGTGTTATATCTCGTTATTCTTGGAATCCTCATAAAGCCTTTGGGAATTTATATGGCAAAGGTATATGAAGGTGAAACTTTGGGAATAATGAACATTTTTAACCCTGTTGAAAAGTTCATTTTTAAAATATGCGGCATTAAGAAAGAAGAAGAGATGTCCTGGCAAATGTATGCGACTGCGGTTCTCTTGTTCAGCCTTGCCGGCATTGTTATCTTATATCTCATTCAGCGACTGCAAAATATTATTCCTTTAAATCCTCAGCAATTCCCATCTGTTTCGCCAGCTTCAGCACTTAATACAGCGGTTAGCTTTGTCACAAATACGAACTGGCAAGGATATAGCGGTGAGACAACTATGAGCTATCTGACACAAATGGTAGGGTTAGGGGTCCAGAATTTTGTTTCAGCAGCTTCGGGCATGGCTGTGCTTGTTGCTCTGATACGTGGAATTGTTAGACGCAAGGCTGACACAATCGGCAACTTCTGGGTAGACCTCACCCGCACTGTTCTTTATATTTTATTGCCTTTATCATTTGTACTTTCTCTTATCCTTGTCTCTCAGGGCGTTGTGCAGAGTATTCGTCCCTATACAGACGTACAGCTCATGCAACCGATTATCTACGAAAACCAGCAAGACGGTGCCGTAGACAATGTATCAAGAAATGAAGTCGGTGAAAAAAGCTCAAAGACAGTAACTATAAGGACACAGACATTACCTCTTGGTCCGGCTGCATCACAAATTGCAATAAAGCAACTGGGAACCAATGGAGGCGGTTTTTTCAATGCGAACTCAGCTCACCCTTTCGAAAACCCGACACCTCTGACAAATTTCCTGGAGCTGCTCTCCATTCTTCTTATCCCAGCTGCCCTCTGTTGGACGTTCGGACGCATGGTCGGAGATACGCGGCAGGGTTGGGCACTCCTCGCGGCCATGTTTGTCATATTCGTTCCTCTTGTATTTCTTGATTATTATTTTGAGCAGCTGGGTAATCCCCAACTCGATGCGGTACACATTGATACATCGGGTGGCAACATGGAAGGCAAAGAAGTGCGGTTTGGTATCGCTATCTCCGCGCTTTGGGCCTCAGCCACGACTGCCGCGTCGAACGGTTCAGTCAATTCCATGCACGACTCCTTCAGTGCAATAGGAGGAATGATACCGATGTGGTTTATGCAACTCGGGGAGATTATCTTTGGTGGCGTGGGATCCGGTCTCTATGGAATGCTCGTGTTTGTCATTATTGCAGTATTTGTTGCTGGCCTTATGGTGGGACGTACCCCAGAATATCTTGGGAAGAAAATTGAGGCATTTGAGATGAAAATGGCCTCATTGGTAATCCTGATACCTGCAGCGCTGGTACTTGTAGGAACAGCGGTTGCTATTGTTATGAAATCTGGGATAGCTGGAATAGCCAATCCGGGTCCCCATGGGTTTTCCGAAGTTCTGTATGCCTTTTCTTCAGCGGGAAATAATAATGGAAGCGCCTTTGCAGGGCTCAGTTCTAATAACGGTTTTTACAATATTATGATAGGGATTGCAATGTTTTTCGGCAGGTTTTGGCTCATGATTCCAGTACTCGCTATCTCAGGTTCACTTGCAAAAAAGAAATTTACACCTCCAAGCGTTGGAACACTGCCAACCCATACTCCACTTTTTGCCTTACTCCTGATATCTGTTATTGTGCTGGTTGGAGCATTGACTTTTTTGCCAGCCCTGGCATTAGGACCAATTGCAGAATACCTTATCAGTCTAAGATAAAAATGAGAATTGTATAATGGGCAAAAAACCAACATTACATTCAGTCTTTGAAGCTAAAATACTGTGGCGTGCAGTTTTTGATTCTTTCATCAAACTGAATCCGCTTTATCAAGTGCGTACGCCAGTTATGTTTGTTGTCGAAGTCGGAAGTATTCTCACCACCCTGCTTTTCATTGTCTCCATGTTTATTCCTTCTCGAGAGTCCTCCGTATTTATTTTATTCATTTCGATTTGGTTATGGTTTACCGTGCTTTTCGCCAATTTTGCTGAGTCCATGGCTGAAGGAAGAGGCAAAGCTCAAGCTGATGCATTGCGCCGTTCACGCAAAGATGTCATTGCCAAGCGCCTTTCAAGACCGACAAGGGATGCTGAAACTACTTCTGTTCCGTCTTCACAACTTAGAAAAGGTGATTTCGTCCTTGCCGAGGCAGGGGATATCATCCCAGGAGACGGGGAAGTGGTTGAAGGAGTTGCCTCGGTAAACGAAAGTGCCATTACAGGGGAAAGTGCACCTGTTATCAGAGAGAGCGGCGGAGACCGGAGTGCAGTGACCGGTGGGACACTTATTCTTTCGGATTGGCTTATCATCCGTATAACGGCAAATCCAGGTGAAGCATTCATCGATCATATGATAAGTATGATAGAAGGCGCGAAACGTCAGAAAACACCGAATGAGATTGCGCTTGACATACTGCTTGCAGGTCTGAGCATTATTTTCCTTCTTGTAACAGCAACATTGCTTCCGTTTTCCCTTTTCAGTGTTCGCGCTGCCGCTCAAGGAAGTCCAATAACGATTACCACGCTCGTTGCTCTTCTGGTCTGCCTCATTCCAACTACCATAGGAGGTCTTCTGTCTGCCATAGGGATTGCCGGTATGGATCGAATGATACAGGCAAACGTTATAGCTGTTTCCGGACGGGCTGTGGAGGCTGCGGGAGACGTTGATGTGCTGCTTCTGGATAAGACAGGCACGATAACGCTCGGTGATAGACAGGCAACTGCTTTTATTCCAGCGCCCGAAGTAAAACCAGAAGTACTTGCCAACGCATCACAACTTTCATCACTGGCAGATGAAACGCCGGAAGGCCGAAGCATCGTTATTCTTGCTAAGAAGAAATATGGCTTGAGAGAACGCAATATTCATTCACTTAAGGCGAAATTTGTCCCTTTTTCCGCCCATACACGAATGAGCGGTGTAGACCTGGAGGGTAGGGAAATCCGTAAAGGGGCAGCAGATGCAGTAGAAGCATATGTGAACAAACATGGAGGCATTTTCCCTCAAGATGTTAGGAACATCGTCAAAGAAATCAGTAGAGAAGGTGGTACGCCGTTGGTAGTCGCTGAAGGGAAGGAGGCACTTGGTGTAATCCGCCTGGACGACATCATTAAAGGCGGGATCAAAGAGCGATTTGCAGAACTAAGAGAAATGGGCATCAAAACAATCATGATTACCGGCGACAATCCTCTTACTGCAGCTGCTGTTGCGGCCGAAGCAGGAGTCGATGATTTCCTGGCACAGGCTACGCCAGAGGCAAAACTGGAATTGATTCGGGAGTATCAGTCAGGAGGCAGGCTGGTGGCCATGACCGGTGATGGTACAAATGATGCCCCTGCTCTCGCCCAGGCTGACGTGGCAGTTGCTATGAATACAGGCACACAAGCAGCAAAGGAGGCTGGCAATATGGTTGATCTTGACTCGAATCCAACAAAATTGCTCCAGATCGTTGAAATTGGGAAACAACTCTTGATGACACGAGGTGCTTTAACTACATTCAGCATCTCAAACGATGTGGCGAAATATTTTGCGATCCTGCCTGCTTCATTTTCTTCAATTTATCCATCTTTGGGTATGCTGAACATCATGGGTCTATCATCTCCCCAGAGTGCTATTCTGTCAGCAGTGATTTTCAACGCTCTTATTATCGTTTTTTTAATTCCACTTGCATTAAAAGGAATCAGATATCGTCCTGTGAAAGCAGGGGTGCTATTGCGGAAAAATCTTCTTATTTATGGACTTGGGGGTCTCTTTATTCCTTTCATCGGAATAAAGATCATAGATATTATGGTTGCCATGCTGAATATATTCTGAAGGAGCACAAATGTTACGCACTATCTTTTCAGCAATAGTACTTTTAATCGTCTTAACCATTATTCTTGGGATCATATATCCACTGAGTGTTACTGGACTTGCACAGCTCTTCTTTCCTTTCCAGTCCAATGGAAGTCTTATTATGAAAGAAGGCAAACCAGTCGGATCTTTACTCATCGGACAGCATTTTGATGATCCGGAATATTTTTGGGGAAGACCCTCTGCGACCCAACCGTATCCATATAATGCTTCATCATCCTTAGGTTCGAATATGGGACCCAGTAACCCTGCATTGCAGCGTGAAGTAACGGACAGGATTGCATGTCTAAAATCCGCCAATCCAGATAATAGCAACCGCATCCCTGTTGATCTTGTCACAGCTTCGGGAAGCGGACTCGATCCGCATATAAGCCTCGCTGCTGCAGAATATCAAATTAGACGTATTGCTAACGCCCGCAAACTGGAAGAATCAAGAGTTTCAGCTATTGTTGCAGCAAGTAAAGAGCAAAGACAATTCGGGATTCTCGGCGAATCGCGAGTGAATGTGCTAAAGCTGAATATGGCACTAAACGAAATTAAATAATCCTCATACACCTTTCTTTGAGGAAAGAATGGAGAGATTATGAATGGGAGGGATAAAAAATGAAAAGAAAGATAACTGGCATAACAGTTTTAGTCTTGATTTTCTTAGCCGCAATGGACCCCTTAACCGCCTTGGCAGCTTCTTATCTGCCGGCATCTTTTTACCATCAGAATGAAATCACTGAGACAGTTATGAAGGTTGGTCAGACAGCCTACCTATTCCATAGTGGAACAGAAGATGTGAAAAAGACTATCCATGTCAACGACATCCTCACTGTATATCGAATCACCCCGTTATGTGAGATAAAGGCAGTAGGTAAAGTCAAGGTGCTATCTATTACTGCAGATACCTATTTTAAGAGTGAGGTTATCGAAGGAGAGATCAGGCCCAATGACATTGCAAAAAAAGGAAATGCTTCATGTCTCGTAATCTCTATCGGCTTCTGTAGTCCTTAAATGCTTATTTGCTCATCGCTATAAAAAGTGCGACAATAAAATGTAGCATGGAGTCATAGAATGGAAGAACAACGGCCTGATCCCGATTTACTTATTGATCATATGCGGAGTGAAGCTGAGCGAAGCCGAGAAGGGCAACTGAAGATATTTTTTGGCGCTGCCCCCGGGGTTGGTAAAACTTACGCCATGCTTGCGTCTGCTCAACAAAAACGTGCAGAGGGGATCGATGTCGTTATTGGAGTTGTTGAGACCCATGGACGGAAGGAAACAGAAGAGCTCCTCTCAGGACTTGAAGTGATTCCACGTCGTCCCGTTGAATACCGCGGCACAACATTAGCCGAATTAGATATCGATGCAGCTCTCAGTCGTAAACCCGCGCTCATTCTGGTTGATGAACTGGCTCACACAAATGTTCCAGGCTCACGCCATAAGAACCGGTGGCAGGACATATACGAACTGCTTGGCGCTGGGATCTCTGTTTATACTACCGTAAACGTCCAACACATCGAAAGCCTGAATGATGTGGTAACTCAGATTACGGGTATTAATGTTCGGGAGACCATCCCCGATTTTCTCCTCGATCGGGCTGACGAAATAGAACTGATAGATCTTCCGCCTGAAGAACTTTTACAGCGGCTTAAGGAAGGTAAGGTTTATGTGGCTGAAATAGCCGAACGTGCAAGAAAAAATTTCTTTCGTAAAGGCAACTTACTCGCCCTAAGAGAGTTGGCATTGCGCCGGACTGCTGACAGGGTTGATGCACAGATGCAGGATTACCGGAGTATTAAAGGAGTAAAGGAAGTATGGCCTGCTGCTGAGCGAATTATGGTCTGTATAGGTGCGAACCCCCGTTCAATCCGCCTTATCCGGGCAGCCAAGCGAATGGCAGCAGGCCTCCGGGCAGATTGGATTTCTGTATATATTGAAGCTCCGACAGCGGTGAAGCCGTCTGAAAGCGATCTCAGACAGCTATCCGACCATATGCGTTTGGCCGAAAGCCTTGGAGCGGAAACCGTAACTCTCTCTGGGCACAAGGCTAGTGAGGAAATTTTGAATTATGCCCGTACACGGAATGTAACCAAAATCATCATAGGTAAACCAACCCATCCGAGATGGAAAGATAAAATCTTCGGGTCATTGCTTGACGAAGTTGTTCGTGGCAGCGGAGACATAGATGTTTATGTCATTTCAGGAGATTTGGGCAAAGCTGAACCAAAGCTTGCGGCTAAACCGGTTCATCAGAAGTCCAATATGCGGGACTGGCTCCTCAGTTTAGGACTTGTTGCAACGTGCACAGGCATTGCTGCCCTGATGTTCCCCTATTTCAATGTAGTGGATATTGCCATGGTCTATCTCCTCGGCATTATGATCATTTCAAGCCGCACCGGCAAGGGACCGGCCTTGTTGGCTGCACTACTCAGCGTGGCTTCGTTTGATTTCTTTTTTGTCCCCCCTTACCATACCTTCGCGGTCAGCGATGTAAAGTACTTTGTTTCCTTTGTTGTCATGTTCATTGTCGCCTTTGTCATCAGTAAATTGACCTTCCGTATACGTGAACAGGCGAACGCAGCTCGTCTCCGGGAGAGAAGGACGGCAGCCCTGTATAATCTCAGTAAAGAACTTGTCCACGAGCAGGAAGTCAAAAATTTAAGTGCAATTGCTGAAAAACATATAAGCGAGGTTTTCCCGAGCAAGGTTGTCATCTTGATGCCTGATGAAAAAGGAAACTTGGCTGTTCCCATTACCTCGGAGGATACCTTTGCCCTTGATCAGAGTGAGTTTGGTGTTGCCCAATGGACGTTCGATCACCGCCAGCAGGCCGGTCTGGGAACTGACACTGTTCCCGGAGCCAAGGCGCTTTATCTGCCGTTGGTCACTTCATCGCGGACAGTCGGGGTGCTGGGCATTTTACCCGGCTCCTCTCCGGGAATATTTGATCCCGAGCAGATGCATATTCTCGAAAGTTTTGCAAATCAGACCGCCATTGCCCTCGAAAGAGCTCTCCTCGCAGAAGAGGCACAAAATGCTCTCCTGAAAGCAGAAACTGAAACCCTCCGTAATACCCTTCTCAGTTCCGTTTCTCATGATTTGAGAACTCCATTGGCTGCAATCACAGGAGCTTCGTCTACCCTTCTTCAACCGGATATAAATCTGGATACGCACAGCAAGAAAGAACTTATAAAAACTATTTATGAAGAAGCGGAACATCTGAATGACATTATTCGCAATGTTCTTGATATGACGCGTCTCGAATCAGGTGCAATTGTGGTAAAAAAAGAGTGGCAATCTATTGAAGAGATTATTGGAGTAGTACTCAATCGATTTTCTGAAAAACTCAAGGAACATCCGATTTCGATCAACCTTTCTCCTGATTTGCCCCTTGTTCCTTTTGATGCCCTGCTCATTGAACAGGTCTTAATGAATCTCTTGGACAATGCTATAAAATATACCCCAAAGGAGACACCGTTGGATTTGTCTGCCATGTTGAAAGAAGATAATTTACTTGTGGAATTAGCAGATCGTGGCCCTGGCATCCCTCGTGGAGAAGAAAAACGAATCTTTGATAAATTTGTACGTGGTTCCAAGGCAAGAGGGGGCATTGGTTTAGGTTTGGCCATCTGTCATGCAATTATCACGGCCCATGGAGGTGATATTTGGGCTGAAAACAGGGATGGAGGAGGAACTGTTTTTCGATTTACTCTCCCCATCTTTGGGAAACCGAAATTGCTGGAAATGGAAGATATCTGATATGTACAGTATCTTTTACAAGAATAAAAATGCCACAAAATAAAGAGACAATTCTGCTCATAGAAGATGAGCCTCAGATGGAGCGATTTCTTCGAATCGTTCTTCAAGGTCAAGGGTACAATTTTTATGAAGCTCAAACAGGGCAGGAAGGGCTTACGCAGGCCGCCACACGTTCACCGGATATAATATTGCTTGATTTGGGACTCCCTGATATTGATGGATTAGAAGTAACAAAGAGATTGCGTGAATGGAGCGATATTCCCATAATTGTGATTTCCGCACGAGAACAAGAACAGGATAAGATAAAGGCACTTGACGCAGGTGCTGACGACTATTTATCAAAACCATTTGGCGCTGGGGAACTATTGGCACGTATCCGCGTTGCCATACGTCATAAAGTCATGCGGCAATCCACCGCAGGAGAACCGATATTTACAATAGACAACCTTCGAGTTGATATGTTGCGACGTCAGGTATTTTTGAATGAACAAGAAGTTCACTTGACGCCTATCGAATATAAACTTTTGACTGTACTCATTCAAAATGCAGGTAAAGTTGTTACCCACAATCAGCTTCTCAAAGAAGTATGGGGACCTTCTTACACAAAGGAAACACAATATTTAAGGGTATATATGACACAATTGCGCCATAAGCTTGAATCAGATCCAGCAAGACCGCGCTTTTTGATTAATGAGCCCGGGATTGGATATAGATTAAAAATCGATCTTAAAGAATAGTCGGAATAGATGTCAAAAAATGTTTGGAGGTTCATTCAACACGAACTACAGTTATTAATTACATCAAGAACTCTGCATCTAAATAAAAGATGCGTAGGGTGCAAACTTGATGAAGAAAGGGAAAAACCCCTTGATCTTCTGAAAACGTTTAATATCAAAAGAAGTGATATAAACTATCCCAATATTTATCTCACATTGACACGTCTCGATATAAGGAGAATATTTTTTTTCGAATTAAATACCCTTCCAATCTTTGACCATGTATCATTCAAACGGAAAGTAACGCCTATAATTTTTTAAGGTCTGTTGCATAGAAAGGGGATTAACCATATCTTGGATACTGACACTTTTGTGCATTCCTGTGAGGAGTTATCGGTGATGAGATTGCTCTTGGCGGTACGAAGGTTTTATTGCTCCATCCGATTGCTGTCAACCTTCTGGATTGAGGCTATACGTTGAACCTGAAATTGATGATATCACCGTCTTTTACTTCATATGTCTTGCCTTCCAGCCGTAAAATCCCTTTCCCCCGAGCACTGTGAATATCCCCTGCGGACACAAGGTCATTAAACGAGATTACCTCTGCCCTGATAAATCCCCGTTCAATATCTGAATGCACTTTGCCGGCTGCTTTCTGTGCGGGAGAGCCTTTTTTTATTGTCCAGGCGCGAACTTCATCACCGGCATAGGTGAAATACGATATGAGTCCGAGGAGATCGAAGCACGCATGAATAAGTTTATGAGCTGCGGGTTCATTGAGCCCCAGGTCATCGAGAAACATTTTTTTGTCAGCTGGTGAGAGTTGGGCGATCTCCATCTCGATCTTTCCACATAACGGCAGAATGGGTAGAGAGCGGCGCTGGGTTGAGAGTTCGTCAATCAGGTTCTTCTCCTTTCTGCTCCCGAGAGACTGCTCACCATAATTTAAGACGACAATTTCAGGAATGATCGAAAGGAACTGAAGCGGTCTCATGGCTCTCGCGTCTTCCTCAGTAAATGCTGCATTTCTCAGCGGAATTTCTTTCATGAGGATATCCCTGCACTTCAAGAGAAGCTTTCTCTCCGATTCATCGGGTTTCTTGCCCCGCTTTACGGCTTCTTCCATCTTTTCAAGACGCTTCTCTACAAATTCAAGGTCTGCAAAGATCAATTCAATCTCAATGGTATCAATATCGCGAGAGGCATGTATGGTTCCCAACGGATGAGCGACTGCATCATCCTCAAATAACCTGACAACATGCGCCATGGCATCAGCATCCTTGATGATGTCAAAAACTTTTCTGTTTTGTTTCACGTCACCTTTTGTAAGCCCTATGAAGTCAACATATTCGATTGTTGCATGGGTTGTCTTTTTCGGCCTGAACAGCGCAGAAAGGCTGTCGAGCCTTGAATCAGGGACTTTTACAGTTCCCACATGCGGATCTCCGGAAGTTGTAGGGTAAAGGGTGGTCTCAACCTGCTGGCCTGTCAGCGCATTGAAAACTGTTGTCTTGCCTGTGTTTGCCAATCCGATAATTGCAACTTTCACTGTGTTGCTCCTCTACGGCACAACTAAGAAGTGCATATGTAAGATATCTTTATTGAAAAAAATCTCCCCTTACCCCTCCCGAAGCGGGTCTCTGCGAAGGGTCGCATCGACTCTGCCAAAGAGGGGATTATTCCACCCTTTGGCAAAGGGAGGTTAGGAGGGATTTTATAATCAATGTCTTCATATTTATGACCGTATTAGTATGACTATAAATAGCATGGTTGGCGTACATTTACCATCATGACAGTTAAGCTTTTCATGAATAAAGTGTTATAGTAAATGAATTCAACATCACTTAGAGTGCAGGAGGCACGATGAATTCAGAAAAGAACTTTTCATGTCCAATTATTCATAGTATACATGCTTTGCTTATAGCAGTGATAAGTCTTTTAATGATCGGTGCAGCCTGGTCGGAGACACATGCAAGCGATTCAAAGATTTCCTCTCACACATCTGATGTTCTTTCGACGATCGGACAGGCAACTGCGGAAATTGCTGAAGCAGTGAGCCCTGCCGTCGTGAACATCTCAACGATGAGAACAGTCAAGATGCAAGGGGGGGGCAACCCTTTCTTTGATGATCCTTTTTTCAGACGGTTCTTTGGAGACCAATTCAGGGCTCCAAAAGAACGGAAGACTGCAAGCCTCGGTTCCGGCGTAATTGTTGACCGAAAGGGGTTCATCCTGACTGCGAATCATGTTATTCAGGGTGCTGATGAAATAAAGGTCACCCTGTCGGATAAAAGGGAGTTCAAAGGGAGAATCATCGGCGTTGACGCTATGACAGATATCGGGATTATTAAAATAGAAGCCGATAATCTTCCAACGATAAAGTGGGGTGATTCTGACCGTTTACGGGTCGGGGAGACTGTGCTTGCAATCGGGAGCCCTTACGGATTGAGCCAGACGGTAACGATGGGTATTGTCAGTGCCGTCGGAAGGGCAAATGTCGGTATAGCTGATTATGAGGATTTCATCCAGACGGATGCAGCGATAAATCCTGGGAATTCCGGCGGGGCACTGGTGAATATTCGCGGAGAACTCGTCGGCATCAATAGCGCAATCTTCAGTACAAGCGGAGGTTATCAGGGTATTGGCTTCGCTATTCCCACAAGTATGGCAAAATCTGTCATGAACAGTCTAATAAACAAAGGCAAGGTTATACGTGGGTGGATGGGGGTGACGATACAGAACCTGACCCCTGAGCTCGCGAAGCAATTCGCATTGCATGATGACAAGGGAGTGCTTGTCGGAGATGTTGTTGAAGGAGGCCCTGCGGAGAAGGCCGGACTCCAGCGAGGGGATATCATTATCGAATTTGAAGGCAAGAGGATCGAAGAACCGAATCAGATCAGGAATATGGTTGCCAATACTGAACCGGGACAGACTGTCGAGATGAAGATAATGAGAGAGAATAGGAAGGAGATCATGAAAGTTATGATCGGTGATGTTCCTGCCGATATGCAGAAACCTTCGAAAGGCGAATATGATAACCTTCTGAATGGGGTGTCTGTCCAGGATCTGACGACGGAAGTGTTCAGTAAACTGAATCTCCCGAAGAAGATAAAGGGTGTTGTGGTGACCGGTGTCGAGGAAGAGAGTCCTGCTGCACTGCTTCTTATGCGGGGGGACATTGTGCAGGAAATAAACCGGCAGAGGATTACCAGCGTCAGTGACTATGAAAAGGTGGTTTCAACGATAAAACAGGATAAGGATATCCTGCTCCTTATATATAGAGGGGGTTCTTCCCTGTACATAACGCTCTCAAATCAGTAGCGGTTGTTCGTGATGGCCTGGCTGTTTCCGTCAGGCCTTCACCTGTCTTCATCAAATTTTCACAGTCTCTTCGCAATTTCTTCATAAAAATCCTGTACGCTAAAGTCAAATAAAAATGAGGAGGTAACCAAAAATACGCGTATGATATTTTTGAAAAGCAAGCCGGTTCTTGCAGCAGTTTTTACCATAGTAGGACTGGTCGCCGGTCTCACGATTGCATCGACATTCGTTTTTCAGCAGATTAGTTATGCAGAAGATGCAAAGATTTCGAAGGAAGCTATCGATATCCTTTCGAAAACGAATCAGGCGATGTCTGAAGTCGTCTCCGCCGTGAAGCCCTCTGTGGTAAATATAGCGTCAGTCAAAACGGTAAAAGCGGCTGAGAAACAGGCTCCATTTTTCAATGAGCCTTTTTTTAAACGATTTTTTGGTGATGAATTCAGAAACTATGACAAGCCGAGGGAACACAAGAGGTCAGGTCTCGGTTCAGGGGTTATTGTTGACAAGAAGGGGTATATCCTCACAAACAACCATGTCATCAGGGGCGCTGATGAGATTAAAGTGACATTGGCCGACAAAAGGGAATTTAAGGGAACTGTTATAGGAACAGACCAGAAAACAGACCTTGCGGTCATAAAGATCGACTCGGATAATCTGCCGGTTCTTCAGCTTGGGGACTCCGACAACCTGAAAATTGGTGAAACCGTTTTTGCAATCGGGAATCCGTTTGGACTGAGTCAGACTGTTACTACAGGCATAGTAAGCGCAACGGGAAGGGCAAACGTGGGCATCGCAGACTATGAGGATTTTATACAGACTGATGCCGCCATTAATCCCGGCAATTCAGGCGGTGCACTGGTAAATATCAGAGGGGAGCTTATCGGCATTAATACGGCCATATTCAGCACATCAGGCGGTTACCAGGGGATCGGATTTGCAATACCGAGCGCTATGGCAAAGGCTGTGATGGAAAGCCTCATCAATAAGGGGAAGGTTGTCAGGGGATGGCTCGGGGTTTCCATTCAGCCATTGACGAACGATCTGGTGAAGCAATTTAACCTCAGCGATGACACGGGAGCTCTGGTCGGAGACGTCGTTGAAGACAGCCCTGCAGAAAAGGCGGATATTCAAAGAGGAGACGTCATCACGGAATTCGACGG
>Ga0079037_100000236_pt1 | contig 23014 bp, 23 predicted proteins | sample Mud3Dept4metaG_FD_71479 | JGI IMG/M metagenome (GOLD analysis project Ga0079037, IMG submission 71479) | Freshwater wetland microbial communities from Ohio, USA, analyzing the effect of biotic and abiotic controls - Mud 3 Core 4 Depth 4 metaG | ecosystem: Environmental > Aquatic > Freshwater >... | reverse complement strand
CCCCTTCCGCCCGGTCCGCAAACGCCACGGCACCCCTTGAGGTTGGCCGGACGCAGCCGATATTCCTCGTGACGCAATAGGCGCTGCAGGCCAAGTGCAGCGACGGATGTGCGAAGGCTGTGACGGAGTGCGCGATGCTCGACCGCAGAGACGTGGATCAGGTGCAGCAGGGCTGGGGCGAACAGGGGGCCGCCACGCACGCCCGGAGCGCTGCCGACGAGGCGGCCGACAAGCGCGCGTTCCACTTCCTGCAGGAGATCGCCGGCAACCTGTCGGGCAACGGGATCACCTTCCCGACCTTCATCGACGCGACCGTGAAGGTCCGCAACGCGCTTCACGACCCCGACATCGACGTCGGACGCCTGGCGCAGGTGGTCAGCGGCGAGCCCCTGCTCGCGACGAAGCTGGTGCGGATGGCCAACTCCGCTGCCCTCAACCCGAGCGGCCGACAGGTCGCAGACGTCCGCACCGCGGTGATGCGGGTCGGCCTGCACACGGTGCGCTCCACTGCCGCGGCCGTCGCGATTCAGCAGGTCCGCGCCTCCAAGGAGCTCGCGCCGTTCGCGACCGAGGCGGAGGCGGTGTGGCGACACAGTCTCGACGTCGCCGCGATCGCGTACGTGCTGGCGCGCGCCCTCACGCGGCTGAACCCCGACGAGGCGCTGTTCGCCGGCCTGGTGCACGACATCGGCCGCTTCTACCTGTTGTCCCGGGCAACGAAATACCCGGAGCTGGTCGGCCACCGCGACGAGCTCGAGGCCATCGTCGCCGAATGGCACCCCTCGATCGGGGAGGCGATCCTGCAGGGACAGGGCCTCCCGGAGGCGCTGGTGGCCGCCGTCGCCGATCACGAGCTCGGCGACTACCGCTTCCCGCCGAAGACCCTCGCCGACGTCGTCACGCTCGCCAACCGGGCCGCGCTGGCGCGGAGCGGGCAGGAATCGGGGCTGGACCCGGACGCGCCGGTCCTCCAGGCGCTCGCGGAAGCCGACGCCGAGGTGCGGTCACTGGTCGAGGCCCTCAGGTAAGGGGCGCGGGGCGCCGCCTAGCAACGGCCCGCGGCCTCGGTGGCGTGTCCCGCCTGAACTGACGGGCCGCGAGCGTCCGCCAACCTGACTCAGTGCGCCAGGATCTTCGACAGGAACTGCCGCGCCCGCGGGCTTCGCGCCTCGGGAGCGTCGAAGAATGCGTCCTTCGACACGTCCTCCACGATCCGCCCCTCGTCCATGAAGATCACGCGATTCGCGACCTTGCGCGCGAAGCCCATCTCGTGAGTGACGACCATCATCGTCATGCCCTCGCGCGCGAGCCCGACCATGACGTCTAGCACCTCGCTCACCATCTCCGGATCGAGCGCCGACGTCGGCTCGTCGAACAGCATCACGATCGGATCCATGCACAGCGCCCGCGCGATGGCGACGCGCTGCTGCTGCCCCCCCGACAACTGGCCCGGGTGCTTGTCCGCCTGATCGCGCAGGCCGACGCGGTCCAGCAGCCGCAGGCCCTTCGCGACCGCCTGGTCCCGCGTGCGGCCGAGCACCTTGACCTGCGCGAGCGTGAGGTTCTCCGTGATCGTCAGGTGCGGGAACAGCTCGAAGTGCTGGAAGACCATGCCGACGCGGGCGCGCAGCCGGGGCAGGTTCGTGCCCTTCGCCCCCACGCTCGCACCGTCGACGAGGACCTCGCCGCGCTGGAAGGGCTCGAGGCCGTTGACGGTCTTGATCAGCGTCGACTTGCCGGAGCCCGAGGGACCGCAGACCACCACCACGTCACCCTTGTCGACGCTCGTCGTGCAGTTCGCCAGGACCTGGAACTCGCCGTACCACTTGGAGACATCGCGCATCTCGATCATCGGCATGGTGCTGGCCCTCAGCGGCTCACGGCGAGCCGCTTCTGCAGCTGCCTGACCAGCGTCGACAGGGTGTAGCAGAGCAGGAAATACACGACCGCAACGAACAGGTACATCTCGACCAGGCGTGAGTCCCGCTGCGCGACCTTCGCCGCCGCGCCGACGAAATCCGTCGCCGAGATGACGTAGACGAGCGACGTGTCCTGGAACAGCACGATGGTCTGCGTCAGCAGGATCGGCAGCATGTTGCGAAAGGCCTGCGGAAGGATCACCAGGCGCATGGCCTGGCCATAGCTCAGCCCCAGCGCGTAGGCCGAGTGAGCCTGACCTTTCGGGATCGACTGGATGCCCGCCCGCATGATCTCGCAGAAGTAGGCGGCCTCGAACAGGATGAAGGTGACGATGGCCGTGCGCTCCGCCCCCACCTGCGGCGGCCGCTCGGCGCCGGTGAGGCCCTGCAGGATCAGGGGCACCAGGAAGAAGAACCAGAAGATCACCAGGACGAGCGGGATCGAGCGCATCAGGTTGACGTAGCCGCCGGCCGCCAGCGCGAGCGGTCGGACGGACGAGAGCCGGGCCATGGCCAGCAGGGTGCCGAAGAACAGCCCCCCGACCGCCGCGGTCAATGTCAGCTCGACGGTGTAGCGGAACCCCTTCCAGAGGTAGGGGATGGCGCCGCCGATGACGCTGAAATCGAGGTCCACGGCGTTCCCTTACCGGCCAGCCCCGGCGATGTAGCCCGGCACCGCCACCCGGCGCTCGACCCAGGCCATCACGCGATTGACCGTCATCGCGACGATCACGTAGAGGATCGTGGCCGCCGTGAAGGCCTCGAAGAAATTGAACGTGTACTCGCCGAGCTCGCGCGCACGGAACGTGAGCTCCGCGAGGCCGATGGTCAGGGCGATCGAGGAGTTCTTGATGAGGTTCATCGCCTCGCTGGTGAGCGGCGGAATGACGATGCGGAACGCCATCGGCAGCAGCACGTGGCGATAGGCCTGTACCGTGGTGAGACCCAGCGCGGCAGCAGCCTGGTGCTGGCCCCGCGGCAGGGACTGGATGCCGGCCCGGACCTGCTCCGCGACGCGCGCTGAGGTGAAGAGCCCGAGGCACAGGACGGCGGCCAGGAACTGCGCCTGGACCGGGTCGGCGCCGATGATCCAGGCCTTGAGCGGCGGGACCAGCTCGGGGATGACGAAGTACCAGAGGAACATCTGTACCAGCAGCGGGATGTTCCGGAACAGCTCGACCCAGGCATTGCCGAGTCGGACGAGCCAGCGGCTGTCGGTGGTGCGCAGCGTGCCGATGACGGCGCCCAGGCCAAGGGCGATGAGCAGCGAGAGCGCCGAGACGGCGAGCGTCCAGCCCAGCCCGGAGGCGATCAGCTCCCAGTACTGGACACCGCCCTCCGGCGTCTCCTCGAAAAACACGCCCCAGTTCCAGTGATAGTTCATGCCCGGGTTTGGCCTTTCTCGACGGGCATCGCTACGCTCGTCGCATCCTGCGAGCGATCCACCCTGGAAGTCGACAATCCTGGGGGCGGCGCACCGAGCCTGGAACGGGTGGAGGCCCCTGGCCCACGGCCATCGGATGTCTAGACCCCCTTGTCGTTCGGGTTCGCGAATGCCTCCCTGATCGCAGGCGTCATCGGGAAGTTGAGGTTCGTGCCGCGCGGCGGGATGGGACTCACGAACCACTTGTCGTAGATCTTCGCGATCTCGCCCGAGCGCATGACCGCACCGACCGCCTTGTCGACCAGTGCCTTGAACTGCGGATCGTCCCTGCGCAGCATCATGCTGTACGGCTCCTGGCGCAGCGACTCCGGGATGATCTGGTAGGCCGCCGGCGTCGGCGAGTTGGCGATCTGCCCCGCGAGCAGGATGTCGTCCATCACGAAGGCCGCGGCGCGGTCGTTGGCCAGCAGCAGGAACGACTCGGCGTGGTCCTTGCCGTAGACCTCCCTGACGTCGATGGCCGCGGTCTTCTCGTACTGCTTGAGCAGCGGCACCGACGTCGTCCCGGACGTGGTGGCGATCGTCCTGCCGTTCAGGTCGGCCAGCGTCCTGATCCCCGAGTCCTTCTTCACCGCCGCGGTGATGTTGACGACGAAATAGGTCGGGCCGAAGGCGACCTGCTCCTGGCGCTTCACCGAGTTCGTGGTCGAGCCGCACTCGAGGTCGATGGTGCCGTTCTGCATCAGCGGAATGCGGTTCGCCGAGGTGACGGGCTGCAGGTTCACCTTGAGGGCGGGCATGTTCAGCTCCGCCTTCACCGCATCGACGATCCTCATGCAGAGGTCCATCGCATAGCCGATTGGCTGCTGCTCGTCATCGAGGTAGGCGAACGGGATGGAGGACTCGCGGTGACCGATGGTGATCGCGCCGGTCTCCTTGATCTTCTTCAGCGTGCCGGCGAGCTCTTCGGCCACGACCGGCGCGCTGACCAGAGCGAGTGCCGCCGCAGCGGCGAGCAGCCTGCAGGTGCGCATGGGAGTCCTCCGGATCGTGTGGGCGCGCAGATCTTCATTAAAGCACCTTCCGCGAGCGCCGGATCCACAGGGTCAGGATCGCAGCCCCGTGGCGGCTGTATTGCGCCCGCCCGGCACCGCGGCGGCCCTTCGGATTTCCGGCACGCGGCCGATACGCGACCTGACCGACCACCTCGGCGTAGGGGGGCCGCCGGCGGTCGTCAGCCTCAGGCGCGACCGGGATCCGAGAAGGGGCAGACCGCGACATGCTCGACAACAGAGACGCAGATCAGACCGGCCAGGGCTCTCGTGAGAAGCCGTTCAAGCCGCCGAGTCCTGCGGCCGAGGCCGCGGGGCGGGCGTTCCGCTTCCTGCAGGAGCTCGCCAGTGACCTGTCGCAGGACTCGATCAGCTTTCCGACCTTCATCGACGCCACCGTCAGGGTTCGGGACGTCCTCAACGACCCGAACACCGACGTCGGCCGAGTTGCGCGGGTCATCAGCGGCGAGCCGCTGCTCGCCGCCAAGCTCGTCCATCTCGCCAACTCGGTGGCCTTCAACCCCGGGGGGCGCAAGATCGCCGACGTGCGCAACGCGGTGACGCGGGTGGGGTTCAACACGGTGCGCGCGACCGCGACCGCCATCGCGCTGGAGCAGTTGCGGGCCTCGAAGGATCTGGCGCTGTTCGCCCCCGAGGCCGAGCGCGTCTGGCGCCACAGCCTCGATGTCGCGGCGATCGCCTACGTCCTGGCACGCGCCCTCACCACGCTGAAGCCCGACGAGGCGCTGTTCGCGGGCCTCGTCCACGACATCGGGCGCTTCTACCTGCTGTCGCGCGCCACGAAATACCCGGAGCTGGTCGCGCACCGGGACGAGCTCGAGGCCGTCATCCAGGAATGGCACCCATCCATCGGCCAGGCGATCCTGCAACAGCTCGACCTTCCCGAAGGGCTCACGATCGCCGTGGCGGAGCACGAGCTCGGCAACTACCGGTTCCCTCCCCGCAACATGACCGACCTCGTCACCCTCGCCAACCTGGCGGCGCATTGCCGCGAGGGCCGGCGTGGGACGACGGCCGCGGACGGAGCCTCCGAGCTGCCGGAGGACTCGCCGGTCTTCCCGCTGCTCGCGGAGGCGGCGGGCGAGGTGCAGTCGCTCATCGACGCCCTGCGCTGAGCCTGCCGGGCGGGCGCCGGGCCGCCCGGCCGCGGCCTATCGGGACTGCTGCCCGGGCATCACGCCGCGCATCATCTCGAGCGGGCTGAGCTGTTCGATCTGCTCGAGCTGCTGACCGCCGCGCTGCACGATCCCCGCCATCCGCTCCATGCCCTGGCGCATCCCATGGACGTCCGTCCCCATCGCCTGAACGTGGGCATTCAGCTGCACGACCTGCTCGGCCATGCGGGCGACCTGTTCCGTCATCACGGTCATCTGCACCGTCATGTCGTGCATCAGCTTGACCATCAAGAGGAAGGCCGCCAGCGCAACCGCTCCTCCGAGTGCGACCAGCAGTCTCTCGAACATGTGAGCACCTCGTCTCGCTCAGGGCCTATAGGGTCGCACGGAAGGACCGGCGTTGCCGCCGGCCCACGCGCGTTCCGGCGCGGAGTTGCGATCGGAGCCACGGGCCTCACAATAGCTACCCGGGCCAGGCACGCCGCCTGGCAGGAGACCCGATGACCGCCTCCCAGGCCGTGGTGGAGATGCTGCGGGACGCGGAGACATTCGCCCGGCTGTCTCCGGCGCAGCTGTCACAGGTCGCCAGCAGGGCGCGCCTCGTCCGGCTCGCGACCGACGAGATCCTGTTCTCGCAGGGGGGGCATGCCGACTGCTTCTTCTATCTGGTCAGCGGGCAGCTGAAGCTCTACCGGCTGTCGCCCGAGGGGCAGGAAAAGATCATCGAGGTCATCGAGCCCGGCACGACCTTCGCCGAGACCCGTGTGTTTCTCGAGAACCCCCGGTACCACCTGACCTGCTCGGCCCTCGCCGACTCGGAGGTCATCGGCATCGACTCGCGTAACTTCCGGGCCGTCCTGCGCGAGTCCCCGGACACCTGCCTGCTGATGCTCGGCGAGCTGAGCCAGCGGCTGGACGGCCTGATCAACCAGATCGATCAGCTCACGCTGCAGAACGCCACCACGCGGGTGGCAGGTTATGTCCTGAGCCGCCTGCCGCGCGGGGCCAGCCAGTACCTGCTGCGGATATCGAAGGGCGTGCTGGCATCGCGGGTTTCGGTCCGTGCCGAGACCCTGTCACGCATCCTGCGGCAGCTCAGCCACGACGGCATCGTCTCGGTGGACAGCCACGGCCGGGTCTATGTCCACGACCTCGAGAAGCTGCGCAAGGCGGCGGGGGCCCGGGAACAGGGCGAGGCGCGGGGCGAGAAGCGCTTTCGGCCGCACCGGGGTTGAGCCAGACGCAAGCGCTGCGGCGGCCAATGAGGCGGCGCCGCTGCCCGCCCCCAACGGCCCCGCCGCTCCTTTCCCTTCCAATAACCGAGGGTATCGCTCTGTCACTCGGGTCGATCTTGGACTATTAGAGTCAGGGTACGGCGCGCGGAGCCGCCGGCAATCCGGAAGCACAGGGGGAGACCCAGCCATGCACAACAGCGACATCGTGATCCACATCGACGAGGCCCTGGACGACGGGCGCATCCACCGACTGGAGAAGGAGCTTGGTGACGAGCGAGGCGTGCTCAGCGCCTGCTGTCACGAGAACACACCGCACCTCATGGTGGTGGACTTCGACGCGGACGCGGTCCGCCCGAGCGAGATCGTCCAGTCGATCCGCAGCCGTGGCCTGCACGCCGAGATGCTCGGCCTCTGAGGCTTGCAGTATTCGGGAACGCGCGACGGCCCTGCGGGGCCGTTTTTCGTCATTGGGTCCGCTCGGTGAGCGATGTTCAGTGGAGCTCGGCCGCCAGCTCGCGCAGCGCGACGAGCCCCCGCTCCAGCATCGGCGAGTCGCTGTCCGGCGCGTAGACCAGGTAGGCGGGATGCCGATACGAGGGGCTGTCCGGCACCAGGAACAGCCGGCCCGCGGCCACCTCCGGCTCGGCCATCCGCCGAGGAAGGAAGCAGGAGCCGCCGTTCGCGAGGATGATCCGGACGGCGAGCCAGCCGATATTGGCCACGACGGCCGGCCGCTCGAGGTCCGGATAGCTCGCCTCGTGCTGGGCGTCGAACGCGGGACCCCAGTCCACGTAGACGTAGTGTTCGTCCGGTGCGCGCTGCGCCGGGTCCGTGCTGACGAGCACGAGCGTCTCGTCGAACAGCCACTCCACGCGCAGACCGGGTGCGTGCTGCGGCGTGTACATGAGCGCGACGTCGAGCGTGCCCTCCACCAGGCGCCGCATGAGGTCCTCCTCGAAGCCGATCTCGGCGTGGATCGAGACGTCCGGCGCACTCGTTCGCATGCGGCCGACCCAGCACGGCAGGTACCCCTCCCACAGCGCGATGCGCGCGCCAAGGCGCAGGCTCGCCGTGAAGCGCCGCGGCAGGCCGACGTCGTGCAGGGCCTGCGCGACCGTCAGCATCAGCGACTTGGCATGCCGGACGAAGCGGCGGCCCGCGGGCGTCAGGCTGGCGCCGGCGCGGCTGCGCAAGAACAGGCGGGCGCCGAGGGTCGTCTCGAGAGCCTGGATCCGCGCGCTGACGGTCGACTGGGTGACGTGCAGCCGGCCGGCGGCCTCCTGGAAGCTGCCGTGGGCGACCACCGCGAGGAAGGTCCGGACCTGATCGGTGTCCATGCGATAAATATCGGCTTTTCCGATATCAACGGCCAATAAATTTCGTTGGTCTTTTATTGAACCACCCGAATATCCTGGCTGTGACGCGCAGCCGCTGCGCCCCGGACAGGAGACCACGCCATGATCGCGGTGCGAGTTTTCATGAAAGCGACCAACGAGCCCCTCAAGCGGACGCCGGTCGTGCTGCAGACCGACGCCGACGGCGCGACGACGCCCCAGGCGCTGACCGACCGCAGCGGCGTGGCCCGCTTCGACCTCGCCCCTGCCAGCGGCAAGGTGCTGGTATCCGGGATCGAGCGCTACCACGGCCGCCTGGACGGCGAGATCGCCATCGCGCTCTGGTCCGTCACCCAGTCCGGGGATGGCGCGAACGCGGGGGGCTTCGAGCTGCCGAGCGGCAGCAACGCCTACCCCGGCATGACGACCCGGCGCCTCGTGGTGGACGGCCGCACGGTGCTGACCGACGGTGAAGGCTACCTCGTCGACCCCGCTGAGTGGTCCGAGGCCTTCGCCAGGGCACAGGCCGCCGAGGAAGGGTTGCTGCTCGGTGCAGAGCATTGGGAGGTGATCCGCTTCCTGCGCGAGTCCTTCGCCCGCCACGGCACCCAGGCGACCGTGCGCGACATGATCCGCCACTTCCGTAACGTCTGGGGCGAAGAAAAGGGCAGCAACCGCCACCTGCATACCCTCTTTCCGCGCGGCGGCCCTCAGAAGCAGGGCAACCGCCTCGCCGGGCTGCTGCGCACCAAGGGCGAGCACTGAGGCAGGGCTGCCTGGTCCGCTCGATTCGGGAGTGATCGCACACGGGATCGGCGGCGAATGCCGAGCCCTTTCCAGGCGTGCCGCCGGAGCCTCAGACCGCTCCGCCGCCGTCCAGCCGCCCGTCGCGCAGATGGTGCAGCCGGTCGAGCCGGCCGAAGATCTTCTCGTCGTGCGTGACGACGACGACGGCCGCGCCCTGCTCGACGGCCACGCTACGCAGCAGGTCCATGACGACGCCCGCGCGCTGCGAGTCCAGGGCAGCGGTCGGCTCGTCGGCGAGGATGATGCGCGGGCGGTTGGCGAGCGCCCGCGCGATCGCCACGCGCTGAGCCTCGCCGCCCGACAGCTTCGCCGGGTAGGCCGCCGCCCGGTGGCCGACCTGCAGGTACTCGAGCAGCTCGCGCGCCCGCGCCTCGGCCTGGCTCGCGCGCTGGCGGGCCAGATCGAGCACCACGGCTACGTTCTCCAGCGCGGTCAGGAATGGCAGCAGGTTGTGGAACTGGAAGATGAAGCCGAGCTTCTCCAGCCGCAGCCGCCGCAGGTCCGTGCGCAGCCAGCGCCCGGCATAGACGAGCTCGCCGTCGAGACGCATCCAGCCGCTGCTCGGCTCGACGATGCAGCCGATCAGATTCAGCAGCGTGCTCTTGCCGGAGCCGCTCGGACCCAGCAGGCCCACCACCTCGCCGGCGTGCAGGTCGAGATCGACGTCCCGCAAGGCGTCGACGCGCGTCTCACCCTCCCCGAAGTGCTTGGACACGCCGCGCAGCTCGACCAGCGCTTCGGCACCCGTTTCCACGTCAGCCCCCGAGCGCGGTGGCGGGATCGACCTTCAGGGCGAGACGGACACCGAGCGAGCTGGCCAGCAGACAGACGATGAGGACGACCACGGCCAGCAGCAGGCCATCCTCCGGCAGGAGGATGACGCGGCGCGGGAAGTGGTCCTTCAGCGAACTGATGAGCAGCGCGCCGACGCCGAAGCCGATGGCCCCCATGGCCAGTGCCTGCTGCGCGATCAGGCCGACGATCGTCCGGTCGGGCGCGCCGATCAGCTTCAGCGTGGCGATCTCGCGCAGCTTGTCGAGCGTCAGGGTGTAGAGGATCAGCGCGATGATCACCGTCGACACGATCAGGAGCAGCACGGTGAACAGGCCGATCTGACGGCGCGCCTTTTCCACCACCGAACGGGTGAGCAGGTCTTCCTGCTCGCCCTGCGTCAGGGCAACGAGGTGCTTCCAGCGCGTGACCTCGACGGCGACGCGCGCGGCCGGAACGCCGGGCGCCACGCGTGCCAGTACCGCGTTTACCGTGTCCTTCTGCGCGTCCGCCGCCCCACGCTCAGCCTGGTTGCGTGCCGCCGCGCCTTCCAGCTCGAACTGCAGCTGCTGCGCATCGCGCAGGTCGAGATAGACCACCGGGTCACCCCCGGAGGCCAGTTGCCCTTCGACGAGGCCAACGACGGTGTAGACGTTGCGCCCCAGGCTCAGCCGCTCACCCAGCGCGAGACCCGTGGCGCGATCCGCCAGCAGCTCGAAGTGGCTCCGTGTGAGCGGGCGCCCGGCGACGACGCGGCTCGGACCACCGGGCCGGCCGGGCTCGAACCCGACCGCATAGAGACGCAGTCGCGCGTCGCGGTGCCGGGCCTCGATCGCCTGGTAGGTCACGCTGCCCGCCGCCACGACGCCCCGAATCCGCGCCACTGCCTCGCGCGTGTCGCCGGGAACCCGTGACGCCTCGGCGAACGGACCGCGCGTCCCGGATTCGACCACCCACAGGTCTGCGCCAGGCGCGCGCGCCAGGGCCAGGGCGTCGAACTCGAGGCCGCGGAAGATGCCGATCATCGACAGCACGATACCGAGCAGCAGGCTCAACCCCACGCACGTCAGCAGGAAGCGGCCGAGGTTGTGACGGATGTCGCGCGAGGCGAGGTTCACCTGGAGGTCCCGCGAGCGACGACGGTGGCGGGACCGCCCTCGCGCAGACCGGCCGTCGGCGCCGCCACGACCTGCGCGCCGTCCGGCAGACCGGCGGCGATCTCCACGCGGCCGTCGAGCAAGCGGTGGCCGAGGGCGACGCGGCGCCGGGCGAGGCGGCCGTCCTCCAGTGTCCAGGCCATTGCGCTGCCGGGCGTGTCCTCGGCGAGCGCGGCGGCCGGAACGAGAAGGGCCGTCGACAGCCGCGCGACCTCGATCTCGACGTCCGCCTGCTCGCCGAGATGCAACGCCCCCGGCGGGGCATCGAAGGCCACGGCCACCCGCCGTTCCTCGCTCACCCGATCACTCTCGACGTCGATGCGGGCGACGCGTCCGGAGAAGCTGCGGCCCGACAGCGAGCGCAGCCGGATTCGCGCAGGCTGGCCGACCTCCAGCGGTCCTGCGGCGGCCTCGTCCACGTAGGCCGCAACCCACACCGACGCCGGGTCCATCACCGTGAACACCGGCTCCCCCGGGCTGAGCGCCGTGCCGAGCTCGTGGCGACGGTTGACGATGGTCGCGTCGTACGGGGCGGTCAGGGTGTGCTTGGCGAGCCGCGCCTGCTCGAGCCCCTCGCTGGCCCTCGCCTGCTCGACGTTGGCCTGAGCGAGCGCCAGCGCCGCGACGGCCTGCGCCAGCTCCGCATTGGCGACCTCGGCGCCCGACTGACTGCTCTCCGCGGCCTCGGCGGACACCGTCCCGTCGCGTACCAGGGCCTGCTGCCGCCGGTTGGTGCGCTGACGCTCCTCCAACACGGTGCGGGCCTTCGCAAGATTCGCCTCCGCCTGGTGGACCCCGGCCTCGGCCTGATTCAGGCTGGCCCGGGCCTGCGCCACGCGCGCCTCCTGCTCGCGCCGGTCGAGCCGGGCGAGCACCGTACCGCGCACCACAGCGTCCTGCTGGTCGGCGTGCAGCTCGGCAAGCGTGCCGATGACCTCGAAGCCGATCCGGCTCAGCACCCGTGCCTCCACCGTTCCGAGGCCGTAGACCTCCACTGCGACGTTCGGCTCGATGTCGGCGACGGTCGCTGCCACCGGCCGGAGGAACCGGTTCCATGCGGCGAGGGCCAGGCCACCCGCCAGGACTGCGGTCGCGAGGTAAGCCGGCCGGGCTCTCACGGGCTCGTGTCCCGCCGGCGGGTCGGGGAGACCCGCAGGTCATCGAGGCGAAGGCCGCCTACCACCAGAACTCCGGGTAGCGGCGCGACGCCGGGATGTTGTTCACGAGCAGGCCGACCGCGACGAGGATCAACGGGCCGACCGTCGCGGGCACGAGCACGTACAGGAAGCCGAGACGGTGGATCTCGGCGGAGCCGATGACGGCGATGAGGGCCGTCGCACCGCCGGGCGGGTGCAGCGTCCGGGTGGCATGCATCGCCGCGATGGCGGTCGCCACCGCAACCGCTTGCGCGAGCCAGGGGTCGGCCTGGAGCAGCTTCCAGGCGGCGACCCCCACGAGGGCGGACAGCACGTGGCCGCCGATCACGTTGCGCGGCTGCGCGAGCGGGCTGCGCACCGCGCCGAAGACCAGCACCGCGGACGCCCCGAACGAGCCGATCATGAGCGTGAGGTCCAGGCCTGCGAAGACCAGCGTGTTGATCCAGGCGATGGCCCCGATGCCGAGGAAGCCGCCGACCCAGGACCACGCGATCTCCGCGGTGCTGACCCGCGGCGGGCTGCCCTGCGGCGTGCCGCGCATCTTGGCGACATACGCGGCGATCTTCATGACGCCAGGTCTGTCCCGCACTGCGTGATGAAGTCCTTGCGCAGCAGGATGCCGCGCAGCCGCCCATCGGCGCCGGTGACCGGCATGCTGCGGCCGGGGTGGGCGCGGAAGGCGGCCAGGATCTGCCGGAAGCCCGCGTCCTCGGCGACCGTGACGGCGGGCGCGGTCATGGCCGCCGCGACGGGCGTCTCGTGGCAGCGGTGACCGAGGGTGCCGGGCTCCCCTAAGAGGCGCAGCAGGAGCTCGAGGAAGCTGTCGGCGTGCAGGCGTCGCAGGAAGTCGGTTTCCGTCAGCACGCCGATCACGCGCCCCGCATCGTCGACCACTGGCAGGCTCTTGAGCCCCTGCTCGACGAGCAGCCGCGCCGCCTCGTCCATCCGGGCGTCGGCCCGCAGCGGCCTGGCGCCGACCCGCATCAGGCTGCCCGCGCGAATGCCGGCGAACAGGCGTTCCAGCGCGTGTGTGTGGGCGAGCCGGTAAACCTCCCGGAAGTCGCTCGTGGTGATGTCGATGTACCCGGGAATGCGACGCATCGCATCCAGGATGTCCTCATCGGAGAGCTCGAGGTCTGGCATCTGCGCTCCGTCATTCGCCGACCGGCGCGGGAGGAGCCGTGCCGCCGCCCGGGAAAGGCCGGTGGCGTCGGCCGACTGCACGTTGCGTGGATTGTTCCACGCCGGCTCGCCGCGTCGACTTGACTGCCGTCAACCGACGCCGGCGGGTCGCCCGCTCACGTCACCTCCTGCAGCAGCGCGGCCCAGCCAGCCCGCTCCCGCTCCGGTGTGAACAGCGACCGTCGTGCGGCGCAGCCGGCTTCGAGACTCTCGTAGAAGGCGCGATCGGACTCCGCCTGCACGAGCAGCGCGCGCAGCGCCGCGGCGTCCTCGACCGGGTAGTAGCCGGGGTAGTCCGCGCCGAGCAGCCCGACCGATCCGTCGATCCGCGACGCGACGACGGGAAGCCCGGCGACCACGGCCTCCGAGATCACGTTCGCCCCGCCCTCCATGCGCGACGGCAGCGCGAGCAGGTGCGCGCTCGCGTAGACGCGGCGCAGGCGGCCGTGGGCGATCTCGCCGTGCCAGCGGTAGCGCCGGTTGACGGCCATCTCGGCCTCTGCCGCAGCAGCCCAGTCCGGCGTGTGGGCACCGCCGTAGTGCTCGACGCGCAGGCGGCTCCCGCGCGGCAGGTCGCGGACCGCGTAGGCGGGCCGCAGCGGGTCCTTCTCCTCGCGCAGGTGCCCGGCGACGCAGACGCGGAACGCGCCCTTGACCGGTGCGCGGCGGGCGATCGGGCGGGCCGACTGGTAGATGACGCGCACCTTGGCCCGATGCTCGGGCGGGACCGTTTCGCCGATCAGATCGTGCAGCCCCACCAGCCGGTCGGCGAGCGCAACGGAGCGCAGCGTGGGCTCTGGGTGGCTGTGGATGAAGCGGTAGGCGTCGGTGCCGGTCAGCGCCACGACGAGTGGCCGGCCCGGATATCGTTCGGCAAAGCGCGCGATCGCGTCTGCGCTGCGCCAGGCGTGCAGCGCGACCATGAGGTCGGCCGGCTCGCCGGCGTAATCCATCGAGACATCGACCCGGTGACCGAGCCCGCGCAGGATGGCGGCCCAGCGCGCGGCGGTGGCCCGGTTGCCGGCGCGCGAGCGTGGCGGGGCGGGGGTGATCAGGCGGATGCGCATTGAGGACCCTCCGTGAAGTGTCGGCAGTCTCTGCGTCCGGCCCTGCCCCAGGCAATCCCCGCGCAGGAGACGCCGCCCCCCGTGTCCCTGGATAACCTGCCGCGGCGGTGGTGATGGCGCCGCCTCGATTCTGAGAAGATGGCGGACGGAGGAGACCCCATGGATCTGCCCACCCCCGCCAACCTCATCGCCCAGATCGTCGATGCCCGGGCCCGCACGCTCACCCTCGTCGATGGGCTCGACGCCGCACAGCTGATGGGCCCGAAGCTCGCCATCGTCAACCCGCTGCGCTGGGAGATCGGCCACACGGCCTACTTTTACGAATACTGGGTGCTGCGCCGGCATCTCGGCGAGGCACCGGGCCGCCCCGACGTCGACAGCCTGTACGACTCGATCACGATCGCCCACGACGACCGCTGGAATCTGCCGCTCCCGTCACTTCCCGACACCCTGGCGTACATGCGGCAGGTGCAGGAGCGGGTCGCGGCACACCTGGCCAACGACGCGCCCGACGCCCGGCGCGACTACCTTGCGCAGTACGCGGTCTTCCACGAGGACATGCACACCGAGGCCTTCACCTACACGCGCCAGACCCTCGCGTACCCCGAGCCGGCCATCGGTACGGGAACGGAACCGGCCTGGCACGCGGGCGGCCTGGCCGGCGACGTCGCGATCCCTGGCGGCACGTTCGTGCTCGGCGCAGGCAGGGAGGACGGCTTCTGCTTCGACAACGAGAAGTGGGCGCACCCGCGCGAGGTGCGGCCGTTCCGCATCGCCCGAGCGGCCGTGAGCAATGCCGAGTACGCCGCCTTCGTCGACGACGGCGGCTACCGCCGGCGTGAGATCTGGGACGACGCGGGCTGGGCCTGGCGCGCGGAGCGCGGGCTCGACCACCCGACCTACTGGCGGCGCGGTACCGACGGCTGGGAGCTGCGCCGCTTCGACCGCTGGGTACCGCTGCCGCCCCACGCCGCCGTGATCCACGTGAGCTGGCACGAGGCGCAGGCCTGGTGCCGCTGGGCGGGCCGCCGCCTGCCCACGGAACTCGAGTGGGAGGTGGCCGCCGCCGGCGAGCCGACCGCGGACGGCAGCGCACTCGCGCCGCGCAAGCGCCGCTACCCCTGGGGCGATGCGCCGCCCACGCCGGCGCTCGCCAACCTCGACGGCGGCGCGCTCGGCACCATCGACGTCGGCGCGCTGCCCGCCGGGGACAGCGCCTTCGGCTGCCGGCAGATGATCGGCAACGCCTGGGAGTGGACCGATACGGTCTTCGGCCCGTACCCGGGGTTCACGCCCGACATGTACCAGGACTACTCGCAGCCGCTCTTCGGCTCGACGCGCGTGCTGCGCGGCGGCTGCTGGGCGACCCGCGGCCGGCTGATCCGCAACACCTGGCGCAACTACTACGGGCCCGACCGCAACGACGTGCTCGCCGGCCTCCGCACCTGCGCCCTGCCATGACCCAGCCGACCATCGAATTCCACGACCTGCACCCCACGCCGGCCGATTTCGCGGCGGAGGTGCTCGCCGGCCTGCGCCGGCGGCCGCGCTACATCCCGCCCAAATTCTTCTACGACGCGCGTGGCTCGCAGCTCTTCGACGCGATCACCGCGTTGCCCGAGTACTATCTCACGCGTGCGGAGGTCGAGGTCCTCACGGCCAACGCGGCGGAGATCGCGCGGCGCGTCGGCACCGGCAGCCTGCTGGTCGAGCCGGGCGGCGGCAGCTGCGCCAAGGTTCGTATCCTGCTCGAGGGCCTACGCCCCTGCGCCTACGTCCCGATGGACATCTCGCGCGAGCACCTGCGCGCCGCCGCCGAGCAGGTCGCGGCGGAGTTCCCCTGGCTCGAGGTGCACGCGAGCTGCGCCGACTTCACGCGCGCGATGACGGTGCCCGCGAGCGCCCCCGAGCCCGAGGGGCCGCGCGTCGCCTTCTTCCCCGGCTCGAGCATCGGCAACTTCGACCCCGAGGGCGCGGTGGGCTTCCTCGCCGCGGTGGCGGAGCTCGTCGGTCCGGGCGGGTTCCTGCTGATCGGCGCCGACCGCAAGAAGGACAAGGCGGTCCTCGACGCGGCCTACGACGACGCGGCCGGCATCACGGCGGCGTTCAACCTCAACCTGCTCGAGCGGATGAACCGGGAGCTCGCGGCGGACTTCGACCTCGCGGCCTGGCACCATCGCGCCTTCTACAGCGAGGCGCAGGGCCGCATCGAGATGCACCTCGTGAGCGCGCGCGCGCAGGTCGTGAAGGTCGCCGGCGAGGCGTTCGGGTTCGAGGCCGGCGAGACCATCCACACGGAGAACTCGTACAAGTACGGGATCGAGGAGTTCCAGGCCCTGGCGGCGCGCGCGGGGTTCCGGCCCGACGCCGTCTGGACGGATGCGCGCGGGTTGTTCGCCGTGCATCTGCTCCGTGCCTGATTCGGCTGGCGGGAGCGCCGCCTCGTTACCATGACAACGTTTTGGGGGGACTGACTTTCTGATGCGCGCAACGGGCACGCCGGTCGTCAAGGATCTGGTCCTGGTTGGTGGCGGCCACGCGCACGTGTCCGTGCTGCGCCGCTTCGGCATGAAGCCGATGCCCGGCCTGCGCCTGACGCTGATCGCCCGCGACGTGCACACGCCCTACTCCGGGATGCTGCCGGGCTACGTCGCCGGGCTCTACGCGCACGACGACTGCCACATCGACCTCGGCCCCCTCGCGCGCTTCGCCGGCGCACGGCTCTATCACGGCGAGGTCGAAGGCCTGGACCTCGCCGGGCGGCGCGTGCACGTGCCGGGCCGCCCACCGGTCGCGTTCGATCTCCTGTCGCTCAACGCGGGCTCGCGGCCGCGCACGGTGGACGTGCCCGGCGCGGCGGAGCACGCGCTCGCGGTGAAGCCGATCGACGCCTTCCTCGAGCACTGGGAGGCGCTGATCGCGCGGGTGATGGCGAGCGCCGGCCCGTTCCGCATCTGCGTGGTCGGCGGCGGCGCCGGCGGCGTCGAGCTCGCCCTTTCGACCCAGTACCGGCTGCGCGGGCTGCTCGCGGCGCGCGCCGACGACCCGGCCCGCGTGCGCTACACGCTGCTGACCCGCGGCCCCGAGATCCTGCCGACGCACAACCCGGGGGTGCGCGCGCGGTTCCGTCGCGTGCTCGCGGAGCGCGGCATCGACCTGCGCACGGACCACACCGTCGTCGAGGTTGCCGCTGCCGAGGTGCGCTCCGCCGGCAAGGTGGCGGTTCCCGCCGATGCCGTGCTCTGGGTCACGGACGCGGCCGCGCCTAACTGGGCGCGAGACGCGGGCCTCGCCGTCGACGACAGCGGCTTCATCCGCGTGGACGACTGCCTCCAGTCCGTCTCGCACCCCGGCGTCTTCGCGGCCGGCGACAACGCCGCGCTGCCGGACCCGCGGCCCAAGTCCGGCGTGTTCGCCGTGCGCCAGGGCCCCGTCCTCGCCGACAACCTGCGCCGCGCCGCGACCGGACAGCGCCTGCGCCCCTACCGCGCCCAGCGCCACTTCCTCGGGCTCATCAGCACGGGCGACCGCTACGCCGTCGCCTCGCGCGGCAACTGGTCCGCGGAAGGCGCGTGGCTGTGGCGCTGGAAGGACTGGATCGACCGGCGCTTCATGGCGAAGTTCAACGAGCTGCCGGCGATGGGGGACAGCGAGGCACCTGAGCTTGCCCCCGGCCTGGCCGACGGCGAGGCGATCCGCGAGCTCTCGACGCTGGCCATGCGCTGCGGCGGCTGCGGCGCAAAGGTCGGCAGCACCGTGCTGTCGCGAGTCATCCAGCGGCTGCCGACGAGCGCGCGGCGCACCGACGTGCTCATCGGTCTCGATGCGCCGGACGATGCCGCGGTGCTCGCGGTGCCGCCGGGCAAGGCGATCGTGCAGAGCGTCGACTATTTCCGCGCCTTCCTCGACGACACCTACACCTTCGGCCGCATCGCCGCGAACCACGCGCTGGGTGACCTCTTCGCGATGGGCGCCGAGCCACAGTCGGCGCTCGCCATCGCCACCGTACCCTACGGGCGCGAGCGGGTGGTCGAGGAATCGCTGTACGAGCTGCTCGCGGGCGCGCTCGCCACCCTCGAGCCGACGGGGGCAGTGCTGGCCGGCGGGCACTCGAGCGAGGGGGCGGAGCTCGCGTTCGGTCTCGCCGTCAACGGCTTGGTCGATCCGGACCGCGCGTGGCGCAAGGGCGGGCTGCAACCCGGCGACGCGCTGGTCATCACCAAGCCGATCGGCACCGGCACGCTGTTCGCCGCCGACATGCGCCAGCGCGCAAAGGGCCGCTGGGTCGATGCGGCGATCGCCTCGATGGTGCTGTCCAGTCAGGCCGCGGCCGAGTGCCTGCGCCGGCACGGCGCGACCGCCTGCACCGACGTTACGGGTTTCGGCCTGCTCGGCCACCTGGTCGAGATGACGCGCGCATCCGGTGTGGACGCGACGCTGCAGATCGAGGCAGTGCCCCTGCTCGACGGCGCGACCGAGACGGTCGCGCTCGGCATCCTTTCCTCGCTGCAGCCGCAGAACCTGCGCCTGCGCCGCGCGGTACGCGACCTCGAGGCCGCGGCCCGGCACCCGCACTACCCGCTGCTGTTCGACCCGCAGACGGCTGGCGGTCTGCTCGCGGGCGTGCCCGCGGCGCGGGCCCCGGCCTGCGTGGCGGAGCTGCGCTCCCTCGGCTACGCGTCGGCGGTGGTCATCGGCCGGATCGAGCCCCGCAGCGAGGCCGAGGCGCCGATCGCGATCGATGTCCGCGCCTGACCCCAGGCTCGCGATCGCGCGCTACCGCGCGCACGCGGCCGGCTACGATGCCTCGGCCGAGCGAACCATGCCGCTGCGCCGACGCACCGTCGCGAAGCTCGCACTCGAGCCCGGTCAGACGGTGCTGGACGTGGCCTGCGGCACTGGGCTCAGCTTCCCGCTGCTCTTCGATGGCGTGGGCGACAGCGGGCGCATCATAGGAGTCGAGCTCAGCCCCGACATGCTCGCCCGGGCCAGCGAGCGCTGCGCGCGCGAAGGCTGGCGCAACCTGACGCTGGTCGAGTCGGCGATGGAGACGGCGGAGATACCCGCGCCGGTGGACGCGATCCTGTTCAATTTCACGCACGACGTGCTGCGCTCACGCACCGCGCTCGTGCGGATCTTCGCCGCGGCACGGCCGGGCGCCCGGGTGGCGGTGGCCGGGATGAAGCTCGCGCCCTGGTGGCTCGCGCCCGTCAATCTGGTGGTACGCGCCCAGGCGCGGCCGTACATGACGACCTTCGATGGACTGGCGCGGCCTTGGGACATCCTGGAGGCCCATCTGGCATCCTTCGATTGGGAGTCCGTGCTGTTCGGCACCGGGTACATCGGCTGGGGTGCGGCCCGCTGAGCGGGCATCGTAGGGTGCGCGATGCGCATCCTGGATGACAGACCGCCGTTCAAGGGGTCAGAGTCGTTGAATCTCGACGACTCTGACCCCTTGAGCGGCGTACGCAGCACGCGCTATGGCGGGTTTTCATAGGGCGGCCAATTGCCGGCGAATCTTGGCCGGCTCGACTTTGGGGAAGGCATGACAAGAAGAAAGATCCTCGTGCTGTTCGCCCAGGAGTGGGACCGCCTCGCCCTCGCCGACCCGCGGCTCGCGGGCCGCCACGAGTTCATCCACGCCGGCTTCGACCTGTTCCGCTTCCCGCAGAATGCCCGGCTGCTCACGTTCGACGTGCGTCGGTACATCGAGCGCATGGTGCGGCTGGCACGCCACCGCGGCGTCGCCGGCGTGATCAGCCCGCACGAGCAGTTCGGCACCCTGATAGCCGCCGAGGTCGCGCAGCGGCTCGGGCTGCCCGGCGCGGACCCGCGCGCCATCCTTACCGCGCAGCACAAGTACTACGCGCGCGCGGCGATGGCCGGCGTGATTCCCGACGCGACGCCCCGCTTCGGGGCGTTCCCGCTCGACCTGTCCACCGCCGACGACCTGCCGCTGCCCTTCCCGTTCTTCGTGAAGCCGGTGAAGGCCACCTTCTCGGTGCTGGCGCGGCGCGTCGACAGCGTCGAGGAGCTCCGCCGCCACCTGCGCTTCGGCCGCTTCGAGCGCCTGGTCGCCGAGCGTCTGATCCGGCCGTTCGACGACCTGCTGGCGTCCTACCCGGAATTCCGCATCGACGCCCACCACGCCGTCGCCGAGGAGCTCGTCGACGGCGTGCAGGTGAACGTCGACGGCTACGCCGAGCGCGGCTCGATACGCATCCTCGGCATCGTGGACGAGGTGATGTACCCGGGCACCATGGCCTTCAACCGCTTCGAATACCCGAGCTCGCTGCCGCAGGTGGTCCAGGCCCGGATGGCGACCCTGGCCGAGCGAGCGATGCAGGCGGTCGGGTTCGACCACGGGCTGTTCAACGTCGAGCTGTGCTACGACCCGCGCAGCGGCGCCATCAAGGTCATCGAGATCAACCCCCGCATCGCATCCCAGTTCGTCACCCTCTATCGGTCGGTCGACGGCATCCGGCTCTACGACCTCATGCTGGCCCTCGCCCTGGGCGAGACACCGCAGTGCGATCCCCGCCCACAGCCGCACGCCTACGCGGCGAGCTTCGTGTTCCGGCGGTTCGACGGCGGGCCGGTGCGGCCAGTGCCGACCCGTGCGCAGCTCAGGCAGGTCAGGCGGCGCCACCCGGAGGCGCGCCTGATGCTCTACCTGAAGCGCGGCGCCGATCTGGCGCGGGAGATGAAGTGGCTCGGCAGCCACCGGTTCGCGGTCCTCAACCTGCCGGGCCGCGACCGTGCCGACCTCTATGCGCGCTACCGCGACATCCGCGACACCCTCGGCTTTGCCGGCCAGGCCGGCCCGGAGCCCGCGCCGCTCTGGACGGGCGGCCACTCTCGCCCCGAACCGGAAGCGATGCCCGACGTCGGGGATTCCGCTTGACCGCGTTCAGGGCCGTCGCCGCCCTGCTGTTCCTCAATGCCGTGCTGGGCTTCCAGAACTGGAATGCGACGCCCGGCATCCGGCCCGACTGGAAACTGGCGCCGGAGCTCGTGCTGCTCTGGGTCGTCCTGCTGGCCGTCGTCAAGGCCGTCGGCACGGTCTCGCGCGGGCTCGTCACGGGCCTGGCGCTCGTCTGCCTGCTGCTGGTCATCGGGCGTTACGTCGACGTGACCGCACCGGTGCTGTTCGGGCGGCCGGTCAACCTGTACTGGGACCTGGGCCAGATACCCCGCTTCCTGGCGGTGACCTCGCAGCAGCTGCCGGCCTGGCAGCTCGGACTCGCGATCCTCGGCGTCGCACTGGTCGCCTGGGCACTGTTTCGGGCGCTGCACTTCGCCCTCACCGTGGCCGCGCGGGACGCGGCACCCCTGGCCCTGCGCTCCAGGACGGCGCTTGGCGCGACCATCGTTGCGGTCGCCGTGGTGCTGGCGAGCACCACGGGCGTCGAGGCGGCTCGGCAACTGGTCGCAAAGCCTGTGACACCGACCTACCTGCGGCAGGCCGACCTGCTCGTCTCCGCCTTCTCACCCGCCCGGCTCGCAGTGACACTGCCGCCTTCGCCCGCCTTCGACTCCGACCTCGGCATGCTCGACGGCGTCGACGTGAAGCTGCTGTTCCTCGAGTCCTACGGCGCGACCCTGTTCGACAACCCCGCTTCGCGCGGGCGCCTGGCGGCGCCGCGGGAGGCGCTGGCGCAGGCGATCGCGTCGACGGGCCGGCAGGTCGTGTCGGCCTTCGTGCGCTCGCCGACCTTCGGCGGCGCGTCGGACCTCGCGCACCTCGGCCTGCTCTCCGGCATGGACCTCACCGACCCGTTTCGCCACGACCTGCTGTTGACCACCGGGCGCCCGACCCTCGTCGACCTGTTTCGCGCCCACGGCTACGAGACCTTCGGCTTCTACCCGGCGCTGAGCTGGCACTGGCCGGAGGCTGAGTTCTACCGCTTCGACCGGCTCGTCGACGGGCCCGCTCTCCGTTACCAGGGCCCGCATCTCGGGCCCTGGTGGATTCCGGACCAGTACTCGATCGCCCGCTTCGACGAGCTGCACCCGATCGGCCCCGGGACGCCACCCCGCCTCCTGTTCTTTCCGACCATCAGCAGCCACTTCCCGTTCTGGCCGGTGCCGCCCTATCAGCCCGACTGGTCCCGGGTGCTGTCGTCGCAGCCGTTCGACGAGCACGATGTGGCGCGCGCGCTCGCCGAGAAGATCGCTTGGGCCGACCTGTCGCCGGCCTACGTGCGGACCATCGACTACACCTACACCTGGCTCGCCGGCTATCTACGCCGACCGAGCCCGCGCGATTACCTGCTGGTGCTGATCGGCGACCACCAGCCGGTCGGGAGCGTCACCGGGCCCGCCGCACCCTGGGACGTGCCGGTGCACGTGATCACGTCGGACGAGCAACTGCTGCAACGGCTCACCGCGCTGGGGTTCCGGCCCGGGCTGGAGCCCCAGCGCCCGATCCTCGGCGCGATGCACGAGCTCACGCAGGTGCTGCTCGACGCGTTCGACAGCAGGCTGCCGGTCGCGGCGCTCGCTCGGCGGCCTGCCGGCGACGGTGATCGGCTCCCGACGCGTTCGGCGCCAGCATCATGAGGGCCGTCGTTCCGTGGGAGCCGCCCTTCGGCTGCGGCGGGCCGCGCGGCGGCGCGACTTCCGCGATCCGGGACAAATGGGACAGAACTTGCATGGAGATGGCGCGACCGGCCCACGCAAGCCTTGCCGCCACGGCGATCTATCGGGTCTACTGTCGGCCTTTCCGCAGCCGAAGGAGAAACATCGAATGAGAAGCCTCAAGCCTCTGTGTCTCGCCACGGCCCTCGGCGCGACCGTGGGTCTCGCCCCGA
>Ga0079037_100000233_pt1 | contig 23120 bp, 25 predicted proteins | sample Mud3Dept4metaG_FD_71479 | JGI IMG/M metagenome (GOLD analysis project Ga0079037, IMG submission 71479) | Freshwater wetland microbial communities from Ohio, USA, analyzing the effect of biotic and abiotic controls - Mud 3 Core 4 Depth 4 metaG | ecosystem: Environmental > Aquatic > Freshwater >... | reverse complement strand
CCCAAGGCCGGCAAGACGATCATGCTCCAGCGCATCGCCCAGGCCATCACCGCCAACCGGCCGGACGTGCACCTCACCGTCCTGCTGGTCGACGAGCGGCCCGAGGAGCTCACCGACATGCGCCGCAACGTCAAGGGCGAGGTGGTCGGCTCCTCCAACGATCGCCCGGCCGAGGAGCACATCCACGCGGCCGAGATGGCGCTGGAGCGGGCGCGGCGCCTGGTGGAGGGCGGCAAGGACGTGGTCATCCTCCTCGACTCCATCACCCGCCTGGCCCGCGCCTACAACCGCGAGATCGAGTCCTCCGGCCGCACCCTGACCGGCGGGGTGGACTCCCGGGCGCTGGAGCGGCCCAAGCGGCTCTTCGGCGCGGCGCGAAAGGCCGAGGAGGGCGGCTCGCTCACCATCATCGCCACCGCCCTCATCGACACCGGCAGCCGGATGGACGAGGTCATCTTCGAGGAGTTCAAGGGCACCGGGAACATGGAGGTGGTGCTCTCGCGCCAGCTGGCCGAGCGCCGCATCTTCCCGGCCATCGACATCGCCGCCTCGGGCACCCGAAAGGAGGAGAAGCTCTTCTCCCCCAAGGACATCGAGAAGGTCCGCAAGCTGCGCGGGGCGCTCGCCTCCTTGAAGCCGGTCGAGGCCATGGAGCGGCTCCTCAAGAAGCTGTCCGAGGTCGACTCCAACGAGGAATTCCTCCTGTCGATGTAGGTGGTTGGCTCACCGTGCGCTATCCTGGCGACCTGGCCCCGACGGGGTATCATGGTCGACCGTGGGAGATACCCGGAGGCCGCCATTCCCAGCGTGACCCTCGAGCGCGTGGTGATCGTCGACGACGACGAGTTCATCGTACGCGCCCTCTCCAAGATCCTGGACGGAACCGGCTTCGAGACCCGGTGCTACCTGAGCCCCGAGGCGGCGCTGGCGGCCCTCGAGGCCGACCGCCCCTCGGTCATCATCTCGGACTACATGATGCCGGGGATGGACGGCATCGCCTTCCTCAAGGCGGCGCGCGACAAGGTGCCGGACGCGGTCCGCATCCTCTGCACCGCGGCCGAGGACTTCCGGGTGGCGCTGCAGGCGGTCAACACCGGCGAGGTGTACCGCATCATCGCCAAGCCCTGGCAGCAGCCGGAGCTGGTGAGCGCCATCTCCCAGGCGGCCGAGGCCGGCCGGCTGCGCCGCGAGAACGAGCGCCTCACCGGCGAGGTGCAGCGCCACAACGAGAAGCTCCGCGAGATCAACACCCGCCTCGAGGAGATGGTGCGGCTCCGGACGCACGCGCTGCTCGAGGGGCTCATCGCCGCCCTCGACTACCGGGACGCGGAGACGCAGTGGCACTCGCGGCGGGTCTCCCTCTACGCGCGGCGGCTGGCGCAGGAGCTCGGGGTGACCGAGCCGGACCTCACCGTCATCGAGCACGGGGCGCTCCTGCACGACATCGGCAAGATCGGCGTGCGCGACCACGTGCTCCTCAAGCCCGGTCCGCTCTCGGCGGACGAGTGGACCGAGATGAAGAAGCACCCCGAGCTGGGCTGGCACCTCCTGCAGCGGGTCGAGTACCTGAAGCCGGCCTCGATCGTCGTCCTGCAGCACCAGGAGAAATGGGACGGCACCGGCTACCCCGCCAGGCTGCGGGGCGATGCCATCGGCATCGGCGCCCGCGTCTTCCACGTGGTCGACACGCTCGACGCCATCACCAGCGACCGGCCCTACCGCAAGGCCCGCAAGTTCGAGGACGCGCGGGCGGAGATCGTCCGCTGCACCGGAAGCCAGTTCGACCCGCAGGTGGTCGAGGCCTTCCTGGCCATCCCCCAGGACGAGTGGGAGCGCATCCGGCTCGACGTGGAGACGGTGGCGGTGCTGTCGGCCGACCTGGCCGAGCGCCCGCCCGGCCTGGAGGAGATCCCCCTCCCGGCCGCGCAGGCCTAGGGGCCAGCCCGGGGCGACGGGACGCCCGAAGCGGACCTCGCCTGCCGGGGTCTTCCTCCGGCGCCGCGCCCGATCCAAGATGTGCCGATGGCGACGAGCTGCTTCGGTTGCGGCGCAGAGCTCGAGCTGCAGGGTCCGGTGGGGCGCCGCGCCACCTGCCCGGAGTGCGAGGCCGACCTCCACTGCTGCATGAACTGCCGGCACTTCGACCCGGCGGCGGCGCACCAGTGCCGGGAGCCGCACGCGGAGCAGGTGGCGAACAAGGAGGCCTCCAACGCCTGCGACCTCTTCCAGCCCGGCGACGGCGCCTCGCGCCGCGGCGAGGCGCCGCGGGACGCGCGGCGGGCGCTGTCCGCGCTCTTCGGAGAGGCGCCCCCGGCCCCGGCCGCCGACCCGCGCGACGCCCTGGAGGCGCTCTTCCGGAAGAAATGAGCCGGTCCGGCGCCCGCCTCAGCGGGTGCTCTCGGCGATCCAGTCGAGGTAGGGCCGGTGGCCGGCCTCCACCGGCAGGGCCAGCACCTCCGGCACCTCGTAGGGGTGGAGGGCCAGCACGCGCTGGCGCAGGTCCTCGAAGCGCCGCGCCTCGGTCTTGGCGAGCAGCAGCGCCTCGGCGTCGTCCTGCACCTTCCCCTCCCAGCGGTAGATGGACCGGACCGACGGGACGACGGTGGCGCAGGCGGCCAGCCGCTCCTCCACCAGCACCCGGGCGATCTCGGCCGCCTTCTCGGCCGACGGACAGCTCACCAGCACCACCGCCGCGCCGGTCACAGGCCCACCGCCTTGGAGATGATCTCCTTCATGATCTCGGCGGTCCCGCCGGCGATGGGGAGGAGCCGGACGTCCCGCCAGGCCCGGGCGATGTCGCTCTCCTCCACGTAGCCCATGCCACCGTGGAGCTGCATGCAGTCGTACGCAACCTCCTGCACCAGGTCGCAGGCGACCAGCTTGGCCATGGAGACCTCCTTCACCGCCACCTCCTTGCGGTTGAAGAGGTCGGCGGCCCGGTAGGTGAGCCAGCGCGCCCCCTCGACGGCCGAGAGCAGCTCGGCCAGCCGGTGCCGCCACACCTGGAAGGAGACGATGGGCCGGCCGAAGGCCTGCCGCTCCTGGCCGTAGCGCATGGCCTCCTCCAGCATCATCTGCGAGGCGGACACCGCCGTCACCGCCGCCACCAGGCGCTCGCCCTGGAAGCCGGTCATGATGTGGTAGAAGCCCTGGTTCTCCTCGCCGAGGAGGTAGCGCCGGGGGATGCGGCAGTCGTCGAAGTACAGCACCGCCGTGTCGGAGGAGAGGTTGCCGATCTTCTCCAGCTTCTTGGAGACGCCGAAGCCCTTCGCGTCGGTGGGGAAGGTGACGAGGGAGATGCCGCCGAAGCCCTCCTCGCCGGTCCGCACCGCCAGGGTCAGGAAGTCGGCGCGGCTGCCGTTCGAGATCCACATCTTCGAGCCGTTGACGACGTAGTCGTCCCCGTCGCGCCGGGCGGTGGTGCGGATGGCGGCGACGTCCGAGCCGGCGTTCGGCTCCGAGATCGCCAGCGCCGCGATCTTCTCCCCCCGCAGCGCCGGGGCCAGGAACTCGCGCTTCTGCTCCTCGGTCCCGATCTCCCCGATGATGGGGGTGGCCATTTCCCCCTGCACCAGCATGGCGGTCCCGAGCCCGGCGTTGCGGGCCCGGACCAGCTCCTCGGCGTAGGCCACCACGTACCAGTAGTCGAGGCCGGATCCGCCCCAGGCCGGGTCGTGCCGGATGCCGAGCAGCCCCAGCTCGCCGAAGCGGCGGAAGAGCTCGCGCGGGAACTCCCCCGCCCGGTCCCACTCCCGGGAGTGCGGCGCCAGCTCCTTCTCGCAGAACTCCCGGACCGTCCGGCGGAAGGCCTGGTGGTCCTCGGTGAAGGGCTCGAAGGCGACGGGGGCGTTCTCGCTCATGCGGCGAAAGAAGCACAGGCGGAACGGAGCCGCAACCGTCCCGCTCCTCGCCCCGGACCGGAGCGCCGCTCGACGCCGGGGCCGTTACGTGCCATCTAGAGTCGGTACGGTCCCGGCGCTCTCCATGTCTCCCCTCCCGCTCGGCGCGGCCCTGCTCTCGGCCGCGCTCCTCGCCGGCTGCACCTCCGGCGGCCGGGCGGCAGCGGGCGGTTCCCCCGGGGCCGCCGTCCCCCTGCGCTTCGACTGGGGCGGCTACCAGGCACGGGTGCTGATGCACCGGGAGACCCGCCGCAGCGGCCGGGCCCCGAGCTGGATGGTGGTGCGGCACCTCGTGGTGGCGGAGCTCCGCGGCGACGAGGTCTGGATCTCGAACCGGGAGAGCGAGGGGCAGTCCGACGAGGAGGACCTCGACCTCAACCTGCGGATCGGCGAGGCGGTGATCCAGGTGGCGTCCCGGGACGGCGCCTTCCGGCGCGCCGAGGGGCTGGAGGCGGCCCTGGCGCTGCTCGCGGAGCGAGGCCTGCGCGATCGGGACTCGGCTCGCCAGAGCCTGTCGCGGCTGGCGGCGGAGGACTGGGAGATCACGGTGGGCGCCTGGCAGGGCAGGACCCTGGCCGAGGGGCGGACCCTCCGCAAGCGCTTTCCCGGCACCCTCCCCCTGGTGCCCGGGGTCCCGGTGGAGCTGGAGGTGGCCTTCGGCCTCGCCGGCCGGGTCCCCTGCGAGGAGGGCGAGGAGGGGTCGCGCTGCGTCGCCCTGAGCTGGCGAGCCGGCCCGGCCGCGGCGGAGCTTCCCGAGGTGACGCGGCGCCTGCAGGCCGGGGCTGGCCAGGGCCCGGACGCGGCCCGGGTGGAGGAGGTGACGGCGCGGGTCGAGGCGAGCCTGGTGACCGAGCCCGAGACCCTCCGCCCCCGACGGCTCGAGGTGCGCGAGGAACTGCGCCTGCGCCTGCGGCTCCCCGGCGGCGAGAGCCGCGAGGTGGTGGAGGAGACCTTCGACTCCTACCGCTTCAGCCGGGAGTTCGACCTCTAGGCCGACGCGGGCGGCGCGGGCTCGGCTGGCCCGGCGGCGTGGCGGCGGCCCAGCACCATCGCCCAGGCCACCCCCACCACGGCCAGCAGCACCCCGGCCAGCCCGACGGCGGTCACCGGCTCTCCCAGCAGCGCCACGCCCAGCAGGTACTGGGCGATGGGCGTGAGCTGCAGCCAGATGGCCGCCTCCGAGACGGTGAGCGCCCCGTAGGCCTGCGTCATCAGGACCTGGGCGGCGAAGGCGCTGAGGCCCATGGCCACCGCCACCCCCCAGGCGACCGGCTGCATGGGCCAGGGGTCGAGGGCGAAGGGCAGCACCACCGGCAGCCCCACCAGGCAGAAGAAGAAGAAGATGGTCGGCGCGTTGTCGGTGGGGCGCATGGCCCGGATCACGTTGGCGCTGGTGGCCGCGAAGACGGCCGCGGCCAGGGCCGCCGCCTCCCCCCATCCCAGGCCCAGGGAGAGGGTCCCCTCCCCGAGCACCAGCGCCACGCCGGCGGTGGCGGCGAGCAGCCCGGCCAGCAGGTGCAGGGTGGGCCGCTCCCCGAAGGCATGGAGGGACATGGCGGTGGCGATGGCGGGGAACAGGTTGTAGATGACACCCGCCTCGCCGACGCCGATGCGCGCCAGCGCGGTGAAGTACAGCACCACCACCAGCCCACCGGAGACGCCGCGGGAGACGAGCAGCCTCCAGTTGCGTGGGCGGTAGAGGCCGGGCCGCAGCCCGAAGGCCACCAGGCTGACCGCCAGGCCCACCCCGAAGCGCACCACCGACAGGTGGCCGGGAGTGAATCCGGCGCGGCGCAGCGACAGCCAGCGCGCCAGGACCGCCATCAGCCCGAAGCAGACGCCCGCGGCCAGCAGCTCCAGACGGGCCAGGTTCCGCTGCCGGCGCGCGCCCGGCGGGCCCCCGTTCATGCCTGGCCCGCCTCCGGGCCGGGCGCGGCGGGCCGCCGGTGGCCCAGCACCGAGCCGTAGGCGACCCCGGCCACGCCGAGGAGCACTCCGAGGGCGCCGAGGCCGCTCACCCGCTCGTCGAGCAGCGGCATGGCCCACAGGTAGCTCGCCACCGGGGTGAGCTGCTGCCACACCGCCGCCTCCGGCACGGTGAGGGCGCCGTAGGCGTGGGTCATGAGCAGCTGGGCGGCGAAGGACAGGAGGCCCACCGCCAGCGCCGCGGCCCACAGCTCCGGGCTCCCCGGCCACGCGCCCAGGGCGAAGGGCGCGGCGACCACCAGGCCTCCCACCGAGAAGGCGAAGAAGATGGTGGGAGCGTTGTCGGTGGCCCGCAGGGCGCGGATGGCGGTCACGGCCCCCGCTCCCAGGACGGCCGAGGCGATGCCGGCCAGCTCGCCGAGACCGAGATCGAGGTGGAGCGATCCGCCGCCGAGCACGAGGAACACGCCGACGCTGGTGACCACCAGGGCCAGCGCCAGGTGCACGGTGGGCCGCTCCCCCAGCGTGAAGAAGGAGAGCACGGTGGCGATGATGGGAAAGATGTTGTTGAGGAGCGTGGCCTCGCCGGCGGGGATGCGGGCCAGCGCCGCGAAGTAGCAGAACACCGCCAGGCCGCCGAGCATGCCGCGGGTCACCAGCAGCCGGACGTTCATGGGGCGGAAGGTGCCGGGCCGGAACCGGAAGAGGGCCAGGCTGAGGAGCGCGCCCACCGTGAAGCGCACCACCGCCACCTGCCCGGGCGAGAACCCGCCGCGGGCGGCGATGCGGGTGAGCACCGCCAGGAGCCCGAAGAGCACCCCGGCCAGGAAGAGCTGGACCCGGGCGCTGCCGCGGGTGGTGCCCTGCAGCGCAGCCCGGATCATGGCTGGAGCTGGCCCTCGATCTCGCGGCGCAGGGCGTCGGCGAAGGCCACCACCCCGGGCCGGGTGGCGAGGAATCGGAAGAGCGCCAGCTCGGCGCCGGGCCGCTGAGGCGCCCCGGCCGCGTCGGCCAGGAACGGCGCCAGGTCCAGGCCCACCTCGACGAGCAGCGCGCCGCCGGGAGCCCCCTGCTCCGGGTCGCCCACCTGCAGCCCCAGCGCCCCGTCGGGGCCCGACTGCCAGGAGAACCCCGGCGCGGCGCCGGCCAGGAGGTCGGCCAGCCCGGCGGCGAGCGCTCGGACCGTCTCGGTCGCCAGGTGGAGCACCGGGAGGTGCACCACCGGCCAGACCTCGCCGTCGCGCCGGTCGAGGTATCCGAGCGAGGCGCTGGCGAGGAGCCGGCCGGAGCCGGCGCCGCCCCCGGGGGCGGGCCCCGGTGCCGGGGACTCGCGCTGCACCACCTCGAGGCGGAACCGCAGCGCGCCGGTGTCGGAGGGCAGCTCGGCCATGGGGACAGGCCCCATTAGCAGCTTTCCGACCCGCTGGAAACGGTCAGCCCCGCGCGTTAAGACATGCCGGATGAGCGAGCCCGAGCACATTCTCGTCAAGGGCGCGCGCGAGCACAACCTCCAGTCGGTCGACGTCCGCATCCCCAAGAAGAAGCTGGTGGTCTTCACCGGGGTCTCCGGCTCGGGAAAGAGCTCGCTCGCCTTCGACACGCTCTACGCCGAGGGCCAGCGGCGCTACGTGGAGTCGCTCTCCTCCTACGCCCGCCAGTTCCTCGGGCAGATGGAGAAGCCCCGCTACGAGACCATCCGCGGGCTCTCCCCCACCATCTCCATCGAGCAGAAGGCCGCCTCCAACAACCCGCGCTCCACCGTCGGGACCATCACCGAGGTCCACGACTACCTGCGCGTGCTCTACGCCTCCATCGGCCAGCAGCACTGCACCGGCTGCGGCCGGCCGGTCGGCAAGCAGACCGCTCAGCAGATCGTGGACTCGATCCTGGAGCTCCCCGAGGGCAGCCGGTTGCTGCTGCTCGCCCCGCTGGTCCAGAACCGCAAGGGCGAGTACCGCGAGCTGCTCGGCGACGCGCACAAGCGCGGCTTCGCCCGGGTGCGGGTGGACGGGGTGGTGCACTCGCTGGAGGAGCGACTGGCGCTCGACAAGAAGCTGAAGCACGACATCGAGCTGGTGGTGGACCGGCTGGTGGTGAAGCCGGCCATCCGCTCCCGCCTCACCGACTCGGTGGAGACCGCCCTGCGCGAGGGGAGGGGCACCCTGATCGTGGCGGACGCCGACAAGGAGCAGAAGGTCGGGCCGGGGATCGATCCGGAGGAGTACAAGAAGCACGACCGCTTCTACTCGGAGCACAACGCCTGCCCGGCCTGCGGCCTCTCCTTCGGCGAGCTGGTGCCCCAGGCCTTCTCCTTCAACAGCCCGGTCGGCTCCTGCGCCGACTGCCAGGGCCTGGGGACCCGGGCCGAGATGGACCAGGAGCTCATCGTCCCGGACCCGTCGCTGACCATCCGGGAGGGCGCAGTCGAGCCGTGGGCCAGCGGCATGGAGCGGGGCGAGGGCTGGACCTTCGAGTTCGTGGAGCACCTCTCCCGGGCGCTGGGGATCGACCTCGACACCCCCTGGTCGAAGCTCTCCAAGCGCGACCGCGACGTCGTCCTGCACGGCACCGAGGCCTCCGGGGTGCGCAGCATGCGCATCGCCTGGGAAGGGGTCCTGAACCAGCTCTACCGGCGCTTCAAGGCCACCACCTCCGAGACCATGCGGCGCTACTACCTGCGCTACTTCTCGGACAAGCCCTGCCCCACCTGCGGCGGCGAGCGGCTGCGGCCCGAGAGCCGGGCCGTCCAGATCCGCGGCACCGGCATCGTCGAGCTGTCGCGGATGACCATCCGCGAATCCCACGACTGGCTCGACCGCCTCGATCTGCGCGGAAGCGAGGCCCGCATCGCCGAGGAGCTGCTCAAGGAGATCAAGAACCGCCTGCGCTTCCTGGTCGACGTGGGCCTCTCCTACCTCACGCTGGACCGGCCCGGGCCGTCGCTCTCCGGCGGAGAGAGCCAGCGCATCCGGCTCGCCTCGCAGATGGGCAGCGAGCTCACCGGGGTCATCTACATCCTCGACGAGCCGTCCATCGGGCTGCACCAGCGCGACAACGGCAAGCTCCTCGCAACCCTCAAGCGCCTGCGCGACATCGGGAACTCGGTGATCGTGGTCGAGCACGACGAGGAGACCATGGAGGAGGCCGACTGGATCGTCGATTTCGGGCCGGGGGCGGGCGAGGCCGGCGGCCGCATCGTCGCCGAGGGACCGCCGGAGGCCATCCGCCGCAACCCGGCCTCCCTCACCGGCGCCTACCTGGCGGGACGCGCCGAGATCCCGGTGCCCCGGCGCCGCCGGCCGGGCCGGGGCGCGAGCCTGACGGTGGCAGGGGGCGCGGAGAACAACCTCAAGGACGTGACCGTCTCCTTCCCGCTCGGGACCTTCACCGCCGTGACCGGCGTCTCCGGCGCCGGCAAGTCGACCCTGGTGAACGGGATCCTCTACCCGGCGCTGATGCGGCTGCTGTACGGGACCCGCGAGGTGCCCGGGCGCCACCGATCCATCTCCGGCCACGAGGCCATCGACAAGGTCATCGACATCAACCAGCAGCCCATCGGCCGGACCCCCCGCTCGAACCCGGCCACCTACACCAAGGTCTTCGACTTCATCCGCGACGTCTTCGCCCAGACGCCGGAGGCGCGCAGCTTCGGCTACCAGCCGGGCCGCTTCAGCTTCAACGTGAAGGGGGGACGCTGCGAGGCCTGTCAGGGCGACGGCATGAAGCTGGTGGAGATGCACTTCCTGGCCGACGTGCTGGTGCCCTGCGAGGTTTGCCAGGGCAGGCGGTTCAACGAGGCCACCTTGCGGGTGCAGTTCAAGGGGAAGAGCGTCGCCGACGTGCTCGACCTCTCGGTGCGCGAGGCGATGGAGCTCTTCGCACACCACAAGGAGATCGTGCGGATCCTGACCACCCTCGACGACGTCGGCCTCGGCTACATCAAGCTCGGGCAGCCCTCCCCCACCCTCTCCGGCGGCGAGGCGCAGCGCATCAAGCTGTCGCGGGAGCTGGCCCGGGTCGGCACCGGCCGGACGCTCTACATCCTGGACGAGCCCACCACCGGCCTCCACTTCGACGACGTGAAGAAGCTGCTGACGGTCCTCGACCGGCTGGTCGACGCCGGCAACACCGTGGTGGTCATCGAGCACAACCTGGACGTGGTCAAGTGCGCCGACTGGGTGGTCGACCTCGGGCCGGAGGGCGGCGAGGAGGGTGGCCGGGTGGTCGCCGAGGGAACGCCCGAGGAGGTGGCCCGGTCCTCCGAGAGCCACACCGGGCACTTCCTGGCCCGGGTCCTGGCCCACCACCGCGCCCCCGGCCGGCCGGGTAGCCTGGAGCGCGTCGGCTCCTAGGCTGGTCAGGCGCGGCGGGGTGCTCCGGGCGCGACGGCTCGTTCCGCCTTCGTGGCCCGGACGCGCGACGCCCCTCGCGGCGGGCTCCGCCGGGAGGGGCGTCGAGAGGCTCCGCGCTGGAGCGCCGGAGGGGCTAGGCCTTCGGCTTCGGCTGGTCCTGCTTGCAGTTCTCGCACTTGCACTGCCCCTTGGGGCAGGTGCAGTTCTTCCCGCCCTTCTCGCAGTTGCAGGTGGCCGCGAGGAGCACCTGGCCGGACGAGCTGGCGGCGCCGGTCTTGGGCTTCTCGCCCTTGTCCTTCTTCTCCTTCTCCTTCTCGGCGCAGTTGCACTTGCCCTGCGGGCAGCTGCACTTCTCGCCCTTCGGGCAGTTGCAGCCGGCGGCCAGGAGCTCCTGGCTGGAGGCGTCGAGGGAGCCGGTCTTGGCCGGAGCGGCGGGGGCCGCGGGCGCGGCCGGAGCAGCCTTGGGATCGGCCTTGGGAGCGGCCTTCTCGGGCGACTTGGCGCCCTTCTGCTGGGCGCAAGGGCAATCCTTGCCGCAGGCCAGCGCCGGTACGGCGGCGGCGAGGGCGAAGGCGCTGGCGGCCGCGAGGGTGAGTCGGACGAAGAGGCGGGCGTTCATTCGAGATGACTCCTGCGGGGACGCGCCCCGTAAGGGTTAGAGACGACAGCCTATCAATATTCCTCGGGAAATGTCAATGTCCGGGGCTCCAGCCGAGGCCGCCGGGCGGTGGCGGGCCGGGCGCGCCGCCTCGCACCGCGACGTTGAGCGCCGGGGGGCCGGCGTGTAGATTGCCCCCGCATGCCCGTGGCCGATCCCGACCAGATCCTCGCCCTGCTGCGCGACCCCAACGTCGACAGCCAGCAGGTGGCGGACGCCACGGGCGCGACGCGCGAGGAGGCGGCGCGAGCCGCGCGCCTGCTGGTGGGGATCGGCAAGGCCTCGCCCGAGGAGGTGGCGGCGCTTCCCGGGACGCTGGCGGTGGCGCTGGCGCGGGCGGCGCTCGCGGCCGGGCGGGCGGACCTCCTGGCGGCGCTCGCGGCCGGCGAGGCGCGCGAGGTGGCCAAGGAGAGCAAGCGCGGCCTTCACCTGCTCAAGGTGCGCGGCGTCGCCGTCCCGGAGCCGACCCGCCCTGCCGCGCCGCCCGCCGTTCCGTCCCCGGAGCCCGAGTTCCCCTGCTTCGCCTCGGCCATCGACGGGCAGGGAGAGCGGGCCCTCTGGGTCTCGCGCTCCATCCCCGGCAAGGGGGTGGAGGTGGGGCAGGCGGTGATCTCGGACGTCCTCGGGATGCTCGAGCTGCAGGTGGCGGTCATCGGGCGCAAGGAGTTCCGCCTCTTCGGCCGCGACATCGCCGAGAAGGGCGCGTCCATGGGCGTCGGGCCCATCCCGCGCGAGCGGGCGCTGACCATTCTCGCCGCCGCCCGTGCCCTCAACGACTCCTCGGGGCGCCCCGTTCCCGGCGGCGGCGACGCCTGGCTGGCCAGGCTGGGGCCGGCCGGCCCGCCGGCCGACCCGGCGCTCCGCTTCCCGCCGCTCCCCGAGGAGGAGGAGCGGGCGGCGCTCGAGGCCTCCGGGCGCCTGCACGAGCTGCCGGTCCTGCGGGGCTGGCTCGCCGACGAGGAGGCCCTGCGGACCCTGGCGCTGCGCCTCGACGAGGCCGCGGTCTCTCCGCTGTACGTGGACGAGCGGCAGCGCGCCGAGCAGCGCCTGCGCCTCCTCGCCGAGGCGGTGGAGACCTATCTCGACGAGCCGAGGCGCCGCCGCCTGTCGGCCCGGCTCTTCGCGGTCGCCCAGCACCTGCTCGACATGGGCGACGCCGCCCATGCCGTGCTCGCCGCCGCCGCCGCCCGGGCGGTGGCCTCCGGGGCGCCTGCGGCGCGCATCCCCTTCGCACGGTTGCTCGTCGAGAAGGCCTTCCCCGGTCCGGCCGCGCCGCCCGCCGCGGCTCCGTCCGCGGGCGAGCCGCTCATCGTCGCACCGCGCTGATGGCCGACCACCGCAACCCCGCCCCCACCGTGGACGTGGTCATCCTGCTCCCGGGAGACCGGGTGGTGCTGGTGCGCCGCCGCAATCCCCCGCACGGCTGGGCCCTCCCCGGCGGCTTCGTCGACGAGGGGGAGAGGCTCGACCTCGCCGCCGCCCGCGAGGCCCGGGAGGAGACCGGCCTCGCGGTGACGCTCACCGAGCAGTTCCACGCCTATTCCGATCCGCGGCGCGATCCCCGCCGCCACACCATCAGCACCGTGTTCCTGGGGGCCTCCTCGGGGGAGCCGCAGGGAGGAGACGACGCCGCCGAGGCCCGCGCCTTCCCCTGGGACGCGCTGCCCGCCGACCTGGTCTTCGACCACGAGGAGATCCTCGGCGACGTCCGGCGGTACCTCCTCACCGGGGCGCGAAGGAAGCTGTGAGCCCGAGCCCGCTCTCCGCCGCCGACCGCACCGCCCTGCTCGCCGTCGCGCGCGGGGCGGTGCTCCACCATCTGGGGCTGGGGCCGGCCCCGGTCCTTCCCGAAGGCGGGCCGCTCGCGGTCTCCCGCGGGGCCTTCGTCACCCTCCGCCTCGACGGCCAGCTCCGCGGCTGCATCGGAACCTTCCAGCCGCTCGGGACCCTGGCCCGCACCGCCGCCGCCATGGCGGTGCGCGCCGCCTCCGAGGACCCGCGCTTCCCGCCGGTGCGAGCCGAGGAGGCGGGCCGCCTGCGCTACCGCATCTCCGCCCTCGGCCCGAGCCGGCCCGTGAGCGGCCTCGCCGAGGTCGAGGTCGGCCGCCACGGGCTCCTGGTACGCAAGGGGTGGCACCGGGGCGCGCTGCTCCCGGCGGTGGCGGTGGAGCAGGGTTGGGACCGGGCCACCTTCCTGCGGCACGCCTGCCTCAAGGCCGGTCTATCGCCGGACGCCTGGCGCGACTCGGATGCGGTGGTGGAGGTCTTCGAGGCCGAGGAGTTCGGTGACGAGCCCGAGGACCGCCGGGAGGACCGGTGATGCCCTCCCTCTCCGGCACCCTGCAGCTCCTGGCGGTGGTCGGCGTCACCGTCGTCGCTTTCGGGCTCCTCATCGTGATCCACGAGGCCGGCCACTTCGCGGTGGCGCGCCTCGCGGGAATGCGCGTCGAGCGCTTCAGCCTGGGCTACGGGCCGGTCCTGTGGTCCACCCGCAAGGGCGACACCGAGTACTGCCTCTCCGCCGTGCCGTTCGGCGGCTACGTGCGGATCGCCGGGATGGCTCCCGGGGAGGACGTCGACCCCACCGACCGGACCCAGTACGCCAACCAGCCCGCCTGGAGGCGCTTCGCCGTGATCGTGGCCGGGCCGGCCATGAACTACCTGGCGGCCCTGGCGCTGGCCGCCGGCCTCATCGCCGGATACGGCTTCCGGGAGCCCGATCCGGCGCCGGTGCTGGGCGAGGTGCTCCCCGGCAGCCCGGCGGCGAGGGCCGGCCTGCAGGCCGGCGACCGGGTGCTCTCGGTGGCCGGGACCCCGGTGGACGGGTGGGCGGACCTGGTGACGGCGGTGCGGGCCCACCCCGGCCAGGAGATCGAGGTGGTGCTGCGCCGCGCCGGCTCTCCTGCGGACGCCCCGCCGACGGTGCTGCGGGCCCGGCCCGAGGACGCGGGGGGCTTCGGGCGGCTCGGCATCGGCCCGAGCCTCCGGGTGCTGGAGGCGAGGCCGGGCCAGGCGATCTCCGTGGCGGTGCGGCGGACCAACGAGAAGGCCGCCGAGATCCTCGCCGGCCTCTCTCAGGTCGTCACCCGCAAGCAGAAGGCGGAGTTGCGCGGGCCGGTGGGGATCGCGCAGGAGATGGTGCGAAGCGCCCGCGCCGGCGTCGCCCCGTTCCTCATGATGGTCTGGTTCATCTCCATCGTGCTGGCGCTCTTCAACCTGCTTCCCATCCCGGCGCTCGACGGCGGGCGCCTGGTGTTCCTGCTCTACGAGATCGTGACGCGCCGTCGCGTCGACCAGCGGGTGGAGAACCTGGTCCACCTGGTCGGCTTCGTGCTGCTGTTCGGCCTGCTCGTCGCCGTGACCCTCTTCGGCGACCTGGCGCGCCTCTTCCAGCGTTGAGGCGCGGCGGCGGGCTACAATCCCCCCGTGACCCTCTCCGTCCTCTACTTCGCCGCGGCCCGGGAAGCGACCGGCACCGACCGGGAGAGGCTCGAGCTCCCGGCCGGGACGGTGGCGACGCTGCGGCGCAGGCTGGTGGAGCGCCACCCGGCGCTCGGGCGCATCCTTCCCCGCTGCCGCATCGCCGTCGACCAGGAGTTCGTCGAGGACGGCGACCCGGTGCGCGACGGCGCCGAGGTGGCGGTCATCCCGCCGGTGGCCGGCGGGGCGCCGGCGTTCCGCCTGGTGGACCGCCCCATCTCCCTCGAGGAGGCGGTGTCGGCGGTCTCGGGCCCCGGCCGCGGCGGAATCGCCACCTTCACCGGCACGGTGCGCGGCCAGACCCGCGGCAAGAAGGTGCTCCACCTCGAGTACGAGGCGTACCGGCCCATGGCCGAGCGCACCTTCGCCGACATCGGGCGCGACCTGGAGCGAGCCCACGGGGCGGCGGTGGCCATCGTCCACCGTCTCGGAACGCTGCTCCCCGGCGAGGCGGCGGTGGTGATCGCCTGCGCCGCCGAGCACCGCGCTCCGGCTTTCCAGGCGTGCCAGGAGGCCATCGACCGCCTCAAGCGGGAAGCGCCCATCTGGAAGCGCGAGGTGTACGAGGACGGCTCGGAATGGGTGGGGCTCGGCCCCTGATGGTATCCTCCTCCCCACGGTGACGGCCGTCGCTCACAGCCGATACGCCGCCCGGACCTGCCACCGGCTGGCGTCGACGCTGGTGCCGTTCCTGGCGGCCGCTTGCACCTGCGGCGCCCCCGAGAAGCCGGCGCCGGAGCGGGTGGAGGCGCCGGTGGCGGTGTTCGCCCGCGCCGCGGGCGACGTCCGGGTCAAGCACGCCGATTCCGAGGAATGGCTGGCGGCCCGGGAGGGCATGGCACTGCGGGCGGAGGACCGCATCCGGACGGTCCAGGGGGCGTCGGCCACCATCGCCTTCCCCTCCGGCTCGACCCTGGAGGTGGCCGAGAGCTCGCTGGTGACCGTCGCCGGCGTGGCGTCGAGCGGGGTGCGCCTGGAGAAGGGCGCCGTGGACGTGGACTGGCCTCGGGGCGCCGCCGGCCCCGGGGGCGGCCAGGCGGGGAGCGGACCGCCGGGAGAATTCGTGGTCGAGACCCGCGCCGCCCGGGCGCGGGTGTCCAGGGAGGTGGTGTTCCAGTGACCCTCGCATTCCTCCTGGCGGCGTTGCTCCTGGCCGGGCCCGACGGCGGCTCCGCGGCCCCGCCGGCCGCCCAGGCCGCCGACAGCGCTCTGGCGACCGCCGACCGGGCCATCGCCGAGGCCCGGGCCGCCGGCGCCAGCGCCTCCGACCTCGGCGCCGCCGCCGCGCTCCTCGAACGGGCCCGCGCCTCCCTGCGGGAGGGCCGGCTCGACGAGTCGCGGCGCCTCTCCGACCAGGCCTGGGAGGCGGCGCGCAAGGCCAGGGAGTCGGCCGCCGGCGGAACCCGATTCAGCGTCGACGTGGGCGAGGGGGAGTCGACCCGGATCGCCGTCAGCCGGGGCACGGTGCAGGTGGAGGCAGGTTCCGAGAAGGTGGCGCTCCCGGCCGGCCAGGGGGCGCGCTCCCGCCCGGGCAGCCGGCTGGAGCTGGGCCCCGTCCCGGGCACCCCGGCGCTGCTCGACCCGCCGGACGGCACGGTGATCACCGTCCGGCCGTCGGCCCGGCCGGCCGAGCCGGTGCTGGCCTGGAGCGCGGTGGGCGGAGCCGTCACCTACGAGATCCGGGTGACCCGCGATCAGGCCGGCCGCGAGGTGGCGCTGCGCCTGTCCTCCGCCTCGGCGCGGGCCCCGCTGCGGGGCGAGCTGCCGGCCGGCGACTACTTCTGGCGCGTCGCCGCGGTGGACGGGCGCGGCATCGCCGGGGCCGCCTCGTCTCCTCGACGGCTGCGGGTGGCCGACCAGCCGCCCCGGCTCGAGGTGGAGAAGCCCGTGTGGCGATAGGGAGCGGCCCGTGAAGATCGTCATCGCCGACGACGACGCCCTGTACCGTGCCCTGCTCTCGCAGATGCTCGGCGAGCTCGGCCACGCGGTGGTGGCGGCCGCGAGCGGTCCGGAGGCGGTGGAGCTCGTCCGGCGCGAGCAGCCCGACGCGGTGGTCCTCGACTTCCTCATGCCGCGCATGTCGGGGCTCGACGTCCTGCGGGCCATCCGGGCGGGCGGCCGGCGCGTACCCGCGGTGCTCCTCACCGCCATCACCGACGGGAGCATCCGGGCGGTGGGCGGGGCCGACGCGCCCGACGCCATCCTGGAAAAGCCGGTCCGCAAGAAGGACCTGGAGAGGGCGCTGGCGCGGGCCCTGCGCGCGCCATGAGGCTCTTCCGCACGGTGCTGATCCTCATGCTCTTCGCGAGCGCGGTGCCCACCGCGGTGCTGGGATGGCTGCTCGTCTCGACCAGCCGCGACCAGCTCGTCACCGACAGCCTGGAGCTGGCCGGCGACCGGGTGGAGCGCCTGCGGCTGCAGACCGCCGGCTACCTGGGCGAGGCCCGGCGGGCGGTGGAGGAGGTGGCCCGGGCCGACTGGGCGCCGCTCTCCGAGGCCGAGCGCCGCGGGGCGCTGGCCGGCCTGCTCGGTCGCCGCGAGGAGGTCGCCATCGTCACCCTCTACGACCGCTCCGGCCGCAAGATCCCCGGCCTCCAGGCGTTCCCGAGCGCGGTGGCCCCGAGCGAGATCGCCGAGCACGAGGTGCGCGCCGCGGCCCTGCTCGCCCCCGGCCTGCCCCCGGGCGGCGGGGCGCCGCGCTGGTCGCCGGCCTACCGCGCCGGCCGCCGCGGCGAGGCGGCCATGACGCTGCTCGTCCCGGTGGCCGACCCGTCGGTGGGCGCGGCCGCGGCCGAGATCTCCCTGGCGCCGCTGCAGGCGCTCACCGCCCGGACACGCGTGGGCGCGCGCGGCGTCGCCTTCGTCGTCGACGCCTCCGGCCGCGCCGTGGCCCACTCCGACCCGGCCCGCGTCCTCGGCGAGCCCGGCCCGGTGGTGGCCGCCGTCGCGCCCGAGGTGGTCCGCGCCCTGCGCTCGCCCGGCGAGCACCAGGTGGCCCGGGTGGCCGAGTTCTCCGGGAGGGACGGCGAGGGCCTGCTCGGCGCCTACGCCCTCCTGCCCGACGTGGGATGGGGGGTGGGGGCCGCCCAGCCGCGGGCGGATGCCTTCGCCAGCGTGGAGCGCATGCGCCGCACCGCCATCGCCGGCGGCCTGGTGAGCCTGGTTCTGGCGGTGGTGCTCTCCGCCTGGTTCGCGCGCAGCATCGCCCGGCCGGTGAGCGAGTGCGCCCGGGGGGCGCTGGAGATCGCCCGGGGCCAGTTCGGCCGCGAGGTGAAGGTCGAGTCGGCGAACGAGATCGGCGACCTGGCCCTCACCTTCAACCACATGTCGCGCGAGCTCAAGGGATACGACGAGGAGAACCGGCGCCTCATCACGGCGCTGGAGGCGGGGTATCTGGACACCATCCGCAGCCTCGCCGGCGCCATCGACGCCAAGGACTCTTACACCCGGGGCCACAACCAGCGGGTGGCCGAGCTGGCCGTGGAGATCGGCAGGGCCATGGACCTCGACGCCCGGTCGCTCAAGGCCCTCTCCTACGGCGGGCTGCTGCACGACATCGGCAAGATCGGCATCCCCGAGCCGGTGCTGCGAAAGCATGTCCCGCTCGACGAGGCCGAGATGGCCCTGATGCGGCAGCACCCCGCCATCGGCGCCGAGATCGTGCGCGGCGTCGAGTTCCTGCGCGACGCCCTGCCGGCCATCCGCAGCCACCACGAGCGGTGGGACGGCAAGGGCTACCCGGACGGGCTGACGGCCGACGAGATCCCGCTGGTGGCCCGCATCGTCAACGCCGCCGACACCTGGGACGCCTGCACCTCGAGCCGTCCCTATCAGCCGGCGATGGGGACCGAGGAGGTCCTCCAGATCCTGTCCCGGCTGCGGGGCGTGCAGATCGATCCCGCGGTGCACGACGCGCTGGTGTCGGTGGTCCGGCGGCGCGCCACCGGGAAGAGCGGGGCGGCATGACGCGCCTCGCGATCTTCGACCTCGACGGGACGCTCGTCGACTCGCGAGAGGACCTGTGGCGTGCCGTGAACCACGCGCTCACGACGGTCGGCCTGCCCCACCGCACCCTGGAGGAGGTGGTCGCCTTCACGGGCGAGGGCGCCTCTCGCCTGGTGGAGCGCTCCATCGAGCCCCACGGGCACCTGCTGCAGCCGGCGCTCGCCGCCTGGCGCGCCCACTACGCCGCGCACCTCCTCGACCACACCCTCCTCTACCCGGGCATGGCCTCGGTGCTGGCCTCGTCGCGCGCGGCTCTGGCGGTCCACACCAACAAGCCGGGGGCCATGGCGCGGCGGATCCTGGAGGGCCTGGGGGTGCTCGGGCGATTCTCCCTGGTCCTGGGAGGCGACGAGGCGCCTCGAAAGCCCGACCCGTCCGGTGCCGTCGAGATCATGGCCCGGCTGGGGGTCCCGCCGGTGGAGACGATCTTCGTGGGGGACAGCCGCACCGACCTCGAGACCGCTGCCGCCGCCGGGGTGGGCTTCGTGGCGGTCACCTGGGGGCTGCGATCGGCCGGGTCGCTCGCCGAGGCCGGAGCCACCACCTTCGCGCAGGCCCCGGCCGACCTGCTGCGCTGGCTGGCCTAGCGCGCCTCCGCCGGCCCGCGAGCTCCACCCGAAAACTCGACGCTCCCGCGGGTGCGTGATAACCGGGGCCCATGCGGAAGCTGCTCGTGCTCCTCCTGGCGGTGGCCGCGCTGGCGGCGGTAGTCGCCTTCGTCCCCATCGGGGGGCGCTCGATCCTGGACCGCTGGCGCAGCGCCGGAAGCGCCCGCGTCTTCCTGGCGCGCGGCTGGGGAGAGGTCGAGAGAGCCGTCTCCCGGCTGTGGTCGGGCGCGCCCGATCCGAAGCGGGCGCCGCCCCGCTCCCCGGCGCGTCCCGGCTCCGCGCAGGCCTCGCGCGCCGCTGCCGGCCGGGCGGCGCCCGGCGCGCGCCCCGGCGGCGAGCCGACGCCGGTGGAGCGCCACACCGAGGCCGACCGCACCGCCGTCGACGCCATCGTGGCCGAGCACGCCCGGTAGAAAACCGGACTCGTCCCGCACGCTTGGGGTTGCCTTCCGGACCGGGGTCGGGTATCTAGCGCGCCACCATGCCCGAGACCAAGAAGACCAAGAAGAAGGCGCCTGCGCCCAAGAGCGGCGGGAAGAAATCCTGCACCGTGGCGGGCTGCAAGCGCGCCTACCGCGCCAAGGGCCTGTGCTTCTTCCACTACCGGAAGTGGCGCCGCGGCGAGCTGGAGGGCCGGCTCCGGCGCTACAACACCTGCGGCAAGCCCGACTGCAAGAAGAAGGTGAAGGCGCACGGCCTCTGCGAGGAGCATCACGAGGCCTGGAAGAAGAGCCGCAAGGGCGCCAAACTCGCCGCCCCCGCCGCCGAGGCCAAGCCGGCCGAGGCGCCGGCCGCCGGCTAACCGGTCCCCTCCCCTCGCAGCCGCAGCGCCCGCTCCAGCGCGCGCACCGCTGCCGCCAGGAGCTCCACCTCCCGCTGGCTGGGTTCGGCTCGCGCCAGGAGCCGCCGCCATTCGTCGAGGATGTGGTCGGGGCTCTGCGGGTTCAGGTACCCCACCGCGCCGAGCAGCGCCCGCAGGCGCTCCCAGAGCGCCTCCACCGTGGCCTGGCGCGCCGGCTCGGCGGCGGCCGCCGGGAGAGCGGGCGCCCCGCCGGCGAGAAACAGCTCGTAGGCCACCACCGCCACCGCCTGGGCCAGGTTCAGCGAGTCGTAGGCCGGGCCGGTCGGGATGGTGCAGATCGCCTGGCAGGGCGCCAGCTCGGCGTCCGAGAGGCCGCGCCGCTCCTCGCCGAACAGGATCGCCACCGTTCCCTGCCGGCTGCGGCGCGCCGCCTCGGCGGCGAGCTCCCGCGGGGTGAGGCGGGGGCGCCCCTCCACCGCGCGCGAGCTCGTCCCGCAGACCCAGACGGCCGCGGACAGGGCCTCCCGCGCGTCGGCGAAGACCGCGGCGCCGTCGAGGACGTCCCCGGCGTGCCGGGCCAGCCGCGCCGCCCGCGCCAGGACGTCCTCCCGCGCCGTCCCCGGCCGCCCGCTGCGCGCGGGGCCGGACCAGGAGCCGGGCGCCACCAGCGCCAGCCGGTGGAGGCCGAAGTTCTTCATGACCCGGGCGGCGGCCCCGATGTTCTCGGCGCTGGAGGGCCGGTGCAGCACCAGCACCACCCGCGACGGGTCGACGCCTCCGATGGCTTGCCCGGACGTCACCCGGGAATGCTAGCATCCGGCGCCATGATCCCCGACAGCCAGCTGCGCGCGCAGCTCCCGCATACCCTCCAAGAGATCGACCTGCCCGGGCTCGGCGAGCTCTACCGGGGCAAGGTGCGCGACAACTACATCCGCGGCGACCGCATCGTGATGGTGACCACCGACCGCGTCAGCGCCTTCGACCACGTGCTCGGGACCATCCCCTTCAAGGGAGAGGTCCTGTCCCGGCTCACGCTGTTCTGGTTCGAGAAGGTCAAGGACATCGCGCCCACCCACGTGATCGACTCGCCCGATCCCAGCGTGATGGTGGTGAAGAAGGCCAAGCCGCTGCTCATCGAGCTGGTGATCCGCGGCTACATCACCGGCTCGCTGTGGCGCGACTACCAGGCGGGGAAGGCGGGCGCCTACGGCATCGAGTGGCCCCAGGGCCTGCGCAAGGACCAGAAGTTCGACCGGCCCATCATCACCCCCTCCACCAAGGCCGAGTACGGCAAGCACGACGAGCCCATCAGCGAGCGGGAGATCCTCGGCCAGAAGATCGTCGCGCCCGAGGTCTGGAAGGAGGCCACCGCCATCGCCCACCGCCTCTTCGCGCGCGGCCAGGAGTGGGCGAGCAAGCAGGGGCTCATCCTGGTGGACACCAAGTACGAGATGGGGATCGCCGACGGGAAGCTGGTGGTCATCGACGAGATCCACACTCCCGACAGCTCGCGCTACTGGGTGGCGAGCGGCTACGAGGAGCGGCTGGCCCGCGGCCAGGACCAGGAGATGCTGGACAAGGAGAACATCCGGCAGTGGCTCATCCGCGAGCACGGATTCTCCGGCCACGGGAAGCCCCCGCCGCTCACCGACGACGTGCGGGTCATGCTGGCCCGAAAGTACATCGAGGTGTTCGAGAAGCTCACCGGCCAGACCTTCGACTCCAAGGTGGGCAGCGTCGCCGAGCGGATCCGCGCGAACTTGAAGGCGAAAAAATACATGTAAGCGTCCGTGTACGCCCCTGGTGGGGCCCCCAGGGCCGCGGGGGTTGCAGGTTTGCCGGGGTGAGCTACATCGCTTGTATGCGCCACTCCGGTCGCGTCCTCCGCCCGTCCGGGCCGGCCTTCCCGGTCGGGCTCCTGCCCGACCTGTGGGGGTTCGGCGCCAGCCCGGACCTGGACCCGGTCCTCCCCCACCCGCCGCACCGCCGTCCCGAGCGCGCGCGCCCGCGCGCCCAGGGGCGGGCCCGCGGCTGGGACCCGCTGGGCCGGATCGCCGAGCTGCTGGGCCGGCTTTTTGCGTGACGAGCCGGCCTCGCCGGGTGCGACGGGTGCGCTGCTCGCCCCACACCGGCGCCTGAACCGCTGGCCGGTTCCTGGCTGCCTCCCCCCGAGGAAACATAGAGTGTCGTCGGGAGGTGAAGAGCATGGCCTGCGAGCGGATTCGGCGCACTGCCATCGGCCTTGCGCTCGTCGGCCTGGCCTCGGCCTGCGGAGGGGGGTCGGCGACCGCCCCTGTGGTCCCCGCGCCGACGATTTCCTCGGTGTCTCCCGCGTCCGGTCCCACGGCAGGGGGCACCCAGGTCACGCTGACCGGCACCGGCTTCGACACCGCGTCCGGCAAGACGACCGTCATCATCGGCGGCGCCGCCGCCACGGCGGTGAGCGTCTCGTCCTCGACGACGCTCACCTGCGCCGCGCCGGCCGGGGCGGCTGGAACCGCCGACGTGGCCGTCTCCACCTCGGGCGGCTCGGCGACCCTGAAGCAGGGCTTCACCTACGTCGACGCGAGCCTCGTCCCCTACCTGTTCGCCGCGTTGCTGAGCGACCGGTCGGCGATGTGTTCCGGCACGCCGCCTCCCTCGAGCCGGGTGGAGATCGTCGACCTCAGGACGAACCTCCTGGCCGGGGGATTCATCCTCCCCGGCACCGCCGCGATCACCAGCCTGGCCGTCTCCCCGGACGGCCAGCGCGTCTTCCTGGCGAATCCCTGCACCAACCAGGTGCACGTCTACACGCCTCGGGGTGCCAAGGTGACCGACCTGGCCATCGCCGGCCCGCGCGACCTTTCGCTCTCGGCGGACGGGAGCACCCTGTACGTCGCGACCTTCACCGGGATCGTTGCCTTCGAAACCGCGACCCACGCCCAGACGGGGAACGTCGCGATCGACGCCTCGGACGCCGCGCTCGGGCTGGCCCTGAGCCCGGACGAAGCGACCCTGGCGGTGGCCTCCACCAACGGCGCCGGCCCGGCCGTGTACCTGTTTTCGACGTCCCCCCTGGCGGTCATCCAGCGAGTCCCCATCACGGCCACGATCCCGGGATGCGCCGTGATGCCCAACGACGTGACCTTCACGGAATCCGGGCGCGTGCTCGCCTGGGACAGCAACTGCGACTGGCTCTACCAGGTGGACGTCGCGACCCGGTCCTACCTGAGTGCGAGTTCCGTCGCCTACGCGCGCGACTCGGGCAGCTCGGTCAACTACAACAACTCCGTCTTCTACGTCCCGGCCACCGGGAAGGCGTACGGCTTCAACGAGGCCTATCCCCAGGCACAGGCGACCGTGTCCGACCCGGCGGCCGCGAGCGGGAGGACCCTGGGAGGGTTCGCC
>Ga0079037_100000232_pt1 | contig 23152 bp, 22 predicted proteins | sample Mud3Dept4metaG_FD_71479 | JGI IMG/M metagenome (GOLD analysis project Ga0079037, IMG submission 71479) | Freshwater wetland microbial communities from Ohio, USA, analyzing the effect of biotic and abiotic controls - Mud 3 Core 4 Depth 4 metaG | ecosystem: Environmental > Aquatic > Freshwater >... | reverse complement strand
TTTTCGGGATATAGTTTTGAATTCCGTTTGTCAAGGACTGATGCACGGTTCAGATATGTAAGGGCTTCGTCATAATTGCCAATTTTGTTGCAAACAGCACCAAGACTTATATATGCATCCACATTTTTAGGTGTGAAAACTATGGCCTTTTCGAAATCGGTTTTTGCTTCATTATACTTCGACAATGATGTATAAGCCTTCCCTCTTGCATAATAATAATCCGCATTTGATGGTTCATCTCCAATAGCGTTTGTGTACTGGGCAACTGCATCCTCATATTTCATATTCTTTTCAAACTCAATCCCGGCTTTGTAAAACTTTTTACCATTTTGCCCATAAGTGTATACGGTCAAAACAGCCATAATGGTTGTAAGAAAAAATATTTGTTTATTCATGACTTTCTATTGTGAGATTTTCCAACTATCAAAATTATAAATATTTATTGTAATTATCAACCGTTGCGGGGGTCTTATCGATTTCATTCAGTATTACTTTGAGGGAACTTCCGGAATATTTTTTCTGCAAAAGAATTTTTCCGTTTAAAACAGGAGTTCTGATTCCTTCTTTAAAATAATCTTTCCCGCAAAAAATCCTTGCCTCATCCCATAAACCGCTTGAAATAAAATGGTTCAGGACTTTTGCTCCTCCTTCAATCAGCATTGACTGAATGCCTGAATTGAAAAAATAGTTTGTAATCTGAAGGGCAGAGCTACTGCGTTCATCTAATTTAACCATAACTGCATTGGCAATTTTTGCATCAGCGTTATTTGTAAACACAACATTTGTGCCATTTATATTAAAAACCGCAAAGCCTTCGTTAAGGAGTCCTGAACTGCTCAGTATTCCGCGCACCGGATTTCTGCCACTCCATTCCCTTACATTCAGCCGGGGATTATCAGCCCTGATAGTGCCGGCTCCTGCCAGAATTGCCTGTTCAGCGGCTCTCCATTTATGTACCAGTACTCTTTCAGCTTCACCGGTTATCCAGGCAGGTTTCTGGCCGGAATCATCGTGTCGGTTCGTATCAATAAAGCCATCAGCACTCTGTGCCCATTTCAGAATAATATAAGGTCGTTTTTTCTCATTAAATGTAAAAAACCTTCTGTTGATCCAGCGGCATTCCTGTTCAAGAACTCCCGTAATAACCTCACAATCTGCATTTTTCAGATTCGAAATACCTTTCCCTGATACTTTATCACTGGTGTCTTTTGTACCGATAATAACTTTTTTTATCCCTGCAGAAATAATTAAGTCAGAACATGGAGGTGTTTTACCGAAATGGCTGCATGGTTCAAGATTTACATATAAAGTTGAAGATTTTAACATCTCTTTATCTGCAACAGAGTCTATGGCAATTTTCTCAGCATGGGGACCTCCTGCTTTCAGATGATATCCTTCACCGATAATTAATCCATTATGAACGATAACAGAACCAACCAGCGGATTTGGATAGGTCATTCCTTCAGCTCTGACGGCCAGATCGAGACATCGTCGGATGAATTTTATGTTATCGCTGGGATGCATTCTCCTGAAAGTGTTAAATTTGAATTATGGGCATTAATATACGAACAATAAAAGATATTAGGCTTTACCTGTCAGAAGAACTTGAAGGGTGTTATCCGGAACCTGAAATAAACGCTCTTGCCAATATAATTCTCAAAAGTGTTTCTAAATCATCAAAGTTGCATACTCTGGCTTATCCTGAAATCCGGGTTTTACAAAAACATATCCGAAAAATATCTGGTATATGCAGGGAACTGAAAAGAGGTAAACCAATACAGTATATTCTTGGTGAAACCAGCTTTTTAAATTTAGTAATCAGGGTTAATGAAGAAACGTTGATCCCCCGTCCTGAGACTGAAGAGCTTGCCGACTTTATCATCAGGGAAAATAAGGGATTCAGGGGTACAATTCTTGATATCGGAACCGGATCGGGCTGTATAGCTATTGCACTTGCTGTAAATCTGCCCGGAACAGTTGTTTCCGGTTGTGACATATCGGAAGGTGCACTTCTTAAGGCAAAAGAGAATGCACGCCTGAATAACGCTACTGTGACTTTCTTCATATCTGATATTTTAAATCCTGATGTCAGATTATTCCCTAAAACTGATATAATAGTAAGTAATCCGCCGTATATACGTGAATCTGAAAAACAGTTTATGGCCAGGAATGTACTTGATTTTGAGCCTCATAAGGCTCTTTTTGTTTCCGACTCCGAACCCCTGGTATTCTATTCTGCAATTATAAAGCTTGCGGAAATTATCCTGTCACCGGGAGGAAAGCTATATTGTGAAATTAATGAAGCAATGGGGAAATTGATGTTCAGGTTATTTGACTCCTCAGGATATTCAGGAATTGAGCTCATTAAGGATATTAACGGAAAGGATAGAATTATTAAAGGCATTAAAAATGACTGAAAATTCTCTTTATAAAACAACACTTAATAAAGCAATGTCACTCTGTTCAAAACGTGAATATTGCATTGATGATATCCGGGTAAAACTGGATGAGTGGGGCATCAGGGGCAACGACAGTGAAAGAATAATCTCAGACCTTCTCAAGGAGAACTTTATTAATGAAATCCGCTACGCTGAGGCATTTGTAAAGGATAAATTCAGGTACAATAAATGGGGAAGGGTAAAGATCAGGGCCAGCCTTAAAATGAAGAAGATCCCCGGAGAAGTGATAACTTCTGCCTTGGATTCCATTGATAATGAGCTCTATAAAAAGACATTGGAGGATCTTTTAATCACTCATCGCAGGTCGATCAGGGCAAAGAATCAGTACGATCTTAAGGGTAAGCTGCTGAGGTATGGACTATCCAAAGGCTTTGAAAGCGACTTACTGTATGATTTCCTTTCAAGATTTGAGTAAAGAATTTTTGTTTTTGAATTTTCCTGACTATCAAATCAACTGTATTTAAAAATATAGATCAGAAATGGCATAAAAGTTATCAGAAATATTACCGAAGATCCGATTATATCAAATATAATCAGCTGCTTATGCGACTCAGAGTGATTGATATATATTCCCGAAAAAATTATTCTCATAAGAAGCTGTGACACAAAGAAAATAAAAACTCTCATTCCGTTTTCATTCCATCTGTAAGCTTCATTAATTCTGCCTCGTAAAATCAGGGATAAGCTGTGTGAGAGGCCACATGATACACAGGGCTCGCCCGTAATTTCTTCATGAATACAAACGACGGGATAATTATTTTTTTCCGGTGAAAATAAACCAGAGTATAACAGAATAAACAATATTACCCCGGCAAGGATAATATTAACTATCAGGTATGGCTCATTTTTCAGCTTTCCCTGTGATTCTTTGAAATCGCTATTTTTTCCGGACAAGAGTATCATCGGTGGATAATGTTCCTTTTTCAAGTTCCTCAAGAGTTTTTTGTTTATCCTCTTTATTGGCACCTGTGGTTATTTCGACTTTTTCCCCGTCGTTTTCAACCTTGATCGAAACATTAGCATCTTCCAGCTCTTTGACTACATTTTCCTGGACGTCATTAACTATTTTCTCTATCTTACTGGGCCAGTTACCAGATTTCTGAGCTATCTTCCCTGCAACAAGAACCTGGGAAAATGATATCAGTGAGGCTACAATCCCGATAACCAGACCGGCAATTAATATTCCGCGGGGAGAATTAGTCCTGGTTGCATGAGAAAGACCGACAGATGCCAGTATGATAGCAATTATTCCGGGAATAATTGCTATAAGTCCCACACATGGTATCACTGCAATTACAAATGTTATAATTGCTGTTATCAGTGCGGCGATCCCCAGATTTTGTCCTGAAGTGCTTTTTTCTTCTTCCATGATTTTATACTTTTTTGTTTTTCATTCCTTTGTAAGGATATTAACCATATCCTGTTCTAAAGACGTAACCGGATTTTCAATGATGCGTCCGGCTTCAATATTATTTTTATACAAAATGAAAGTCGGCACTCTTTGAATATCCAGGTCATTATATTCACCAACAGGTGAAAGCTTTGCATTATCAACACCGATAAATGTAACTTTCTCCGGTGGAAATTCCCATATTTCAAGAATCCGCATGAAACGCGGAACTTCTCTCCTGCTGTCGGGGCACCATGTACCCATTACGATTTTTATTGTCAGATCCTCTTTACTGATTCCTGTTAATTTATTAATAGCTTCATTATTAGCCTGATATCCTTTAAAACCGTTCTGATACCATTCAGAATGCGGCGGACTCGAAAGCCGTTCCTTTGAAAAGTACCCTAACAACCAGGTAGACTGTTCTGAAAAATTTGTTTCTGGTCTTACAGGTTGAGTCATCATAGGTACAGGATTGCCTTCAGTTAAAGGTTTTGATGTTTTGCATCCTAAAGATAATAACAAAATTGAAAGAAGAGTATAAGCTATATTTTTCATCTTATGACAATTATGCAATATATTTTTCAGGAACTTAGTAATTAAAAAGAGCGAAGGAGAATCTCAAGTATATGTTTTGCCGCTTTTGTTATGGAAGTTCCGGGTCCGAAAATGGCAGCCACACCTGAATCATAGAGAAACTGATAATCCTGTGATGGGATTACACCTCCTGCAATAACAAGGATATCTTCCCTGCCAAGAAGCTTCAATTCACTGATCACCTGCGGAATAAGTGTTTTGTGCCCGCCTGCAAGACTCGATATACCCAGGACATGAACATCGTTTTCCACCGCATGCTTTGCAGCTTCGGCAGGTGTCTGAAAAAGTGGTCCGATATCAACATCAAAACCAATATCGGCGTAACCCGTTGAAACAACTTTTGCACCTCGATCATGGCCATCCTGACCCATCTTGGCAATCATAATCCTGGGCTGGCGCCCTTCTTTCCCGGCAAACCTGGCAACCAGGGCCTTTGCTTCTTCAAAATCCTTATCAGATTTGTACTCTGATGAATAAACACCTGATGTAGTATGTATCACTGCTTTATACCTCCCAACTATTTTTTCACATGCATATGATATTTCGCCGAGGCTTGCACGCTTTGAAGCAGCCTCGACTGCTAATTCTAGAAGATTACCTTCCCCTGTTCTGACACATTCTGTAATAGCATCCAGTGCAGCTTCACATTCAGTCTCATTACGTTCAGCCCGCATCCTGGCGAGCCTCTTTATCTGGGAATCCCTGACAAGGGTATTATCAACCTCAAGAATTTCAATCGGGGTTTCCTTTTCAAGCCTGTATCTGTTTGTACCTACAATAACCTGAACACCTGAATCAATTCTTGCCTGAGCTCTGGCGGCAGCTTCTTCTATTCTCATCTTCGGGAACCCTGATTCTATTGCCTTTACCATTCCTCCCAGCCGCTCTATCTCCATAATATGTTCCCATGCTTTAATTGCAATATTATGTGTAAGTGTTTCAACATAATATGAACCTGCCCAGGGATCAATTGCCCTGCATACATTAGTTTCTCTCTGTAAAAATAATTGGGTATCCCTGGCTATACCGGCTGAAAAATCAGTAGGCAGTGCTATTGCCTCATCGAGGGCATTGGTATGGAGACTCTGTGTATGACCAAAGACAGCAGCTATTGCTTCAATACAGGTTCTTCCCACATTATTATACGGATCCTGCTCAGTAAGACTCCATCCCGATGTCTGACAATGAGTTCTGAGAGCCATGGATTTCGGATTCTTTGGTGAGAATCCCTTTACAATCTTTGCCCACAGCATTCTTGCGGCTCTTAACTTTGCAATTTCCATAAAATGGTTCATTCCAATTCCCCAGAAAAATGATATTCTGGGTGCGAAAGAATCAATGTCAAGACCAGCCTTTATACCTGCCCGCAGATATTCAAGCCCGTCGGCAAGAGTGTAACCCAGTTCAATATCACACGATGCTCCTGCTTCCTGCATATGATATCCTGAGACGCTTATCGGATTGAATTTAGGCATCCTGGCTGTTACATAAGCTAAAATATCAGAAGTAATTTTCATTGAGAATTCCGGAGGATAGATGTAAGTATTTCTCACCATAAACTCTTTCAGAATATCATTCTGTATAGTACCTGTCAGTTCCTCAGGTTTTGCTCCCTGCTCAAGAGCGGTAACTATATAAAATGCCATTATCGGCAGGACAGCTCCGTTCATTGTCATCGACACCGACATTTTATCAAGAGGTATCTGGTCGAAAAGGATCTTCATATCCAGCACAGAATCAACTGCTACACCAGCTTTACCAATGTCTCCGACAACCCTTGAATGATCAGAGTCGTATCCTCGGTGAGTAGCCAGGTCGAAAGCTACAGAGAGGCCTTTTTGCCCGGCAGCAAGATTGCGGCGAAAAAAGGCATTTGTATCTTCTGCAGTAGAGAATCCTGCATATTGCCTTATGGTCCATGGTTGCAGCACATACATGCCCGAATAAGGTCCGCGTAAAAAGGGAGGAATCCCGGCTGCGTAATCCAGATGTTCCATACCCTCAATATCCTTACTGAAAAAAATATTTTTAACAGGAATCCCTTCAGCAGTCAACCATGAATGATCATTATTATTGCTCTGCTCCCTGTTATGAAAATCCTTTCTCCTTTGAGTCAGGTTCCCTGCATCTCTGTAACTGAATTCTGGTCTCTGCCAGGTTTCCGGCTGTATTTTTTCATCATTAACAGGATCCTGAATCGTTTCCGGAAATATTATTTTCTTCCCTGAAATATTGGTTTTACACTTTGCAGCTGATTCCCTGATTTTTTTCTGTATGAATCCTTTTTTCAGTGATGCAAGAAAGCCGCCATATTCTTCAATCTCCAGAAATAACTTCCAGGCATTATCAGCAATAAGATGTGTGAGATTCTCAATATAATAAGATCCTCCGGAAGGATCAACGACTTTACCGAAATACGATTCTTCCTTAAGTATAAGCTGCTGATTTCGTGCAATCCTTTCCGAAAACTCATCAGTCTGTCTTATAACAGCATCGAAAGGTTCAACTGTCAGAGAATCTGCTCCACCCAGAATGGCAGCCATTGCTTCAGCCTGGGTTCGCAGTATATTCGAGTGAAGGTTGTGAGATGTTTTATTCCATTCACTTGTCGTACAATGAATTTCCATTGCAGCAGAACTGCGATAACCGGGATTAAATCTGCTGATGACTGCAGACCATAACACCCTGGCTGCCCTGATTTTTGATATCTCTGAAAAATAGTCCGAACCGATACTGAAGGAGAACCTGATCTTTGATGCTGCATCATCAGCTTTAATGCCACGCCCGGTAAGCTGAACCATATATTCTGCACCCATTGATATCCCAAAAGCCAGCTCCTGTACAATATCCGCTCCCGCATTGCCAAAACCGGAAGCATTCAGATGTATTGCACGAAACCGCGGTAGAGCAGATGTTAATCCGGCAACCGCAGCAAGGTAATCAAATCCATCCGGGACAGGGATACATAATGTCCCGTTAATCATAAGCCTGCTTAAGGGATCTGCTTCAATTGCCCCTTTAATATTTTGCAGGTCAACTCCGTTCCTGTTCAGGTAACTGATAAGATATCCGACAATTTCCTTAGCTTTTCCGTTTGAAAGGAAATTCAATTCAACAGCTTCCCGGGCAATATCTTTAAGAAGGATATTAAAATTTTCCTGACTTACCGATTCGGGATCAGCAATAATAAAACCAAGTGAATCAACACCTTTTGATATTAACTCCTGAGCCTTTCTGTTTGCTGCATTATAATCGGTAACAATTATGTTCTGTCTTATCCTCCAGTTGTTATTACTGGACTTTTTTCCTCTCAGAAAAGGGAATTCGCCAGGAAACGAATCTATATATTTCAGATTTTCAATATCTTCATGCCTGTAGAAGGGCATAACCTCAAGTCCTTCCCTGGTTTTCCATACCATTTTCGTTTTAAAGTCAGCACCCTTCAGGTCAGCAATTATCTTTTGCATCCACTCTTTTGTACTGACAGGAGGAAATAATTCAAACAGCTTTTCTTTTTTCCCCATTTACTGAAAAGAAAATTATTGCGGTATAAAAAATTAACTTACAGGCTGCATGAGAATTATTTGCCTGCAAATTCCATTAAGTACGATTTAATAAAATCATTCAGATCTCCATCAAGGACCGCTTGTACATTTCCCGTTTCATAGCCGGTACGGAGGTCTTTCACCATTTTATAAGGATGTAAAACATAGGATCTTATCTGGGAACCCCATTCTATCTTTTTCTTTTCTCCTTCGATCCTTGCTTGTTCATCCTTGCGTTTTCTGAGCTCAAGCTCATATAGCTGCGATTTGAGTATCCTCATTGCATTTTCCTTGTTGTTAAGCTGCGATCTCGTTTCCTGATTTTCGATCACAATACCTGAAGGGTGATGTCTCAACCGGACAGCTGTTTCGACCTTATTTACATTTTGTCCGCCTGCACCACTTGAGCGGTATGTCTCCCATGTAATATCCGAAGGATTGACTTCAATTTCTATATTATTATCGATCAGAGGGGAGATAAATACCGAGGCAAATGTAGTTTGCCTTTTCCCCTGTGCATTGAAAGGTGAAATTCTGACCAGTCTGTGCACACCATTCTCGCTTTTCAGATAACCATAGGCCTGTTCACCATCGATTTCTATTATCACGGACTTTAGGCCCACCTCATCACCCGGCTGAAAATCGAGCTCCCTGGTTTTATAATTGTTCCTTTCTGCCCATCGGAGGTACATTCTCAACAGCATTGCAGCCCAGTCGTTACTTTCTGTTCCTCCTGCTCCGGAATTTATCTTCAGAATTGCACCAAGCTGATCTTCTTCCTTCTGAAGCATATTGCGAACTTCGAGATTCTCGATCAATGACAGGCAGCTATTGTACTGATTACCAAGATCTTTATCAGTTGCTTCACCCTCCCTGAAAAAATCATTTATCACAACAAGATCTTCTGTTGCTGTTTTGACTCTGTCAAATTCGGTTGTCCAGCTTTTTAGCAGCGATATATTTCTCAGCAGTTCTTCTGCCTGTTTCGGATCGTTCCAAAAGTCAGGTTGCCGGGAGATAATTTCCTTTTCTTCAATAAGTTTCAGCTTGCCGTCGATGTCAAAGATACCTCCTTAACGCATCACGGCGTTCCATGAGGTCTTTTACCTGTTCGTTAGTGACCATAAAGCAAATTTTGGCAAATTTACTTAATTAAACGGGAATTCATTAACTGTAACTTCGATCAGCAACTTGCAGGATATGTAGAAAAAGAGAGATTTCCGGAAAGACAAATTTCAATATTGAGTTTTCTTGTTTCTTTTTTTGTAACCGATATTTTCTTAGACCTGATTTTGAAGTCAGGTATTTTTCAATAAACCTTATAACCAGCGAATGTACCTGTACCTATTTCTGTCCCGGTTCCCGTATGAATTACCAATTTAAATTTATCACTAGCCGTTAATTTAAGGGTCAAAGTCCTGAACAAGATGCTCCCACTGCTAATGTTTGTTCCTAGAGTTTCATAGAGGTTCCCGTTTTTATAGATCATAACCATTCTTCCATCACCTGATCCCGGTGCAACATATTTAATATCAAAAGAATAAATACCGGTATATAGGGCTGTAAATTCCCCGGTGGTGGCCTTTATGCCATTCCCATCATTATATTCAACCTGGTCCGGTACAAAATCGACATTTGATAAAGGCATTGGAGCAGATGTGGATTCGGTTTTTTTAACTCTGAAGGCTACCATATTTCCGAGTACAACACTGTTGCCTCCGGAAACAGAGAGAGAATTATTTGCTTCTGAATAGGTTAACTGCTGACTGTCAGTGTTATCGCGATAAACGGCAAGATTTATTTCAGTTGCACCTGTTTTTCCTGTTACAGACAGTTTATCACCCGACAATTTCAGATCCTGTATCTCATTTGCAGGATCGGCATCAGCATCATTTTTAAGTTCTGTCAGGTCGATTGCAGGATATGAGCTTTTCGTTAAACGTAATTCTCTTTTAGTCCCATCATAAATTAAATCCTGAATTTCATTGGCAGGATCTCCGTCACGTTCAATAGTTGATATTTTCACCTGGTTCCCGCCTGAAAGGGCAAGATAGTCGGAGCCGTCAATATTGACAACTGAGAGTGTCTGATTATCTGATGCCGGATCGCCAGGTTCGCCTTTCGGACCAGCATCGCCTTTCGGACCGGTTGGCCCCGGTTCAAGCGATTTCTGGGCATATAATGCATATGGGACAGCAAGAAACTGCATTGTACCCATATCCATAAAATCGTTATCAAATTTAACATCGACCTTAAGATAATGGTTTGTCGTCTCCCACCTGACCTCTGAGAGGGCCGAGTATCGGGTATTACCAGTAGGCACTCCATTTCCAATAACAAGCGAAAAGACACCAAACTTTGAAGTAAATACATCCTGATGAAGCTCCTGGTACACAACGGTACCTAACGGATTGCCAGAGATAATTGAGAACCTGACACTGATTTTCTTGTTGACAAGTTCGTTGCCGAAATTGTCTCTGGCAACAGCCTGGTAATGAATTCCTAGTGGAACCTTATCCTCGGCAAGAATGCCAACATAACTCATTAAAAACAAGAACAATAAAAAATATTTCCTTTCAAATCTCAAATCCATACGCTATCAGATTATAGTTTTTCTATTTTGAATGTTCTGTTAACAAAATTATCATCGCTTATTATTCTGACTAAATATAGGCCTTTTATAAGGTCTTCGATACACATCGGATCTTTATACCAGAATTGGTCACCAAATACTTTCTTCTCAGACATAACCACTGTTCCGGTCATATTAATAAACTCAACCCTGAATGATCTTGCGGATTCTCCAAACATTTCAATTGTAATAAAATCATCTGCCGGATTTGGATAAACTTTAACTCCAGTTCCTACCGGTCTTGCATCATCTGAGATTTTTATCCCAGGCTGCTGGAATCCCTGGGTAAAAACATACCAGGAATATCCTAATATGTCTACTGCAGTCTCACCAACTGTCTGAGAATAACTTATTTTCTCGTTTGTGGTTATTCCTGCAAGAGGAACAAGCACCTGATGGGACAATTGCTGAGACAACAAGTCAGCGCATGAACACAGAAGAAATAAAATCAGGATTCCGAACCTTTTCAACATTTTATTAACAACAACTAATAGCCAAAAATATCTTTTTTTTTGACAAACAAACAATTTTTTTTGATAAAAGTGTATTTTTTTTACACTAAAATTTATTTTTAGTACAAAATATCATGTTTAGGTTACTGTTTTGCACCTGTGAACAATTAATTATTTTTATCAGATCAGTTTTTTATCAATGCCATGCTTAAATCTTACCTGTTTCATAATCTGATTGAAGCCGGTTGTGACGAAGCCGGACGGGGTTGCCTGGCTGGTCCGGTCACAGCAGCGGCAGTAATTCTTCCAAAGAATTTTAAGCATCCTGTCCTGAATGATTCGAAAAAGCTTACATCAAAACAAAGGAATCTCATTAAGGATGAGATTATTAATACAGCTGTCGCATGGAATGTCGCTTTTGTTGATAATTGTGAGATTGATGAAATGAATATTCTCAGGGCTTCAATAAAAGCAATGCATCTTGCAATTGAAGGTCTTAAAAAAAAGCCTGAATTCCTTCTGATAGATGGTAACCGGTTTTTCCCTTTTAAAGAAATCAAGTATAAAACCATTGTAAGAGGTGATGGATTATATTTTTCAATTGCTGCTGCTTCCGTGCTGGCAAAAACTTTCCGTGATGAATATATGGAGAAAATCGATAATGAATATCCCGCTTATGGCTGGAACAGAAATAAAGGATATGCAACCTCATTTCACAGACAAGCTATCCTGAAATTTGGTATTACCCCATACCACCGGAAATCGTTCACTCTTTTCAATACCCAAATGGCCTTTGACTTCTGATAGTTTCATAATCCTATTCGTAAGGACAATTAATGATTACCTTATCTGGAGCTGACTGATTAAATTTAGCATTTATCTTTAAATGTTTATCTTTGCTGCCCGATTTAAAACAATACAGATCAATTACATGAAAAAGATACTTTCTATACTATTAATCATATTTATAAGTGTAAGTACCAGGGTAAATGCTGACGAAGGGATGTGGCTTTTGCCGCTTATCGAAAAACTGAATATCGGTAAAATGACAGAGCTTGGTCTTAAGCTTTCCTCTGAAGATATTTACAGCCTCAACAAATCAAGCATCAAAGATGCAATTGTTTCAATTCCGGGATGTACAGGTGAAATAGTTTCATCTCAGGGCCTCCTTTTTACCAATCACCATTGCGGATATGAATCACTTCAGTCACATAGCACTGTTGAGCATGATTATCTAAAAGACGGATTCTGGGCGATGACTAAGGAAGAAGAATTGCCCAACAACGGAATGTATGCCAATTTCTTAATTAAGATTGAAGATGTTACTGACCAGGTATTGGCAGATGTTAAACAACGAATGAATGAGACCGAAAGAAATGCAGTTGTTAACAGAGCCAGACAGGCAATTGAAAGAAAAGCGGCTGAAGGGAATAAATACAGGGTATCGGTCACATCGTTTTACGGTGGCAATTACTTTTATCTTTTAGTTTATGAAAGATATAACGACATCAGGTTAGTAGGAGCCCCTCCATCATCTATAGGAAAATTTGGTAATGACAGTGATAACTGGGAGTGGCCGCGTCATACCGGCGATTTCAGTATTTTCCGTGTTTATTCAGGCCCCGATGGTAAACCTGCACTTTACTCAAAGGATAATATTCCATTGAAATCAAAATACTGGCTTCCTGTTTCACTTAAAGGTATGAACAAGGGTGATTTCGCAATGATATTGGGATACCCGGCAAAAACCCAGAGATATTATACTTCTTATGAGGTTAACGAACTTATGAAAATCACAAATCCAAACAGAATTAAAATACGTGGGATCAAGCAGGAAATATGGAAGGCAGATATGCTTGCAGACCATAAAATTAACATACAATATGCATCAAGTTATGACCGTTCGTCAAATTACTGGAAATATTCAATTGGCGAGAATATACAACTTGAGAAACTGAATGTAATAGCTAAAAAACAGCAGATAGAAAACAAGTTCACAACGTGGATAAACGCCGATCCTGACCGTAAATCAAAATATGGACAGGCTCTGAACCTGATCAAATCATCAATTGAGGGCAGGTCAGAGTACCAGAACGCCCAGCAATATTTGAACGAGTGCATGCAAGGCTGTGAAATACTGGGTTTTAACTCATATGCATCCTTACTTTTAAATGTATTGAAATCGGGCGATGATAAGTATATTGATGAAATTATCAAACGGACAAAAAACAACGTTACCAATATTTATAAAAATTATAACGCTTCTACCGATCAGAAATCAATGAAGGCAATGCTTAACCTTCTCCGGACAGATGTTCCTGCCAGGTTTCATCCCGATTTCTATACCAGTGTTGTAGATAAAAAATTCAAAGGTGATACAGACAGGTTTGTGGATGATATCTTTGCAAGATCAATATTCGTAAGTGAAGACAGGTTATCGGATTTCCTTAACAAACCCGTTGCTAAAGTTCTTGAAAATGATCCTGTCGTTCTTACTTCCGCTTCAATCAGCAAAACAGCAGGTTATTTATCCACAGAGATCAGTAAGTTCGACAGCGATCTTACAACGGGGCGCAGGTTGTGGATTGCAGCCCTTATGGAAATGATTCCTGAGAAGACTCTCTATCCTGATGCAAATTCGACGATGCGACTGACTTACGGGATAATTCAGGATTATGATCCAAAAGATGCCATAACGTATAAATATTTTACAACTATTCAGGGGATTATTGAAAAATACAAACCGGGCGATTATGAATTTGACCTGCCACAGAGATTTATTGATCTCTATGACAAAAAAGAATTTGGAAAATATGCATCTCCGGAAGATTATATGCCGGTATGTTTCCTGACCACAAACGATATTACAGGTGGCAACTCCGGAAGTCCGGTATTAAATGCATACGGAGAAATTATCGGTCTTGCATTCGATGGGAACTGGGAAGCTATGAGTGGTGGAGTTATTTATGAACCCTCACTTCAGAGGACTATTGCTGTTGATATAAGGTACGTTATGTGGATTATTGATGTTTATGCAGGTGCCGGTTATCTGCTTGACGAGATGACAATAGTGCAATAAGTGCTTTTATTTATCTTTGCACAAAATCTTGAATTATGCAAATCAGCCTGATTGAAATACTGGCAGCATTTATGGTACTTTTTGCCATAATTGACATACCCGGATCTGTTCCTATTATAATAGACATAAAATCAAAGGGAGTAATTGTTCATCCTTTTAAAGTGACAATTGTCTCTTTTTTGATTTTTCTGGCGTTTTTATTTATAGGCAGTCCATTGCTTGGAGTCTTCGGTATCGATGTTTCATCTTTCGCTATAGCAGGTTCATTTATTATTTTCCTTATTGCAATGGAAATGATCCTTGGCATTGAGTTATTCAAGCAGGATTCGCACGGCAGCGGAGCAATTTTTCCTATTGCTTTTCCTTTGATCGCTGGCGCCGGATCAATAACAACCGTTCTTTCGCTTAAAGCTGAATATCAGACTATAAATATCTTTATTGCACTTATTCTCAATATGATAGTTGTTTACCTGGTTTTGAGGTTGACCTATTTATTTGAAAAAATTCTCGGCCAGGGCGGCCTCCAGATTCTTAAAAAAGTATTTGGCGTAATCCTGCTTTCGATCGCAATAAAGCTTTTCATTTCCAATACCGGGATTATTTTACCTCATGGAATGTGATATAACACTATATACTGACGGGGCCTCAAGCGGAAATCCGGGTCCGGGAGGATATGGTATTATCCTGATTTCAGGAAGACACAGACTTGAAAAATCAGAGGGTTACAGACTCACAACAAATAACAGGATGGAGCTTATGGCTGTTATTGAAGGTCTTGAAGCTCTTAAAAAACCAGGCAGCAATGTAACTGTATATACAGACTCAAAATATGTTGCTGATGCAGTGGAAAAAGGATGGCTATTCAGTTGGGAATCCAAGGGATTCAGAAAAAAGAAGAATCCTGATCTCTGGATAAGATTCCTGAAGATTTACAGGAAACATAATGTGAAATTTACCTGGATAAAAGGTCATGCCAGTAATCCGGAAAACGACCTTTGCGACAGGATGGCTGTTGAAGCATCTTTGAAAAAAGATCTCCTTGAAGATACTGGATACAAGCCTGATTCAGAGGACAATATCTTGTTCCAAGATCCGGAATAATTAAAATATTTTTTGCTTATAAAAATTATTAATGCAACTTTGTAAAAACACCTGCAGATGCAAAAATTTTATATTGACCAGACAGATACAACTCCGGAAATAAATTTCTCCCCTGATGAGAATAGGTTTTATATTCGCGGCATATCTTCACCTGAAGATGTTCGTGCACTATATTATCCTGTTCTTGAATGGATTAAGACATTTGTCAGCGAAGTTCTTGCGGGAAAGGTTAAAAATTACAACAAGGACAATCCGATCAGATTTCAGATCGATCTCTCATATTTCAATTCATCATCCGCAAAGTTCCTTTTTGATATCCTGTCAGAGATGAAAAAGCTTTTTTCAGCCGGCTTCCCGGTAAGAATTGAATGGTATTACGATGAAGAGGATTCAGATATGCGAGAAGCTGGTGCTGACATATCTCTCCTCGTTGAAATGGAATTTAGATTTATTGCAAAACCCGTCTGAAAGCAATGAGAGGCCAGAAGGAACTCTATGATCTTTTTCAAAAGCATTCAATCAATTTCGAATATTACGAACATCCGCCTGTTGCTACCATTGAAGATGCAAAAATCCATTGGAAGGATTTCAATTCAGGACTATGTAAAAACATTTTCTTCCGTAATCATAAAGGAGACAAACATTATCTGGTTATCCTGGAACATTTGCGTCAGCTGAATATTCATGATCTCGAGAAGCGCCTCAGGCAGGGAAAACTATCTTTTGCATCCGATCAGAGACTGAAGAAATATCTTGGTCTTGAACCCGGATCTGTCTCACCCTTTGGACTGATCAATGACAAAGAAAAGCATGTTCATCTTTTTATTGATGAAAAATTAAATGAGTTTGACAGGCTTGCTTTTCATCCCAATGTAAATACTGCATCACTGGTTATTTCCAAAATTGATTTTCTTCGATTTCTGGATTTCACTGGTCATTCATATGAGTTTATAAAACTTTATGATTGATTGATTTATTTTTCCCGGTTGCTTTTATAAACGGGTTGCTTCCATTCCTCTGACGGTTCATATTTACCCATACACGCCCAGCGTATGCCTCGCTTTTGTATTTCCAGTGCTTCCGGCACTTTGAAATCGGAAGCTACATGACCAAGGGAAGAATAAAATACCCGACCCTTACCATAAACTTTTTTCCAGGTGACAGGTACTACATTGCCGCCAATCCAGCTGGCAACTTTATCGGTAAACGTTGTTATTGCCAATACTTTAACATTAGGATCAACATGAACAAAATACTGTTCTGAATGCATATCAAAATCCGATAATCCTTTTGTGACCGGATCTTTATGATCAATAATATTTACCCTGTAATCTATTACTCCACCAGGGTGAGCAACCCACTGACCACCTACCATAAACTGGTATTCAGGATTATTCCGGAATGAATCGCCCAGTCCTCCATGCCAACCTGCCAGACCAACGCCGTTCTTAACTGCCTCAAGCAGAGCCTTCTCCTGGTTACCTGTAATTGTTCCCATGGTCCAGGACTGGATAATAAGATCAAAATCTTTATTCAGATCATAGTTAATATAGGCATCGAGTGTGTCTGAAACTGTAACCTTCGCACCTTCAGATTCCATCCAGGGAACAAAGATATCGCGGCACTTATCAGGTTCATGGCCTTTCCATCCTCCCCATACAAAAAGGATTTTTTTACCGTTAAGCGGAGAATCTGTTCCGCTGATAAAATTGCGGCTGAAAACTGTCGGAGTTACTAATGCGGCAGCAGCTATTGCGCTATTCGTAATAAATGACCTGCGTGTTATCATATCATCCGGATTTTAAGCTAAGATAGTAATTTTCAATTTCAACTTTAAAATCGGATTTATGTTTTGGAATGTCTTAGTGCTTCATGTGTTAATAAATGAAGAAATAAAATCCCTTTCAACCGGAACAGAATTGAAAAATTAATTTTGCTAATTTTATTCTTTTGCTCAATAACAGAAAAATGAAATACCATGAAAAATAATCGCAGAAATTTCATAAAACTTACGGGTTTAGCAGGAGTCGGCATGACCGGGAAGAGCCTCTTAAAAAATCTGCCTGACTTTTCATCATTTCCACAGTCTCCGGATAATGATATTACGATCCCCCGACAGGTTGTGAATGATACCTTTACGGCAGAGGGAGGTACCAGTTTAATAGGTTCATACGGACAATGGGCCGCAGGACTTATTGATAAAGAGCTGCCATTGTTTTCTTTTCGCCGGAAGGACTGGAAGAGTCTTGAAAAATGGAGAAGAGCTGCAAAAAAAAGGTTTACTGAACGCCTGTCCATTCCTGATTTAGGCGGAATGCCTGAAGTTACAGTAACCAGACAATATTCATATGACGACCTTCATATCGAGGAGCTTAAATGGGCATTACCCAACGGAGGTTTTACGGAAGCTATTCTTTTGAAACCCCTGAATGCACCGGGTCCGTTACCTGGTATACTTGCGTTTCATGATCATGCAGGGAATAAATATTTCGGAGCTCATAAAATTACAAGGATATCTGACAGACAACATCCGATGATGGCAGAACACCAGAAAAATTATTATGAAGGGAAAGCATGGGCTAATGACATTGCCAGAAGGGGTTATGTTGTTCTGGCGTCGGATGCTTTTCCATTTGCCAGCAGAAGAGTCCTTATTCAGGACATTCCGGTCAATATGAGATCCGGATTGTCGGATCCAGATCCTGAGGATAATGCAGGTATCGCTGCTTATAATCGATGGGCTGGTCAGCATGAACATATAATGGCTAAATCGCTTTTCAGTGCCGGGACAACATGGCCCGGTGTTTTTCTTGCTGAAGACCTGAAAGCCCTTGATATACTCTGTTCAAGAAATGATGTCGACAAAGAGCGTGTAGGATGCTGCGGATTATCCGGGGGTGGTATGCGGAGTGTTTTTATGGGAGGTTTTGACAGCAGAATAAAATGTTCTGTTCCTGTCGGATTTATGACCACATGGAGAGATCTTATCCTAAATAAAGCTTCCAGTCACACATGGATGACCTATGTCCCGTTGTTGCCTAAAGAGCTTGATTTCCCTGAAATACTGGGATTGAGAGTACCATTACCGACTCTCGTTCTGAATAACAGCGAAGATGAACTGTTCACGTTCAGTGAGATGCACAGGGCTGATGAAATGCTTCAGAAAGTTTTCAAAAAGGCAGGAGCTGTCAATAATTATAATTGCTCTTTTCATCCCGGTCCGCATAAATTTGATGCTAAAATGCAGGTTGAAGCATTTGAATGGTTTGACAAGTGGCTTAAATAAAAGGTGAAAATCGCTCCTTCTACCCTCACCTGTTTATTCTATCCCTTTTTATCAATTCCGGCACTATTTTTGTTCATAATTAATTGATAAACACCTCTTTTTCAGAATAGTTGAAAGCGGTTGTCCTGTGATTAACTAACAACTAAAAACTATTAATATGAAGAGGAATGAAACCAAGGTTCCGGGATTTGATGAAATCATTTTCGAGAACCGCAACAAGGAATACGGAGCATATGATCTCCGGAAACGCTATAAATCAGCTCTCAGTTTTTCTATTCTCAGCACACTGGCACTCTGCTCAGTACTTTTAGCTGTTCTCTTTTTTAAACCTGAAAACGGGACTGCTTCTTCAGTACCTGAAATTGTTGTAATTGCAGTTATGGATAACTTAAATCCGGAAATAACAGTACCGCCTGAGGTAAAGCTGCCTAAAGAGCTGATGAAGCCTATGCAAAATATTGCTCCTGAGGTTGTTACAGATACATCTGCCGTTACGGCATTTATCCCGACTGCAGATGAAATAAACCTGAATACAACTGACGGAAATATAAATGATATTTTTACTGTCAATGAAATACCTGATGAGATAATTCCTGCTGAAACAAAACCATTTATTATTGTTGAAGAAATGCCGGAATTTCCAGGAGGCGATGCAGCACTCCTTGAATTTATCAGTAAAAACACAATATATCCTGACGAAGCTATTAAGAATAATATTCAGGGAAGGGTTATTTTAAAATTCGTTGTAAACAGTGATGGATCTGTCGGAACAATAGAATTACTAAGGAGTGTCGATCCACTTCTGGACCAGGAAGCAATAAGGGTTGTCGGCACAATTCCGAAATTCAGACCAGGTAAGCAGGGTGGTGTATCGGTCCCCGTCTGGTATTCTGTTCCGGTGCTTTTCAGGATCGAGAATTAACGAAGGTACGGTGAAGGACTCTTTTTAAAGATATAACCACTTCCCGCGAACCTGCAACCACAGGAAAATTCCTGTTAATCAGATTATTATTGATTGTGAATTTTATATTCTTACCATTAATATCGTTCATAATACCTCCTGCTTCGGAAATTATCAATCCCAGTGCAGATATATCCCAGACTTTAGTATAAAGGTTAATACATCCTCCAAATTTACCCTCAGCCACATAAATAAAATCAATAAGTGAATTAGTTGATCTTATGTTTCTTGAATTTTTTATAATGTACTTATAAAGATATATCCCTTTATCGAGGAAAGCTTCATCATCAGTATAGTCAACTGAAAATGCAATTAACGATTCTTTCAGTCCTTTCTTCTCAATTATCAGATGCTCATTGTTTCTAAAAGCTCCCTTTTCTCTTTCAGCGAAATACAATAAATCAAACACCGGTAAATATGCACCTCCCATAACAGGTATATTATTTTCAAAAAGCGAAATAAGAACTCCAAACCATGGTATCCCCGCTGCAAAGTTTGAGGTTCCATCCAGCGGATCGATGATCCAGGTATATCTGGAATTATGGTTTTTAAAGCCACTTTCTTCCGAAATTATATTATGCTCAGGATATCTTTTACCAATAAATTTAACGATCATTGAATCGCTTGCCAAATCTGCCTCAGTCACGATACTGCTTTGAGATTCTTTAAGTCTGGTTTCAATTGGCCTGTTAAAATATTGCATAAGGATTTTTCCTGAAAGTCTGAGACTTTCTATTAATAAATCTTTCATAATTAATAAAATCCGACTTTAAATTTATGTTATAAATTAGAATTTAATGGTTCTCAGTATTATCTGAATACTATTGTATGTTTTAATTAAGAGCTAAAACAATACAAACCCCGGGTGAATAATTGACTGTTACCTGCTTTGTACCTGCAAATATCTGAACAGGTTCATGGTTTGTTGTGAAATCGGTACGCCGTACAAGTATACTATCTCCAAGAGTAAGTCCCGAGATAACTGTTCCGGGTTTATCCGGAACATCAAAGGTAACAGGCATACCATGTTCAAGATATCTTCCGAATTTTTGTGCATCGGCATATACTCCATGCAGCAGTTGTACTTCTTCAGGGAACTCATCTTTTTCACTCCACATGAAAAATGTATCTGTTCCCCTGAGGAGCATATGCCATAAAAGTTCCTGATAGCTTTCCTTGCTCATTTGTTTAATTGTACTGTCCTGACTGCTTCCTTCAAAAATTGTATGCCAGTGAACAAAACTGATTATCGGAATAACTTGCGGAGTGCTCTTTCCTGCATTACTGGCATTAAGCAGCATATTATAAAACCACCTGTAATCAGTATTTTCAAAGTCGTACCATTTGAATATACCTGACCAGGTATAAACCACCGGCATAGCATAAGTGAAGCCGGTTAACGGGAAATCGTCATACCAGTTCCTGTACCTGGCTTGCTGGTCTATTTTGCATGGTTGACCATCGACATAATATTCAAAATAATCATACCAGTACCGGTAACCGTCATTTGGATAAACAGCATAATTACATACCAGTGCATGTGGATACCTGGTCATAACCGGTTCGCTCAGGACATAGTTCTCAAGATAGGATCTCATCTCCCGCATTTTTTTCTGGAATTCAGGGAAAGTAAAATTTTCTCCCATGAACTTACGACAGGTAATACATTTTTTTGAAGTTCCATAAGCGTTATTCACTTCCAGCGGTCCGTCAACTTCCCAGTCAGTAAAAACAAAATCTACAGGTAATCCTGCTTTTTTGTAACGTTCAAGAAAGAATTCGATACGTGATCGGATCTCTTCTTTTCTTATATCGAGAGTGAATGGGCATCCCATTTTTTTATTGCCAAAACCCGTATCAAAAAATGGTTTCCCGTTATTATCTATATGTGCGGTACTTTCATCGCCATTAAAAAATGAATACATAAGATCCGAAGCGTTGATATTAACCCTCTGTCCTAGTTTTTTCTGGGCATTGGCGATAGTCAGACAACGTGACATTACGGTAGCCGTATCTTCCATACTCCATGAACAGACTAAAGCTACTCCTCTCTTATCAAGCTCTTTAACAAGTATTTCCGCATCTTCATTACTAAAATCACCCGGATCAATTGCAGGCCACAGATAAAGAGGCAGTCTGTTTTCCCTGCTATAATCAAGCGGCGAAGTATTATTAATTATCACCTGTATGTTTTCCGGCCATTTGCGTTCCTCTGCACGCGGAGATGAACACTGAATCATTATGCATGCAAGAAATAATAGTTTTATATTTTTCATAATGTTAAGTTTATGATTTAAATTTATCCGACATTTTTGTGAAAAAAGAACTAACACAAATGCAATTTACATTTTATTGATGATAAATATGAAAAGAAGGAATTTTTTGCACACATCTGTTTTGGCTGCTTCGGCTGCCGCAGTATCTTTTAGTGAACTGTCCTGTAAGGGAGCTCAAAAAAATCCATCACCCTCAGCTAATCCCAATCCTCTTAAGATTGGTATAATGACTTATACACTTGCCCAGAAATGGGATATTGAAACAATTATCAGGAACCTGAGCCAGACAGGCTATCAGTCTGTAGAGCTTCGGACCACGCATGCTCATGGTGTTGAGGTTGGTCTTTCACCCTCAGAAAGAGCTGAGGTAAAAAAACGATTTAAAGAATCTCCTCTTGAATCGATTAGTCTTGCAAGTGGATTTGAATATCATTCCCCTGATCCTGCCGAACTGAAAAAAAATATTGAAGGAACGAAGGAGTATATACTTCTTGCAAAAGATGTCGGAGCAACAGGAATAAGGGTCTTCGGTAATAGTCTGCCGGATGAAGTACCTCAGGAAAAATCAATAGAACAGATAGGGAAATCGTTAGCTGAGGTAGGTGAATTCGGTTATAATAACGGAGTTGAGGTAAGGATTTGTGTTCATGGAAACAAGACAGACAGGGTTTCCGTCATCAGGAAAATAATAGATGCTTCACGGAATCCCCATGTCTATGTTAACTGGAACTGTAATCCTGCTGACACGGAAGAGGGAGGACTGGAGAATAATTTTAATCTCGTCAAGGACCGTATCAGAGGTGTACATATGCACGAATTATGGGAAGCAGAATATCCGTACCGGAAGTTCCTGAAGTTACTTGCCGAATCAGGATATAAAGGATATTGCAATGCTGAAATTGATGAAAATGAAGATCCCATAAGGCTGATGAGATATTATCGGGCATTATTTCTGGCCTATCAGGACGCTCTCTAGGGACTTAATGTCTGACTAAAGTATTATTATAATTATAGTCAGGAATCATTCTTTCGACCAGCTAAAAAGGTGCAGAGCATCCTTAGCAATTCCTTCTCTTTTGACCAATACCGGCTTTGGTAATTTTGGATCCAGGTTCAGGTATTCTTCTTTCACTTCAATCGGTGTTTTCATAATATAAGGCTTGCAGGATACGATGGCTGATACTGCTTTTTTTGCTCCTTCATATAAAGCTTTGCGTGTTTCTTCGAAGGGATAAAGGAGAGCTGCTTCTCTGGCCAAACCTTTTTTTACCGCGACAGTAACACAATTCTCACCAAAGAATCTTTTTGCCTCACGGCACACAGCCTCATCACCTGTAACCATAATTGTCGGAACGCCAAAATGACCTGCTATTG
>Ga0079037_100000231_pt1 | contig 23155 bp, 19 predicted proteins | sample Mud3Dept4metaG_FD_71479 | JGI IMG/M metagenome (GOLD analysis project Ga0079037, IMG submission 71479) | Freshwater wetland microbial communities from Ohio, USA, analyzing the effect of biotic and abiotic controls - Mud 3 Core 4 Depth 4 metaG | ecosystem: Environmental > Aquatic > Freshwater >... | reverse complement strand
GGAGGGAACAGCACAATAAGGAGAGTATTACTGAAAAGTTCAAAACCTTTTACTGGTCCTTTCAGCAGGCTCTTTGGTCCCAGCATGATAGAACTGATACGTGCAGCTGATAAACCGGGTAAGAAAATATATGAAAACAGGTTCTGGGGTGATCCCGGATTTATACATCTTTGTTATGACATTCGCGGTATGGATGAGCTGAAAGAATATTGCAAAAGCAAAGGATTTCCATTTACCGTCGACAGTAAACACAGCCATGAAGGGAACAGCTTTGATATGGGAGAAGCTGCCGGCCATTTCGCATATACGGAGGATCCCGACGGTACACTCATTGAGTTTGTGGAAACCCATAAAATACCCATTATAAAGAAATTCGGATGGTATCTTGATCTCATAAAAAGAGATCCTCAAAAGACACTGCCTGATTGGATACTTAAAACGCTTAAATTCTCAAAAATCAAAATGTAAATCTGATCTTTCTAATCTTTTTTATTTCCTGATATCCTTTCAGCTTCGCGGAAAACTCTCATTATATTGCCACCCCAGATTTTTTCGATATCACTTTTTGAATATCCTCTTCTTAATAATTCAGCTGTAATATTTTTCATTTCTGCTACTGACCTGCAACCATCCACTTTTCCTCCACCGTCAAAATCAGTTCCGATACCAACATAGTCAATACCAATTATCTGGACAACATGATCAATATGATCTACTACATCTGCAACTGTAGCAAGCTTCGAATATTTGTTTCGTAAGTCCCGCTGTTCATTAAAGAATATTTTTTTCTGCTCATCAGAAAGACCATTAATATCGCCATATTTAATCTGCAGCTCCTTAAGCATCCTGTCAAGTTCAGGATTTGGCTCAGGTGTCTTTAAATAACTACTAAGGATACAAATCTGTATCACTCCTCCATTTGATTTAAGTAGCAGGAGCATATCATCAGTCAGATTCCTCACGCTGGAGCATAAAGCCCTGCAGGAAGAATGTGATGCAATAACAGGAGCTTTTGATATCTTGATTACATCATAGAATGATTCATCAGAAATATGGGAAACATCAACTATCATTCCAATACGATTCATCTCTTTTACTACCTCTTCACCAAAGGCAGATAGTCCGTTGTGTTCCGGACCCCCGGGATCAGTAGAAGAATCACATATGTCATTATTGCCTGTATGACAAAGAGTTATATACCTGGCACCATGGTCATAGTATTCCTTAATCCTGGTGATATCATTACCGACAGCATATCCATTCTCAACTCCTGTAAAAACTGCAATTTTGTTTTTCTTTTTCAACCTGTATGCGTCATCGGGAGAATAAGCCATTTCTGCCATCGAAGAATTTTTCTTTACATTTTCATTAATGGCATCAAATATTCTGAGGGTTGCCTGGTGAACTTTATTATAAGAAGAGTCGTTTCTTGGACCCTGTCTTATAAACACTGCAAAGAATTCAGTATTAAGACCCCCTTCGGTCATTCTTGGAAAATCAACGCACCCTTCCTCATTTTTCACACCGAGATTGAAGCCGGTACTTGCCAGTCTCATTGGAGTATCGCAGTGTGTGTCAACGGTAAGAAAATCATTATGTAACTTCTCAGCCTTCCGGATCAGTTTGTCTTCATCGCTGCCACAGCCTGATAACATTAAGATAGTGAGGGGAACAACTACTAATTTCCTCATACTTATCATGATTTGAGAAAGCGCAAGATAATAAAATCAGATACCAACAATTTTTAAATAAAGTTAATTAACACAAATTAACATTAGAAGAAAGCCCTGTCAATAAATGTCGGGGCAGCTATTAAAAGGATACAAAATTCAGATCAGGTTATTTCTGCAGCACAACCAGGTTACCGAATAATTTCTTATTGGCCATTATTTTTTCTTCATTGCCGTATACACACAACACATTCTTTTCGAGTACTCCGGAGGTCAGGCTTTCCATTCTTCTTATATCTTCTGCAGTGGTGGAGAGAATTTCGTCTCTCTCTTTTTGCAATTGTTCCTTTGTAATCTTTGAAAAATAATTAGTAAATGCAACATTGCCTTTCTGTGAAGGTGTCAGGGGCATATCGAGTCCTGCAATTGTACCGATTATGTACCTTGTCATGGATGTGCTGTCGGCATTAAAGTTCTTAAGGTAATCCGGAGTTTCATCATAGTTTTCCAGAGTCTCCTTAAGGTTTGGATCCCTGTACGAACTAAAGTAAAAAACACCATTACGGTTTATTCTTGCAGATCCACCATAAGCCCCGCCTATCACCCTTATCCGGGTTTGTAACCAGTCACTTGAGAGTATCTTATTCAGAACCTGCATCTTACCATTCCATTCATAGCCAAGTTTGTGATAATCATACCCTTTAAGTACATATTGCACCTTTGATGCTGTAATAAAAGCCTCATTCTTTGGTTCAGGCTTGAGATTCCATTGGATATATTCAACAGGTTTGTCAGGTAGCGTACCTTCAAATCCGCTAAAATCCAGTGAAAACAGATCCAGGTCATCCTTGCTGCAGGTCACTCCTACTGTCATATTATTTTTTGTAAACAGCAGTCCAGCAACTTTAACCAGCCTGTTCATTACCTCTTCAGATTTTTCGCTGAATTCCTTTTGCAGTTTTGTGATAAACCAATAATATTCTGCACCATTGGTCACTTCATTTAATACGCCATTGGCAGTCAGATATGAATTTAGCCGGCTCAGAGCGGTGCCACTACCGTCCTGCAGAATCTGTTGTTCCAGCTGAGATTGATGTCGCATCAGCAGCTCCACCAGACGATCTTTATCAGAGTACAAGGTTTTACTAATTATTTCAGAAGCTAATCCTATAGCCGGATCAAGTTTATCTTTTGTAGTTTTAAATGTTATCGTAAAATAAGGTATCATGTTTTCATCCCTGCCATCAGGAAGAAATGTATTCAAAGATGCTCTGAATCCTCCAGTTTGAATATTCAACTCTTTCTCAAGCGTTTCATAACTGTAAGTTTCAGTGCCTATTCTCCCGATAAGCTCACTTAAGAACGAAGCATAAGGCAGAAGGTCCTGTGGCAAAACCCTGAGATCAAACCATGAATTGAAATAAATGATGTTATTTGTAAATTCAGGGTGAAATAATATCTGCACTCCGTTTATCTGTTTCGCTTCGACATCATACCATCTGGGTTCTCTGTCGATATCTTCAAGCTTAAGCACAGGTATTGTAGACAATGCTTCCGGTGTATCTTCACGTTGCTGGTAGGCAATCAGCTTTTTTGTTGTAGTGATAAGAGAGTCAAGCTCTTCATCAGTAAGTTTAGCCTTGTAATCTGCCAGCTTCTTCTCCACTTTAGCATTTTTCTCTTTCTCAAGTCCCGTTTTAGGCTCCAATACCAGTAATAATCCATATGTATTATTAAGGAAATCTTTTTGAATGATCTGTTCAAGGCTTTTGTTCTCAAGAGATTTTTTAACCTCAGCCAGCGGTTGTTCATACTCCAGTCCAAGAAAAGGATCACCGGCAAAAAGCCACCCCTCTATGCACTGAAAGTTGTAATTCAGTCCTTTTTGAGCAGAATTGCCTTCCCTCAGATTAAACTCCTTCCTGTTAAGTACACCCTTAAGAGTCTCTTTATCAATGCCTTCTGAAACTACCTTTTTTAAAGTTTCGTTAATAACTTTCTTAAAAGCATCTTTATCTCCGGCATTGGCATTCTGAACTACTATGCTGAACAGGTTCTGATGAATATTATTGGCATAGGCATATACATCCTTTCCAATGCCTGCATCCTGAAGAGCCTTGCGCAACGGAGCCGATTCCTGGTTCACCAGTATATCAGTAAGAACATCAAGTGCCATTGTTAGCTCCACATCAGTATTCACCCCTATCACATAATTCATGGATAAATAAGTCTGATCTTCCACAGGTGCTCCTTCAATTACCGGGTAATATCCCTGTACTTCTTTTATTGTATCAAAGGGTGGATTTAGTGGAAATTCTGTAACAAAATCAGATTTGTTATATTTTGACAGGTACTCTTTGTCGATAAACTCAAGTTCGTTTTTAAGATCGGCGTTCCCATAGAGGAAAATATAGCTGTTTGACGGATGATAATACTTCCTGTGATAATTGAGGAACTGTTCATATGTCAGGGACGGTATGGCTTCAGGATATCCTCCCGATTCAAATGAATAGCCATTTGCCGGAAAAAGGTTTTTCATTACCTGAAATGAGAGTTCAGACTCAGGATTTGAAAAAGCTCCCTTCATCTCGTTGTAAATCACTCCTTTATAGACCAGAGGAGCATCCTTTGAAGTAAGCTCATAATGCCAGCCTTCCTGCATGAATTTCTGTGGATCATCATATATGATGGGATTGAATACTGCATCGAGATAAACATGCATGAGGTTAAAATAATCTTTATTGTTCATGCTGGCAACCGGGTACATTGTCCAGTCGGATGATGTCATTGCATTGAGGAAAGTTTTAAGAGATCCTTTCGCAAGCAAATCAAAAGGACTCTTTACAGGAAAGTTCTTCGAACCCTCGAGCACAGCGTGTTCCATTATATGAGGTGTCCCGGCATCAGTTTCCGGTACCGTCTTAAAGGTTATGCTGAAGGTCTTGTTAGGATCATCAGCGGCTATTTTCAGAAGCCTGGCACCGCTTTTTATGTGTTCAAGATAAAAGCATTCTGCATTGACCTCTTTAACAAAACGTTTTTCTATGAGACGATATCCTGCATAATGCTGTTTGCGATTACAGGAAACAAATAGTGAACTGACAATCAGAGTCATAGCGGTAATAGATATTTTATATGAAGATTGAATTTTTCTCATAAGACGGTAATTAAGGAACAATTATATTATTTTTATTTTGACAGAATAAGCTTTTTGGTTAAGGATTGCACACCTGCCTGTAAACGATAAAAGTAAATGCCGTCTGCCATATTTCTTGCGTTCCAGTACTGTGTGTATGTCCCGGCCGGTAACTCAGCATGAAGCAGAGTAGCTACTTCTGCTCCCAAAGCATTAAAGATCCTGAGAGAAACGAATGATGCAGCTGAAATACTAAAGCGAAAAGCGGTTGTTGAATTAAATGGATTCGGATAGTTTTGCTCTAAGTATAAATAAGTTGGGAAATTACCTTGCGGGGTTTCCACTGAAGTAACAATATCTGAAAGTGGTCTTTTCCATACACCACCTCCCCGTGTTCCGACAAACAAGTGCTCATCTGATACAATAATTGACTGAAGATCAGTATGGCCAAGGTCAGTGTTGAAGTCATTCCAGTATGAGCCATTATTTTTGCTTGAAAAAACACCCCAGTCTGTCAGCGCTGCAAATACATAATTACCCGAAAAAGCAAATGATCGGATAGTGGGGTAACCTGGCAAACCGGATCTGATCTGAGTCCATTTTGATCCATTGTTTGTTGAAATGAAAGCGCCGCCGGTATAAGTTCCGGCAAACATTGCCTTTTTATCCGTGGAAACAGCCAAGGTATAAACAGAAGAAAATGTCAATCCGGTATCAGCGGCAGACCATTTTTCACCATTATTGGTTGAACGAAAAATACCGGTACCTCCCGCAAAGATATTTGTATCTGATGTTGCAAGAAAATTTATGTATTTTCTTTTAATTCCGTTATTGACTTCTGTCCAATTAGTAGAGCCATTGTTTTGAGAGCGAAATACACCTCCTCCATCTGTTCCTGCAAAAATACTTGTATCTCCGGTTCTCGTTATAGCAGCTGTGACGGCAGATACTTTCATATTGGTCAGACCTGTACTAATTGAGGTCCAGCTTGTACCATAGTTATCTGAACTGAAAATGCCGTCGGATGTTCCTGCAAAAAGACGCTTCCCGGAAACTGCAAGGGAATAAACGTAATCTTTTGTTAATCCTGAATTCACCTGTGTCCATTTTTCACCTTCATCATCAGAACGGAAAACTCCATAAGTAGTTCCTGCAAATAAAATTGAACTGCCTGACTCAACTGGTTTAACAATCAGGGAATTGATGATAGTATTATTCAAGCCCTCATTGGACTTTGTCCACTTTTCTCCGTTATTGGAAGACCTGTATATACCATCACCACCCTGAACCCCGGCAAAGAGAGTTGAACCATTTATACCAATAAAGTTTATACGAGTATTAGATATTCCGTCATTTACGGGTACCCAGGTTCCCCCATTGTTGGAGGTACGAATAATACCATTAATATTGTCTCCGGCAAATATATATGACCCAAGGGATACAAGGGAATAAACAAAACTGTAGTTCAGGTCAGAATTTACAACAGTCCAGTGTTCGCCCCGGTCGGTAGTGAGAAAAATACCGCCGTCAGTACCTGCAAAAATATTTGAACCTGAGACAAGAATAGAAAAAACATTCAGGCTGCTCAATCCGCAAGCTTTCCAGTTTATGTTATTCCTTGAAGACCGATAAATACCTTGTGCGGTCCCGGCGAAGATATTTGTGTCTTTAACCGCAAGGGTATAGGTATAATTCCAAATCATCCCCGTGCTTACATCTGTCCAGTTTTCACCATTATTCGTGGAACGAAAAACCCCAGCTGAAGTGCCGGCAAGTATATCCGTGTCCAAAAAGGTAAGAAATTTAACCGATCCAGCAGGTAACCCTGTACTTACTTCTGTCCAGGTTGCACCATTGTCAGCAGATCGAAAAATGCCACCGGTGGTTCCGGTAAAAACATAAGAACCTGAGGCAGCCAGGCTTAACACCCATTTGTTAGTCAACCCGGTGTCTGACTCTGTCCAGCTTACACCATTGTCGGTCGACCTGTATACACCGCCTAAGATTGCACCGGCAAGCAGATATGAACCTGAAACTGCAAAACAGGTAATGTTGCCACCATATGGACCATTGGTCTTAATCCATTGGGCATTCAGTGCGGTTTGATGAATCACCAGGATAATGACCAGAACTCGAATTGAACGGATTGGATGCATAATGGTATCATTATTTAAGCTAATTTACTATTTTTCAATTGATAATCAAAGGCTGTTCTCAGCCAATTATTAATAAGTGAATACCCTGAAAAGTCTATCAACCCGACTTTGAGTAAACTTATTTCTGCCGGCAACTTCAGATAATATCAACCTTTAATATATGTCCAATCCTTAATTTCTTCAAATTTCTTATTTCCTTCTTTAACAGATGGATGATTTAATACTGACTCAACCTTAACCTCTGGGATTAATTCATCAGCAATCCCATTTTTTATGAAAATAAAATTGAATCCCAGTTCATTAGCCCCGACAAGTCTGTAACCTTTCCTGTTAGCCAGCTTTACCATAGCTACAGGTGAAGCACCGTGATAAACCGGATGTTTTTTCGGGTAATTTAAATCCGGGTCATATGGAACTACAATATCATTGAGTCCGAATTCATTATGTGTTTCAATTATAACAACCCTGGGATCGACGATTGATAATGCATCCCATACCCAGTAATCATTTCCATCAATATCGATTGAAAGAAGCCCTATCTCGCCATTAAAACCATTCTCTCCAATTAGCTGATTAATGTTTTCGCGGGTTGCCTTTCCATAGACGAATTTTGGCTTATATTGCCAGGGATTCGGATATTTATTGTAGAATCTTTCTCCTCGTTTAAGACTCTGCTTATTACAATCCATGAACATCCCGTACCAGCCAAAGTTGAAAAACAGATTGGCACAATTGCTGTTAATCCCGTCATCAGATCCTATTTCAATAAATTTTTTGTTATCCATTCCTATGACAGAGAAAATAAAAAGCATCTTTCCGTCTTCTTCGAACTGTGAAAATACACGGTAACCTGTATCCGAAAGTTTTGGGATTGTATTTGAACGTACACAATCCTTGTAATAATGAAATAAATTCCGCTGAAGGATTTGAGTAGACGGATAGAATCTGTTCCGGACTTTTACTATTAATAACCAATTTTTCAATATATTACGTATTATACTCATATCCATTGTGTTAGTAAATAATTATGCCTGATGCGTTAGTATTTGTAATAAAATTAAACATATCACACCAAAATCAGTGAATAAAAACACTATTGTTATTATTATCTGAGCTAAATTATTTTATTCAATGATCATTCAGGACCTTTATCAACCTGAATTTAATTAAGTAAAATGCAATCTGGCAAATCGAAAATGATTTATATTAACATTATTAGCCCCTGATTCGAAAGTACAGGACAAATTGCAAAAACAACTTACCTTTATTGTCAGAATTATAGCCGGTGCTTTTTTATTGTCCTAAAAAAAGTATAGCCTATCTAGAATATATTCTCAAATCTCTAAAATTGAATTATCTCTATATTTGTTATTATTATGTTGATTAATAAGTAAACATTTTATCATGAGGATTAATAGATATAAGAACAAAATCGGGAATTTTTCAAAGGACACAGACTTTATTATGATAGGTGTTTTTTGCGCAAGTATTGGTTTGGAATGTTTCCTGGTCCCCAACCAATTATTGGATGGGGTGTTACTGGAATTTCTCTTTTATTATCGAGGTTATTAACTGGAACCTTTCAGTTCTAATTTTCTTAATTAATTCCCCATTTATTATTATGGAAATAAAACAAATTTCATGGAAATTTGGTTTAAAGACATTTATTGCAATTGTAGCTCTATCTCTTTCAGTTGAATATATCCATTTTCCAATTGTAACTCAGGACAAGCTATTGATAGCAGTATTTGGTGGTTTCTTCCTGGGTGCTGGTGTAGGATTTGCAATGCGAGGTTCAAGTGTTCTGGATGGTACAGAAGTATTGGCATTATATTTCAGCAAGAAATTTGCCACCCAAGTTGGTGAAATTATCCTGGTTATTAATATTATCATTTTCAGTATTGCTGCTATTGCATTTGATCTTGAAACAGCACTATATTCGGTTTTGACATATATTGTTGCCTCACGTGCAGTGGATTATATTGCCCAGGGTATAGAAGAATATATAGGAGTTACTATAATCTCTGTCTATAGCAAAGAGATACGAAAGATAATAATTCAAAAGCTCAATAGAGGTGTAACTGTCTATAAGGGCAGACGTGGAATTATAGGCAAGACTGCTGAAAAAGAGGGCTTAAATGATCAGGATATTTTTTTTGTGGTGATAACAAAGCTTGAATTAGCCAAGCTGCAGCAGGAATTAGAAGAAATTGATAAAAATGTTTTTTTCGTAACTCATAAACTTGGTTCAGCCAAAGGTGGAATGCTGAAGAAAAGGCCTTTGCATTAATAGAGGAAAATTAAGAACTTATCTGCTTATATCAAACACTTAATTTATCGCTTCTCGCTTATGATTTTACCCAGACTTAATACGGAAACTAAATTGTCAGGCTTCAAGCTGAGGGTAACAGCTTCAAATAATGGTTCATTGACCAGTGTATCGGAAATCCACTCAACAAGAAAATGTGCAATATTTTCTTATCCTATAATTTATTACCGACTAAATAAAACTCCTATTTGAAAGGAGGGATTATATAATGTATTTTTATCATCAGATTTTGCAGTAATCAAAGTTGTTTGAAAGGTCATATTCAATATTTGACTCAGCGAATAATCAAGGCTTATAATCGGAGAAAAAACCATGGCAGAGTTTTTGTAAAAATAAGCCTCTGTTAGCATATTATTGTTTTGACTTTCAATATGAAGATTCCTGATCGTACCTTTTCCAACAAAAGCCGAAATTGTATAACGAAACTTTCCGGCTTTCCGACTAAGTCCTATGAAAGGACCGCCGTATCCAAGATTTATATATGAGCTTTCGGAGCTGGTTGAGCTATACTTTGTTTTTTGGGTACCGCCATAAATTCCAGCAGTAAGAAAATCATAAAAATAAAATCTGAGAATTCCCCCCAGACCAAAACTTAAATCATGAATATTTTGGTGCCTGTTTGCTGAATTAGTATATCCAAGCTGAAAAATTAACATCCCTCCGCTATATCTGTTTTTATTTATATTTTGCGAAAAAGCATATATCGCGATAAAAAAAGATACAATAAGAATTAAAAATCTTTTCATTTAATATTCATTGTTACTTTAGCCATCCATAAAACAATATCAATATTAGTTCATTTTCTGGTATACAGCAATAAATACTTTTTACAACCAGTCTAGAGGTCTCTTTTGTTTTAATGGGACAATGCAAAAAGCCCCGACTTTGTTGGTCGGGGCAGCCATGAAAAGAATGGAAAAATTTGCTTTTGGACAGTAAAAGCTTCTTTAAAATTTTACAACTTTATATACGTTACTAAGTTTCCCTTTAGTCAGCTTAAGAAAATAAATACCACCCGGAAGATCCTGAAGGTTGATCTGTTTTTCAGCCATAGTTGCCTCAATAATATCTGTTTTGACCAGTTTCCCCTGTGCGTTCAGAAAGGAAACCTGTATCTCATCATCAACTGCCTCATCAAAAGTAATGGTCACAATATCACTTGCAGGATTGGGATAAATAGTAATATTAACAACGTTTTCAAGAATTTTTTCAACAGCAGTAATTATTAGCTGTGGCTGAAATCCGTGAGTAAGTATTAAATTTGACGGAATGTTTTCATAGGTAGGAACGATAGTCTCACCAAGAGTCCAGCTTATAGAAATATCTGCTGTAGCATTATATCCGCCGGCACTTGCTATCACGTCCTGCTTTGCCAGCTGAGCAGCCGCTAACAGAGGGAAAAGCGCCGCCATAAGTATGAAAAGATACCGTTTCATTTTATGATGATTTTATGCGATCAACTTTATTCTTCATGTAAAAATATATTAATTATTTACAAAAAGCAATAATATTTTGGTCAATTTCATCAGCGCCTGACAAAAATTGATGAACCGTACTTTTACTATGGCGAATACCCCGATATCATAAAAGTCTTTTAAAAACAATCCTTCCTGTCACTTCTTCTGTTATTTTTGTGAGTTTGTTCATTATGCACGAGCATAGAAAAGTATGGCACTGGTTGGTTCTTGTTCTCTTATCATTAATTTGGGGAACCAGTTATATATTAATGAAGAGGGGTCTTGAATCTTTTTCAGCCCCCCAGGTAGCCTCACTAAGAATGATAATTTCTTTCCTGTGCCTTCTGCCGGTGGCTGTCCGTAACCTGCCCCGGCTCAATAGAGGGAATATTTATTCTATCCTCATCATAGGGTTTTTTGGAAGCGGGATACCTGCTTTCCTGTTTCCGCTGGCACAGACAAGGATTGAGAGTTCGGTAGCCGGCATGTTAAATTCGTTAAGCCCGGTTTTTACCCTGATTATCGGGATTATTTTGTACAACAGACAGGCTATCAGATCGCAGATTGCAGGTGTATTTCTCGGCCTTCTTGGTGCAGCAGGACTTCTTTACAATGGTTCTTTTACAATAAATTATTACGGACTTTATGTCGTTTTAGCTACGCTCCTTTATGGAATAAGCTCAAATGAAGTCAGTAAAGTAGAGGGTCTTAATGGATTACAGATCACTTCACTTGCATTTTTCGTAGTGGGACCATTCGCTCTTGTTCTATTTTTATTCACTGATCTGCATGCACCAGCGGAAACAGCAAATTGGCTCAGAAATCTTGGATGTATTGCAATATTATCCGTTTTCGGAAGTGCAGTCGCCCTGGTGCTGTTTTATCTGCTGATAAGAGATACTTCCCCTGTTTTTGCCGCTATGACAACATATTTTATTCCGATTATTGCGACATTATGGGGACTCTCTGATAATGAGCATCTTACATCTTCAATGTTATTTTCGGTAATACTGATTCTGACAGGTGTATATCTGATTAATCGTCCGGGATTACTCAAAAATCTGCGAAGAAAGCCTGGATAATTAAATTTATCTTTGCTATATATGGTTGCTGTTAATGATCAGGATTACAAAATATATTGGCCCCCAATCAAAGTTATGCAACCCTTGAACTATTTGATTGTCTTTATAAACAGTTAAGTGATAATGGTGGATCTTCCGGATATCAATATGCATACGCCCGTGATAGAGGAATGCAGAAAAGGCAGCAGCAAAGCTCAGTCTAGTCTATATAATCAATATTCAAAAGCGATGTATAACCTGGCTTACAGGATGATGAATAACAGGGAAGATGCAGAGGATATTCTACAGGAGACATTTCTTGAGTGCTTCAGAAGTATCGGTTCGTTCAGGTTCGAATCGACATTCGGAGCCTGGCTCAAAAGGATACTGATAAACAAGTGTGTAAACCAGATAAGGAGAAAAAAGATAGAACTGATTCTTTATGAGACCCTTCCGGATTACAAAACCGAAGAAGAACCTGAAATAACTTATGAAACAGGAAAAATATTTAAAGGTATAGAACAGCTTCCTGATGGTTACAGGATTATACTTACACTTTACCTTCTTGAAGGATACGATCACACCGAAATTGCCCAGATCCTTGGAATATCCGAATCCACTTCAAAATCACAATATTCCCGTGCAAAAGATAAGTTAAGAAATATTCTGTCAAAAAATTATAATTATGGATAAACTGGAAGAATATATAAAGAAAAACAGGGAGGATCTCGACAAGCATGATCCGTCGCCCAACCTATGGAAAGAAATCAGGAAAAGTTTACAAAAAGGAAGGTCAGAAAATATCAGATGGCTTTCAGCTGCAGCCATGACTGCGGTTATTCTTACGACTGCAGCCCTTTTTTATGTCTGGGAGAATAAAAGCAATTCTGTCAATACCGGCAGAAAGAATGAAACTTTTTTAATGAAGCTCAATCCACAGTTGAAAGAAACTGAAATTTACTACAATAATCTGGTCAACGAGCTTTACAATGAGGCTTCACCAATGCTTGCCAGCTATCCCGATCTGGAGAAAGAATTGTTCAGCGACCTCTCGCAACTTGACAGTATTTGCGAAGATATTAAAAATGATCTTAAAGATAATATAGCAAATCAGGAGGTAATTGAAGCTATGGTCAACAATTACAGGATTAAGATCCGCATACTTCAGGATTTACTCGACCTCTTAAGACTCAATGAAAATGATCCCGAAAAAGATGAAAACCATGCATTATAAATTATTAAATACGGTACTGTTATTTGTTCTCATTTCTGACTTGATATCCGGACAGTCATTTTCCGAAAAAAAGAGCTTCCGTAATTCAGTACCGGCAAATAAGGATCTTGCCCTTGAAGTGAATAACAAATATGGGAATATACACATTACTTCGTGGAATACTGATTCTGTTGTTATCAGGGTCGAGATTGAAGCTTTTTCATCAAACCTGGAAAGACTCCATAAGATGTTTGACGGAATAAAAGTAAACATGTCTGAAACCAGCTTCCTGGTAAGAGCAGAGACCGAATTTACACAGAATATTAATATGCTGTTTGAGGAATTCAAGGGAATGACCAATAAGATTATTCCTTTTGAATCGAGGATCCAGGTTAACTATTTTATCAATGCACCTGATTACCTAAACATGAAAATTTCAAATAAATATGGTGAGGTTTATATGGAGAACAGTACAGGGACATTTTCACTTAACCTCTCAAACGGATCATTCAAAGCCAACTCCCTGAATAAAATTGAAGGAATTAATCTGACATTCTGTGACGCGACCATAAATAAAATGAATGGAGGTAATATAGATGCATCATTTTCTGAAGTGGAGATAGGTGAATCAGTGGACTTATCAATACACTCAGTCTCCTCACGTTTCAACCTGAAAAAGACCGGCCGGCTCAATACTGAATCCAGAAGAGATAAGTTTTTTATCGGGACAGTCATTTCTGTGATGGGCGACTCATACTTCACCGATTACAGACTTGAAAATCTGGAAAAAGAAATTAACCTTTTAACAAAATACGGAAGCCTGAAGGTTGACTTAATAAATAAGGGAGTAGAGCTGATTACCATAAACTCGGCTTATTCAGATATTAATCTGATCTTTGATCCTTCAGTATCTTACAACCTGGATATCAAGCATATGAATACGTTTCTTGTATTACCCGAAAGAAATGCCAGCATTGAAAAGAAAATTCTTAATGAGGATAAGAAAGAGTATATGACCTTTGGCTCTGTAGGCAGAAATCCAGGTAATGTAAAGGTTATGATTGAAGCCTCAAGAGGTAATATTTATCTTAAATAAACAGCTATCTATCATTATATCTCGTGAGTTATTCCATTCTCTTTAAATAAAGAAATTAGAAATCCCCAGGCAGACTGGTGCTTTGCGGTTTCCTGTGCGGCTTCCGGAATGCTTTGTTAAACAAATAGTTATATGCTGTGAACAATATTATTGATTATTGAATAATTCCACTCCTTCATCGAGCCAGTTTTTATATTCTTGAACCTTAAGATTGGTGGGCATTGGTTTGTTTAAAGGATTACCATTGTGGTCAGCGATCACATAAAGAGGGAGGGCATTTGTTTTAAATTTTGTTATCTCCAGATCTTCATTTATCTTACCGATAGTCTTCTTCTGTTTCCCGTCCAGTGCAGAAACAATCCATTCATTTTCTGGAAGTTGTGTCCTATCATCGACATAAAGGGAAATGATGACAAAATTCTTCCGCAGCCTCTCGAGGATCTCCGGATCAGACCATACTTTTGCCTCCATCAGCTTGCAATTGGCACAGGCATGACCTTTGAAATCAATAAGGACAGGCTTATTCTGTTCTTTTGCACAAGCCAGCCCCTGTTTAAAATCAAAGTAACCTTTAAGACCGAGAGGCATTGTAAACTTATTTCCATACTTTGGTTCATAACACTGTGCACTGATTCCAAAAGACTGAAAAGAAGGAACAGACGCATTTTTGTTTTCAGATATTAACTGCTTTTTATTAAACCAGGAAGTTTCCTGGGATGGAAGAAGAGCGGATAATCCTTTAAGTGGCGCACCAAACAGACCTGGGATCAGGTAAACCACAAATGTGAATACGGCTATTATCAGGAATAATCGGAAGGTGCTTATATATGGCAAGTCACTATCGTGTGCGAATTTTATTTTCCCCATCAGGTAAAGTCCGAGAAGAGAGAACAGGACTATCCACACAGACAGAAAGAGGTCTCTGGATATCAGTCCAAGTGAATAAACACTGTCAATTGTCATCAGGAATTTGATACTGAATGCAAGCATAATAAATCCAAGTACTACTTTAATTGAATTGAGCCATCCTCCGGACCGGGGTATTTTTCTTAGTATCGAAGGGAAAAGAGCAAATAATATAAAAGGAAGAGCAAAAGCAAGACCAAAACCAAACATACCTGCAGTAGGTCTTAATACATCACCGCTTGCTGCTTCAACCAGGAGTGCTCCAATTATCGGACCTGTGCATGAAAATGATACAATTACCGTCGTCAGTCCCAGGAAAAAGGCAGCCAATAATCCACCCTTATCAACCTTTGAGTCGGCTTTAGTAGCCTACCTATTGGGAAGTACAATTTCAAATGCACCAAAAAAGGAAATTGCAAAAACAATAAATAATGTAAAAAAGATGATGTTCGGAATCCAATGCGTGCTGAGAGTAGTGGCAAAGCCTGCTCCCGCACTTGTTAAAGAAACAATTATTCCAAGTAAAGAATAGATAAGTATGATAGAGATTCCAAATATGAACACTTTTAAAAAGGTTTTCCCTTTATTTTCCGATCCCTGTGAAAAAAAAGCAACAGTAAGCGGGATCAAAGGGAAAACACAGGGAGTAAGTATCCCGGCCAATCCGGCAAGCATAGCAATGAGAAAAAAACCAAGCAATCCTTTTCCGGATGTTACTCTTTCCGAAGCGGAATTGGTCTCATCTTTTACAATTGCCTGTACCTCAGGATTATCGGAGACTCTTATTTTAAATTCGACATCTTTGGGCGGTGTACATGTGACATTGTTGCACGCCATAAAATTCACTTCACCGGTGACAGTAAATGGTGATTCAGACATGACCTTCTGTCTGAACTCAGCCTTGTCGCTGAAGGTCTTAATCTTAAATCCAAAAGCTTCATCAAATATCTCTTCAGGTTTTGTGACTTCAAAGGCTTTACCATCGAATGAACAGGTATTTACTGTATCAAACCTGATTGTGGTCGGAATAGGGCCGCCTTCAGAAATATTCATTGAATAAATATGATAACCCTTATCGATGGTTGCAGTAAAGATCAATTCATACAGATTATCTCCTTTCTTCTCATATCCGAAATCCCAAGAGACAGGATCATAAATCTGAGATTCTGCTGCAACTGACAGAAGGCTAAATATTATTATGAATAAATTCCTTTTATGCATGATACCTTATATTTTCACACCAAAAGTAATAAATCATAGAACAATAACTGAGGGAATATGTTAAAAGGCAATATTTTACAGGAAGTAAAGCTTAAGTCAGGTCAATTTCATTATCGTACCTGTCGGTAAAATGGTATTCGAGCATATGATAAGATGTAACTGCCTGAACTTTAAGGATTATCCTGTACTTAAAATCCCATTTCCGGCAGACAGAAAATAATCCTTTTTTAAGATAAGATGCTACAAACGGATGAACATTCAGGATCAGTTTTCTGGTTTTTATTTTATCGACAATAAAAGAAAGACTTTTTTCCAGTTCATCTGTGAAAAGTATTGTAGGTTTTATATCGCCTGTTCCCAGGCATGCAGGACATTTTTCATTTGTAGTGATATTCATTTCGGGCCTTACCCTTTGCCTGGTGATTTGCATCAGTCCGAATTTTGAAAGCGGAAGTATATTATGCTTGGTTCTGTCATTTGCCATTACTTCTTTCATTTTATCAAACAGAATCTGCTTATTATCAGCCGATTGCATATCGATAAAATCTATCACGATAATCCCGCCCATATCTCTTAACCTCAGCTGGCGGGCAATTTCGGTTGCTGCTTCCATATTCACCTCAAGGGCATTCGATTCCTGGTCGTTACCTGTTCTTGACCTGTTACCGCTATTTACATCGATAACATGAAGTGCTTCGGTATGATCTATAATAAGGTATGCTCCATGTTTGAAGGAGACTGTCTTTCCGAAGAGAGCCTTTATTTGTTTGTTAATTCCAAAATGGTCAAAAATAGGAACAGTTCCTTTATAAAGCTTGACTATTTTGGATTTTTCAGGAGCTATCTCTTTGATATACTTACGGATATCATCTGCCAGTGCCGGATCATTTATATAAATACTGTTAAAGGTCACATTCAGTATATCTCTCAGGATTGTGGTTGTCCTGTTCAGTTCACCGATAAAAAGCCTTGGAGATTTTATCTCTTTCTTTATTGAAGAGAAAGCAGACTCCCATCTCCTTATCAGTTCTCTGAGTTCTGCATCCAGTACCGCTACTTTCTTACCCTCAGCGGCCGTTCTGACAATTATCCCGTAGTTACGGGGTTTAATGCTCTGAAGAAGTGTTTTAAGGCGGTTCTTCTCTTCGATGTTTTCAATCTTTGATGAAACTGAAACCTTATCGGAGTGAGGAATCAGGACAAGATTCCTGCCGGCAAGAGATATCTCTGATGCCAGCCTGGGTCCTTTAGTTGAAATTGGTTCTTTGGTTATCTGGACAATAACTGTCTGACCCTGGGTAAGAACGTCGGTTATCTTACCATCCTTGTCAATATCGGGTTCAGGTTTGAATTTATGCACAGGGATGACCCTTCCCTGTCTTTGCAGTGTTGTTGTATAATATTTATGCTGTGTACGGAATTGTGCCCCCAGATCCAGGTAATGGAGGAATGCATCGCGCTCATAACCGACATTAATAAATGCAGCATTCAGTCCGGGCATTATTTTTTTAACCTTACCCAGGTAAATATCCCCTACTGAAAACCTGATATTTCGCTTTTCCTTGTTAAGTTCGATTAACTGCTTGTCTTCCAGCAGTGCCAAAGAAACCTCGGAATCATTTACATCAATAATCAGATCCTTATTTGCCACTTACTATATTAATCAGAGTTAATATATCATCACAATTTCCGACATCCACATACAATAAACCTAAAGATCATCGGACCTTTAGGTTTAAAATATTCAGTTTAAGACCACCCAACGATCTGCTATTTCTTCTTATGTCTGTTCTTCCGCAAACGCTTTTTACGTTTGTGAGTGGCCATCTTATGTCTCTTTCTTTTTTTCCCGCTTGGCATAAAGGACTACTTCTTAACGTGTGATTTAACTTTGGTAATAAATGATTTTGCCGGTTTGAATGCTGGGATGTTGTGTGCAGGAATGATAATGGTGGTATTTTTTGAAATATTCCTTGCTGTCTTCTTTGCTCTTTTCTTAACAATAAAGCTTCCGAAACCCCTGAGATAAACATTATTACCAGTTACCATCGAATGTTTTATAGTTTCCATTAAGGCTTCAACAGTTTTTTGTACCGTTACCTTTTCAATACCAGTGTTCTTGGCAATTTCATTAACAATGTCTGCTTTAGTCATTTTTCTTGAAGTTTAAAAATTCAACAAATTATTTTGAGTATTCATTTTTTCAACCCTGCAAATATAGAAATATTATTTGTTTAAATTAGAACACTTGTATAATAATTTTTTTTTTTAATATTTTATTATTGCCTTAATTACAATGAAATAGATAAACCTGTGTTCGCTCCTGCAACCGTTAATATCCTGTATTCAGTCATAGAAATCGTACAATATTATAAATCATAAAATATTAATAATGTGGCTATTGACCATTTAATCCTTCAATGATTGTTTAAAGTGGTTTTTTTCTTAACTTTACATTCCTGTTTTGCACTTAATTAATAACTACATAACTACATGTCAATCAATAAAGTCATTCTTGTCGGAAATGTCGGAAAAGATCCTGTTGTCAGATATTTTGACAAGGGTGTTGCGAAAGCGACTTTTCCCCTTGCAACCAGCGAAACTTATACGAATCAACAGGGAGAAACAATAACTTCAACCGAATGGCATAATATTGTTTTATGGCGCGCTCTCGCTGAAGTCGCTGAAAAGACAATCAAAAAAGGCACCCAGGTCTATATCATCGGAAAAATCAAGACGCGTTCTTACGTTGATAAAGATGGTAATAATAAGTATATCACAGAGATCCTTGCTGATACATTAATGGTACTTGACAAAAAGCAGGGTCAGACAAGTTATCCTTCACAGCAGGACAATACCAGGAATAATACCATTGACAAAAACGGACCTGAAATTAATGAACCAGGCGGGTCATATCAGGTTCCAGGTGATAATATGAACAAAACCTGGCCTGAAAAAGGGAATCCAAACAATGAAGAATCAGAATCTGGCGGACCGTTCAATAACGGCCCTTCTACAGGGCAAAGTGAGGATGACCTGCCTTTTTAGATTGTTTTATTAAAAGTGATTCAAGTGGAACCGGGGTATTTAATTCCGTATCTGGGACTTCTTTCAGGAATCATTGTGAATCCTCCTGATATTAAAATAATTATTGGATTTATTGTTCTTGCTGTTCTTTTATACGGTTCAGCGGTAATGTCAGCATCAGAGGTGGCATACTTTTCTTTAAAGCCGGAGGAAATTGAGAAATTGAAAAGCAACAAAAACAAGAAATCCCAGACTGTTCTGAGTCTTTATGATAATCCTGAGAAACTTCTTAGTACAATACTTGTTGCAAATAATACAATTAATATCACAATAGTTTTACTTTCTGCTTTCATCAGTTCAAAATTATTCGACTTCAGTTCCGAACCTGTTATCGGATTCATCGTGGAAGCTGTTGTCATTACATTCCTGCTGTTGTTTTTTGGTGAAGTGATGCCTAAAGTCTACGCTGCAAGAAATAATGTCGCAACAGCCCTGTTCATGGCATTTCCCCTCGTTATGCTCGAGAAGATCTTCCATCCGATAACATCCATGCTGATTTTCTCTTCCTCCTTTGTAAAGAAAAGAACCGGCACCCGCCGGTCAAACATTAGCATGGATGATCTCTCAGATGCACTTGAGCTTACTTCAAATGAACTTGCTGAAGATGAAAAAATCCTTAAAGGGATCGTCAATTTCGGCAATATAAACGTAAGTGCAATAATGTGTCCCAGGATTGATGTTACTGCAGTAGAAATCCGGTTAGGATTCAGCGAGATAATACCTGTAATCATAAATTCAGGATTCTCAAGAATTCCCGTATATTCAGAATCGTTTGATAATGTAAAAGGAATATTATATGCAAAGGATGTCCTTCCTTATATGAATAATTCTGACAGCTTCAAATGGCAATCGCTTCTCAGACCTCCATATTTTATTCCGGAGACAAAAAAGATAAATGACCTGCTAAAAGAGTTTCAGATCAAAAAAATCCATATGGCGGTGGTAATAGATGAGTACGGAGGAACATCAGGAATTATCACCCTTGAAGATATACTTGAAGAGATCGTAGGCGAAATAACAGATGAAAGCGATGATGATGAAACACTTTACCGGAAAATCGATGAAAAAACATATGTCTTTGAAGGAAAGATACTATTGAATGACTTTTGTAAGGTCCTGAATCTGGAAGATGATTTCTTTGAATATGTCAGGGGAGAATCGGAAACACTGGCAGGACTGATTCTTGAACTTACCGGCGAGATACCGGCAAAGAATCAGACTGTTAAATACAGGAATTTTACCTTCATGGTGGAATCAGCTGACAGGAGAAGAATAAGGGAAATCCGTGTTGAAATTAATCAAGATGATGACAAGACTGAAAAAGAATGATCTTCTGATATTGCTGGTTTTTGCAGGTTTAATTCATGGTTGCCGGGAAGTATCGGTTCCCAGACCCAGAGGATATTTCCGAATCGAACTGCCTGAAAAAGAATATGTTTTATTTAATAAAAATATTCTGCAAACCCTTGATCTGCCACTATCTTTTGAATATCCCGCATACGGAAAAATATCATCTGATTCTGACTTCAATGAACCAGGCTGGTTCAATATTGATTTCCCGTTCTATAAGGCAAGGATATATCTGACATATAAAGATGTCAAAGGTGATCTTGAAGGTCTTATGGAAGAGACCTACCGCATGAATGTAAAAAATCATATAACAAAAGCTGATGCAATTAATGAACAGATAATAAAAATTCCGGATCATCGTGTTTACGGGATACTGTACGACCTTAAAGGGAGTACCGCAACTGCAGTACAATTCTTTGTGACCGACAGTATAAAACATTTTATCAGGGGATCTCTTTACTTTTCTGCACAACCGAATCCAGATTCCCTGGCTCCGGTAATTGACTTTTTCAGGAAAGATATCGTGCATCTGATTGAAACCCTGAAATGGGAATAAGGCTTGTGTTGAACTTTAACAATGGGTTGTATTACAAAACATTACCTTAACGAATCCACAGTCCTGGGAGTGTGGAAAATAGAAGAGGATATTAATACTCTTCTCGGAATGGTTGTGCTGGATACAGACGAGAAGAAAAGATACAAGGCATTTACAAGCACTTCCCGACGTTTGGAATTCTTAAGTGTAAGAGCTTTGCTTTCTGAACTTCTTGGGAAAGATGCTCGGATCGTATACAATAAGAATAATAAACCATTTTTAAAAGATGGTTCAAGATTTATCAGTATTTCACATTCTCACAAACTTACCGCGATAATTTGCAGCGTCAACGAGAAAGTGGGGATCGACCTCGAATACATGAGCTCAAACATTGGTGCCATTGCATTTAAGTTTTTAAACAGGAGAGAAAAAATAACAAAAAAACCAGAGGACAGAAAATATCACCTGTATATACATTGGTGCGCTAAAGAGTCTCTTTACAAGATTTGTGATAAAGAAGGTATAAGCATCAGGAAGAATATCACAATTGAACATTTTGAGGTTAAGGAAGCAGGAGAAATAAAAGGAAAAGTTCACACAAAAAAAATAAATGAATCCTTTGACCTTAATTATTGCAGGTACGAGGATTATGCAATTGTCTGGACAAAAAAGAATTATGAAAACATATAATTTCCCGGGACATAAGAGTATAGCATTGCTTCTCGATCCTGACAAGGTCCAGGAAGCTTCCCTTGAAAACACTGTTAAAGTTGCAGTCAGATCACAAACCGATTTTATTATGGCTGGTGGAAGCCTTACATTCAGCAGTATTGACCATCTGATCGACTCTGTTAAGGAGCTTTGTTCTATTCCGGTTGTCCTTTTCCCGGGTAACCTTCTGCAATTGAGCCACAAACCAGATGTAATACTGCTCCTTTCTTTAATTTCAGGAAGAAATCCGGAGCTGCTAATCGGCAACCATGTAATTGCAGCACCTTACCTTAGGAATGTAAAAGAGAAACTTATTTCAGTCGGGTACATCCTGATAGGCTGCGGATCAAAAACATCTGTGGAATATATCAGTCAGACTGAATCCATACCTTGCGATAAACCTGATATTGTTGTAGCTACAGCTATGGCAGGTGAGATGCTGGGACTTAATATGGTTTATCTCGAAGCCGGCAGCGGCGCTGCAATTCCGATACCTGCCAGCATAATTGAAGCAGTAAGAGAAAATATATCAATCCCTTTAGCTGTGGGCGGAGGAATAAGGAATAAGAAAGAAGTTGAAGATATTTTTAAAGCCGGTGCAGACCTTATTATATTAGGCAATGAATGCGAAAAGAATCCTGATCTCCTCGCTGATGCCTGCAAAATAAGGGATGAATTGCGTAAAATCTAAATAATCATCCCATAAAATATTTTATCTGAATAATTCGAACATGGGCTCACCTGTGCATGCATTGGGAAAAGGCACCTTGCACAACGATGAAAGTGTTGCAGCAATATCGGTCATATTTACTTTTCTGTTAACAGTAGCCCTGTTGACCACCCATCCATACCATATCAGAGGAATATGTGAGTCATATTCATATGGGGAATTGTGATTAGTCACATAATCATTCTCCTTTTCGACCCAACCGGAATTAAGAGTCACAATAACATCACCTGACTTCTGGGGACTGAAGTTGTTAATGATCCTTTTAAGATTTCCGTTGCCAAAATCATTAGCTTCAAACGCAGAATAGGGATAAGCAGAGGCAACACCTGAAAACTGAACCAGGAATCTGGCAACTTTCTTCTGTAAATCCTCAAGTGGGATCTTAGCATCTTCAATAAGTATTCTGTTCAGAAAGATCTGATTCTCGGAATACCCTTTGATCCAGTCACCCTCACCATATACTGCATTAAGATAACTTCTGAGTAATTGTAATGCCT
>Ga0079037_100000230_pt1 | contig 23166 bp, 23 predicted proteins | sample Mud3Dept4metaG_FD_71479 | JGI IMG/M metagenome (GOLD analysis project Ga0079037, IMG submission 71479) | Freshwater wetland microbial communities from Ohio, USA, analyzing the effect of biotic and abiotic controls - Mud 3 Core 4 Depth 4 metaG | ecosystem: Environmental > Aquatic > Freshwater >... | reverse complement strand
CGCGGCCGCCGAGGGTCGAATAGCCCAGTTCCTCGAAGCCGGGCCCGACGGCGACGACCGAGTCGTAGTGGCTCATCCACACCCGCTCGGAGGCGGCGAGCCCCTCGAAGAGCGGGTGCGGCCGGGTGCGGTGCAGGTCGGCCGGTCCCCATTCGCGCCCACCGTGCACGACCGATCCGCCGTAGTGCTTCGCGATCTCCTGGTGCCCGAAGCAGAAGCCGATGATCGGCACCTCGAGGTCGTAGATCGCCTTCGTATAGGCCGAGTCCTCGCCGAACGACGACAGGCTCGGGCTGCCGGAGACGACGATGCCCTTGAATGGACGGAAGCGCTCGAGGGGATCGTCGGGCTGGAGAATCTCCGCGTGGACGTGGAGCCGGCGGATCTTGGTCGCGATCAGGTGGGCGTACTGGCCGCCGAAGTCGACGACGGCGATGCTGTCGTGGGTCACGGGTGCTCCGCTGTGTCGGGCGCCGCGGGAACGGCGCCCTCCGAGCGCGTCCCGACATTCTGCAACGCGGCCGGCGAAAACGGAAAGCCCGTGGCGGCGCGGCCGTCCCCCACGATCCCGCGCGGGCCCGGGCGACGCGCCGGGCACGGCCGGGTGTAGGCTGAGCCGGATGGCACCGCTCCTCTCCCTCGCCGGCCTCCTCCTGATTGCCGTGGGCCTCGTGGGCCTGCTGCTGCCGGCCGTGCCCGGCAGCCCGCTGATCGTGCTCGGGATCGCGGCCATCGCGTGGGCCGACGGCTTCACCCGGATTGGCGCCGGCACCCTGTCGGTTGTCGCCCTGCTGGGCCTGCTGTCGTGGGCCACCGACTACGTGGCCGGCGTGCTCGGCGCACGCACGATGGGCGCCTCGCGCTGGGGCGTAATCGGCGGCGTCGTGGGCCTGTTCGCGGGACTGCCGTTCGGCCTGCCGGGACTGATCGTCGGGCCCGCCATCGGTGCGGCGGCGCTCGAGTACTACAAAGACCCCGACGCGCGGCGCGCGGCGAAGGCCGGCCTCGGCATCTTCATCGGGTTCGTCGTCGGCACGGCCGCGAAGTACGCCATCGCCGCCACGATGCTCGGCATCGCCGCCTGGGCGTACTTCTCGAACTGACGCGGTGACCCAGACGGTTCCCGGTCCTTCGGCTCAGGGTTTCTCGGTCCGTTCTGGGGTTCATGGTTCGAGACGCGTGGCATCGCCCGACCAGCCAGGGCGCGGTGCCGGTGCTCGCCCGGCGTCACAGCCCGCAGGTGTACTCCGCGCCCGAGACCTCGAACTCGCCGGGGTTGTCCACGTTCAAGCGCGTCACCACCCCGTCGTTCACCACCATGGCGTAGCGCCTCGATCGGATGCCCATCCCGAACCGCGAGCTGTCCATCTCGAGACCGAGCGCGCGCGTGAAGGCCGCGTTCCCGTCAGACAGCATCAGGATGCGCCCCGCCGCCCCGGTCTGCTCGGCCCACGCGGCGAGCACGAACGGATCGTTTACCGCGACGCACGCGATGGTGTCGACGCCCGTGGCTTTCACCGCGTCGTAGTTCCGCAGGTAGCTCGGCAGGTGCTGGTTCGAGCAGGTGGGGGTGAAGGCGCCCGGCACGGCGAAGAGCACGACGGTCTTGCCGGCGAACACGTCGCTCGTCGTGGCCGGCGACGGCCCGCCGGGGCTGGCAATGATGAAGGTGGCGTCGGGAAGGCGATCTCCAACGGCAATGGGCACGATGGTGGCCTCGTATTTCTCGTTCTCTCGTTCTCAACTTCCCTGGTCTTCACGTTCCCTGGTTCGGAGGTTCCCGCGTCCTCAGGCTGGGACGGACGGATGAACACGCGAAGGGATGAACACGTGAACCTGTGAACGGATGAACGGATGAACGCGTGAACGTGTGAACGGACGAAACGTCGCCCTGCTCAGGTGCTGGGTCCCTCCGGCCGCAGCATGACGGTGGTGCCCCGCGTCAGCGCGAGCCGCCGCGCAGCGTTGCCCTCCCGGACGGCGATTTCGATGAGGCCGCTCGATCCCGTGAGCGCAATCGTCTCGCCGGGCGCCACCTCCGCGTAGGTGTGACGCAGCGGCAGGTGGAGCGCGCCGACCCAGACGCCGAAGCCCTGCGCAGGCCCACGGAGGTTGGTGATGGCGTTGCCGAAGCGGTCGATGGTGATCACCTCGCCCCGCATCGCGCCATCGTCCTGCCGCACGGGCTCCGGCGTGGAGCGGATCACCGGGTTCTCGTACGGGCTGCCGAGCGCCTCGAGCGGAACTCCGCAGGCGAGTGCCGCGGCGGCCGGTGCAAACACGTCGCGCCCGTGGAAGGTGGCCGAGGCCCCAGGCGGGATGGGGAGCGAAACGACGCGTGTATCCGCGCAACCCAAGGCCGGCGACAACACGCCGTTGTCGGGGCCGACGAGGAACCGCTGCTCCGCCGAGACGGCCAGCGCGGCGCGCGCGGAGCCGACACCCGGATCGACGACGATCACGTGGACCGAGCGCGGCGGGAAGCGCCGCCAGCAGCGTTCGAGCACGAGCCGGGCGGCGTCGACGTCCTGAGCGCTGACCTCGTGCGTGACGTCCACGATGGTCACCTCGGGGGCGAGCCCGAGCAGCACGCCCTTCATCTGCGCGACGTAGCCATCGGCAGTGCCAAAATCGGTGAGCAGCGTGACGATCGCCGGCATCGGCCTACAAAGTACGCGACCTCGCCGATCGCCCGCAAGCGCCGCGATGCCGAACCTCGAAACGTGAAAGACTCGCCATCGAGGTCCGGCCCAGGGGGGATGCCGATGATGACCAACCGACGCTCCGTCGTGACGGGACTGCTGGCCGGCGGCGCCGCGGCGACTGCCGGGGTGACCGGCGCGGCCAGCGGCGCCACGGTGCCGCAGGCGGCCGACCGGGATCGCGAGGTGGTCGAGACGCTCCGGCGCATCGAGGAACAGTTGCGGCGCCTCGCGGCGCCGCTCGAGGCCTGCCGGGCCTTCGAGTGCCGGGCCACCGAGCGGATCCGCGACCACCAGAAACAGTTCTTCAAGACAAACAGCAAGTTCCCCGACTTCATCGACATCGGCGTGGATGTCTGGGAGTCGGTGTACGACTGGCACGTCCGCACGGGACAGGCCCTCTCGGTGGGACGGCTGCCCGACGGCCGGGTCGGCATGACGTTCATGCTCACCACGCTCGTCGTCCGGCCTGACGTGGCGAACGATCACATCGGCCTGGGGTACGATACCCGCTAGGCGCGCGGCTGGCGCTCACTGTTGCCCTGCTGCCCTGCGGGCCGCGGCCGCGCACTGAGCGGCGCGGCGGTGAGGGCGCACGGGAGGTGAGGTGGCCAAAGCGAAGCCGGCCGGCCCGGTGGCCGTGATTGCGGTCGCCCGCGAGGTGGAGGCGCTGTTCCGCGTGCCGCTCGACGACTTCGTCGCGGCCCGCAACGCGCTCGCGGCGCGCCTGAAGGCGGCGGGCCGGCGCGAGGAGGCGTCCTCGGTCAAGTCGCTGCAGAAGCCGAGTGCGACCGCCTGGGCGCTCAACCAGGTCTATTGGTTCGAGCGGACACTGTTCGACGGGCTTGCCGCCGCGGGCCAGCGTCTTCTCGACGCGCAGCGGGACGCCCTCGCGGGCCGGCCGTCCGACCTGGCCGGCCCGGTCAGGGTCCGGCAGACGGCTGTGGACGCGGTCGTGGACCGCGCGGCCGGCTTCCTCGCCGAGGCGGGCAACGCCGCCGGACCGGACACCCGCCGGCGCCTCGCCGTCTCGGCCGACGCGCTCGCCGCGCGGGGCGTGGCGCTCACCGGACAGGATCCCGAACCAGGCCGGCTCATCGCCGATCTCGCTCCGCCCGGGTTCTCGCTGCTGGCCGCGCTGGCGACCTCCGTTCCCCCGCCGGCTCCCTACGCGCACCCCGTCGCCACCGACTCGAGGCCGGAGGCCGCCACGCCACTTCCGTCGCGCACCGGCGCCACCCTGGAGGACGCCACGCCGATTGGCTCGCCGAAGCGGAGCGCGGGCGAGCCGGGGGCCCCGCCGGGGCCGGCGGCGCGGCGTGCGGCGATCGAAGACGCCATGCGCGCAGCTGCCGCGGCCGAAGCGGCGCTCGCGCGTGCCGCCGCAGCGCTCGAGTCGGCGCGGGCGAAGGCGGAGGGGGCACGGGCGCGGCGGCGCACGGCGGCGGAGGCCCGCGAGGCGGCCCGCGCCGTGCGTGAGGAGGCCCAGCAGCGGTTCGAGCGCGCACGGGCGGCGCTCGGGGCAGCCGAACGGGCGTTCGAGGATGCCGCCGCCGCCGAGGAGCCGGCCGAGCGGGCGGCCCGTGAGGCAGCGCATGCGCGCGAGCACGCCGCCGCCGCCTTGTCGGCGGCGCGGGCGCGCCTCGACCGCCTGTGGAGCGAGGGCGCGTGACATCCGGTCCCGACACCGTGCACAAGGCCGTCATCCTCGCCCGGGGCCTCGGCACCCGGATGCGCCGGCCGGACCCGGGCGCCGCACACGATGCGGCGCAGGCCCGGGTCGCCGACGCCGGGATCAAGGCGATGATCCCGATCGGCCGCCCCTTCCTCGACTACGTGCTCAGCGCCCTGGCCGACGCCGGCATCACGCAGGTGTGTCTCGTCATCGGCCCCGAGCACCGCGCCATCCGGGACTACTACACCGACACCGTGCGTCCCGCGCGCCTCGCGATCGCCTTCGCCGTCCAGCCGGACCCCCGTGGCACCGCCGACGCGCTGTCTGCGGCCGCCGGCTTCGCGGGCTCCGACCGGTTCCTCGTGCTGAACAGCGACAACTACTACCCGGTGGCCGGCCTCGCCGCGCTCCGCCGCCTCGGCGGCCCGGGCTTGCTTGCCTTCGAGCGTCACGCACTCGTGACGACGAGCGGGCTCGACCCTGACCGCGTGCGGAAATACGCGCTCGTGGCCGTCGACGCCGCGGGCCGCCTCGTCCGGCTCGTCGAGAAGCCCGACGAGGCCACGCTGGCGGCGTGGCCGCCGCCGGTGCTCGTCAGCATGAACTGCTGGGCGTTCGGCCCAGCGATCTTCACCGCCTGCGCGCGCGTCACGCCGTCGCCGCGGGGCGAACTCGAGCTGCCCGACGCGGTGGCGATCGCGATGCGGGATTTCGGCGAACGCTTCACCGCCGTGCCCTCTGCCGGCCCCGTCCTCGACCTCTCCACCCGGGCCGACATCAGCGGGGTCGAGCAGCGGCTCCGCGGCGTCGAGGTGCGGCTGTGAGATCCCACGAGTTCGCGGCGGCGCTGCGCCGGGCCGGCCTCGCGGCCGAGGCGGTGCGGGCGCAGCAGGACGCCCTCGCGCGCGTGCTGACGGCGCTGCCGGGCACGGGGGCGGGCCTCTCCGCCCCTCGCGCACCGGCCGCACCGCGGTGCGCCTTCGTGCCCGGGCGGATCGAGATTGTCGGGAAGCACACCGACTACGCGGGCGGCCGCAGCCTCGTGTGCGCCGTCGATCGGGGGTTCACCGCCGCGTGGTGTCCCCGTCCAGACGCGCGCCTGCGCGTCCTCGACGCGGTGAGCGGCGAGTCTGTCGAGGCGGACCTCGCCGCCGGCGGCACGCCCGGGGGCGCGGCGTGGGCCACTTACGTGGCCGCCGTGGCGCGACGGGCCATCCGCAACTTCGATGCGCGGCGCGGCGTGGACCTGGCGTTCGCCAGCAACCTCCCGCCCGCCGCCGGACTCAGCAGTTCGAGCGCCCTGCTGATCACCGTGTTCCTCGCGCTCGGTGATGCCAACGACCTCGTCCGGCACCCGGCGGTCCTCGCGCACTGTGCCACGCGCGAGTCGCTCGCGGCCTACCTCGCCACGGTCGAGAACGGCTCCGGCTTCGGGGCGCTCGCGGGCGACACGGGCGTTGGCACCCGTGGCGGGAGCCAAGACCACACGGCGATCCTGGCCTCGCACGCCGGCCGGCTCGCCCAGTTCGCCTATCGGCCCACGCGACGTGAGCGCGACATCGCCTGCCCGCCGGGGCTGGTGTTTGCGGTGGCCGCGAGCGGGATTGCCGCCGAGAAGACGGGGGCCGCGCTCGAGGCCTACAACCGCGCGGCACGCGCCACCGAGGTCGTGCTCGCCCGCTGGAACACGGCGCACGGGCGCGCCGACGCCACGCTCGCCGCGGCGTGCGCGTCGGGCCCCGGCGGCGCCGCCGCCGTGCGGCGCGAGGCCGGGAGGGTTGACGCGGACGGATGGGACCCAAACCGTCTGCTCGCCCGCGTGAACCAGTTCCTGCTGGAGACGACGGAGGTCGTGCCGGGGACCGGCGACGCGCTGGCCGCGGGCGATCTGGCCCGGCTCGGGGCGATCGTGGACCGCTCCCAGCAGGCGGCCGAGACGTGGCTCGACAACCAGGTGCCGGAGACGGTGGCCCTCCAGCGGCTCGCCCGCGTGGCCGGCGCCCACGCCGCCTCGGCCTTCGGGGCGGGCTTCGGCGGCAGCGTGTGGGCGCTCGTGGACGCCGCGGGGGCGGACGCGTTCCTCGAACGGTGGCGCCGGGCGTACGCCGTCGCGCATCCCGACGCCTCGCGGCGCGCCGGCTTCCTCCTCACGCCTCCGGGACCGGGCGCCGTGTGCGGCTGGCTCCCGCCGTGATCGGGCGGCCGACCAATCCCCGGTGGGTCGGCGAGCCGCCAGTGTTCTATGATGCCCGTGCCCCCTCGACCCGGGGGCGAGTCGATGCCCAAGACGAGCGCCGGCCTGCTGCTCTACCGCTTCGGACAACGCGGCCTCGAGGTGCTGCTGGTGCACCCGGGCGGCCCGTTCTTCCGGCACAAGGACACGGGGGCCTGGTCGATCCCGAAGGGCGAACCACTCCAGGGCGAGGACCTGCTCGACGCCGCGCGACGCGAGTTCGCGGAGGAGACGGGTCACAACGTCACGCCGCCGTTCCGGCCGCTCAACACCATTCGCCAGGCGAGCGGGAAGTTCGTGCACGCCTGGGCCGTCGAGGGCGACCTCGACCCCGCCCGCGTGCACAGCAACACGATGACGCTCGAGTGGCCGCCGCGCTCCGGCCGCCTGCTGGAGTTCCCCGAGGTGGATCGCGCGGCGTTCTTCACGATTCCCGAGGCCCTGCTCAAGGTCAACCGCGCTCAGGCCGCGCTGGTACGTGAACTGGCGGCGATGCTTGCAGCCGCCGGGCACGACCTCGCCCCCCGCGAATCCAAGAGCCGCGGCGAGGCGTCTTCCTAAGTGGTGATGTCCGAACTGCTCACCCGATACCGCTCCCAGGACGGGGTCACGCTGGCCGATCTGTCGGACCGCCTACCGGTCCTGCTCGTCTTCCTGCGCCACTTCGGCTGAACGTTCTGCCGCGAGGCGCTGGCGGACCTGCGGCGACGCCGCGACGCCATCGCCCGCCAGGGAACGCAGGTGGCGTTCGTGCACATGGGAACCGAGGAGCAGGCACGGCCGTTCTTCACGCGCTACGGCTTTCTCGACCTGCCCCGGTTCAGCGATCCGACCTGCGAGCTGTACCGGGCCTTCGGCCTCGAACGCGGGACCCCGGTCCAGCTCTTCGGCCCGACGGTCGTGGTCCGGGGCGTGCAGGCGCTCTTCGGCGGGCACGGCATCGGCCTCCCCGTGGGCGACCCGTTCCAGATGCCGGGCGTCTTCCTCCTCCACCAGGGCCGCATCCTGCAGGGCTACCGCCACGAGACGGTGGGCGACGTGCCGGACTACGAGGCGTTGGCAGCCTGTGCCATCGGGGAGCATCAGTAGTCAGTCGGTCGGTCCGTTGGTCGGTCAGTTGGTCGGCCGGTCTGGGGCGCTGGCCGGTCGGACGAACGCGTCTTCGGTGTTCATCGACGATAGGACACCGCTCGACCGACTGCCGTGCTCGCTCCGGGCCGAGTGAACGACTGAACGACCGAGCGACTCACGTCTGGCCATGGCCAACCGGCCGGCTGGTTGGCTGGCCAACCTCGTGAAGCAGGCCCGCCACCTCCAGCAGTTCCGCCAGGTCCTCGGGAACGGGGGCCGTCACCGCAATGCGTTCGCCCGTCACCGGGTGGGGGAACGACAGCCGCCATGCGTGCAGCGCCTGGCGCGGGAACGCCGCGAGGAGGGCGTCGAGCCGGTGGTTGCCCGTCACCGGGCGGAGGGCGGGGCCATAGGTCTGATCACCAACGATGGGCCAGCCCGCCGTCGCGAGGTGCGCCCGAATCTGGTGCATGCGCCCCGTCAACAGCTCGCAGGTCAGCAGCGACACCGCGTCCCCCGGCGTGCGGGACGCGCCGAGGAGCGCATAGCGCGTCCGGCACGGCTTGCCGCCGGCGGCGGCGATCATCCGGCGCCGATCGCCGGGGTCGCGTTGCAGCGGCCAGGACAACTCGCCGCGGGCGGGTTCCACGCGCCCGCAGACGAGGGTGAGGTAGTGCTTGTCGAGCAGCCCCTGATCGAGGGCGCGCAGCAGCGCGGCGTGTGCGGGCGCTGCCTTCGCGACGAGCAGCACGCCGGAGGTCTGCTTGTCGAGTCGGTGCACCAGCTGCGGCCGCGCGCCGGCGGCCCAGCCGCGGGCGTGCCAGAGCAGCGCGTTGTAGACGGTACCGCGCGGGTGCCCGAGCGAGGGGTGCGCCACGAGCCCCGCCGGCTTGTCGATGGCGACCACGTGCGCATCCTCGTAGAGCACGACCAGTGGACGCGGCTCGGCCTCGGGTGCCAAACGCGCCGGCAGCGCCGGCAAGGCGACGTCGATGCACGCGGCCGTGGGCACCCGCTGCGCGGCCCGTCGCGCCGTGACCCCGTTGACGGCCACGCGGCCCGCTGCGATCCACCGCTGGATCCGGGTCCGTGAGGCGTCGGGACGGTCTCCGAGGCGCCGTTCGAGCACCGCGTCGAGCCGCACGGCGGCGTCCCCGCGATCGGCGACGAGCCGTCGCCTCTCGGGGGGCGCCGGCTCCGATGGAGTGCGCATCCCGCTAGAATCCTCGTCAATGGCCCGTCGTGCAACCTCACTGCGGCGCCTGCTGCCGTTGATCGCCCTCGCCTCGGCGCTCGCGCTCCTGCCCTCCCGCCCGATTGACGCGCGCCGGCCGATCGAGTCCCAGGTCCGAATCCGGCGCGACGACGTCGGCGTGCCCCACGTGCTCGCCGAAACCATCGAGGCCGCGGCGTTCGGACTCGGGTTCGCTCAGGCGGAGGATCACCCGCTGCTGCTCGCCCGGCGGGTGCTCGAGACGCGCGGCACGGCCGCCCGCGTGTTTGGCCCCACGGCGCTCGAGAGCGACCTGGCCGCGCAGCGAGCCGACAACCTCGGGGCGGCCCGGCGCGGGCTCGGCGGTCTCGGTCGTGAGTACCGGCAGGTACTCCGGGCGTTTGCCGCCGGGGCCAACCGCTACTACTCGGGGCACCGTGGCGAGTTGCCGTCCTGGGTGCCCGAAATCACCGAGGTCGACCTCGCGGCTGGCAGCCGTGGCGACGCGGTGGACCGGGCCTTCTCCCCGGCACTGGCGCGCGCGTTGGAGTCCAAGTACCCGACGGGCACGGCGCCTGGGCCGGCGCCGCCCCACCCGCCGGCCGGTGCCCTGCGGATCCCCCTTGCCGGCGCGCCCGGCGAGGAGCGCGAAGAGGCCGGGTCCAATGCGCTCGCGCTCGCGGGACACCGCACGACGTCGGGCCGGACGATGCTCCTCGGCAACCCTCACCTGCGCTGGACCGCCGCCTACTGGGAGGCGCACGTGACGGTGCCGGGCCGGGTCAACTTCTACGGCTCCACCCTCGTGGGCATCCCGTGGCTGCGGGCCGGCTTCAACGAGACGCTGGGCTACGTCCAGACCAACAACGCGCCCGACTACCAGGACGTGTATGCCCTGCCGGTCGACGCGGCGCGGCCCGACCACTACCTGGAGCACGGGCGCAGCCGCGCGCTCACGCGGCATGACCTCGTCGTGGAGGTCCGGCAGCCGGATGGGTCGCTGGAGGCAGAGCGACGCTCGTATTGGCACAGCGCGCTGGGCCCGGTCGTGCATCGCACGGCGGATCGGATCTTCGTGCTCCGGTCCGAGGGCCTCGCGTCGTGGCGCCACTTCGAGGGGTTCGTCGCCCTGAGCCAGACGCGCTCGCTGCGCGAGTACGAGGCCGTGCTGCGGCGCGGCCTGTTCTTCACCTCGAACTTCACCTACGCGGACGCGGCCGGCAACGTCCTCTACCAGTGGAACACGCGCCTGCCCCGCCGCCGCGATCCGGGCGCCGACTACGACCTCGACGTGCCGTTCGAGCACCGGACCGAGTGGACGGGCGTCCACCCGCTCGACGATCTGCCGCGGCTCCTGAACCCGCCGGGGGGCGCCATCCAGAACGCCAACAACGCGCCCTGGTACACGTCACGGCGCGATCCCATCGACCCGGCGCGGTATCCCTCCTACGTCGAACGGCGCCCGCTCGACCTGCGGCCCCAGCGGGCCCTTCAGCTGCTCGAGGCGCACGATCGCTTCTCGCCCGAGGAGGTGACGGCCCTGAAGTTCGACACCCGGATGCTGCTCGCCGACCGCGTGAAGCCCGCGCTGCTGGCCGCCATCGATGCGCAGGCGACACTCTCGCCCGAGCTCGCGCGCGCCCGGGCCGTGCTCGCCGGGTGGGACAACAGGGTGGACGCCGCGAGCCGCGGTGCCGTGCTGTTCCAACGGTTCTGGGAGACCTATCGCACCACGGCGCGCAGTCCCCACGCCGAGCCCTGGAACGCCGCGCGCCCGTACGACACGCCGCGTGGACTCGCGGATCCCGCGGCCGCCGTGCGCCACCTCGAGGACGCGGTGCGATGGACCCGCGCCGCGTGGGGCGCGGAGGACGTTGCCTGGGGCGAGGTGCACCGCGTCCGCGCCGGCCCGTTCGACCTGCCTGGCGACGGCGCCGCCGGCGCACTCGGCGTGTATCGCGTGATGACCTTCCACCCGGCGCCCGACGGTCGGCTGGTGGCCGGCCGCGTGCCCGGCGTGGACGACCCGCTCGGCTCGGGGGACGCCTGGGTGCTGCTCGTGCACTTCACGCAGCCGGTGCAGGCCTGGTCGGTGCTCGCTTACGGGCAGTCCTCGCGGAACGGATCGCCGCACGCCCACGATCAGATTCGCCGGTTCGCCGAGCACCGCCTGCGTCCGGTGCGATTCACCGAGGCCGAGATCGCCGCACACGCGACACGCGACTACGCGCCGCGGTGATGCCACTCCTCCGACATCCGGCCATCCACGCGCGCGTCGTCGCGCGTGTCGGCCGTGACCGTCGGGCCGCGTCGAGCCGCCTGCGACAGCACGCCTCCGCCGCGCCAGGCGTCCAGCAGGGGAAGGAGCGTCACCGCCCGACGGCGTAGGCAAGGATCCCGACGACGACGAGGAGGACGGCCAGCACCCTCAGGGCGCGGCGGCGTCGGGTGTCGCGGTAGGCCTGCCAGGCGCGTCGATCCAGCCAGAGGCGGCCGTCGCGGGCCTCGCTCAGCACCGAGGCGGCGGCGAGCCGCGCCTGCCACCACCCGGAGAGCGGCCCGGCGGGCGGCGGGATGGCGCGATCCGGCACGAACGCCCGGGCCTGTTCGAAGGCGCGCACGAACCGCCGGCGCGTGACGACGAGCACGAGCGGCAACAGCGCCACGACCGGCGCGACCATTCTCAGCAGATCGTGCATGACCGCCTACGTCACCGGGAAGGGGCCGCCGTCCTGCGTGTGCAGCCGCTCGAGCAGCGTACGCGCGCGCGGCGCGTCCTCGAACGAGAGTCGCCACAGCCGGAACAACGCCGGCGGCTCGAGCACGTTGACGCCCATCCGCTGGAGGACCTTCAGCGCGTCGGGCTGCACGGCGGGTGCGCGGCGCACCGGCGCCGCGTCGGCCTCGTTGCCGGGCACGAGCACCACGCGGTCGCGATCGCCGGCGTACTGCACGAACTGGAACGCCCGCGTCAGGTCGTCGCTCGTCTTCTCGATCGGACCGCCGTCGCGCGCGACGTGCACCAGGAGCCGGTGGCGCGCGTCCACGTGCACCGAGAGCGGCGCCCCCGCGCCGGAGGCGGGGTCGACCTCGCAGCGGAGGGACGCGAAGATCGCGGTGGCCGCTGCCTCGAGCGCCGCGCCGTTCTCCCACAGCACGCGCGCAATCGCGTCCATGTCGTGCAGCTCGGCTGCCAGCCGCTCGATCTCGAGCCGCCGCGTCTGGTAGCCGGGCGGCATCTCCGCGATCACCCAGTCGGGGACGAGACCCACATCCGGCGCGGCAACGGTGGCCATCGGCACCTCCTGCTGGGCGGATTCTACCCCGGCTGGAACGCGGGCGGGGCCACGTGCGGTCGCGGCACACGCGTGTCGCGGCCGAGCGGGAACGGCGCCACCCCTCACCCTCGGCGCCGGCCGCGCGACGGGGCGACTGGAGGCCACGCGCCGTCGCGGCCGAGAGGGGGCCCCGGAGGGCGCCCTCCAGCGGGTCGAGCCGGCGCTACGCGTCGTGCTGCACGAGCTCGAGGCCCGACTCGGCGATCAGCCGCCGGTAGACGTCCTCGAGATCAGATTGGTACGCAAACTGGTCGGCGAAGACGATGCGGCGGATGCCGGCCTGGATGGCTTCCTTGGCGCACCCGAAGCAGGGGCGGAGCGTGGTGTACAGCGTGCCGCCCTTCGTGGCGTTCCCGTGGCGCGCCGCGAACACGATCGCGTTCTGCTCGGCGTGGACGCAGATGCACGCGTCGTAGCCGGCGCCGGCCGGCGCGTCCGACGCGCAGCGCGGACAGCCGCCCTCGTCGCAGTTGCGCACCCCCATCGGCGTGCCGTTGTACCCGGTGGCGATGATCGCGTTGTCGACAACGACGACGGCGCCCACGCGGCGGCGGCGGCAGCTCGCGCGTGCCGACACCGCACGGGCGATGCCGAGGTAGTACGCGTCCCAGTCCGGTCTGGCCATGTGTGCTGATCCCGTTCACTCGTTCGCCTGTCCGCCCGTTCACGTGTTCCACCGTTCAGCCGTTCAGCCCTTCAGCGGATCACCGGTTCAGCCGTTCGCCTGTTCGGCCGTTCACCCGTTCGATTGGCGGGGCGGGCTGCCGTCTCCGCCCGGCAGGGCCGCGGCGGCCACCCCGGGGCGCCCACAGTCTACGACGCGCCGCGCTCGCGCCGGGCTGGCCAGGTGTCGGCGCGAACGGGGCGACGCCCGGGCGGCCGCCGTGCTAGAATCTGTGTTGCACCACACAACTCGGCAGTTCCCGGAGGACACTCATGCCCCAGAAACCGATCATTGCCGTTGCCGGCGCCACCGGCGCCCAGGGCGGCGGCCTCGCCCGCGCCATCCTCGCCGATCCCGCCAGCCCCTTCGCCGTGCGCGCCCTCACCCGGGACCCCGGCTCCGAGAAGGCGCGGCGGCTCGCCGCGCTCGGCGCCGAGGTCGTGGCCGCCGACGTGGACGACCGCGAGAGCCTCGCCCGCGCCGTTGCCGGCGCCCACGGCCTCTACGCCGTGACGTTCTTCTGGGATCACTTCTCGCCCGCGCGCGAAAAGGCCCAGGCCGCCAACCTCGCGCACGCCGCGGCGGCCGCCGGCGTGAAGCACGCCATCTGGTCCACCTTCGAGGACACGCGGAAGTCCGTGCCGCTCGACGATGCGCGGATGCCGACGCTGCAGGGCGCCTACAAGGTGCCGCACTTCGACGCGAAGGCCGAGGCCGACCACGAGTTCACCGACCGTGGCGTCCCGACGACCTTCCTGCTCACGTCGTTCTACTGGGACAACCTGATCCACTTCGGCATGGGACCCAAGCGCGGTCCCGACGGCGTCCTCGCGTTCACCCTGCCGATGGGTGACAAGAAGCTGCCCGGCATCGCGGCCGCCGACATCGGCGCCTTCGCGTACGGGCTCTTCAAGAACGGTCCCGAGTTCGTCGGGAAGACGGTGGGCGTGGCCGGCGAGCACTTGACGGGCGCACAGATGGCGGCGTCGCTGACGAGGGCGCTCGGCCAGGAGGTGCGGTACAACGCGGTGACGCCGGACGTGTACCGCGGCTTCGGCTTCCCCGGAGCCGACGACCTCGGCAACATGTTCCAGTTCAAGGCCGATTTCGAGTCGCTCTACTGCGGCAACCGCGACCTGGCCCTGGTGCGCCGCCTGCACCCCTCGGTGCAGACCTTCGATCGGTGGCTCGCGGTGAACGCCACGCGCATTCCGATCGAGTAGCCTGCGGCATCCTGGCAGCGCTCGGCTCGCAGCCTTCGGCTCTCGGCCGCGCACGGCCGAGAGCCGAGTGCTGACGGCCAACCACGGCCCGAGCGCGCAGGGCGGGGGTCAGCCCCGCGCCCGGCCTGCGTCCCGGCGTGTGCGCCGCGTCACAGGCCGAGCAGCTGCAGCGCGCGTCGCACCACCTCGGCGAGGTAGATCGCACAGAGACCCGTGACGAGCGCGGGCTCGAGCCTTCCCGCCCGCCAGCGGGGCCGGCCGCGCGCCGCGAGCGATGCCTGGCACCGCGCGCGGATCTGCTCCACGCGCGGCGCGTCGAGGTCCAGCCTCGGGGCGCGCCCGAGCGCGTCCATCACCGCGTCCGTCCGACGATCCTCGTCGTTCACCTCGGCACCTCCGTGCGGTGGCGCGTCCCCCCGCCGGCGTCGAGCGCCGCCGACAGCAGCGCCCGCGCGCGGGACAGGCGCTTGCGCAGCGCCTCGGGCGAGACCTGGCAGACACCTGCCGCCTCGGCCGGCGTCAGGCCCTCGACGCCGACGAGCAGCAGCACCTCGCGATGCAGCGGCGGCAGCGTGGCGAGGGCGCGGAACACGCGTGCTTCGAGCTCCCCGCTGGCGGCCTCCTCGAAGGGCGAGGGCGGCGGGGCCGGCGTCGGCCACAGTCCGATGAGCTGCGCCGCACCCGCCGCCTCCACCTGCCGCGACCGGCAATGGCTCCAGAACAGGTTGCGCGCCACCGTGAACAGCCACGGCCCGAGGCGCGTGTCCGGGCTCAGCCGCCCGGCGTGCGACACGGCCCGAAGCCAGGTCTCCTCGAGCAGATCTTCCGCCACCTCGCGTCGCCGGGTCAGGCGCAGCAGGAAACCGAACAGCCGCGGACGATACGCCGCGTAGACCTCGTCGAAGGCGGTCGCGTCGCCCCGCCGGAGCCGTGCGATCAACGCGAGCTCGGACTCCCGCTCCACATCCATGAGAACGCGCAGGGCCAGCGCGCGTGACCGGTCACGCGCAGGCCGCACGCGCGTTATACCTCACGGAACATCAAGCGAGGAGGTGGCTCGTGATCGGCATCTACCTGATGGGGTTCGTGATCCTCGTGAGCGGCGTCGGGGCGCTCGGGACGGCCATCGCCTACGCCCTGCGGCCCACCGAGGCGACGCTGGCGCTGATGCGGCCGCTCTCGCTCGCCAGCATCTTCGCCGCGGTGTGCAGTGGCTCGGTTGGGGTCGCGACGGCGCTGAAGCACGGCGCCGACGCGGGCGTGAGCCCAGCGACGATGGCGGGCGTCCTGGCCGGCCTGTCGGAGTCGTTCGTGCCGCTGTTTGTCGCCTTCGCGTTCCTGGCCGTGGCGTGGCTGCTCGTCGCCCTCGGACTCCGCCGCCAGGCGTGAGCGGCATCGCGGCCGTGAGACGCCAGTCGCCGGCGGCCCGGAGGGGGCCCGATGCGTCGCGGGGTGCGAGCCGGGCACGGCGCGGGTCGTGACACGGAACCGCGCCGTCACGGCACGGTTGGTTGACAATCTGACCGATTCGGCGCACGATTCCGCCGTTCACGACACCGGTTGTCCGACCTGCCCGCGCCCAATCCGGCGCCCGGGCAGCCCGTTCCTCGCGCTCCGCCCGGAGCGCCGCGCCAAGCCCACTGGAGGTGGGTACGCCATGCCCATGCCCCGCAAACTCGCCCTCACGCTGTTCCTGCTCCTCCTCGTTCCAGCGGGCGCGCTCGCCCAGGGGCTGCCCACGACGCAGCCGCCGTTCCTCCGCATCATCCGCGAGGACGTGAAGCCCGGCCACGTTGCCGATCACACGATCACCGAGTCGGGCTGGCCCGCCGCCTTCGCGAAAGCGAAGTGGCCCGACTCCTACCTCGCCTGGGAGTCGATGACGAACAACGAGGTGTGGTTCACGATTCCCCACGCGTCCTACGCCGCAATGGGCGAGAGCCTCGCGCGCGAGGCCGATCCGGCCATCGCGCCGGAGCTCGCGCGACTGTCGAAGGCCGACGGGGAGCACCTCAACAGCATTCGCACGATCGAGTTGCGGGCGCGGCCCGAGTTGAGCCACGGCGCCTACCCGAACCTGGCCGGCCAGCGCTTCTGGGAGGTCACCATCTTCCGGCTGCGCCCGGGCAGCGAGGAGGCCTGGACGAAGGCTGTCAACTCCTACAAGGCCGCAGCGGGGCGGGCAGGCCGCAAGATGAGCTTTCGCGTCTACGAAGTGGTCGCCGGCATGCCGAGCCCGACGTACTTCGTGTTCTCCTCGGCTGCGAAGTTCGGCGACTTCGACACGATGATCGCCGACGGCGAGGCGACGATGAAGGCGATGACGCCGGAGGACGCACCGATCGGCAAGGAGTTCAACCAGGGGTTGATCAACACCGAGACGTTCCGCTTCCGCCTCAGCCCGGAGATGAGCTATGTCTCCGACGAGGTCCGGGCGAGCGATCCGGGATTCTGGAAACCGAAGAAGTAGCCCGTGCCGGTGCCAGCGCCTCGCGCCCGCGGGGCGCTGGCGAGCGTCCCGGTTTCCCGGGCCCTTCGAACGACCCGCCCTGCTCGGCATTGGCCCGCCTCCGGTTGACGAGGCCGGTCCCGAGGCATAGAGTGGCGCCTTCCGGTCCGTTTCCTGCCCCCCAGGACAGACGGAGGTGCCGATGCGACGCCTTGCTGCGGTCACCGTCGGAGCGATCCTCGCGGCGCTCCTCGTCTTCACGCTCTCGCACGCGCGGCTGTCGGCCGCCGGGCCACCGGCCACCGCCAATCCCGCCGCCGACGAGTTCGTCGTGCAGATCGTCTCCTCCGCGCCCCACCAGGTGACCGGCGGCGACGCGCGCCTGCACATCGTTGTTCCCCGGACGGTCCCCTTGCACCAGGCGGAGGTCTGGGTCAACGGCGTCGATCAGCGGAGTCACTTCGGCGTCATACCGGGTACGCGCACGCTGACCGGCGTGATCGACGGCCTGCTCGTCGGGGACAACGCCCTCCGCGTCAAGGCGAACGGCAACGGCAGGGGCCGCCCCGCGCCGGTGTCGATGACGCTGACGAACTACCCGATCACCGGTCCGGTGTTCTCGGGGCCGCACCAGTACCCGTTCGTGTGCAACACGGTCTCGCAGGGCCTGGGACAGCCGATCCCCGACGACGCGGCCACCGGCACGAAGGTCTTCGACGCCGCGGGCAACGTGGTCGGTCTGAGCCGCAACTGCTCGGTGCCGACCCAGGTGGTGTTCCGCTACCGCTCGACGGCCGGCACGTGGAAGGAGTACGTCCCCGGCATGCCGCGCCCCGCCGACATGGCCACGACGACCACCCTCGACGGCCTCACCACCGACTACATCGTCCGCTGGGAGCGCGGCACGATCAACCGGTTCATCTACAGCATCGCGGTGCTCGCGCCGTTCGACGACGACGCGCGGGAACTGAACCGGCAGGCGTGGAACAAGCGCGTGATCTACCGGTTCGACGGCGGCGTGGCGATCGGCCACACGCAGGGCAGCGTGAGCCAGTCGGCGATGCTCTACGAGGTGGGGCTGGCCCGCGGCTACGCCATCCTGCACTCGTCGGGCACCCGGACGAGCACGCACTACAACCTACAGGTCGGCGGCGAGACGGCGCTGATGGTGAAGGAGCGCTTCATCGAGCTCTACGACGTGCCGCTCTACACCGTCGGCGTCGGCGGGTCGGGCGGGGCCATCCAGCAGTACGTCTACGCGCAGAACCACCCCGGCCTGATCGACGCCGCCATCCCCCAGCGCTCGTACCCCGACATGGTGACGCAGGCCGTGCACGTCGGCGACTGCGAGCTGCTCGAGTTCTACATGGACGCGCTCGACGCGGGCAACCCGCGCTGGGCGACCTGGACGAACCGCACCCTCGTGCAGGGCCTGGCGGCGAGCGACACGCTGCCGAACCCGTACACCGGCGGCCTGCCGGGACTCACCGAATGCATCAACGGCTGGCGCGGCCTCTCTCCGCTCGCGCTGAACCCCCTGTACGGCTCGGCGCCGAACCAGGGCAACTTCGTGCCGCTCTCGGCGATCGCCGCCACCGAGTGGACCCACTTCGCCGACCTCGTGAACATCGTCGGGAGAAGTGCCAACGGATATGCGCGCAACTACTGGGACAACGTGGGGGTGCAGTACGGGCTGCGGGCCGTCGCCACGGGCCAGATCACGCCGGCGGAGTTCCTGAAATTGAACGGGGCGATCGGCGGCTGGAAGGACGAGCCGCTCATGGTCCAGGAGGGCTGCCCGTTCTTCCCCGCGCCCGGCTGCTTCGATGCGGCGAGCTGGGACCCGTGGAGCCGACGCAACCAGGTGTTCAGCGTCGACCCGTTCGCGCCGGCACCGCGGCGGGCGGGTGACCTCGAGGCGATGAGAGCGGTCTACCGGGCGGGGCTCGTCTTCCGCGGCGACATCGACATCCCGATCATCGACTGGCGGCACTACCTCGAGCGCTGGCTCGACATGCACAACTCACATCAGTCCTTCGCCGTGCGGCAGCGCATGGTGAACGCCGACGGCGACGCGTCCAACCAGGTGATCTGGTTCACCGACGCGCTGACGCCGAGCGGCGAGTTCGACCAGACGCCCGAGGCCCTCGAGGTGATGGACGAGTGGATGTCGAACATCCGCGCGAACCCGGCCGCCGGCGTGGCGGGCAACAAGCCGCTGCGGGCGACCGACCGGTGCTTCGAGTCCAACGGCGACGAGATCGCCGCCGGTCCCGACGTGTGGGACGGCATCATCGATCCCGATCCGCCCGGCGCCTGCACGGCGCGGTTCCCGACGTTCAGCACGTCGCGTCGCGTCGCGGGCGGCCCGTTCGAGCAGAGCCTGTTCAAGTGCGCGCTCATTCCGGTCGGCGAGGCCGTGAGCCGCGGGTTCTACGGCGTCTGGACCCCGGGCGTCGCCGAGGTAGGGATGCTGATGACGATCTTCCCGGACGGCGTGTGCGATTACGCCGAGCCCGATCAGGGGCTGCCGCCTGGTTGGTAGCGGCTCGCGCCGCACGTTCCAACGGCCGGATGACGACGGAGGCCGGGCGGTGTGCCTCCGTCGTCCGGCCCGCGCTACGGCGTCGCTCTCACGAACACAACGTCGAAGGTCTGCTGGAGCGCCGGTTGGTGATACTGCCCGGCGAGGCGATCGTTCACCGCGTCGTAGACGAGGCGGTACGTCGCGCCGGGATAATTGACGTCGCGCAGCTCGACGTACACCTCGATCGCGGTTCCCGCCCGCGATGCCCGGGCCGCCGCCACGTTGATGGACCGCGGGTTGAGGTAGGCGGCCGTCATCGTCCCGTCGGCCTGCACGTTGGCGATGTCGAGGATGTACCCGCCATCGAGCCGGCGCCAGCGGCCGACGACGACCGACGGGGTGCGCCCTTCCTCCGACTCGAGGCCCGCCCCTTCAGGGCGGGCCGGGCTGGCGGGGACCGCGTCGCGCCGCCCCGTCACCCACCAGCCCCCCACGAGGAGCGCGACCACCCCGACCGCGACGGCGAGCACGGTCCGTGCGGACGGACCGCGGCTGGTGGTCGCGGCGGCAGCCGCGGGACGGCGACGTTTGGACCGATGTGACACCGGGACCCTCGGCGTCCAGCGGCTCGCCTGAACCGGGACGGCTCGTCGAGCATACCCGGCATCTTCGCCTGTAGGCAAAATCACTCGCGTGTGATCTCGCCCGGAGGCGAGGGTGCGCAACACCATGCGGCGGGGTCCCGTCAGCAGGTCGGCGCGCTCCCCGAGGTCGCTGCCGGCGACGCTCGGAGGCTGTCCTTCGCATTCGCCGCCGACGGGTGTATCGTCGCCCTGCTCGTCATCACGAGGCTGTCATGGACCTCAGGGCACCAATGGAGCTTGACGTTGCGACGCCAACCGACACACGGTCCGGCCCGCCGTGGCTCACCCTCTGGACGTCGCCGCGCGCGACGATGCGGTACGTCCTCGATCACGAGGCGGAGTACACCTTCGTCACCTACGGCATTGCCGCGGTCTACGGCATCGTCACCGTGCTCGGCGGGGACTTTCAGAAGTTCTTCGGAAGTGACATCCCCCTGGTCGCCAAGTTCGCCCTCGCACTCCTCGTCGGACCGTTGATGGGGCTGCTGGGGATCTTCATGGGCGGGTTCCTGGCGAGCGCGGTTGGGCGGATGTTCGGGGGCACGGGCTCGGTGGACGACCTCCGGCCGGCCCTCGCCTGGGGCATCCTGCCCGTCACGGTGACCGGGGTGCTCGCCGTGCCCTCGGTCCTCGTCCTGACGCCGGCCCTCGAACCGCACCTCGCGGCGGACGCCGAGATGCCGGCCGCGATGCTGCTGCCGTCGCTGGCGGTTCTGCTCGGCGCGGCGGCGATGGTCGTGGGGTGGGCGTGGAGCCTCGTCACGACGACGAAGTGCGTGGCCGAGGCGCACCGCTTCTCCGCGTGGCGCGCGTTGGCCATCCCGGTCGTGATCAGCGGCGCGGGATTCGCCGTGGCCATGCTGATGACCGCCGTGTTCCGATAACCCGCGCAGCACTCACTCCATGGCGGCCCTCGCGCCGGGCCGGGCCTGGCGCGGCCGGGGGCCGGACGCCGGAAGCCAGACGTCAGAAGCCAGACGTCAGAAGCCAGACGTCGGAAGCCCGAAACCTGAAGCCCGGCGCGTCACGGCTCTCTCGGTTTCCACCGCTTCTCGGCGAACACCGCGCGGATGTCCTCGAGGACCTCGCGGTCGATCACGAGCAATCCGCCCTTCGTGAGGTCCACCTTCTCGACCGGCTCGATGCGCGTGTCGTAGTTCTCCCAGCCCATGAAGTCCACGAGCGTCTTCTGGAAGGCCGCGTCCACCGTGCCGTCGACCGGTGCGCGCCAGAAGCCGCGCACGGTCCAGATCTGCTTCAGCTCGCGTGCGATCTCCGGCGTGACGGGGATCAGGTTCTCGGGCCGCGACGCACGGAAGTGCAGCCGGTTGAGCTTCTCGAGCCGCACCAGCTCGGCGATCGGCGTCGGGTGGTCGTACACGGAGATGTCGACGAAGTTGTCCTGGCCGTCGTAGCCGGCGCCGGCGCGCACGACGAGCAGCGCCGCGCTCTGCTCGCCGCGCCGATCCCCGCCCGCCTTCCCGCCGGCCACCAGCGCCGCGAGCAACCGCGCGGACAGCTCTCCCGTCGCATGCACGTAGGCGTCGGCCATGGCCGCCACCGTCGCCTCCGAGACGAGCGTGTTGCCCTGGGCCGTGAACCCTTCGCCGGTGACCACCGTTCCGAGGCGGCCGCGCTCGGCCGTGACGGGCGTTGGCGCGCCGACCACCGCGCCGATGCGGGCCCCGGCCCAGCCGAAGCACTGGGTGCCGGTCCACGTGGCCGTGCGGCCCTGCGCGTCCACGATGCCCACCTGCCGCTGCTCGCGCCGCGGGTCGCGGCGCAGGACGATGGCGAGCGCTTCGGCGGCCGACGCGCCGCGCGCCATCAACTCGAGCCCGTCGATGCCGTAGTCGAGCTCGACGAAGCTCTGCGTGGCCACCGCGCCCACACCAGCTCGGGCCCACGGCACCACCGCGCGCACGTTGGGGAACTTCGACTGCACCGCGACGCCGAGGTCGCCCGTCGCCTTGTCGACGCCGACGATCGAGAAGGTGCCGACGAGCGGGCCGGCGGGGCCGTCACCGGCCGGCGCGGGCGTGAGGACGAGGGCAGCCACGACGGCGAGGACCGCGGCGGGCGCGGCGAGCAGGCGGTGCGTCATGCCGCGCATGATACGCCGGAGCCAGCCTCCGGCCATTCGGTGCAGGAAAAAGGTGACGTGCAGGAAAAGGTGACACTCACCGTTTCGTAGTCAGGGGGAAACACATACGAAAAGGTGACACTCACCGTTTCGTAGTCAGGGGGAAACGGTGAGTGTCACCTTTTCGTATGTCACCTTTTCGTATTGTGCTGTGCCCGCCCGAGCGCCACGTACACCGCGATCGCGGTGAGCAACGCGGGCAGCGTCGCGCCGATCGGCGCGGCGAGGTGGTACACGATCGAGCCCGCGATCCATGCCGTCATCCCGGCCAGAGTGAACGCCGGCAGTCGCGCCCGGTCGTACACCGCCGCGACGTCCACCGGCCGCCGCAGCACCACGAAGTGCGCGAGGAAGACGCCGCCCACCGGCACGAGCACGGATCCGAGCAGCAGCATCAGGTCGGCGAACCGCGTGAGCCAGCCCGAGGACAGCAGGCCGAGCGCGGTGCCCACGAGGCCGATCGCCCACACCGACCCGCCGCTCGGCGCGCGCGGCACGAGCGTGCGCCACGCGAGCGAGGAGAGGTAGATGTTCACGAAGTTGGTGGTGACCGAGGCGAGCGCGACGAGCAGCGCCGTCCACCACCCGACGCCCGCCGCGGCGAGCATCGCTCCCGGGTCGTCGCTGCCCGCGAGGCGCGCGAGCGTCCACCCCACCGGGATGAGCCACAGCGCGGGGAGGACGAGGCCGGCGAACACCGCGGCCTGGCTCGCGCGCGGCGACCGGGTGTAGCGCGAGTAGTCGGCGAACATCAGCAGCCACGACACCTGGTAGCCGACGATCACGTCGAGGCCCCACAGCCACGACGGCGGACCGGTCGTCGACACGGTTGCCGTGGCAACAGCTGGCCTCGTCAGCGCAGCCCAGGTGAGCACCGCGCCAGCCACGACCATCAGCGGCACCGCCGCCCGGTCGGCCCGGCCCACCGCTCGGGGCCCGCGCGCCACGACGGCCGTGGCCGCAACGCCGAGCGCCGCCGCCCACCAGCGCGCCGTGGCGGGGCCCCCGAGCACCCCCGCGCACACAGAGGCGGCAATGGCGTTGTTCACCGCGATCCACGCGAAGTTCGTCAGGTAGAGCAGCGCGGCGACGAGGCCCGCCCCGCGCAGGCCGAGCGGCCCGCGCGCCGCGATCATCGAGGGCACGCCGAAGCGCGAGCCCACCGGCGCGAGCAGCGCGACGAGCAGCGCGCCGAACGCCGACCCGGCCACGACGAGCGCCATCACGCGTGCCGCGCCGAATCGGGCGCCGAGCACGGCGCCCGTCTGCAGCGTCGTCGCCACG